>WNGB01009726.1_pt1 | contig 21232 bp, 18 predicted proteins | sample 5400681 | NCBI WGS metagenome assembly WNGB01 (sample SAMN13153367, study PRJNA577476) | soil metagenome | isolation source: 115 cm soil or saprolite under grassland replicate 2 | place: USA:California | collected 2016-06-15
AAAGCCGCCGACTGCAATCCTACAAGCGATGTCCGTCGAACAAACCAAGACAAAAGCCGGTCTTGATGACGCGGCCGCCGACCAGACCGGCGCGCCCAAAGCCGGGCGCTATGCCGGCCTCGCGCGTACGGCCGCGGCGCTGCTCGCGACCTTTGCGGTCGGATTTGCCGGCGGTTACGTCGCCAAGTGGCTGCATTTCCCGCTGCCCTACATGACCGGGTCGCTGCTGATGACGGCGGCGCTTGGGCTTGCCGGCGTGCCGGTGCGCTCGCTCTGGCATGCGCGCGCGGCCGGGCAGTTCGTGACCGGCGCGGCGATCGGCACCTCGTTCACGCCGGCGTTGCTGCTGGCCCTGCTCGCGATGTTGCCGGCGATCATCGCGGGCGCCGCGGTGTCGGTGCTGATCGGCTGCGTTGGCGCCATCATGCTGATGCGGCTCGGCCAGGTCGATCCGCGCACCGCATTCCTCGCCACCACGCCCGGCGGCGTCATCGAGATGGCCAACGTCGCAGCGCGCATCGGCGCCGATCCCCTGCCGATCATGGTGCTGCAGACCATGCGGGTCGGGCTCACGGTCTGCGTCGCTCCGTTCCTCGCCACCTTCATTGCCGAGCACGGAACGCCCCGCGAGGTCGTGCAGGCCGAGGTCATGTCGTGGCTCACGCTCGGCGCCCTCATGGCGGCGTCGTTCGTGGGCGGCTTGCTCCTGCGGCTGATCAACCTGCCGAACTGCTGGTTCCTTGGTTCTATCGTGACGATCTCGATCATCGGCTCGCTCGGATTGGTCGAAGGACGGGTGCCGGACGTGATCCTGGTCGTCGCGCAGGTGATCATCGGCGTGTCGATCGGCACCCAGTACCGGCACGAGTTTCTCACCCGGCTCCTCCGCCTTCTCTTGTCGTCGTTCGTGACGGTGCCCTTTGCGCTGCTCGTGACCGGGCTCTTGGCTGCGCTCTATGCCGCCATGCTCGCCCTGCCGCTGCCGACCATGTTCCTTTCGCTGGCGCCCGCCGGCATCGCCGAGATGGCGCTCACCGGCAAGGTGCTCGGCCTCGACGCTGCGGTGATCACCGGCTTCCACATGGTGCGGATTCTCATGGTGACGCTCGGGGCCGCCTATGCGTGCCGGATTTTCGAGCGGCTTGTTGCGCGCTGGACCTGACGCGCTGTTGAAGCAGGCCGCCGGCTGTCATAATGACAGGCACGCATTGGTGACACGGTGAGGAGACCGGAATGGCGAAGAATGACCAGAAGATCGGCTGGATCGGCATGGGCCGCATGGGCTTTCCCATGGCGGAACGCCTGCTCAAGGCCGGCTATGACGTCTCGATCTGGAACCGGACCCGGTCGAAGGCCGAGCCGCTCGCCGCCAAGGGCGGCAAGGTCGTCGGCAAGCTCGCCGATCTCGCCGCCGTCGATGTGCTGTTCTCGATCGTGTCGACCGGCAAGGACCTCAAGGAGGTCTATTTCGGCAAGGACGGCGTTGTCACCGGCCGCAACGGCAAGCTGCCGAAGATCTTCGTGGACTGCTCGACCATCGCGGTCGAGGACTCCGCCGAGATCCGCACTAAGCTCAAGCAGCTGGGCGCCGACTTCGTGGCCGCGCCGATCTCCGGCAATGCCAAGGTGATCAAGGCCGGGCGGCTGTCCTCGGTCATCTCCGGCGCCGAAGCGGCCTGCAAGACCGTCATGCCGATGATGGAGGCGATCGCGCCCGCCGGCGTATCCTATGTGGGCGAGGGCGAGCTCGCGCGCATCTGCAAGATCGCCCACAACGTGATGCTCGGGGTGGTGATCGAGAACCTGATCGAGATCACGCTGCTCGCCAACAAGATGGGCGTGCCGCGTCATGCCTTCCTCGCCTTCATGAACAACAGCGTGATGGGCTCGATGTTCACGCGTTACAAGTCGCCGGCGCTGGTCAATCTCGACTGGACCACGACCTTCACGCCGGAGCTGCTACGCAAGGACATGGACCTCGGCCTTGGCCTTGGCCGCGAATGGAACGTGCCGATGCCGGTGACGGCGGCCGCGCGCGAGGTGTTGCAAGGCCACTTCGGGGCCGCGACCCTTAAGCCTAATCCCGACGAGTATCTGGAGAAGGATTTTGCCGCGCTGATGGAGACGATGGCGTTGGCGTCCGGCATGAAACTCGAAAGCGAGAACAAGAACATCCCGACGGGGTTGGAAAGCTGACAGCGGAGCTGACCACCACGTGCTGCATCGCCGGCGGCGGGCCTGCCGGCATGATGCTTGGCTTTCTACTGGCGCGCGCCGGCGTCAAGGTGACAGTGCTGGAGAAGCACGCCGACTTCCTGCGCGACTTCCGCGGCGACACGATTCATCCTTCCACGCTCGAACTGATGCACGAGCTCGGGCTGTTGGATGAATTCCTCAAGCTGCCGCATCAGCAAGCCAGGCACGTCGCGGGCATGATCGGTGGCACGCCGGTCCGCATCGCCGATTTCTCGCATCTGCCGACGCGCTGCCGGTTCATTGCCCTGATGCCGCAGTGGGACTTCCTCAATTTCCTTGCCGCGCAAGGCTGGCGTTACCCGACCTTCGATCTGCGCATGCAGGCCGAGGTGACCGATCTGATCGAAGAGAATGGCCACATCGCCGGCGTGCGGGCCACCACGCCAAGCGGGCCGCTGACGATCCGAAGCGCCCTCGTCGTCGGCGCCGATGGGCGACAGTCGATGGTGCGCGAGCGCGCCGGCCTGCAGGTCGACGACCTCGGTGCGCCGATCGACGTTTTTTGGATGCGGCTGCCGCGCCTGCCGAGCGATGGCGGTGAACTGCTCGGCCGGATCGGCGCCGGCAGGGTCTTCGTGATGATCGACCGCGGCGACTACTGGCAATGCGCGTTCGTCATCCCCAAGGGCGCCGCCGAAGCCGTGCGGGCCAAGGGCATCGAGGCGTTCCGCACCGCCGTTGCCGAGATCGCGCCCGAGCTGCGCGAGCGCCTGCACGAGCTCAAGGGCTTCGACGACGTGAAGCTCCTCACCGTCAAGATCGATCGCCTGCGCCAATGGTACCGGCCAGGGCTTCTGTGCATCGGCGATGCCGCGCATGCGATGTCGCCGGTCGGCGGCGTCGGAGTCAATCTCGCCGTCCAGGACGCGGTCGCCGCCGCCAACCGGCTTGCCGCGCCGCTGCGCGCAGGCGCCGTAACGGACGAGGACTTGGCGGCGGTGCAGCGCCGCCGCATGTTCCCGACCCGCGTAACGCAGCGGGTACAGATTTTCGTGCAGGACAATATCCTGAGCCGCGTGCTGGCGAGCCGCACGCAGCCCAAGCCGCCGTGGCCGGTGCGACTGCTCAACCGCTGTCCGCTGTTGCAGCGCATTCCAGCGCGGCTGGTGGGGCTCGGCATCCGGCCCGAGCATGTGCGCACGCCGGAACGCGCGCCGCAGGCCTGACAATCCGGTTGCCGCCACGCGCAATTCCAATAAGATTCCTGGAAAGTCACAAGGAGAGGTCGCGTGCTCAGCGCTGAAAAGAACAAGGTCCTCACGGAGGTCGGTCCCGGCACGCCGATGGGCGACTACCTGCGCCGCTACTGGATGCCGATCGGCGGCGCGAGCGAGCTCGACGCCAACCCGATCAAGGCGATCCGCCTGCTCGGCGAGGACCTCGTCCTGTACAAGGACCAGGGCGGCCGCTACGGGCTGGTCGACCGGCATTGCCCGCATCGGCGCGCCGACCTCTCCTACGGTTTCGTCGAGGAGACCGGCATCCGCTGCAACTATCACGGTTGGCTGATGGACGAGGCCGGCCGCGTCATCGAGCAGCCCTATGACGATACGATCAATCCGAAGAGCCGCGCCAAGGAGCGCTGCACCACCCGCGCTTATCCGGTGAAGGAAGGCGCCGGGCTGTTGTTCGCCTATATGGGCCCGCAGCCGGTGCCCGAGCTGCCGATCTGGGAGCCGTTCACCTGGGAGAACGGCTTTCGCGAGGTGGTGATCTCCAAGATCCCGTGCAACTGGTTCCAGTGCCAGGAGAACTCGTGCGATCCGGTGCACTTCGAATGGATGCACGAGAACTGGAGCACGCGTCTGAACGGGCAGACCGCGCCCTATGCGGCCAAGCACCTCAAGCTGGTGTTCGAGGAATTCGACTACGGCTTCATCTACAAGCGCGTGCGCGAAGGCCAGCGCGAGGGCGATCCGGTGTGGACCGTCGGCCGCGTGACGCTGTGGCCGAACGGCTTCTATCTCGGCAACCACTTCGAGTGGCGGGTGCCGATCGACGACGAGAACACGCTGAGCATCTGCTGGTTCTTCATGCGGGTGCCGAAGGGCCGCGAGCCCTATGTGCAGGACAAGGTCCCCACCTGGATCAGCCCGATCAAGGACGACAGCGGGCGCTGGATTTCGAGCCACGTCATCAACCAGGATATCATCGCCTGGGTCGGGCAGGGCACCATCGCGGACCGCACCAAGGAGACGCTGGGCGCCAGCGACCTCGGCATCGCGATGATGCGCAAGCGCTTCTTCGACGAGCTCGACGCGGTGTCGCGCGGCGCCGAGCCCAAGGGCGTGATACGCAACTCGAATGTCGCCAAATGCGTCGAGCTGCCCAATATCACCAAGAAGACCAGCACCGAAGGAATCACGCTCGAGGAACATGAGAACTATCCTCTGTTGAAGGTGCGCCTGAAGGGCTTTCGCCACTGCTACGGCCAGCCGCCCGAGGTGCGCCGCGCCTTCGAAGAGGCGATGGGAATCGCGAACAAGTAGAAGCGAATGGCGAATGGCGAATGGCGAATGGTGAAGGAAAAAGACGAACCATCTGTCATATTCACTATTCGCTACTCCCTATTCGCCATTCGCTCATCAATTGAACAGCGCCGCCGCCTTGCGCGTGATGTCTGATGGGATTGCGTAGAGTTCCTTCAGCAGGGCCTCGATGCGCTCGGCCGGCACCGGGTTGATCTCGAGCTTGGCCTTGTCGGCCTCGGTTAGGAATTCGCTGTCGTTGAGGGTATCGATGAACGCCTTGCGCAGCGCCGCGGCGCGATCCGCCGGCACGTCGGGCGCACCGAAATACGGACGGCCGATGACCTGCCGGGCGACCAGGAAGCGCACGATGTTTCGCGTCTCCTCGTCGTGCGCCAGTTCCGCGATCAGCGGAACGTCTGGAAGGTCGGCGTGCTTGGCGGCGGCGACCTGCAGGATCGGACGAAACAGCTTCGCGTCGATCCAGTGCTGCAGGGTGGCCTTCACGCTCGACCAGGACAGCGAGCAGCGGCCGTGGATTTCGCTGCGCTCGATCCCGAGGTTCATCTGGTTGCCGCCCGGATAGCCCGATACCGTGCGGATCCTGGTGCCGAACAGCACGTTCATCGCCTTGTAGATCTGCACCGCTTCTTCGGTCGGTCCGGTCGCGCCGAAGGCATATTCCTTCGTCTTGAGGTCATCGAAGCGCGTGATGCCCGACGTGTGCCAGGCCGCGCAGATGGCGACTTCGTCGTTGGCGCTGCCGAGCCACGAGAGCTTGCGCGGGTCGTAGTGGGCGGCCGCGACCTCGAACAGCGGCGCCGCCACCGTTGCGCGTCCGATGGTGGCGATCGCGGTGCCGTCCCGCGGCGCGATCTGATCCATGTAGTTCGCGAGCCGCAGGCTTCCGGCGCCTTCCATGTTGCGCGGAATGACAGTGGGATTGCCCGGGATGTGGCGGCCCAGGTGGCGCGCGATGGCGCGGGCATAGACGTCGTAGGTGCCGCCGGCGGAGAAGCCGATGTAGAGGCTGACCTGCTTGCCGCGATAGAACTCGGCGACCGACTGCGCGTGAGCGTCTTGCCCAAGGGTCGCGGCTATCGCGACGGCAAGGATCAGCGCCGCGCGGTTCATCCCGCCCCCGCGATCGTGGTCTGCTGGCTCAGGGCCATCAGCCAGCGGCCGTCGCGCTTCACCCACAGGCGGGTGGCGCGGTACGGCGGGCGGCGGTTGCCCGGCATCACGTGGTCGGCGCGCATCACGGCGGCGTCGCCCAGCACCCAGAGCTTCATCCAGGCGACCTCGGCCACCCAGGTCTCGCCGTTGACCGCCTTCTGCGCCTCGATGAAGGCGACGCGTGCGGCCTTGGTGGTCGGATGCTGGTTGGTGCGGTAGACCACGAACTCGTCGGCGACGTGCTTCGGCCACTCCACCGGATCGTTGTGGGTGACCGCCTGCTCCAGCGTCTGGAACGCCGTGATGATGTCGCGTTCGGCCTGCGACTTCGGCTGATGGGGAACGGTCTCGAGTGGATTGGGACAGCGCGGCGGCTTGGCGCCGGACGGACGCGGCGGCGAAGTCGGATGCCCGGGCGGCGCCGACTTGGCGGCCAGCACGTTGTTGTGGTGGATGAGCGCGCGCCAGCCGTCATTGCCCTTGACCCAGACATCGACCGCGAACAGGTCGTCGCGCTTGCCGGCTTGCGCGGACTTCGCGGGGCCGGTGACGAGCGCCACGCGGCCGTAGGTCTTGACCTTCGGGCTTCTGCCGGGCTCCTTCGGGCTGGCCTTGAGGCCCGCGAGCACGCTGCGGCGCGAATGCACCTTGCCGGAGGCGTCGATGAAGCTGAAATCGCGCGCGAGCAACTTGTCCGCGACGGCCTTGTTGCCGCGGCGGATCGCGGTCGCGAGCGCTTTGGCCGCGGCCAGCACGGCCTGCCGGTCGGTCGGCCGGCGCGCCTTCATTGCTCGCTGGCTTCCGACCGGTCTGCGATCACTGGCCCGCGCGAAATCAGGTGAGCAGAGCCCGGAACCAAAGTGGAAATCATCGCGTTTTTCGTCATTCGACTTCGTTTTGTGGTCGAGGGTCCAGCGACAATCGATTGGCGAATCGTTGTACGTTTTGCGGGTGAGTTATGCAGAAATTCTTGCGACGTGATCAATATGGCAAAGACTAGATGTCAAAGATATGCCGCGTGCGCCGTTCCTGCGACCTTTGAATGCGTAGGCCAGGGCAGGCCGGGCCGGAGTTCCAATCGCACGAGCCTGTCGGCGCGTTCGTGAAATGGCCATATTGAGCGGCCATTGCGCTCTTTCGGAATGGCGAGGCTGACAGGGATGTTCCACGTGAAAATGCCAGTGGCAAAACTCACCATGGCGGCGGCGCTCCTCCTCGCAGCAGCGACGGGCGCGCTCGCGCAAGAACCCACCGTCCTCGGCCTTTGGCAGAAGGTCGACGAGGACACCAAGAAGCCGATCAGCTGGTTCCTGTTCATCGAGCGTAACGGCACCTACGAAGGCATCATCGCGAAGTTCTTTCTGCGGCCCGGTGATGATCCCAATCAGGTCTGCAGCCGGTGCACGGACGACCGCAAGAACCATCCGGTTCTCGGTCTGCCGCTGGTGCGCGGCATGAAGCAGCACGGCTTGAAATACGAGGACGGCAACATCGTCGATCCGCGCGACGGCAAGGTCTACAGCGCGATCATGACGCTGAGCCCCGACGGCCAGGTGCTGACGGTGCGCGGCTACATGGGATGGACGATTTTCGGCATGGACGAAGTCTGGCACCGCCTGCCCGACACCGCGATGGCGCAGGTCGATCGTACGGTGCTCGCGAAGTACATGCCCGGGCAGCAGCCGGCGCCCGGCAAGGGGCAGCCCGGCAACGCGAAGACCAAGCAGCAGAAGTAGGCGCGAAGCGCCCCCCACGGGGGGCTACCGTAGCTTTCATATTCAATTGTCAAACAGCCAAAGCAAATTCGGCCCCTGTCTTTATCCGGGCGCGGGGATTCGCCCGTCTTCCTCTCTTTTTCCGTCCCCTCGAAAATGAGGGGAGTGGCGCGCCGAGAAGGCGCGTGTCCGGATTTCGCCGGACGGCCCGATTGCTCGGGCAGGTCCGATAACGCCGGGCCCTGGCACATCTGCGCATGTGCCTCGTCAGCCGGCCCCCACTCAAATGACGCCTCATGAGAGCGTCCCCTCAGTGGACGGGACGATGTGATTAGAACAAAACAAGAACATAGAGTCAAGCGAAATCACAGCCGTGAACGCGGAGCCAATTTCGGACCGCGTTCTGGCCGTCGGGCTATTTCATGAGTCCTGCGGCCCTTAGGGCGTTTGTTATGGTCGCGCGGATGTCGATTGGAGCGGACGGCGGGACTTGCGCGCGTCCGGGTCTTGCATCGAAACCTGGATCGCGTGCTTCGCCCTCCAGCACTTCCCCCTCCAGCACTTCACCCTCCAAAACTTGGCCCTCCAGCACAGAGGGTTGAGCAAGCTCTGGGCTTCGCCGTCGCGACGGCTGGACCGGCGTCGCCGCAACCGCACTCCTGTTCGCCGTGACAGGGCGGCGGTTTGCCTCGGTCAGGCCGAAAAATCTGGCGATGTGATAGGACGAGGAAATCCCGACCTCGAGCAGAAACGGTCCGGCAGAGCCGCACGTGTTGTCGGCGGCGCCAGTCGCGAGCGGCGTCCCATGCGCCATGTTTGTGATGGTGTACGACTCGATCAACTCGTCGCCGTTGGCGTTGAGCCAGACCTGCCGGGGATAACCGTCGACCATCGCTTGCGCCGACGGCGTGATCGGGAGGCCGTGCACGTCCGTCCATTGCTTGACGATCTCGCTCGCATTCGACGGTATGACGGTCGCATCGGCGCTGCCATGCCAGATCGACAAGCGCGGCCACGGGCCATGGTGTGGTGACGCAGCCCGAACGAGATTGCCCCACACGCGTGCTGAACGCGGGGGGCACTGATACATGTTCTCGAATGCCTGCTGAATGTTGTTTGCGGCTCCATAGGGCAGACCGGCAATAATCGCGCCGCCGGCGAAGATATCGGGATAAGTCGCGAGCATGACGGAGGTCATTGCGCCGCCGGCGGACAGGCCGGTGATAAACACGCGCGCCGGGTCGATCCGATGGTCGGACACCATCTGGTCGACCATCTGCCGGATCGACAGCGCCTCACCCCGCCCACGTTCAATATCGCCGGACTGGAACCAGTTGAAGCAGCCGTTCGGATTGTTGGAGCGCTGCTGTTCGGGCATGAGCAGAGCGAAGCCGAACCGATCTGCCAGGGTCGACCATCCTGCGCCGCGATCATAGCCGGCGGCAGTCTGCGTGCATCCGTGCAGCACCACCATGAGAGCGCTCTCTGCCGAGATCGCGGGCGGCAAGTAGGTGAACATTCGCAAGCCGCCCGGATTGGAACCAAAATTGTAAACCTCCTTCAGGTGGCTCGATTGAGGATCAGTGAAAGTCGCCGCTCGCAACGAGGCGCTTTCCTGGAGCAACTTCCGCCATTTCTTGCGTTGCTTCGAAAATCCGGCGAGCGCTTTCCGTATGTTGAGCACCGAAGGCCTTTCTCTGTTCGACCCCCACCACAACGGCCAAGGCCTGAAATGGTTGCTGCACCGCAGCATTGCCATGCAATTTCAGTTATTGGCGCAAGTCCAGCTATTTTTTTGTCCGGTTGCGATTGTCTATTGCGATGCAGCATGGCGATCGCCACATGAAAGCATCAGCAATGCGGAAAACCATCCGCTTCAGGGAGACGAACGCCATGACCGAGAACCCAGCGGCTACCAAAGCCAAAACAACAAAGCCTTTTGCCAGCGAGGGCTCCGCGCGGCCGATGTCGGGAGCAACGGCGATGCGAGAGTTCGCCGAACAGGGCGCCGCCTACACCAAGGATGCCTATGAACATACCAAGACGGCTCACAAGGCTCTCGAGCAGACATATTCGACAGTCGCGCAAGGCGTCGCGGAGTTCAATCTGCAATGGATCGAGATGGTGCGCGCCAATACCAATTCGGCCTTCGATTTTTCCCGACAATTGGTTGGAGTGAAATCGCCGGCCGCTTTTCTTGAACTGTCGGCCGCGCACGCGCGCAAGCAATTCGAAACGTTCGCGGAGCAGAGCCAGCAGCTCGCCGGCTTGGCGCAAAAAGTGACGACCGAGGCAGTTCAGCCGCTGCAAGCCGGCGTGAAGAATGCATTCACCAAGGCGGGCTGACGGCTCAAAGCCGGCGACGATGATCGCGGCCTGTTTGTACGCAGCGTCACCCTGTCGGTACGCAGCGTACAAACGCAGTACGCTCTGGGCAGGAACTGGGGCAGCCGCCGCGGCGTTTGTCCTCCATGGAAACGACCATCGTTCTCGTCGAACTTCCTCGTGATAGCGAGACCAACCTGATCGTCAGGGATGGACTGGTCTTCGTATTGGCACCGCAGCCTGGGCGTAGCGGAGTGTACGAAGATGAGTTGGAAACAATCGCTCAGTTCTACGCCGACGAAACCGTGGCGAAGTTTGAAGCGAACTGGATCGACGAGCACTGGGTGATTGGAAAGCGATTGCTCGATTCGTAAGACCAGGACCCCGGCCGGATTGCAGGGTCACCCATGCGGCGCGGCTGCAAGGGGGCAGGATTCAGCCGCGTTTCGGAAGCTGTTGCCGCACGTTCGCGATATCGGCCCAGGGGTCGTTCGACAAAAAGTCCAGGCGTTGGCGCAGATTGTCGATGCGGAAATGGTCGGCACGCAGGCCGTGCGAGAGCTCGTCCCAGGCGAGCGGGGTCGAGACCGAGGCCTCGGCGCGGGCGCGGGTCGAGTAGGGCGCGACCGCGGTGGCGCCGCGGCCGTTGCGCAGATAGTCGACGAACACGCGGCCGCTGCGGGCGCGCTTCGACATGATCGCGACGTAGCGCTTGGGATCGTCCTTGGCCATGGCTTCGGCGATCGCGGCGGTGAACGCCTTGGCCTCGTCCCAGCCGGCGCGCGGCGCGATCGGAAGCACGACATGGAGGCCCTTGCCGCCCGAGGTCTTCACGAAGCTTTCGAGTCCGAGATCGTTGAGCCGGTGCCGCACCTCGAGCGCGGCGTCGATGACCGCGCTCCACGGCACGTCGTCGCCGGGATCGAGATCGAAGATCAGCCGGTCCGGCTGCTCCAGATGCTCGACGGTCGAGCCCCAGGGGTGGATCTCGACCACGCCAGCCTGCACCAGCCCGATCAGCCCCGCGAGATCGTCGATCGCGAGCATCGGCTGCTCCTCGCCGACATCGACGTGGCGGATGCCCTCGCCGAGGCCGTGCCAGGGATGCTTGGCGAAGAAGCCCTTCTCGCCGACCCCGGACGGCGAGCGCAGGAGGCTCAGCACCCGGCCGGTGATGTGCGGCAGAATCCAATCGGCGATATCGGCATAGAATTCGGCCAGCCCCTGCTTGGTGATGCCGGACTCCTCCCACAGGATGCGCTCCGGATGGGTGAGGCGGAAGCCGGTCAGGTCAGCTTTCTTGGCTGATGCGGGTTCGGTGCGCGTGATCTCGACCGTGACCTCGTCGGGCGGCTTGTCTTCGCGCAGGCCCTTGAATGAGGACTGCCGCACCAGGCGGTCCGCGGACCAGCCGCCAAATTCGACCTCGCACACGAGCCGCGGCTGCGCCCACTTGACTCCCTTTTCGGCGCCGGCCGGCAGGTTGTTGTTGGCGAGCGGTGGCCTGGGCGCGCTGATGGTGTCGAGCGCTTCGCGCAGCGCGCGCGCCTCGGCGCCGGAATAGCCGGTGCCGACGCGGCCGGCATAGCGCAATTTGCCGTCCTCGTCGTGGAAGCCGAGCAGCAGCGCGCCGACCGCGCCCTTGGCGGCGGTCGACGGGATGTAGCCGAGGATGAGGAATTCCTCGCTCAGGATGCACTTCGACTTGAGCCAATGGTCGCCGCGCCCGGCCTTGTAGGGCAGGTCGGCGCGCTTCGAGACGATGCCTTCGAGGCCGAGCCGGCAGGTATGCTCGAGGATCGTCGGTCCGTCGTGCTCGGCGAGATGCTCGCTGAAGCGAATGCCGGCGGGCGGCTGCGGGCCGATGATCTCTCCCAGCAGCGCCTTGCGGTCGATGAGCGCCGCCGGGGTGAGGTCGAAGCCCTCGCAGTAGAGGAGATCGAACGCGTAGAAGCGAAAGCGATCCTGGCGGCCGGCGCTCACGTCGGCCTGCAGGTGATTGAAGCTCGACAGGCCGGCCGAGTCCTCGACGATGATCTCGCCGTCGATCCAGGCCGAGCTCGGCGCGAGTCCGGTCAGCGCCGTGGCGATGCTGCGGAATCGCTCGGTCCAGTCGAGGCCGGTGCGGGTGAGGAGCTTCACCTTGCCGCCGTCGATGCGGGCCTGGATGCGGTAGCCGTCGTGCTTGATCTCGTGCAGCCATTTCGGGCCGCTCGGCGGGCGCTCGCACGCGGATGCGAGACTCGGTTCGAGGAAGACCGGCAGCAGGCCTTTCCTGGCGCCGCGCACACGCGCGACGTCGGGGAGGGGGGCGCGGCGGGCCGCGGCGACATCGGCGCGCGCGGCGTGATCGGCGCGCACGTCGCCGAGCGCGGCCAGTTCCTCGGTGGTGCGGCCGCTGAGGAAGGAGGTGGTCTCCTCGGCGGTGATGTCGCCCTGTCCGGCCGGCCGTGCAAACGGGTCGTCGACCTTGATCAGCAGCCACTCGTTCTTCTTGTTGCCGCTGGAGGGCCGCGGCTTCATGCGCACCAGGTGCCACTTGCCCTTGAGCCGCGAACCTTCGAGCGCAAACTGAAGGTGGCCTTTGTTCAGCCCGAGGTGCGGATCGCCGTCCGGGAGCCAGTGGCCGCGGTCCCACACGATCATGGCGCCGCCGCCGTACTCGCCCTTCGGGATATTGCCCTCGAATTCGAGGTACTGCATCGGGTGGTCTTCGGTCTGCACCGCCAGCCGCTTGCTGTTGGCGACGAGGCTCGGGCCGTTGGGCACCGCCCAGCTCTTGAGCACGCCGTCGAGCTCGAGCCGCAGATCGTAGTGGACGCGGCGGGCGGCGTGCTTCTGCACCACGAACTGGCCGCCGAGGTCGGGGCCGGAGGCGGGCTGGTTTGCTGTCTTGGTTGCGGCTTTGGGCTCGGTGGTGCGGCTGAAGTCGCGCTTCTCCTGGTAGTCGCGCAGGGGATCAGGTCCCGCCGGGGTCTTTGACGGGGCGGATTTGGGCGTGGCTGATTTGCGCGCCGCCGTTTTGCTCCTGGTCTTGCGTGCCGCCACGACCGCTCCTTCAGCGCAACTCAGGTCGGGCGGGCGATGTGCATTTCGCAGAGCTTCAGGGCGCGCTTGGCGCGCGTCGCCCACTGCGACGAGGGATCGACGGCAAGGTAGCGGCGCCAGTAGACGGCCGCCTCCGGGAAGTGCTCGAGGCGCTGCAGCAGGAGCGCGATGTTGAACACGGAATCGGCGTGCGCGGGGTCCGCCTCGATCGCCTGGCGCAGCGCGGTGAGCGCTTCCTCCATGCGGCCCTGGTCGTCGAGCAGGCTGGCGAGATTGTACCAAGCCTCGACAAAGCTCGGATCGGTCTTGACGGCGGTGCGATAGGCCTGCTCGGCGTCGACCTTGCGGCCGAGCGCGCGCAAGAGGTTGCCGAGATTGAAGGCGGCGGCCGGATCGTGCGGATCGATCTTCATGACGCGCCGGTAGATGCGTTCCGCGGTCTCGGCGTCGTGCGCCTCCTCGGCGGCCTGCGCCTGCTCGAACAGCGCGTCGGGATTGTCCTCGGGGTGGTCGTCCATCGGCAGCACGAACTGGCCGCGCTTGTCGGTCTTGCCCTTGAGATGCTCGATCAGGATGGCGTCGCGCGCGGCCGGAAACATCCGCAGGTTCGACAGCCCGGCATCGGGCAGCCACTTCTGGATTTCGATCAGGCTCTTGGTGATGAGCGAGAGCGTCACCCCGGAGGCGATGAGCTCGGCGACCTGGCGGGCGGCGGCGAGATCGCGGAAGCCGTAGCGCTGGTCGCGCGGATCGACGAGGCCGAAGGCGGCGAGCTGCTCGATGACGTCGGGCGGCAGCCCGCTTAGCGAGGCGATCTGATCGAGCGCGTAGGCGCGGGTGCCGTCGTCGACCGGGGCCTGGCCGACCCATTCGAGGAAGCGCTTCTCGCTGACTATCGGGACGCTGTAGGTGCGGGCGCGGCGCAGGCTATTGGCGGGGCGGCCGTCGGCGAGCAGCGGCCAGCCGAGCTGGCCGACCACGAGCTGGCTGGTGCTCTTGGTGACGCCGCGGCGCGGCGTGCCGCCGTGCTGGCGGACGGCCGCGAACGCGTCGACCCGCTTCATCGAGGCCAGGCGGCCGGTGAAAGCGATGTTACCTTGTATGGGCGACCGGGTCGCTTCGGCCGACATCCCTCACCGTGATGCCTTCTTCTTGGCGGCGGGCCGGCGCGCGGGCGTGGAGGCGGCGGCCGGCTTCTTGGCGTCGCCCTTGAGGCTCGCGCGCAGCGCGTCCATGAGGTTGATCACCTGGCGCTCCTGCGGTTCGGCGTCGCGGATCGGCTCGACCACGCGGCCGGCCTGCTTGCGCCGGAGGAGTTCGACCAGGGCGGTCTCGTAGTGATCCTCGAACTTCTTGGGATCGAACTTGCCCGCCTTGGTATCGATGATGTGGGCGGCGAGCTGGCGCATCTCGGCCGGCAGCTTGATCTCGGGGATATCTTCGAAGAAGTCGGTCTGGCTGCGCACCTCGTAGGCGTAGCGCAGCGTGGTCGCCAGCAGGCCCTTGTCGAAGGCCTCCAGCATCACGACGTGCTCGCGCCTTGTGAGCACGATGCGGCCGAGCGCCACCATCTTCTTCTCGCGGATCGCGTCGCGGATCACCGCGAAGGCTTCCTGCCCCACCTTGTCGGTCGGCGCGATGTAGTAGGGGCTGTCGAGATAGCGGTCGTCGATCTCGGCGCGCGGCACGAAGCTCTCGATGTCGATCGTGTGCGTGCTCTCGATCTGGATCTTCGCGAGCTCCTCGTCCTCGACCTGGATGTACTGGCCCTTGGCGACCTCGTAGCCGCGGCCGATGTCCTCGCGCTCGACCGGCTCGCCGGTGACCGAGTCGACGTTCTGCTGCTTGAGGCGATTGCCGGTCTTCTTGTTGATGCGGTTGAACGACACCCGCTCCGAGCTCGATGACGCCGGATAGAGCGCGATCGGGCACGAAACCAGCGACAGCTTCAGATAGCCCTTCCAATAGGCACGCGGCGCCATGAACCACTCCTCACGCTACAGCGCGGCCGGGGAGGCGTCCGACCACGTACGTTTAGTTTAGCGAACTGACGGACGAAGGTCGATTGTCACCCCTGCGAGGCACGCTCAAGCTTCCACCCGCGCGCCCGCAGGTCGCATGTGTAGCGGCGGGTGATTAACAGCAAACTGAAGTTTGGCGGCGGCCGCGAACAAACAAGGAACTTATGAAGGCGCGGCCGCTATTTTGTCTCGCGGCGGTCGGCCGGTGAGGAGTTTTGGCCGGCGGTCGAGGACGCCGCCTGATCGGCCGCGATCTCGGCCGCACGGCGGCTGCCCCATTCGATGAACGGCAGCGCCATCACGACGACGAGCGCGACCGCGACGGCGGTCCAGCTCCAGGTGGCGAGCTCGCGGCTCGGGCGCGACGCGCCGCCGCGTTCCCAGTGCGGTTGAAAGGTCATGGCGGAATCAGCGATTACGTCCGTCCGCCCGGATAACCTTTTCGGCCGGTGGTAAGTTCCGCTGCGTAGGATGGGTTGAGCCTCAAGCGCGTGAACGCGTCTTCAACGCGCTATGGCGAAACCCATCCTGGGCAGACGAGGTGGCGAGAGAAGCGATGGGTTTCGCTGGCGCTCAACCCATCCTACGAGCGCGACTGGGGCTCTGACGTGCTACGGGAACTTGACGCTCACACGTCCGGTGACCGAATGAATGTTCGCGGTGGCATTCGTCACCGTGTCGGTCCCGACGAAGCCCGGCGCGAGTGTCTGAATGCGATTGTCGATGTCGATGCGGGCGAAATTGTACTCGACACCGAAAATGAAGTTGTTGGTGAACGCATAGGCGCCGCCGACGCCGATGGTCCATCCGTTGTCCCAGTCGCTCGAGCTCGCGGTGATTGCGCCGGTGCTGGTGACGAACCGGTTGAACTCGGTCTCGGCCGTTGCCCAGCCGCCCTGGACGTACAGCAGGTAACGGTCCCACGCCATGCCGAGGCGTCCGACCACGGTCGCCATGTTCTTAAGATCATGGGAGTTGCTGCGGTCGGCACTCAGCAAGGCTACCGATGTCTCCGACAGATCGAGACGGGTGTAGGTGCCTTCGACGCCGAAGACCCACTGGCCGACCTGATACATGAAGCCGGCGTGGCCGCCCCACACGAAGCCGCTGCTGTCCTGGTCGAAGTTCTCGACGATGCCGCCGGTGTTGGTATGCGTCCACTCCACGTTGCCCCAAGCGCCGCCGGCATGACCGCCGAAGTAGAAGCCGGTCCAGCTGAAGGGAACAACGACCGGCGGCGGCGCCTTGTAGACCGGCGCTGGCATATCCGCCGCTGCTGCAGGTGTGGCCGCGATTGCGAGCGCGCCGGCGACTGCCAAAAGGATGCGTTTCATGGGATGCCCCCTAAGCCAAAGATGATCCGTTGCGGCCATTCTTGGAGTCTGCACGCAGGCCTGTCTAGTGCAGCGCTGCAACGCTCAACCGAAATCGGCCCGAGCGGAAATTTATGGAGCATTCCGGACAACGACCGCCGGAACGAGCGCAAGGTGTTATGACACCGCCTTGATCACGCGCGCAACCTTGTCGAAGATCTCGGCGATCTCGCTTTCACTCACGATCAGCGGCGGGGTGAGCGCGATGGTGTCGCCGGTGATGCGGATGACCAGGCTCTCGTCCTCGAAGGCGCGCACCATGGCGTCGTAGGCGCGGCGGCCGACCGCGTCCGGGCGCGAGGCGAGGTCGATGCCGGCGGTCAAGCCCACGCAGCGGATGTCGAGCACGCCCGGCAGGCCCTTGAGGCCCATGGCAGCGTCGGCCCAAACAGGCTCAAGCTTACGTGCGCGCTCGAACAGGCCTTCCTCGCGATAGAGGTCGAGCGCGGCGAGGCCGGCCGCGCAGGCGAGCGGGTGCGCCGAATAGGTGTAGCCGTGAAAGAGCTCGATCGCGTGCTCGGGCCCGCGCATGAAGGCGTCGTGGATCGGCTTCTTCACGATCACGCCGCCCATCGGGGCGGAGCCCGAGGTGATGCCCTTGGCGAAGGTGATCATGTCCGGCACCACGCCATAACGTTCGGCCGCGAAGGCGTGGCCGAGGCGGCCGAAGCCGGTGATGACCTCGTCGAAGATCAGGATGAGGCCGTGCTTGTCGCAGATCGCGCGCAGCCGCTCGAGGTAGCCCTGGGGCGCCGGCAACACGCCGGTCGAGCCCGCCATCGGCTCGACGATGACGGCGGCGACGGTCGAGGCATCGTGCAGCGTGACGATGCGTTCGAGCTCGTCGGCGAGATGCGCGCCCCAGGCCGGCTCGCCTTTGGTGAACGCCTGCTGCTCGCGATTGTAGGTCGAGGGCAGGTGGTCGACGCCGGCGAGCAGCGTGCCGAAGAATTTGCGGTTGGTGACGATGCCGCCGACCGAGATGCCACCGAAGCCGACGCCGTGATAGCCGCGCTCGCGCCCGATCAGGCGGGTGCGCGCGCCCTCGCCGCGGATGTTGTGATAGGCGAGCGCGATCTTGAGCGCGGTGTCGACCGCCTCGGAGCCCGAGTTGGTGAAGAACACATGGTCGAGCCCGGGCGGCGCCAGCGCGGCGACGCGGCTCGCGAGCTCGAATGCCTTGGGGTGGGAGAACTGGAACGCCGGCGCATAGTCGAGCTCGGCCGCCTGCGCGCGGATCGCCTCGACGATCGGGCCGCGGTTGTGGCCGGCATTGGTGCACCACAGGCCGGCGGTGCCGTCGAGCACGGCGCGGCCGTCGGGCGTGTAGTAGTGCATGTCCTTGGCGCGCGCGATCAGCCGCGGCGAGGCCTTGAAGGCGCGGTTGGGCGTGAACGGGAGCCAGTAGGATTCGAGATCGTTGGGGACGGGCATCGGTGCCACGGACATCGGCGGCCTCTCGGTCATGCCCGGGCTCGACCCGGGCATCCATCTGCTTCGGACAAGACTTGTCTCTCAATGATGGATTGCCGGGTCAAGCCCGGCAATGACGATCGCGTGCGCTTGAAGCATCTTGGCGTGGCTGCTACCACGCGCCAATGGCCGACAAACCCGACAAATCGAACAAGCTGAAGGCGCGCCTGCCGCGCGGCCTCGGCGACCGCGGCCCGGCCGAGATCGCGGCGACGCGACGCATGATCGAGCAGATCCGCGCCGTCTATGAGCGCTATGGCTTCGAGCCGGTGGAGACGCCGGCGTTCGAATATACCGACGCGCTCGGGAAATTCCTGCCCGACCAGGACCGGCCGAACGAGGGCGTGTTCTCGTTCCAGGACGACGACGAGCAGTGGCTGAGCTTGCGCTACGATTTGACCGCGCCGCTGGCACGATACGTGGCGGAGAATTTCGACGCGCTGGCGAAGCCGTATCGCAGCTATCGCTACGGCTACGTGTTTCGCAACGAGAAGCCGGGGCCGGGGCGGTTTCGGCAATTCATGCAGTTCGACGCCGATACGGTCGGCAGCGCGTCGATGGCCGCCGATGCCGAGATGTGCATGATGGCGGCCGACACCATGGAGGCGCTGGGGGTTCCGCGCGGCTCGTATGTCGTGAAAGTGAACAACCGCAAGGTGCTCGATGGCGTGCTTGAGGCGATTGGGCTTGGTGGGGAGGAGCGTGCAGGAAAGCGCCTGACGGTTTTGCGTGCATTGGACAAGTACGATCGGCTTGGGAAAGAAGAGGTCCGCAAGCTGCTTGGGCCAGGACGAGAAGATGAAAGTGGCGACTACACCAAAGGAGCTGGCTTGGATGACCAGCAAATCACTCGCCTTATTTGGTTCTTGACACTGCGAAGCGAGCCTTGGGGAATCGACGAAGCGACAAAAGCCTCTTTCAATCCACGCATTAAGCTTCTCCCAGACGGAGGTGGTAATCCCTACGAAGTTGACGTCCTGACAGCCTTCGATAATGCATACGGTGCTAACCAACAATTTCACGCCGGGATTCAAGACTTTCGCGAAATAGAAAAACTGGTGGTTGGGTCCGGCTACGCTGACGGAAGAATTATTCTCGACCCTTCGGTAGTCCGCGGACTCGAATACTACACAGGGCCTGTCTACGAGGTTGAGCTGACGTTCGAAATCAAGGACGAGGCAGGTAGGGCCGTGCGCTTCGGCTCGGTAGGCGGCGGCGGGCGCTACGACGGGCTCGTCGGGCGTTTTCGTACAGACACAACGCCGGCGACTGGGTTCTCGATCGGCGTATCGCGCCTAGTGGCGGCGCTACAGCATCTCGGGAAGCTCGACGGCGAGCAAGGGCCCGGGCCGGTGGTGGTCACCGTGTTCGACAGGGATCGCATCGCCGACTATCAACGCATGGTGCAACAGCTGAGAGAATCCAGAGTCGATCCGAAAGACAAAGCCAGCCCATTCATCCGGGCTGAACTCTACCTTGGCTCTGGCGGGTTTGGCGCACAGATGAAATACGCCGACAAGCGCGGCAGTCCTTGCGTCGTGATTCAGGGCAGCAATGAGAAGGCGAAGGGAAAGGTGCAGATCAAGGACCTCAAACTTGGTGCTGCGCTCGCTGGGCTGAGTAAGGATCGCGACGAGTACCGGAAGAAGCAGACTGAGGCGCAGTTTGCGGTCTCGGAAAGTCGCCTTGTGACAGGCGTACGCAAAGTACTGACGCGGGGCCAGAGCAAGGTCACCACTAAGGCGAAGCGCAAACGTAAGGCCAAGCCAAAAAGCGCGGTTGCGAGTAAGGGTAACCGCAAGACCAAGGCCAGGCGCAAAAAGTAGTGGTCGTGGCGGCGACGCGGCCCGAGACCGGGCCTTGCATCCTTCGAGGCCCGCACAAAGAGCCGATCTCGGGCACGCCCGAGATCGGTGCGCGAGCGCCTCAGGATGACGGGTCAACCATTGTGCCCGTTTCCAGATCGCTCACTTCTTCGCTGGGGGCGGGCCGCCGGGACCGCCCGGGCGCATGCCCTGCATGGTCTGCAGGTCGCGGATGTTGATCTTGCGGCCGTCGGCCATGATCATGTCGCCGGGGCGCTGGTCTGGCTTGCAGGCGCCCGCCCACTTGGCATCGAGCGTCATGTTGGTGGTGCCGTCGGCCGGCATGCCGGGCGTCGGCGGGCCGCCGGCGCGCGTCGAGGTTACCTTGACCGTGTAGGCGCTGTTGAAGTCGCCGGTGATCACGCCGTGCGAGGTCATGGTCATGGGGCCGACCTGGCAGACGCTGTCGATCACGATCGTGTTGCCGACGCGTTGCACGTCCTGCTTCGAGCACATGTCCTGGCGCATGCTGCCGCCGACCGAATTCATCAGCTTGTCGGTCTCGGCGTCGATGCATTGCTGCATCGCCTGCGGCGGGGCGCTGCGGCCCTCGAACGTCATCTTGATGTCCCACAGGCCGACCTTGCGGGCCGGCAGATCGAGGGCGAGCGCAGGCGCGGCGGCGATCGCGCACAGCGCGACGAGCGGCAGATGGCGCATGAGGTCCTCCCGGAATCCACCCGGCCTCGCCGTATCGGCCGATTGAGGCTTTTGTGGAGACAAGAACGCGCGGCGCCGCTCAGTACAGGACCCTGATCGCCGGCGCCTTCCGGGCGTGCGCGTAGCAGACCGTGCGGGTGCGTACCGGCGGGATCGCGTAGCGCGCCATGCGCGGATTCCACAGGCACTGGAAGCTGATGTAATCGCCGTACTGGCGATGCACGCTGGTGATGCGGTGGGCCTTGTCGAAGCGGGCGCAATGCTCTGCGGCGATGGCGGGTGCGGCGACCTCGGCCTCGCAGGACCACGAGATGATCCCGCCGGTGTCATTGCCTTTGACGTAGGTGTCCTGCGCCGACGCGGCCGACGCGCCCAGAATCGTGCCAAGGATCAGGCCGATGACCACCAACGCTGCGCGCATGCACCCCTCCGTCATTCGGACCGGCGTGAGATTAGACGGCGGTGGCGGCGAGGGAAAGCCGGCGGCACGGCACGCGAAGTGGATATCGCGCAGGTGTGTCTCGGGTGCAGCGCTGAAGTCGATTTGTCGGGCGGTACCACGCCATCGCGTCGGCTGAAGCTACCGTGAGCCGCGCTTCCCCCCACCCCTTGCATGGTCGGAAGACCGAATCAGCGCAAGCTGAAAGGTGCGTCGGGGCCGGTGGCCACCAGCCCCGACGCGGATGGCCGGGACCGCTGAAGCCCCTCGGTGGCTGGCACCGTGGGTGAGCATGGTCCGTCCGTCCTTCGGCTCTTGTCCTCAACAGATGATAGGGAGCACGTCCCGCATGCAAGGCAAGGAAGCGTCCGAACAAGAGACCAAGGCGAAGTCTAGCGTGGGAATCGACGTCA
>WNGB01006007.1_pt1 | contig 21230 bp, 19 predicted proteins | sample 5400681 | NCBI WGS metagenome assembly WNGB01 (sample SAMN13153367, study PRJNA577476) | soil metagenome | isolation source: 115 cm soil or saprolite under grassland replicate 2 | place: USA:California | collected 2016-06-15
CATCGTCAGGGCCTTCAAGCAGGCCTGGCAAGCAGCAGACATCGGTGCCCTCATCGGCCTGCTGGATCCCGACGCGACCGTGATCGCCGACGGGGGCGGCCTGGTCAGCGCCGCGCTGCACCCCATCCATGGCGGCGAGCAGATCGCCCGCTACCTGGTCGATCTGGCCGGCAGGGCACCCGGCAACCTGGGGTTCCTGGAGCGTAGGGTCAACGGCCAGCCCGGCCTGGTCGCCCAGCAAGACGGCGTCACCGTGACGGTGTTCGCCTTCGACGTCGCAGACGGGCGGATCACCCACATCTGGGCAGTACGCAACCCCGACAAGCTCCGACCCTGGACGACCGGCTGACGCGTCTGCCTAGCATCGGGTCCGCAGAGAGCCGCCGCACTACGCCCGTTTCGCGGCGGGGACTCTCGCTGTCGTCGTCCTGGCGGCCTGCGGGATCGCCTTGGGCGTCGGCCGGCTCGACCGGGCAGGACCGGAGTCGCCCGCGGCCACGCAACCACGCCCCGCACCAACCCAACCACGATAGGAAACGGCGGGACCGCAACGACGGTCGGACTTGGCAGCACCGAGCCACCGGCTGTGATGCCCGCGACCTTCGTCGCCGCGGTCGACCACAAACTTGGCCGGCGGCGGCGCGGTGTTGCAGGACTTCTGCGCGGGCCGAGCAAAGCGGCGCCCGACGTATTTGCGTGGGCTTGGGCTGCTCTTGTCAAAGGAACGTCCTGTGAATCACGCTCCACGTGGTTTGTGTGGTCGGTACCGCCGCCGCGGCGGACGGTCGAGCAAAGGAAGCTGGGCAGCCATGGTCCGTCGACTCCTGCTGCTGGTGACCGCGTTGCTGCTCGTCGGCGTGCTGGCGACACCCGCGCGGGCCATCGGCTCGTTCGGCCCGCCGATCAGCATCGACGATCCGCCCTGTGTCTTCGATGGCTTCAACGTCGACCTGGCCCGAGACGCGGGCGAGGTGGCACACGGCTTCGCGGACCTGTGGGGCAGCAACTGCAACACCGGTGTCCGGATCGACTACTTCCAGGGGTCGGGGACGACCTGGACCCGTGAGGCGACGCCCTACCATGGCTTCGTCGTCGCCGTTGCCTGGGATGCAACCGGGACCTACCTGCTCTACGTGGACATCGCCCGCCTCGAGCTGCGGATCACCAAGCGGCTGACCAACGGGACCTACACCGGTGGGCGGCTGCTGTCAACGCACGTCGGACCCGACGGGTCCCTCGCCGACGGTGATGTTGTGGCCACCGGCGGCCAGTGGTGGGCGGTCTGGCGAGAGCACGTCACCCCCGGCGGGAGCCCGGGCGATGAATTCGACCAGACCGACCTGTTCCAGGCGTACACCGTCGGCGGGGCCCTCCATTCCCGGCAGCGGATCACCACCAGCCCGCAATGGGACAGCGCGCCGACGCTCGCGCGGTCTCCGGCGAGCACCTTCCCGCTGACGCTGGTCTGGGCTCGTGGCGGCTCGGATTTCGATCCGGGCCAGACCGACCTGCGGCGGGCGTTGGGCAACGCCGGCGGCACCTGGTCGTCAGGCAGCCTCGCGACCCTCGGGACCCTGAACTTCTGGCCCGATGTCCAGGTCAATGGGACGACCACCTACGTCACCTGGAATCGGGACGGTCGCACCGTAGCCGCCGACAACGGCGGTGGGTCGTTTGTGAGCCATACCTTCAACACGCCGGCCATTCAGAATGCCCGGCCCAGGATCGCGGTCTCGTCGGGCAGTGTGGCCGTTGGATGGACGGTGCCGGCGGGCGCGTCGTTCCGTGCGTTCGTGGCCAAGCGGGTCGGCTCGACCTGGACCGGCGCCTACGCGTCTCCCGCGTCGGCTACCCGGTTTCAGTTCCTGCAGGGCGTCGCCCCGAAGGGCGGGAAGGCGATCGCGGTGATCCTGAGCATCGGCTCGCGCCTGTACGCGACCAACGAGGCGTGACGCGGGAGTGACGCACTGACCTGGGCCTGCTGGTGGTGGGCCTGGCCGCTGGCGGCGCTGCTTCAGGTGTCCCCGCGGCGCAACCGCCAGGCCGCGAGCGCCAGCACGATGGCGGTGTAGAGACAGAAGACGCCGAACCCGGTCCACGGTGCGAGCGAGGTGGGGTCGGGCCGCAGGTTGGTGACAGCGATCCCTGCCGGGGCGGGCAGGTACCGGTAGAGGTGATCGGACCAGCTCGCCGGCAGCAACCCGACCAGGATCTGGGGGGCGAACAGCAGGCCGAACAACAGGCCGACCGCCGCGGCGGTGCCGCGGAGCAGCGCGCCGAGGCCCAGCCCCAGCAGTCCGACGGCGGCCAGGTACAGCGCCGCGCCGAGGACGGCGCGGGTCGTGCCCGGCTGGCGCAGGGTGGTGTCCAGATGCCCGGACGACAGGATCGACTGACCGACGAGGAACGCCGCGAAGGTCGCCGGGACGCACAGCGCGAGGACCGCCAGCGCGAACCCGATCGCCTTGCCCCACAGCACCGGCAGCCTGCCAGGCACGGCGGCGAAGCTGGTGCGGATCATGCCAGTGGCGTACTCGCCGGTGAACAGAAGCGCCCCGAGCACCCCGATCGCCAGCTGCGCCAGCTGGACACCGCTGAGGCTGATCGCCGTGGGGTCGAAGCTGGCGATGTCGGCGGGCTGGTGCGGCGGCCTGGTGACCCGGACGCCCGCGTACAGCGCGCCGAAGCCGACGATCAGCACGGCCGCCACCAGCAGCGACCAGGCGCTCGACGGTAGCGAGCGCAGCTTGGTCCATTCGGAGCGGATCACTCTCGCCTGGGTCACCCGCTGGTCGCCGTGGTTTCCTGGCACGGCCGGCATGATGGGTTCGATCATCGTGGGCATCCCTTCACTGGTGCGGTAGTAGGCGCGCGGAACTCGACTGCTCCTCTGGTCATGTCGATGAAGGCCTCCTCCAGCGAGGCCCGCTGCCGGGTGAGCTCGAGCAAGGTGATCCCGGCCGCGCCCGCGACCCTGCCGACCTGGTCGGTACTCAGACCCGAGACGGTCAGCGCGCCGTCCCGGTCGCGTGAGACCGTTGCGGCCTGTGGGTGGAGCAGCGCGGCCAGGGCGTCCGGATCGGTGCTGCGGACCCGCACGGCGTCGCGCGCGGCAGCGGCGATGAACTCCTCCATGCCGGTGTCGGCGATCAGCTTGCCCCGGCCGATGACGATCAGGTGCTGGGCGGTCAGCGCCATCTCGCTCATCAGGTGCGACGAGACGAACACCGTCTTCCCGTCGGCGGCCAGCGCCCGCAGCAGCGAGCGGATCCAGCGGATGCCCTCGGTGTCCAGGCCGTTCGCCGGCTCGTCGAGGATCACCGTGTGGGGGTCGCCCAGCATCGCGGCGGCGATGCCCAGCCGCTGGCCCATGCCGAGCGAGAAGCCGCCGGCCCGCCGGCGGGCCACCTCGCGCAGGCCTACGGCGTCGATCACCTCTTCCACCCGGCGGCGACGGATGCCGCAGGTCTGCGCGATCGCCAGCAGGTGGTGGTAGGCGCTGCGGCCGGGGTGGACCGAGCGGGCCTCCAGCAGCGCGCCGACCTCGCGCAGCGGCGCTGCGTGCCGCTGGTACGGCTTGCCGTTGACGGTCACCGATCCGCTGGTCGGCGAGTCCAGCCCGAGAATCAGCCGCATTGTGGTCGATTTCCCGGCGCCGTTCGGGCCGAGGAATCCGGTGACCACTCCCGGCCGCACGGTGAAGGTCAGCTCGTCGACCGCGACCTTGCCGCCATATCGTTTGGTCAACCCGCGTGCTTCGATCATCTCGTCCATCCCTTCGATCGTGTGCGGAGTCGCGTGGTAGCGTGATGACGCCGCGCATCGTCCTGGGACGAGGGCCTGCTGTCGTTGGGGCGCACGGCCTGCGCGGGGTGGGGTTTTCCACAGCGCGGCGGAGGGTTGCCCGCATACCGCGCGGTCCCGGCGGTGGTTACTGTGATCGCATGACCTCGATCCATACGACCACCGCCAGGAGCGCGCTGGCGAGCGCGCTGCGAGCCCTGTGGTCGGCACGCAGCTGGCGCGCGACCCTCCACGCCCTCGCCGGCCTGCCTCTCGGGATCGGGGGCGGGGTGGTCATCGTCGGCATGGTGGTCGTCTGGTCCGCCGCGCTCTGGAGCCTGGTCGACGGACCCACCGGTGGCTGGCTCCTCGCGGTGAGCTATGCGCTCGCCGTCGTGCTCGCTCCGGTCGCGCTGCCGTGGTGCGGGCGGGCGGGCAGCGCCCTGCAACGGGCACGGTTCCGCGCGGTGCTCGGGGTCGAGCTCCTGGCGCCACCCCGCGCCCCGGGCGGCTCGCGGCTGCGGCTGGTCCGGCCGTGGCGTCACGCGGCCACCTGGCGGCAGCTCGCCTACCACCTTTTGGCGGTGGTCATCGGCGGTGCCGGCGGCGCGCTGGTGGGGAGCTGCTGGCTGGCGCTACCGCTCGCGCTCGGCTTCTCCGGCGTGCTCTGGCACGACGGTGGCTGGGCGGGCAACGCTCCGATTGCCGTCGTGCTAGGAGGCGCCATGCTGCTCGCCGCGCCATGGGTGGCCCGCGGGGTCGCCAACCTGGACGAGCTGGCTGCCCGGGCCCTGCTTGGGCCCAGCCGTGCCGAGAAGCTCGCGTTGCGAGTCGAGTCGCTGGCCCGCAGCCGGGCCGAGGTCGTCGCCGCGACCGACGCGGAGCGGCGCAGGATCGAGCGCGACCTCCACGATGGCGCGCAACAGCGGCTGGTGTCGCTGGCGATGCACCTGGGAATGGCCCGCGCCACCCTCCCCGACGCCAGCGAACCCGCCCGTCAGGCCATCGCGGAGGCCCACGACGAAGCCGTGCAGGCCCTCGCGGAGCTGCGCGAGTTCGTCCGCGGCCTGCACCCGGCCGTGCTCAACGACCGCGGCCTGGACGCGGCCCTCTCCGGGATCGTGGCGCGCGCGCCGTTGCCGATACGGCTGCGCGTCGACGTGGCGCCCCGCTGCTCGCCGACCATCGAGGCCGTCGCCTATTTCGTCGTCTCCGAGACGCTCGCCAACGTCGCCAAGCACGCCCGCGCCAGCCGTTGCGAGGTAACCGTCCAACGCAGTGGCGACCGGCTCCGGATCGTCGTCAGCGACGACGGCCAGGGTGGTGCGGCCCTCGATCCCGGCGGGGGTCCGGCGGACGCCGACGGCAGCGGGCTGCGCGGACTCGCGCAGCGAGCCGCCGCGGTCGACGGGACGCTGACCATCGACAGCCCACCGGGCGGCCCGACCAGGATCACCGTGGAGCTGCCATGCGAGTCGTGATCGCCGAGGACTCAGTGCTGCTCCGGGAGGGCCTGACCAAGCTGCTGGCCGACGGCGGCTTCGAGGTCGCCGCCGCCGTGCCCGACGCGGATCGGCTGCTTCGCGCGGTCGGCGAGCACCACCCCGACCTGGTGGTGGTGGACGTGCGGATGCCGCCGACGCACACCGACGAGGGCATCCGGGCCGCGCTGGTCATCCGCCGCCAGTACCCGGAGGTCGCCATCCTGGTGCTGTCCCAGTACGTGGAGGAGCGCTACGCCACCGACCTGCTGTCGGTGCGGACCAGCGGCGTCGGCTACCTGCTCAAGGACCGGGTCGCCCAGGTGTCCGACTTCCTCGACGCGCTGCGCCGGGTGGCCGCCGGCGGCACGGCGCTCGACCCCGAGGTCGTCGCCCAGCTGCTGGTCCGTCACCGCCATGACCCGATCGACCGGCTGACCCCTCGCGAGCTCCAGGTGCTGCAGCTGATGGCCGAGGGGCGTAGCAACAACGCGATCGTCCACGCCCTGCGGGTCAGCCACAGCGCGGTCGAGAAGTATGTCAGCAGCATCTTCACCAAGCTGGATTTGCAGCCCACCGACACCGAGAATCGCCGCGTCCTGGCCGTGCTGAAATTCCTCCGCATGTGACGCGGCGGCGCGGCCCGCCGGTAGCAACCGGCGGGCCGCGCCGTGGGTCGACAGCGCGTGGCGCCCTGGCGGGATGCCGACGTGGCGTTTGAACTGGCGGGTGAAGTGGGCCTGATCGTAGAAGCCGACGCCAGGGTGGTGGTGTCGAACAGCCGCCCGGCGGATCAGCGTGCATGGCCTGGCAATTACCAACCCGCATAGAACCGACCCCACGACCAGATCGCCCAGCACGATATGCAGTTCGGGTGGCGACGCCAGCTCTGGCGTCGCCACCCGAACCGCGACCCTCTCGGGACCGGTGTCAACGGGCGATGAGCACCGGACAGTGGCTGTGCTGCAACACCTCGTGGGCGACGCTGCCGAGCAGCAGCGAGGTCAGATCGGACCGGCCCCGGCAGCCCATGACGATCAGCCCCACCTGCAGCTCGATCGCCGCGTTGACCAGCACCTTGCCCACACGCCCGCTGAGCGCTCGACTGACGTCGGTGCTGGCGTTCACGCCGGCGTCGGCCAGCTGCTTGGCGTAGCGCTCGACCAGTTCCTGCGCGTCCTCGCGCAGCTCCAGCTCGGCTGGGCCCATCCTGGTGGGAACCAGCTCGATGACGTGGATGACGACAACTTCGTTCGCGGCTGGCGCGGCGAGTTCAGCGGCCAGTTGCGCTGCCTTGCCCGACTGTGGTGAGCCGTCCACGGCCAGCAGGATCTTTCCGAACATCGGCGGCACCTCCTTGTGGGCCAACGCCCTCCTGGGCCATTGGCCTCATCATGACCGTCACACCGGGGTCGGGAAGGAGCGAGGGCCATTCGGCCTACTGTGTCCAGGCCGATCAGAGATGGGGAGCCGCCAATCCACGATGCTGTCATGACGTGGAGCTCCTCGACTCAGGCCACAGCTCGTTCCGGTGACATGGCCGCCATTCGCCACGGGGCCGCAGCGGCGAATAAGCGAGGAAGCAGATTCGGAGCCGTTCTCAAGCTGATCGCCCCAGCCCCCTCTACAGGTACGCCTGCGACGCGAGCAGCAACGGCTCTCAGCGTCGACGACCTATGTACCGGATACCGGTCGCCTGGACCTGCGCAGCATCGATCGCGTCCTGCTCATCCGCCTCGGTGGTGTCGGCAAGATCGGCGAAGAAGTACGGCCCGAACCCCAACTGCCGGCGGTCGAACCGCGCGTCCAGCCCGCGCACGATTTCCTCGCCGGTGTGCAATCCCTCCTGGGTCGCCCACGCATGGCAGTACTCATCCCACGGCTGGCCGGAGGCAGCCCGCTCGTCGCGGCGCCGGTGCAGCCAGCCCGGCTCAGCCGCCGAGTCTGGTGTCGCCAGCCGGGCGAAGCACCAACGCGCGGTTGCCTCGTCGAACCGCTCCCACGCCCATTCCACGACCACCAGCGCACCGTCAGGCACCAACACCGCGCCCACTCGGTCCAACACGTCGCCGAGATCGGCCACGTGGTGCAGCGACGTGCACGCAACCACACCATCCACCGGCTGCGACGACTGGTACCGTTCGAACTCCACCTGGTGATACCCCGGCGCCTCCGGCGCCTCAGGGTCGACCCCGACCGCGTCATACCCATCGCGGAGCAGCGCCGGAACGAAACCGCCCAGCGGCCCGCAGCCGATCTCGAGCACCGCGGCCGGAGGGGACGGCAGCCCGGCACGGACGAACGGCCACACCGCAGCCAGCCAACGCTCGTCTGGCGTCATGCACGACATGCTAGCGCCCGCTCCTCACATCGGGCGCGGGCGAGCCGCCACCGTCGGCGTGTGGTCTGCTCCAACGCGCCTCAAGGGACGGCGCTCCACCAGCGATAACGAACCGACTCGTAAGGTACGATGATGTTCATCCCTGACTTGCGGTGACTTGATGGCAGGAGGTTTCAAGGAGAATGGGCAACCCCTCCTCTCTTCGCCTCTGCCGCTTTGGGGAGCTGGCGATCTGCTTGCGGAATGCGGACTCGCCTACAGGCCGTCCGGTCGGCCAATGACCACTCCGATTCCGCCCCTTGGGTCAGATCAGGGAAGAGACGGGGTCTACGCTATCGCCGAGCCCGCGCGCGGGCGCACGCCGGAGACGGCGAGCATCGATGGGCGGGTCCATCCAAGCGACCGAAGCGCTCACGAGCCCGACGAATAGCCAGGGCCTGTCGCTGTGAAGCGGACACCTGCAGGCTTCCTCCGCACGTCGCGCTCGGCTCCCCCAAGCCGCACGACCGCCAGGGACACCACTGGAACGCCGTTCGCGCTGCCACCGGTCAGCGCTGTCGCCGCTGCGGTCGTCGCCGTGCTGATGGCCATGTCGTGGCGCTACGGCTACCACCGCGACGAGCTCTACCACCTCCAGCAGTCGGCCCAGCTCGCGTGGGGGTCGGTGGACAGCGGCCCACTCGTGGTCGGGATCGCTCGGCTGGCGGACGTCTGCTGCCAGGGCCAGTTGCCGGCGCTGCGCCTCCTGCCCGCGCTGGCCTCCGGTGGCACGGTCCTGCTGACCGCGCTCATGGCCCGGGAGCTTGGCGGGGAGCGGTTCGCGCAATGGTTTGCGGGCCTGTGCATCGCGGCCACCGGAGTGCTGTTCGGGTCCGGCCATCTGCTCAGCACCACGCCGTTCGACATCCTGGCCTGGACCGGGATCCTGCTACTGGTCCTCCGCATCCTCCGCAACGGGGATGGGCGCCTGTGGCTGCCGGTGGGCGCGTTGGTCGGATGCGCGCTGCTGAACAAGAACACGGTCTTCTTCCTGCTGTTCGGGCTCTGCGTGGGACTGCTCGCCACACCCCAGCGGCGGCTGCTGTGGAGCCCCCTGGGTTGTGGTCGGGGCCGTCGTCGCCGCGGCGATCTGGACGCCGTCGCTTGCCTGGCAAGCCAAGCACGGCTGGGCCATGCTCGAGATGAGCCGCAGCCTCCGCCGGGAGCACTCCGGCCTGGGCGTGGGCATGGCGTTCCTACCACTGCAGTTTCTGCTCATGAACCCGGTGACCGCGCCGGTGTGGCTGTTCGGGCTACTGCGGTTGTGGCGGGACGCTTCGCGGTACCGGCCCGTCGCGATCGCCTTCGTGGTGGTGGCGCTGACGATCGCGGTCGTGATCGGTGACCGGCCGTACTTTTTGGCACCGATGTACACGACCCTGTTCGCCGCGGGGGCGATGGCGTTCGAACGGAAGTTGGCTGAAGCCCAGGCCCGGTGGTCCAGACGAGCAGCCGCTGGTGCGCTGGTGATCGGCGGCCTGGCTGCGGTCCCGGCCGCCCTGCCAGTGCTGCCGGCCTCCGTGATGGCCACGGTGCCCGTGCAGCGCGTGAACTATGACCTTGGGGAGCAGATCGGCTGGCCGGAGCTGAGCCGAACCGTCGCCGCTGCATACCGCTCGCTCGGCCGGTCGGACGCGGTGGTGGTGACGTCGAATTACGGTGAGGCCGGCGCAGTGCGCCGCTTCGGCCCGCCGGGCATGGCCATTGCGGCGTTCAGTCGTCAGAACACCGACTGGTGGTACGGCCCGCCACCCGAGGACGCCCGGGCTGCGGTGCTGGTCGGCTTCAGCCACCAGCGGGTCGAGCGCTTCTGGACTGATTGTCAACGGGCCGCCAGCATCCGGAACGACGCCCATGTGGACAACGACGAGGACGGGCTGCCGGTGTGGACCTGCACCGGGCAGCGCTCGCCGTGGTCCCGCATCTGGCCTGGCCTACGCGATTATGGTTGAGCCACCCGAGGGCACCTCAAGCTGGTTTCCGGGGCCGCAGTGCCATTGGCCGTTCATCTGGCAGGTGACCACCAGCGGAACGCGTGGTCGACGGGCACGCCGACGGTGACGGTGCCATGTAGTGGCGGGATCCGAGGGTGCAGTGGTGCTCATCGGTGCTCCTGGTCGTGGTCTGTGGGTGGCCGCCTCGGCGCGAAGGTGCTGGGGCACCGCCGTGGCGCGAGAATTCGGAGCCACGACGGCGTGACGGCCGCCTCCAGGGATGGCCCCGCCTGGAAGTCCTTCCGGCAGATCGCCGCCCGTGTGGCCAAGCTCGATCGCGGCCGCGTCGGCGATCCGTGCGGCGCTCCAGTGGCTCGCCCATGAACTGGTACGCCGCCCTGGAGCGCGGGGGGCCAGTGGTTTGTGCAGGTGCGGGCTGGGGGGTGGCCGCGTGCCCTCTTGCAAGATCTCTTCCGATCTGTATAATCCATTCTCGTGATATCCGAAACGGGTCAATCAAGCGTCCTGCTCGCTCTCCAGCGGGCCGCACACCGCACCGTGCACGCGCTGGCCACCACCCTGGCCGAGCTGGACCTCACCCCCTCTGAGCTCAACACGCTCGCCAACCTCGCCGACGGGCGGCCACGCAACGTGCGCGCGCTCGGCGAGGACACCGGTACCCGGGCGACCACCCTGACCGGGGTCCTGGATCGGCTGGAGCGGCGCGGTTACCTCACCCGCGAGCTGGACTCAGCAGATCGCCGCTCGTTCCGCGTCATCTTGACCGACCAGGGCCGAACCATCGCCGCGCAGGTGCGTGATGCGGTCGCCGACCTCGAACGCGCCGCCCTTGCCGGAGTGCCCGGACAGCAGCTCGCCGGATTCCACGCTGTCGTCACCGCCCTCCAGGAGGTCCCGTGATGCCCTACCACCACCACGACCAGCACCAGCAGCATCACGACCATCATCACCACCAGCAGCAGCAGCACCTCGGCTACGCGCAGGGCGTCACTGATCCGGAGCTGGCCGCGATCCTGGACGACATCGTCGGTCCCGATGGCGCGTTCCGGCACCGCCAGCACGTCAACCTCACCTTCCTGGCCGTGCGCCGCCACGGCATGCCCAGGGCGATCGACAAGGTCTCCGAATGGATCCGGCAGATCGCCGTGTACGAACAGCATCCGCAGAAGTATCACCACACCGTCTCACGAGCCTGGGTGGAGATGATCGCCCACCACATCCACGCCGAGCCGGCCTGCGTCGAGTTCGACCGTTTCGCCCAGCGCCACCCAGCGCTGCTGGACAAGCGGCTGCTGGGCAGGCACTACCGGTCAGCGACCCTGGCCTCCCCTGACGCTCGGCGCGGCTGGATCGAACCGGACGCGATGGCATTTCCGTGGACGATCGGGGCCGAGAACAGCGGCGAACAGCCTGGGCAAATTCCTTGAGGCACGTCGGCGAGCGCGCGGTCGCTGGATCGAGCGAGGGTTCTTCGGTAGCTGTCGTGCCGAGCGGCCTGCCAGTCGTCTTACTGGTAGAGGGCCGACAGGCCGCTCGGCTGTCCCGGCGCGCCAGGTACGTACCCCCGGCCACCGGGTCCTCCGCACGCGGCACATTCACCGAGGAGGAAGATCGAATGACATCGACATCAAGGCCCGACCCGATCCCCGACACATACCGTCGGGTCACGCCCTGCCTGATTGTCCAGGGCGGTGCGAAGGCGATCGAGTTCTACGCGGAGGTGTTCGGGGCCATTGAGCGTATGCGGTTCCCCGGGCCGGATGGGAGCGTCGCCCATGCCGAGATCCAGATCGGGGACTCGGTCGTCATCGTCGAGGACGAGTCCCCGTACCGGGGGACCAAGGCGCCGCCGCCCGGTGGCCTCGCCGGCTCCCCGGCCTTCCAGTTCATCTACGTCGAGGACGTCGACGCCGTCGTCGCGCGAGCAGTAGAGCTGGGCGCAACGTTGCAGCGCGCCCCCGAGGACCAGTTCTATGGCGACCGTGACAGCTACATGGTGGACCCGTTCGGGCACGGTTGGACCGTTGCGTCGCACGTGGAGGACGTAGGTCCGGAGGAGATGATGCGACGCATGGCCGAGTTGCAGGGGTAGCCGTCGTGGGTGGCTCATGCTGGTCCTGTGCTCGAAGGCGCCGGTCGAATGCCACCCTGGCGGTCCACCCGCGCATGAACGCATGAAGAGGTGCGATACGTGAAGTATGTGCTGCTGTTTGTCGACACCGAGCAGTTCGCCAGCGATCTGCAGGCCATGGGGCCCGCCGAGCGTGAGCGGGCCTACGACTGCGTCGCCGAGTGGTTCGCTACCAATGCCGGCAAGATCCGGGGCGGGAGCAAACTGCGGGCACCGGAGACCGCCACGACGGTACGGCTGGACCGCGAGGAACCGGTCATCATCGACGGGCCGTTCGTGGAGGGCAAGGAGGTGGTCAGCGGCTACACCGAGATCGAGGTCGCCGATCTGGATGAAGCGCTACGCATGGTCACCACCTGGCCGGGTTGCCCGATCGTCGAGATCCGCCCGCTGGAGTCATGACATCCGGCGGCCGATGCGACTGTGGTGACTGACGCTTCGCATCTCCAGCTGGCCCGCGTGGTCCGACAGCACGCGGGACGGCTGGCCGCCTCGCTGATGCAGGTGACCGGCGACTTCGCCACCGCCGAGGACCTGGTCCAGGATGCGGTGGTCGCCGCGCTCCAGCACTGGCCGGCGGAGGGCATCCCCGAGCGACCGGACGCGTGGCTGTTCACCGTCGCCCGCCGCAGGGGCTTGGACGTGCTTCGACGCGAGGACAACTACCGTGTCAAGCTCGCCCAGCTCCAGTGGCCGGTCCAGCCCGACCCGGACGATCGGCTGCGGCTGATCTTCACCTGCTGCCACCCGGCGCTCCCCCGGCAGGCACAGATCGCGCTCACCCTGCGGGTCGTGTGCGGGCTGACCACCGCCCAGATCGCCCGAGCGTTCCTCGTACAGGAGACGACCGTGGCGCAACGGATCACCCGCGCCAAACGGAAGATCACCGATGCGAGAATCCCGTACCGGATCCCCGACGACGACGAGCTGGGCGCGCGCCTGACCGAGGTTCTCGCGGTGATCTACCTGCTGTTCAACGAGGGCTATCTGTCCACCGCCGAACGGTCGCACTCCCGCGACCTCGTCGACGACGCCGAGTGGCTGGCCAGCCTGCTCCACCAGCTCATGCCGACCGAGCCAGAGGTGGCGGGCCTGCTCGCGCTGATCCGGCTGCACCGGGCCCGCTCGGCCGGCCGGTTCGATCCCGACGACCGGCTGGTGTTGCTGCAACACCAGGACCGGTCGCTGTGGGACCGGGACGCGATCACGGACGCCGCCGGGCTGTTGATTCGCACCGCCGAGCAGAAGCGCCCCGGCCCATACCAGCTTCAGGCGGCGATCGTCGCCTGCCACGCCGAAGCCGAGCGGTGGGAGGACACCGACTGGGAGCAGATCGTGCTGCTCTACGACATGCTCCTTCACCTCGCGCCATCGCCCGTCACCCGGCTACACCGGGCCATCGCCGTGCGCTACACGGGCGGGCCACAGGTAGCCATGACTGAGCTGGACACCCTCGCCGGCGTGCTGGAGCACTACCACCTCTTCCACGCCACCCGCGCCGAAATCCTGCGCGAGCTCGGCCAGCCGGACCAGGCCCGTGCCGCTGACCGCCGCGCCATCGAGCTGACCGCCAACCCGGCCGAGCAAGCCGTGCTGCAGCAGCGCATCACCTGGCCCTAACGACGTTCGAGCCCGCCAGGCATAGGCCTGGTGCGATGTCGTATCGGGCGGCGGATCGGTCGTCTTATGAGTAGGGATCCGCGCCGAACTGGAGATCGGTGTTCACGGCGCGCGAACCCCTCATCGCACCGAGCGACCACTGGACAGGCCGAGGCCAGCCACCATGACAAGGAGATCGACCGCCATGAACCGCAAATGGTGGACGCTGACCGCCGTTTCGACGGCGACGTTTATGCTTCTGCTCGACATCACGGTTGTCAACGTGGCACTGCCATCGATCCGTCAAGGCCTCGGCGCCAGTTTCACCGACCTGCAATGGGTCGTCGACGCGTACGCCCTGCCGCTCGCCGCACTCGTCTTGTCAGCGGGATCGCTGGCCGACCGGCTTGGCCGTCGACGGGTGTTCATCGCCGGTTTGAGCATTTTCTCGGCGGCATCGCTGCTGTGTGCCCTGGCACCAACCCCAGCCTTCCTCAACCTGTCGCGCGCCCTTCAAGGCGTGGGTGGCGCGGCCATGTTCGCCGTCTCCCTCGCCCTGATCGCACACGAGTTCCCCGCAGGCCGCCAACGAGGAGCGGCCATGGGCGTGTACGGCGCGACGATCGGCGGTGCCGTGGCAGTCGGCCCGCTGGTCGGCGGGACACTCACCGACTCTCTCGGCTGGGAGTCGATCTTCTACCTCAACCTGCCGATCGGTGCCGCGGCGATCGCCATCACCCGGACGAGACTGCGCGAGAGCCGCGACCCCAAGGTCACCCGCCTCGACTGGATGGGTGTCGCGACCTTCAGCGGCGCGCTGTTCTTGCTCGTGCTCGCGCTCCTGCAGGGAAACGACGAAGGCTGGCGCAGCACCCTGATCTTGTCACTGCTGGCAGGCGCCGCCGGCTTACTTGGGGCGTTCCTGGTGATCGAGCGCCGCGTCAGCCAGCCCATGCTGCCGCTCGGCCTGTTCCGCAACCCGGCGTTTACCGGGGTACAGCTAGCAGCGTTCGCGATCTCGTCTGCGATGCTCGCCCAGTTTCTCTACCTGACGCTCTACCTGCAAAGCTACCTCGGCCACACACCGTTCGAGACCGGCGTGCGCTACCTACCGATCACCTTGGCCAGCTTCGTCGTCGCGCCGATCGCGGGCGCGCTCCTCTCGCGGCTTCCCGCCCGCGTGATGATCAGCGCCGGGTTGGCCGCAGCCGGTGCTGGTCTGCTCCTCATGGTCGGTATCGAAGCGACTTCCGAGTGGACGACGTTGCTCGCTGGGTTCCTCGTCGCCGGCGCCGGCATCGGCCTGCTCAACCCCGCGATTGCGGACGTGGCGGTCAGCGTCGTCCCCGAGGCGCAAAGCGGCATGGCGAGCGGCATCAACGACACCTTCCGCCAGGTCGGAATCGCCGTGGGGACTGCCGTCTGGGGAGCGCTGCTCATCGGTCGAGGCGCCGACACGGTCGGCGAACTGACCGCTGGAACACCATTCGCAGCCGGCAGCAACTCGAGCACACTCGTCGAAGCGGCCTCATCCGGAAATCTGAACCGAGCCCTCACGGCGGTCCCATCACAGGCCCGAGACGCGGTCGCACAGGCGGCGAACCAAGGCTTCCTCACAGGCCTCAACACCATTTTGGCCCTCGGTGCCGGAGTCAGCTTCGTCGGCGCCCTGCTCGCCGTGTGGCTCATTCGAGAACGCGCGAGACGGCGCGATACGCCGGGAGACCAGCCCACTCCGCTCGATATGGCGGCCCACTCAGCCATTGACCGTCACGCCGAACCCCCGCGGACGGCTGACCGACCCCCCGACCTCCAGCGCAGCACCGCGGACGAACCCCCCCTGCCCCAGCGCAGGTAACCCTCACGCGCCCATTCCAGCCCACGACACGGTAAGACCACTCGACGAGGCCACCTTCCGCTCTGGCTCAGAGGGCCGTGCGCCGACCCCGTCGTCGACGATCTCGACCACGAGCTGGCCGTTGGTCTGCGAGACCTCCACGGCGGCCGAGGTCGCCTGGGCGTGCTTGCCGATGTTGGCCGTTGACGATCTGGTGTTTCCAGGCGGGGTCGTTGGTCATGAACGCGTCGGGGCGCACATAGGTCCACGGCAGGCCGGACGCGGCGACGGCCCGTTCGAGTTGCAGGTGCTGTTCGCTGATCCACCCAGGCGTGGAGTATGTGATGGCCGCTGAGGACAGCAGCACCACATGCTGCAGGTCGGCTTGCCGCGCCGATTCGAAAAATCCGTCGACCACGTTGAAGACGGGGAACAGGAATGCCCGATCGACGCCGGACAGCGCTGCCGGCAGAATTTCCGGTCGGGTCGGGTCGCCGGGCACGACCTCGACCTGGTCCGGAAATGAGCGGTTGCTGGGTTACGGGTAATGATGCGTACCTTCTCGCCCGCGTCGAGCAGTTGGCGGACGACGTTGGCACTGTCGTTGAGCTGCTTGTTGAGGTCTGGAGCGCAGTCGGCTCTTCCGGTCAATCCGTGGGCCGGCGAGCCTGGTTCGCCTCACGGATGACCGCCCAGGCGTCCGCCACCGGACCCACGTGCCCGAGCTTGTCGGGGTTGATCACCGCGCGGATCGTCTGGATCCGCCCGTCGAGGATGTCGAGCGCCAAGGCGTTGAGGACCTTGCCGTCCCGGTCGCGGAAGATCGCGCCCGGCTGGCCATTCACCTCGTGCGGCGCCACGACGCCGCCGATCCGGACGAACGGCGGGACGATCGCGGCGAGCACCCGGGCCACGTTCTCGACCCCAATCGTGGGCTTCCATTGCGGGGCCTTGCCGCCGCCGTCCCCGACCATCTGAACGTCGGCGGCGAGCAGCTCCCGCAGCCCGTCGACGTCGCCTTCCCGGAGCGCGTCGAAGAACCGCTCGGCGAGTTCCTCCCGCTCCCTGCGGTCGGCCTCGAACCGGGGCCGGCCCGCGTCCATGTGGCGGCGCGCCCGTACCGCCAGCTGACGGCACGCCGCCTCCGACCGCCCCACCGCCGACGCGACCTCCGGGAAGCCCAACCCGAACACCTCCCGCAGCACAAAGACCGCCCGCTCCAGCGGGCTGAGCCGCTCCAGCAGCAACAGGGCCGCCATCGACACCGAGTCGGCCAGCTCCGCCGACCGCTCCGGGTCCTCGTAGGGGTCGGTGAGCAGCGGCTCGGGGAACCACGGCCCGAGGTACTCCTCCCGCCGGACGCGGGCCGAGCGCAGCACGTCGATCGAGATCCGGGTCACCACCGCCGAGAGGAAGGCCCTGGTCGACGTGGGTGGCGTCGGGGAGGCCTCGTAACGCAGCCAGGTCTCCTGGACCGCGTCCTCGGCCTCGCTCACACTGCCCAGTATCCGGTAGGCGATCGCGAACAGCAGCGGCCGCAGCTCCTGGAACTCCTCGGTCCGGGTCACGCCAACCCTTCCTTGAAGCCCTGCCGCCACGACGGGTAGCGCAGCTCCCAGCCGAGCTCCCGCTTGGCCTTGGCGTTGGAGAAGCCGCGCCCCTCGGTCATCATCGTCACCGCCGCTTCCCCGGCCAGCAGCCGCGCCAGCCACTTGGGGACCCGCATCGGTGGCTTCGCGCCCGCGCACGCTGCCAGGTAGGGCAGCCACTCGCTGGCCGGGGCCGGTTCGTCGTCGACGATGTTGAACACGCCCCTCGCCCTTTGCTCCACAGCCAGCACGGTAGCGCTCGCCGCGTCGTCGAGATGCACCCACGAGGAGTAGCCGGTGCTGCCCCCGACGAGCGGGAATTGCCGCTTGCGCACGAGCTCGACTTGGTCGTCGGTGGCGCCCGGCCCATAGAGTCCGCCGTATCGCAGGGCCGCGCCACCGGCCTTGAGGACCACGTCCTCGAGGTAGCGGATCGCCTCCGCCCCCTTGCGCATTATCGTCCCCGTCTCCGGGTCCAGCGGGTCCTCCTCGGTCTTCACCCATCCGCCCCTACGGATTCCGTTCCAGCTGGCGTAGCTCTGCGCGACGAACTGGGATACGCCGGTCGCCTCGGCCGCTGCCAGCAGGTGATCCGTCCCCTCGGTGCGCAGCCGGATGGTGGGGGCGAACCATCGGTCAAAGTGCTTCATATCGGGCTTACCGGCGTGAGCGGGACTAATTCCGGTCATCTGGTGCACGATCGCGTCCGGCCGGGCCGCGGCCACCGCCTCACCGACCGACAGCGCATCCAGCCCGTCCATCACGACGCCATCTGCGCCCAGCCGCTCCAGCAAGCCCAACTTGGCCGCGCTCGTCGTCGTAGCCGTCACCTGGTGGCCACGGGCCACGAGCTGCGGCACCAGCCGCCGCCCCACGACCCCGGTCCCGCCTGCCACAAACACCCGCACAACCATCACCTTCCTGTGTCCAGAATCGACTCTCAGCCCAAAGACGAGACAGCCCCGACCGGCTGTGACATCGGGGGCGAAGACAGTTGGGAGAAGATCGTTGGCGGCTCGTTGGTGGCGGCGAACACCCGGTCGACCTTGCGGAGGCTCCGCATGCCCCAGCGCGGTCATCTGGTGCACGATCACCTCCGGCGCGGCGGCCGCACCGCCGCGATCACCGCCTCGCGATCCAGCCCGTCGACGACCACCGGCTCCGCGCCCGCCTCGCGCAACCGCGCGACCTTGCCGGGCGTCCTCGTGGTGGCGGTGACCTCGTGACCCGCCGCGACCAGCCCAGGAAGCGCCCATCGCGGCGAGGTGAGGCAGCATGCTCAGCAACTCCAGCACACCTGCGGTCAGGGCCAGCCGGACCAGCCTGGGTGTGGAGGCTGGGTCGTGCAGAACGCGGCGCGCCAGCGGGTTGCGCGGTCTCTCCTCGCTTGTGTCGACGTGCGGAGTCGTAGCGCCAGCACAGGGCAAACAGGCCGATCCCCACGATCAGCTGCAGCCAGCACGACAGGCTGGTCGGCTGGTCTCCGGGCGTCTGCAACCCGACGTCAACGACGAACACCAAGACGACGCCATCCGGGAGGTAGAAGGAGACCGGTGCGGGCCAGCCGGTCGACCCTGTGGATCAGGCCTGACCTGAACATCGGGGGCCCGGTTCCGGCGCGCGGCGAACAGCGTCACGAGGCAGTGCCCGCTACGTCCTCGGTGAGGCCAGCTCGCTCGAAAGCGCGGTCAGGAAGGCGTCGACCTCCGTGCGGTCATACCCCCGCGTGACGATCGGGATGGACCGGCTGTCAATCTCGCCCCGGACGGCGGCCCGCTCGGTGGCGCTTGCTGAGTGCAGCGCCGCTTGACCTCGCCGAACCAGCTCCTCGACGCGGGCGGTGTCGTAGCCGCGCAGCGCAAGGGTGAACCTCGACCCGCTGCGCTGGCCGCGTCGCGGCCGGGCGTCCGCGAAGCGGCTCCCGCCGTACTGCGCCAGCGCCTGCCCCACCTGCTCCGGGGACTCCTTGACGTCGTTGAACGTCAGCAGCTCAAGGCAGGCGCGCTCATCCACCGGGCTCCGATGTGGTGCCGGGACGCCAAGGTCGACGCCCTCGGCAGGCACCAGCAGCAACCGGGGAGCCGGGTTGCGGCTACTCCTTCCAGGCTCCGGCTGTTCGATGACGATCGCGTCGATCGCAGCCCAGGTGACCAATCTGTTGATCCCTGCCAATCGCAGTGTCAGCCCCTGCACGCCGATGTGGAACCGGAAGGGCCTGAGCCCGATCGCGACCAATCCACTGCCTAGCAGCAGGGACAGCCCGCAACCGAGCACCCTGCGGATCGAACCGGGGAAGGGAGCGAATCCGACGTACATGAACACCCCGAACGCGAGAAGTACGATGCCGATGAGGATGAGTGGTACGCGGCGAGGGCGAAGTTCCAAGCGTTGCTCCCATGCTGGTCGTTACCTGTCACCTGGCTGCTCGAGGGTGTTCGAGTGCAGGTGCATCGCGCCGGTGACGAGATTCGTGTCCTCACCCGCAGGCTGGACGACATCACCAGCCGCGTGCAAGAGGTGGTCGAGGCGATCCGCGACCTGCTGCTGACCGCGTTCTTCTTCGATCTGCTCCACCTGGACGGCGAGGACTGCATCGATCGACCGGGGGCCGAGCGGCGCGCCGCGCTCGAAGCGATCGCGCCAGCGTCGCTGCTGATCCTCAGGGTCGTCACTGCCGATCCGGCAGAGGCGAAGCGGTTCCTGGCCGGCACGCTCACCTGCGGCCACCGCGGTAGAGTCACCTACCTGCTCGACCGTGCTGTCGAGCAGGTAGGTGAGCTTGACGCTGGTCGCCGCCGTACGCAGCGCCCGCGCCGCCTACCAGCAGCGCGACAACCGTCCCGACCAACGGGCCGATTGGTTCGCGGCGGGCGGGACTGGTCCGCCGCGTCGGTGCCCGATGTAGCCGTCGCGGTTGACCTTGGCGTGGTGGCCCGGCAGCCGGATCGTTTGGCCCGTGACAGGGGTGTTGCTGGCGGCGGGGTGTTCGGATCGTGGTCTGCACCCAAAGGGCTTCGCGCCGCGCCTGCGCAACCTGCCACAGGTGCGCGCCTTCTTGCTGTCGCGGCTTGCCCGGCAGGTACAACAAAGCGGCGACCCCGAACTGGCCGGGCTATACGAGGACCTGGTCGGCTACGGCGCAGGGGGACTGACTGCCCGGCCCACAGCATGTGGAAGTCAGGTCGCCGCGCGATGGCGGCAGGCTGGCATCGCCGCAGCTTGGCTCACCGGAACGCGTCGGCGTGGGTGATGGCCCACTGTCGGAAGGTGCCAGGCGGTCTGTCGGTGACGCTCTGCACGGTCGAGAGCACCGATGACTCGTCGACCTCGCCGTCGGCGAAGAACCGGAAGAAGGCGTCGACGTACTCCGGTGGCGTCGTCGCCGCCATCTCCGCACGCGCTTCGTCGTCGGGCTGGCCCTCGAACCGAAGGTCACGCCCGAGCACGTCGGCGAGGATCGCGACCCGCTCGTGAGGGAGCAGCGACTCGGGGCCGCTCAACCGGTAGCTGCGGCCGTCGTGGTCGCCGGTGGTCAACGCAACCGCCGCCACGGCGCCGACGTCGGCCGGGTCGATGGTCGCCACTGGCACCTGTGCGAAGGGGCGCGGACGACATCGCCCTTTTGCAGCTGTGGCGCCCACTGAAGCGTGTTGGTCATGAAGCTGTTCGGCTGCAGGAACGTCCACGCCAGGCCGGACTCGGACACCGCCCGCTCGGACAGGATGTGATAGCGCGCCACCGCATTGGTGAGGTCACCGCTGGGAGCGCCACTGCTCGACAGCAGGACCACCCGCTCCACCCCTGCCCGACGCATATTGTCAAGGGTGTCGACTAGGCCGTCGTAGCCGCTGAGCAGGAAAACCGCCGTCACGCCGTCAAGATGCGGCACCAGCGTTTCCGGCAGGTTGAGGTCACCGACCGCCGCCTCGGCCCCGTCCGGAAGCGCCGACCGATCGTCGCGGACCAATCCGCGCACCCGCCCTCCCCTGTCGAGGAGCGCTCGCACCACGGCGCCGCCAGCGTTGCCAGTTGCACCCGCGACCAGGATCACCGCTCCGGACCTTTCACCTGGTTGAGAACGAGAGTGTTCCTGCCGAAAGGATCTCAAGTCCGAGCATGTCGTGGTAGAAGCCTCCTGGTGGATATGGTCGCAAACGGCGCATGAATCTCCCTTGCGGTGTCACTCGATCAAAGGATTGGCAGGGTCATGGTCGGTGATGGTAGCCAGGCCAACGGAGCCGGCGGATCTGTCAGCTGACCAGGATCGGATGCTGGTGCTGGAGCTCGCCGGTCATCGGCACCGCCGGTTCGTGCGGCTCGCGGGAGCGCGGTCAGGGGGAGGTGAGCTGGTCAGGCCCGTCAAGGTCCAAGCGGATGAGTTCGGTCCGTGAGGAGATGCCGAGTTTGGTGAACACGTTGTGGAGGTGGTAGCCGACCGTCCGCGGGCTCAGGAACAACTGGGCGGCGATGTCACG
>WNGB01005207.1_pt1 | contig 21229 bp, 12 predicted proteins | sample 5400681 | NCBI WGS metagenome assembly WNGB01 (sample SAMN13153367, study PRJNA577476) | soil metagenome | isolation source: 115 cm soil or saprolite under grassland replicate 2 | place: USA:California | collected 2016-06-15
CCGGGGTGGTCCTGGGTTGCATCTGCTGCAGCCATCGGCGGCAGGGCGAGCATCCACTCTGCGACAGTGCCAGCCTCGGGCCGCGAGCTGGCGTGCTTGGCTGAGACCCCACCTGCGCATCGCGCCCTGATCGCAGGCCGCCCTCAGGCCGGCCAAGGGCCAGGCCGCCACTCAGCGCCTGGGTGTGTAGCCCATGAATTGCAGGATCGTGTGCGACCACTGGATGTCCGCCGGTGTCGGCGCTGGAGAGGACGCGTTCTCGAGTGCCAGGACGCACGCGGCGCAGGCCAGTGCGACCTTTTTGCTAAGTTGCTGATTTTAAACGATCGATATTGGTGCCGGAGGCGGGACTCGAACCCGCATGGGTTTCCCCACACGCCCCTCAAACGTGCGTGTCTGCCAATTCCACCACTCCGGCAGCGGGGGTGGACGAACTTTTGATTCTAGAGAGCGCTCCCGGCAGTGTCAAACGTCTCGCCCCCTTGGTGGGTCATCGCGATCGCGAGGAGGGCGATGGGAACGACCACGTCGTCGGGCGCCGCGCTCGGGGCGAGCCAGAGGACGATCATGAGGATCGCGGCGGCCCCGCCGAGCAGCCGGGGCGCGTCGAAGGACACGCGCCGGGAGGCAACGAGAGCGGCCAGAGCGATTACGAGGACGAGCACAGGCCCGCTGGAGTCGGGTGTGCCCGGAATGGCGCCGGCATACAGGCGTAGATTCGAGAGGCCGAGGCTGGGCCCCAGCGATGTCGCGGACGCACCGCTGACGAGTCTCGCCGCCGCGCCGATGGCGACGATCACCACGACCGCGCGTGCGATCGCCGACTCCGGCGGGAGTTGTGCGAATCGGGCGACGACGAAGGCGGCGCCAAGGCCCAGCGCCAACATCACGAGGTCTCCGGAGCCGAACACCACGCCGACGATCGCCGGGGGCAAGGCGACGGACGCCGCGATCCGATCGAGCGCGGTCTCGCCAGGTCCGGCGCGTGCGATCAGCACCGCGACCACCACCAAGGCGAGGAGCGCGAGCACACGAGGATCACGGCCACCGAGCGCGCCAAACGCACGTGCGACCGCGCGCGCCCCGAGGATGGGCGCCAGCGGGGGCGTCAGGCCCGGCGGGTCCTTGCGGAAGCTCACGCTCCAGGCTTCGCGAAGGGCCGGACGCGCGCCGTCACTCTCGGGCCAGACCGTTGCCGCCCAGCCGTCCTGGACGCGCGGCGTCCCGCTCAGCCGTCCGACCCTCATCACGATCCACGTCGGCACCACCGCCAGCATGACGAGGGCGGTGGCGAATACCGCGGCCCGCGCGCGCCGCCCCATGCGCAAGGCTCCGCCGACGAGCAGCGCGATCCCGAGGCCACACGCGATCGCGCCGAAGAGGAGCCCGAGCGGATCGCGCGTGAGGGCGGGGCCGGCGCGTGGAGCGAACGCGTGCATCCACCCTGTCGCGCCGGGCCAGTGCGCGGCCACCGCGTCCGCCCACGTCGTAGCGAATACCTCGGCCTCCGCGATCTCGATACCGACGGCGAGGAGGGCCAGGCCGCCGATCAACGCATCCGTGGCCAGCACGGCTCCCCCGGCGAGAGCGGCGGGCAGGAGCACGGCGGCCAGGATGAGGTAGTTCGGATGCATTACTCGCGACACGTAGAGGGACAGCACCAGGGCCGCGCTGCCCGTGACGAGAGCGTCTGCGGCCCCGCCGCGCCGGAGCTGCTCGCGCAGCAGCCATACCCCGATGGGAACGAGCAGCAGGTACAGGCCTCCGAGCGGGACGTAGTCGCGCAGATTCGTGACGGCGCCGAAGTACACGAGGAAGTTCGCGAGGCCCAGGCCCGGCGTTCCGCCCAGCGGGTAGTTGTCGCCGCCGGGCAGCCCCGTGTTGTAGCGGACGATGTCGCCCCAGAAGGCACGCAGATCGAGCGCGGCCACCGGCGCCACCACGATGAGGAACACCGCGGCCGCGATCCCCGCGGCGCGGGAGAGCCGGACCCGCGCGGGCGCGGAGCCGAGCTCGCCCAGGGTGCGCGCGCCCGAGAGATGGGCGAGCAGGAACGGCGCGAACGGCCAGGCGAGCTGTTTGGTCGCGCAGGCCAGGCCGAGCACGGCCGCCGCCATGTCCACGCGCGACGCGCGCGCGAGGTGCACGGCCCCGAGCAGGAGCGCGGCCACGAGGAGGTCGTTGGCCCCGAAGATCTGCTGCCAGTACACGAGCGGGCTGACCCATACCGCGGCCGCCGCGGCCAGGCCCAGGGCGGGCGACGAGGCGAGGCGAAAGGCCAGGATTCCCGCCCCCGCGAAGGCGAGCAGCGTCACCAGGCGCGGATCGAACACGCCGATGGTGGCGCGCGCGAGCGGGACGAGCGGCATCATCAAGAGGTGCGTGCCGGGCAGGTACGCGTGGTGATGGAGGATCGGGTTCCCGCCGTGCTCGGTCCAGAAGTCGGACGCGCGCGCCTGGCGGCCGAGCATGCTGTCCGAATAGTCCGCGCCGTACGGGCTCTGGCCGGACCGGATGCGGTCGATCGCGAGCGGGAGCTGCACGACGCCGCCGTCCTGGCCGTAGGGCCGTCCGGTGACTGCCCCCATCGCGACGAACGCGGCCGTGGGCAGCGCGACCAGCAGCACCGCGGCCATCGCCAGCAACGCCATCCGCGCCCGTGGACGCGCGCCCGCCAGCGCCGCCACGAGATAGAGGATGGCCAGCCCGGCGGCCAGCCCGGCCAGGGCGAGGGCGAGGGGATCGCGGTCGAGCGCCCCCGACGGGCGGGGAAGGAGCGGCCCCCAAGCGGCCGCGCGGGCGGCGAGCACGTCGTCGTGCAGGAGCCGCCAGGCGAGGACGCGCGGCGGATCGTAGGCGGCCAGATGCCTCGCGGTCAGGAGGAGAAGAGCGGGGACGACGGCGCCGTCGACGGGAAGACGCGGCGGTCGGCCGCCCAGCTACTTCCCGCCCGCGGGAGGCGGCGGGATGCGGGCGCCGCACGCGCAGACGATGCTGCGCGTCCGCCATTCGATGCGCAGGAGACGCCCGCAGGCCACGCAACCGAGGTACGTACCCGAAGGGCGGACGGGCGACGCCACGCGGGGCGATGCGGCACGAGGAGATGCGGCCCGAGCCGGCAGCTTCATGGTCACCCCCGACGAGGGATCAGCTTACGCCCCGCCGCCGGAAAGGGTCAAGGGCGCGCATCACAGGCCGGGATGCACCGCACGGCATTCCGCGCACGACCGTGCCTCGGAACCGGCAGCAAGGGCGCCGCGGCACCGCGCGCATCGCCACACCGATGCCGTCACCGTGGAGAGGGTGCCGTCACCGCGTAAACGTGGATCTCGCGAATGCTCCAGGGCGGGGCACCCTCTTCGGTCCGGGCGATGGACAGGCGGAGGCCGTCGACCACCGCCGGACGCAGGTCGTACCGCAAGCGCGCGCCCACCGGATCGGCGATCAGTTGCCGAAGGAGGCGTATCTCGTACCCGGTATCCGGCAGCGGCCCCATCGGCCAGGTCTCGGGGCCGCGCCGCCCCGTGATCTCGAGGTCGCGCGCGAACTCCCCGTAGGGATGGGCCATCTCGATCTCCACGCGCGCGACGTCGAACGGTCGGTCCAGCCGGATGTCGAACCACATCCCCCGGTGCTGTGGATCCTCCGAGGTCCATCGCGTCCGCAACACGCCGTCCATGGCGAGGTCGGCCCGCGTCCCTCCACTGGCCTCGACGCGATAGTGCGGCCGATCGATCTCGCGACACTCGCACGCGCGCGGCGGCGGGTCTTCTCCACTCTCGGCAACCCTGCGCACCTCTTCGGCGCCCAGGCCGTACTGTTCCCAGCCCGTCCCCGTGCCATCGGGGAACCGCGCGAGGAGCGGCCAGACGTCTTCGCGCTCCACGAGCGCTCGCTCGAGCTTCGGCCGCGCGTCCGCCCATCGCTTCGGATGGACGACGACGAGTCGAACTCCCATCGCGCGAAGGAGAGCGGCGGAGTGGCCGCCGGGAAAGTCGCGCAGGTCCCAGAGGAGCCGCTCCAGCGCCGGAGGAAAGAAGCTCGGCCATCCCGTCACGATCGGCTTGGCGTGCACGGTCGAGAAGTACTGGTCGACGGCCATGAAGCGATACAGCCAGGCCGGCCGCGCGGGCAGGTCGGCGACCGCCTCCGCGCCCGGCCGCTCGCGCAGCCATCGATAGGCCTCGGGCACGCCGTCGCGCACGGGGACGGCCACGCCCTCGGTGCGAGCGAGCGACCAGTGCTCGGCGGCCACGACCAGGGCCAGCGCCGCCGCGAGCGCCGGCCGGCCACGACGACCCAGGCCGCGGGCGAGCGCGGCGACACCGGCCGCGGCAAACAGGCTCACGCTGAAGAGGACGAGGACGGCCAGGCGCCGCGGCTCACGGAGATTGGAGAAAGGCTGCACATCCTTGAGGAACGAGTACGGCCCCGTGCCCACGTGCGCGCCGCGCCAGCGCACGTCGATTCCCGCGGAGAGGGCCGCGGCGGCCAGCCCGATGGCGAGCCACGCCGTCCAGAACGGCCGCGCCTCGAGGCGGCGGCGCCGGCCGAACACCGCGACGATCCCGGCCGTGGCCAAGGCGAGGCCCGCATAGCCGAGGAAATAGTCGACGTAGAACCCGGCCGGCCGCAGCCGATCGCCGAGCGCGCCGTACACGAGGCTGCCCGTGGGCGGAGTGAGATACAGGAACAGATCGAACGGCCTCACCACGGCGGAGAAGCCGTAGTGATGGAACAGATGCACGTACGGAATGGCGAGCAGGCCGATGACGGCGGCAATGAACACGCCGGCGGTGGCGAGCGCGGCCAGCACCGCCGGCCGACGCCACGCACGGGTCGTCACGACATAGACAGGCACGATCACGGCCAGCACGAGCAAGTAGAACGTCAGGTAGTAGAGGCACGACAGGCCGTGGAGCACCGAGAAGAGGGCAAAGGCCGCGGCCCAGCGAACGTCGCTGCGGGTGAAGAGACGATGCAGGGCCAGGAGCGCGAGCGGCAGCCAGCCGAGGCTCACGATGTGCACGCGCGCCAGGTTCGACGAGGCGTACGCGTTGAAGGCGTAGAGGATCGCGCCCACCGCGGCCGCGGAGTCGCTCTCCACCCATTCGCGCGCATAAAGGTGAAAGGCGAACGCGCTCAGCGCGAACGTGGCCGTGGTCACCAGGTTCAGGGCGAGCACGGGGCCAAGGAAATGGAAGAGCGGCCACCCCAGCACGGCCTGTGCGAGCAGGGGCTCCTGGTAGAGGAGCCCGTCCGGATGCGGGAAGAACGCATTGGCGCCGAAGATCCCGGGCCAGCCCCGCCAAAGGTTGCCCGAGGTCCACCAGGCGACCCACGTCTCCATGAACGCGTCGCCCGCGTCCGCGAGGCGCGTGCCCGGGTGGAGGCTCAGCGGCGCCAGCCGGACGAAGGCGGCCGCGAGATACAACACGGCCCAGAGCGTGTCTCGCGCGAAGCGCGCCGGCCCCCGCCGATCCCCCGGTGGCTGTACCTTCTCCATGTCGGTGCCGATTGTGGTCCGGTATGCTCTCGGCCGCACCATGGACCATTCGCCGATCCTTCTCGCCGTGGTCATGGGCCTGCACGTCCTGGACTCCTGGGCCCTGGCCCGCGCTCTGGGCCTCCGTGGCCAGGACCGCTTCTGGGGCATCGTCCTCATCACCTTCGGCCAATGGGGCACCCTGGCCACGGTCCTCTCGCTGGTCGGCGCGCTGACGCCGCCGGGGTGGCTGGTCGGACTGGCGGTGGTGACCGCGCTCGCCGCCGCCATCGCCTGGCGCAGGCGTGCGATCGTCGAGGGATCCCGGGTGCCGGCGCCCGCGACGCGGGGGCGGCGCTGGACCCCGATATCCGTCGCCGGCCTCGCCGGCGCTGGGCTCGTCATGGGTGCGGCGCTCGTCGTCCAGTGGCGGACGCCACTCCACAAGGGCGACGACCTCATGTATCACGGCTCGCGCGCCGCCTACTGGCTCGAGCACCGCGGCCTCCTCCCCTACCCGACGCACAACGACCGCCAGAACGTCGTCCCGGTGGCGGCGGAACTGCCTTTCCTCATCGCGCTGCTCTTCACGCGCAGCGAGCGGATCGCCCGCATGGTGCATCTGTCCGCGCTTCCACTGGTTCTCTGGGGACTCCACGGCCTGCAGCGCCGGCTCGGCCTGAAGGGCGGCGCCGGCCTCGCCGGGCTGCTCGCCTTCGTGACGACGCCCCTCGTGCTCGCCTCCGCGGAAGGCATCGGCGCCGAGCTGTGGAGCGCGGTCGGTCTCCTCGGATTCCTCTATTGCCTGATCCGGGTCGTGCGCGATGACGGCGGCGGCCTCGGCGACAAGGCCTGGGCGGGGCTGGGCGGGTTCGCCGCTCTCGCCGTCTCCTTCAAGCTCAACCTGCTCCCCCTTCTGGCGGTCGTTCCGGTTGCCCTCTTCGCGCGCCGGACCGCCGGGGCGAACACCGTTCGTCGCACGCTGACCCTGGCCGGCGGGCTCGCCGTGGGCGGCGTGGCCACCGGCCTCGCACTCACGCTCTTCGGCAACACGCGCATGTACGGCCATCCGCTCGGTCCCGCCGAGATGCGCCGGGTCCATGAGAGCGACCTCTCCCTGCGGTCGGTCCGGGTTCACGCCGCACGCGTGCCGTTCCTCCTGGCCGGAATTCCCGCGATCCCCTCAGAGTCCGCGCGCGAGGTGCTGGAAGACGTGGCGGAGCGGCTGGCCGATGGGATGGGCGCGACGGAGCCGCTCAGGTGGGAGCGGCGCCCGGGATGGCCGGGCGCGTTCGAGCCGCGCGTGCCGCGGTGGGATGAGCGGTTCTCCCTCACCGGCCTATGCGGAGCCGGCGCCGGCGCCTGGGTGATCGGTCGCGCCTGGAGGAAGAGGAGGCGCGGACGCGCCCTCGTGCGCTGGGCCCCGGCCTGCGTGGTCGTGGCCGTGGGAGCCTGCTTCCTCGCCATCGTGTTCCTCGTTCGGTGGCAGTCGGAGGCGGGAGTGCCCGACCGGTTTCTCGTCCCGCTTCTCGCCCCCAGCGCCGCGCTGGCGAGCCTCGCGCTGCGCCCGCCACCGCGGGAGCGGTGGATGCGCGTGGCGCTCGCCCTGGCGCTCGCATGGGGATGTCTCCCCGGCGCCCGCCTCCTCGCTCAACGCGCCCGCCGCGTGCTCGAGGAAGACACGCACCTCCCTGGGCGCATCGGCGTGTTCGCGGACGCCGCGACCGTGCTGCCCGCCGGATCGCGCGTCCTCCTCGTCAGCAACCAGAACTCGGGCGACTACGTCCTGTTCGGGCCCGAGCACGGCTATTCGAACGTGGTCATTCCGTGGGGCCAGGATCCCTTCGACGATGTCCGCCTGCGGGATCGGCTCACCCGCGATCGTCCCACCCACGTCCTGGTCGAGGACGTGGACAGCGTGGACTTTCAGTGGGGTGGGCGTCTGAAGACGCGGACGCTCGTCGCCGCGGTCTCGGAGCTGCCCGGCGCGCGGCGGATTCCGCTGCCCGACCCGCGCATGCGGCTGTTCGCGCTCGGCCCGGGCCCTGCCACCCGCGACGACTAGAGGTCCCGCACGCGGGCGTTCCAGGCCAGGTTGCCGAGGGCGAGGAGCGCGACCGCCACCGCGAAGGCGCCGAGCACGCGTGGCGCGCCCAGGGAGCGCACGAGGGCTCCCGCGAGCAGGGCCCCGAGCGGCGTGCCGCTGCGGAAGGCCAGGCCGTAGATGCTGAGGACGCGGCCCTTGAGGTCCCCGGGCGCGTTCTCCTGTACCAGCGAGTTCAGGGTGGAGAAGGCCGTCACCAGGCTCGCCCCCGCCCCGAAGAGCAGGGCCATGGACAGGATCTGGACGCGCGAGGCCATGGCCGCGGTCACGGTGACGCCGTAGACGAGCAGCGCGGCCAGCATGGTGCGGCCGCGGCGGGGCACGTGGCCCCGGTGCGCCGTCGTCACCGCCCCCGCGATCGCGCCGGCGCCGAAGCTGGAGAGGAGCGCGCTGAAGCCCTCGACGCCCGTCTTGAGGACGTCGCCCGCGATCACGGGCAGGTACGTGATCAGCGGGAATGCGAGCAGCGCGCCCGCCGCGCCGAGCAGAGTGAGGCTGGAGAGCAAGGGATCGTGGGCCACGTGGCGCAGGCCGGCGCGCAGGCTCTCGCCGAGGGTGCCTTTGGGCGCGGGCGCGGACGGAAGCTCGATCTGCATCACGGCCACGATGACGGCGAGGAAGCTGATCGCGTTCACGGCGAAGCAGGCGCCGGTTCCGGCGCGGGCCAGGAGCAGGCCGGCGATGGCCGGTCCGATTGCGCGCGAGAGGTTGAACTGCAGCGAGTTCAGCGCCACCGCGTTCGGGATCTGCCGGGGCGGCACCAGGCTCGTGATGACGGCCTGATAGGTCGGGGCCGACTGCGATTGGGTGAGGCCGGTGAGAGCCGCGATCACGAGGATGGGGATGATGCCCAGGTTTCCCGTCGCGTAGAGGAGGCCGAGGGCGGCGGCCAGCGCCATCTGGAGGATGTTCGAGATGAGCAGGATGCGCCGCCGGTCGACGCGATCGGCCACGGCGCCCCCGAGGAGCATGAACGTCAGCAGCGGCGCGTCCGAGGCGAAGGCGCGCAGGCCCAGGTAGAAGGGATCGTGCATCCGCGTGTGGATGAGCCAGGCCAGGGCGACGTCCTGGGTCCAGGTCCCGATGCTGCTGAGGAACGCGCCCGTCCAGATGAGGCGGAAGTTGCGGTACGCGAAGGCGGACAGGAAGGCGGGCAGGGCGAGGCCGGCCAGCCGCGGCGCGGGCTCGGACGTGACCGGAGGGGCGTTCTCGGTCAAGGCCTCACTTCAGGTTCCAGCCCTCCAGCTCCTTCTGGGCGCCCACATCGTTGACGTCGATGCGCAGCGGCGTCACCGCGATGTAGCCGTGCCGGACGGCCCCCGCGTCGTTGTCGAGCGTCTCCGACGCGGGCTCCGTCCACGAGTTCCAGAAGTAGGTCTCCTTGCGCGGGTTCACGCCTCGCTCGTACGAGTTCACGCCCTCCGTCAGCGCATGCGGCACGACCTTCACGCCCTTGATCTCGCCCGCCGGGATGTTCACGCTGAGGAACGTGCCGCGCGGGACGCCGCGTCGCAGGACGTCGGCGGCCAACCGGCCCACGAAGGCCGCGCCCGGCCCGTAGTCCATCCCCGGACTGATGACCTGGCTGGCCGCGATGCTGGGTATGCCGTCGAAGGCGGCTTCGCGCGCCGCGCCCAGCGTGCCCGACATGTAGACGACGTAGCCGGTGTTCTCCCCCCGGTTGATCCCGGACACCACGAGGTCGGGCCTCTCCGGGAGCAGGCTGCTCAGGGCCAGGCGCACGCAGGTCGCGGGCCGGGCCGCGATGCGGTACCACTTCCCCGCCGGCGCCTCCGTCTTCACCAGGGGCTCGATCTCGCGCATCATGATCGCCTCCGCGTAGGTAATCCCGTGCCCCACGCCGCTCTGGTTCTCCGCGGGCGCGGCCACCGTCACGTCGCCGACCTTCACCAGCTCCGCGTAGACGGCGAGCAGGCCGGCGGCGGCGATCCCGTCGTCGTCAGAGAGGAGGATGCGCGGCCGGCGCTCCGCCGCTCCCGCCAAGGGCGCCAACGCCAAGGCCACGGCCAGCGCGCCCAGCCAGGCGCGCACGGGTCCCCGTCGTCTCATCGGAGTCGCTCCCTTCTATACTTTCCCGTGCCCTTCCCGTGCCCCGGTTGCCAGGCGGCCATCGACCGCAGCCCCGAAGCCTGGGCCCTGCGCTGCCCCGCCTGCGGGCGCGTGATCCGCGCCCGCGCTCTCGACGCCGTCTCGGGGGACGTCCGCGCGTACGAAGTCCAGATCACGGGACGGCCGGAGACGCGCCGGCGGATCGAGGTTCCCTGGACGGACCAGGAGACGGCACGCCTGCGGCAATGGCTGGTGTGGTCGACGGTGCTCACGCTGGCCCTGGTGGCGGTCCTGTTCGCGGCCGCGCGCTGGGCCGCTCGCTAGCCTCTTCAGCGCTTCGGCGCGGGCTTCTTGGCCGCGGCGATGGCCGCCTTCTTGCGGGCCTTCCTGGCCTTCTCCTTACGCTTCCGGCGGCGCCGGATCTCCTTCATGCGCTCGATCATGCTTGCTTGTCTCTCCTCGTGTGGCGGACCGACCATTCTAGTCCGGGCCACGTGCTTTGTGCGCATTGTCGGCCTCCCCGGCGTGGGCTATCATCGCTTTACCGCCGCGAGAACCGCCCGGTACCTCCCCGCGCGGACGGTCCTTCCGAAGCGGGTCCCTGACATGGCCCTCCGGCTCCACAGCCTCAAGACCCGCACGGCGCTGGCCCTTTCCTCCGTGATCGTGGCCCTCCTCGTCTTCAACGGCGTCTACATGATCTTCATCAAGTGGCAGGAGCTGCGCAAAGGGATCGAGCAGGACGCCGTCTCGTTCGCGCGCCTCACGCGGGTCCCGATCGCCTCCGCCTTCCTGAGCTTCCACGCGTACGACTTCCCCAAGTTCCGCGAGATCGTGCGCGGCCTGCTGGCCATGGACCGCGACATCTCGAAGATACTCATCGTCAACGACTACGGGCAGGTGCTCTTCGACTCCGGGGAGCTCGATCAGGTCGGCCGCACCCCGGCGCCGCTCACGCCGCCGCTCCTCCCGGAGCCGGAGCGGCTGGCGGCGGCGGCCAGCCACGCGGACACCGTCCTCCACGGGCGCAACCCCAGCGGCGAGCAGACGCTGGAGATCTTCGCGCCCTACGACCAGGACGGCGCGAGCCCCCGCCTGTCCGTCGTCTATCAGGTCTCGTACGGAAGGCTGCACTCCGACATCCGGCACCTCGTCTGGGCCACGGGCGGGTTGACCCTCGTCTCCATCGGCATCTCGCTGATCGTGGCCGTGGCCCTGGCCACCCGGATCACCAAGCCGCTCAAGGAGCTGACGGCGGGGGCCAAGGAGATCGCGCAGGGCCACTTCGACCGCCGGCTCGACATCCGCTCGAACGACGAGCTGCAGATCCTGGCCGAGAGCTTCAACGACATGACGGAGCAGCTCAAGCACAACGTGGAGCAGCTCGAGGAATCGAACAAGAAGCTCGGGTCCGTCAACGAGGAGCTCAAGGAGCTGGATCGGATGAAGTCGGACCTCCTGGCCAACGTGAGCCACGAGCTGCGCACGCCCCTGACCGCGATCAAGGGGTACACCGACTACCTCCTCGAGCGGAAGCTCGGCGCCATCACGGACAAGCAGGAGAAGGGGCTCGTCGTCGTGCAGCGCAACCTGGAACGGCTGTCCAAGTCGATCAATGCGCTGCTCGACTTCTCGCGCATGGACGTCGGCCGGATCGTCCTCAACATCCAGCCCTTCGCGCTGGGGCCGCTGGTGGACCAGATCCACACCACCGTGCGCTCGGAGCTGGAAAAGAAGGGCCTGACCCTGCAGACGCGGATCGACCCCGCCCTGCCCAGCGTGATCGCCGACCGCGAGAAGCTCTCCGCCGTGCTCGAGAACCTGGTCATCAACGCGATCAAGTTCACGCCGGAGGGCGGCCGCATCACCCTCTCCGCCATCCGCGCCCTCGGTGCCCGGCCGGGCGCGGAGATCACGGTGGCGGACACGGGCATCGGGATCCCGCCCGATCAGCTCGCACGCATCTTCAACCGGTTCCACCAGGTGGACACCTCCAGCACGCGCCGTTTCGGCGGCGTCGGCCTCGGCCTCGCCATCGTGAAGAGCATCCTGGAGGCCCACGATTCGTCGATCGAGGTGGAGAGCCGGGAGGGGAAGGGCACCGCCTTCCATTTCCGCCTGCCGGTGGTGGACCGCACGGAGGCCGCGCCGCCGGCCAGCCGTGTCGCCGATCGCGCGAAAGAGGGGCTCGTGCTCGTCGTGGACGACGACCCCGACATGGTGCGCACCGTCCGGTCGTATCTGGAAGAGGAAGGCCTGGCCGTGCTCTCCGCCAGCACGGGCGCGGAAGGCGCCTCCCTGGCCGCCGACCGCCATCCCGACGTGATCCTGCTGGACCTGCTCCTGCCCGACCAGAGCGGTCTGGAGCTGCTTCAGGTCCTCAAGCGCGATCCGGCCACCGCCCGCATCCCCGTGCTGGTCATCTCGATCATGAACGACGCGGTGAAGGGTCTCACCATGGGGGCGGCCGACTACCTGGTGAAGCCAGTGGATCGCGCGGCCGTGGTCCGGGCGGTGCAGAGGCTGCTGGACGGGCAGGGCCAGCCGGAGCCGACGGTCCTGGTCGTGGACGACGAGCACGACACCGCGGAGCTGATCCGGGATACGCTCCGCTCCGAAGGGCTGCGCACGCAGGTCGCCCATGACGGGCGCCAGGCCTTGGAGCTGATCGCGCGGAAGAGGCCCGATCTCGTGATCCTCGACATCATGATGCCGGAGATGAGCGGCTTCGAGGTCCTGGAGGCCCTGGCTCGCGACCAGGCGACGTCCACCATCCCCGTCCTGGTGCTCACGGCGCGCGGCAACGAGAGTGACGTCCGCCGCGGCCTGGCCCTGGGCGCCAAGCGCTACCTGAGCAAGCCGTTCGACCTGAGAGCCCTCATCGCGGAGGTGCGGCGGCACCTCGGCACCCCGGCGCCGGAGAGCCGGCGAGCGAGCCTATGAAGAGAAAGATCCTGGTGGTGGATGACGAGGACGACATCCTGCACTTCCTGGAGCTGGTGCTGAAGGAGAAGGGCTACGACGTCGTGACGGCGTCGAACGGCCACGACGCCCTCACCGCCGCCCAGATCGAGAAGCCCGACCTCGTGCTCCTCGACATCATGATGCCGCAGATGGACGGCTGGGAAGTGCTGAAGCTCCTGCGCGTGGACGACGAGACGGCGCACATCCCGGTGGCCATGCTCTCCGCGCGCACGGAAGCCAAGGACCGCGTGCAAGGCCTGCAGGAAGGCGCGATCGACTACATCTGCAAGCCGTTCGCCCTGCAGGAGCTGCTAGGCAAGATCGAGACCATCTTCAGCCAGATCGGCGAGCGGGGACAGGCGACGCGTTGACGGCGCGCGCGCTCCGCCCCTCGCGATGACGGCGCCTTCCACGCCGAACGACGAGTACTTCCGCCTCCGCGCGGAGTGGCTCCGCTTCAAGAACCACGTCATCGACTCCAACACCGGCCTGCCCACGCTGGTGGCGGTGCTCGACGACGTGCGCCGGCTGATGGAGGAGCGGGGGACCCTCGCCCTCGTGTACATCGACCTCGGCGCGGACGGCCACCTCGAGCCCGTGCACGGCTGGCAGTCCTTCGACGAGCTCCTGCGCGGTTTCGCGCGCACCCTGGCCTCGCTGCGCGAGAAAGGCCACCTCGGCCCGCGCGACATCGTGGCCGTCATGAGCGTGCGCAGCGACAAGTTCCTCGTCTTCCTGCGCGGGGGGGACGGCGCTCCCCTCGACGCGGACTCGATCGAAGGCCGGGCCCGGCGGCTGCGCGAGCGGATCGTGGAGGCGCTTCCCGCCCATCTGGGTCCGGGCGTGGAGCAGCCGGTGACCTTCGACATGGGGCACGCCTTGATGTATCGCGACCCCATGCTGCGCGCGGAGCGGTCGATCCATCGCGCCCTGGACGAGGCGATGTTCATGGCCCTGCGCCAGCGCACGCGCGACGAGGACCGGCGCGCGCTCGGCCTGGACGAGATCATCGCCGCCGGACAGATCCACACGCTGTATCAGCCGATCCTCGACCTGCGCACCCAGCAGGTGGTCGGGCACGAGATCTTCACGCACGGTCCGGCGGGGACTCCGTTCGAGGAGGGAGAGCGCCTCTTCGCGGTGGCGGAGCGGACGGGGCGGCTCCTGGACCTGGAGCGGCTGGCGCGGGCGCGCGCCCTGGAATCGGCGCGCCGCCACCTCGCGACGGGGGCCAAGCTGTTCCTGAACACTTCGGCGCGCGCGCTGGTGGACCCGGACGTCGCGGGCCCGGGGTTCGTGCGGCGGGTGGATGCGAGCGGACTCAGGCACGAGGAGGTCGTCCTGGAGATCACGGAGCGCGTGACCAAGGAGGAGCGCCCGTCCTACGAGCGGGCCCTGCGCGAGCTGAAGCAGCAGGGTTTCGGCATTGCCATCGACGACATGGGCGCGGGCTACTCCAGCCTCTCCGCCCTGGTCACCATCGAGCCGAACTACCTGAAGTTCGACATCGCCCTCGTGCGCGGAATCGATCGCTCTTCGATCAAGCGCAGCCTGCTGGAGACGGTGGTCGACCTCTCCGGGCGCATCGGGGCCAAGGTGGTGGCGGAAGGGATCGAGGCGGAGGGCGAGCTCACGACCCTGCGCGACATGGGCGTGCCCCTGGGGCAGGGGCGCTTCCTGGCCGCGCCGGTCGAGGTGGCCGAGGGTTCCACGGTGGCGCGGTGAGCGAGCCGATCCCTCCCTACCACGAGCGCATCCCCGAGCTGGCCGCCGAGCTGGCCGAGCGCGGCTGTCTGGGCGTCATCGTGCTCGACACCAGCGCCCTGACCTCGATCGAAGACGCGTACGGCTCCGATGCGTACGACGAAGTCCGCCGCCGCACGTTCAAGATCCTGGCCGAGCAGCGCGGCAAGGACTATCGCAGCGAGGACATCCTCTGCCTGGACAAGCCGCGCGGACACAACTTCATCATCTTCCTCGAGCGCAAGCGCCGGCGGAACCATCCGCCCTCCGTGGCCGATCTCAAGGCAGTGCGCACCCGGATGATCTCCTCCCTCGCCGCCAACCTCGGCCGCGCGGCCTTCCCGTACATCAAGACGCCACCCCTCATCGAGGTCGGCTACGGGATGGCGGTGTACAACCCGCTCCTGCACGCGGAGCGCATCCTGCGGCGGGCGGTGCTGGAGGCCCTGGAGACCGCCGCCCATTCGCGCCGCGGAGAAGAGCTCGTGGTGCGCGAGAAGCTGCAGGACCTCATCCTGCGCGAGCGCGTGGTCACGGCCTACCAGGCCATCATGGAGCTGAAGGACCGGACGGTGCTGGGCTTCGAGGCGCTGTCGCGGGGGGCGCGCGGGACCGGGCTCGAGTCCGCCTATGCGCTGTTCGGCGCCGCGGAGGAGCACGGCCTGCTCGTGGAGCTGGACCGGTTGTGCCGCCGCCGCGCGCTCCTCTCCTCCGGCCGCATCCCGTCCAACGCGAAGATCTTCGTCAATACCCTGCCCGCGACGATCCGCGATCCGCAGTTCCGGGGCAAGGCCCTCATCGACTTCCTCGACCGCGCGCAGGTCTCGCCCGACCGCATCGTCATCGAGATCACGGAGAGGCTGGTCATCGACAACTACAACCTCTTCCGCGAGGCCATGGCCTACTTCACCGACCTCGGGATGTCGTTCGCGGTCGACGACGTGGGCGCCGGCTACTCGGGGCTGGAATCGATCGCGCGGCTCAAGCCGCATTACCTGAAGATCGACATCTCGCTGGTGCGCGACGTGCATGTGTCGCTCGTGAACCGCGAGATGGTGAAGGCGATCATCGCGATGGGGCACGGCATCGGGGCCGCGGTCATCGCGGAGGGCATTCACACCGAGGACGAGGCGCTCGCCCTGCAGACGATGGGGATCGACTGGGGCCAGGGCTATCTGCTCGCGCGGCCGGATCCGGGCCCGGAGCCGGTCCAGACGGCCTGAACCGGCCCCGACCCTCGCTCGGTCCCTACTAGAAGGTCAACCGCACTCCGAGCTGCACGTTGCGCGGCGGCGCGATCGCCGTGAGCTGCCCGAATCCGCCCGCGCTGAAGTTCGGGGTCAGGTTGCTGAACCTGAAGTTTTTCTGATTGAAGGCGTTGAACAGGTCGGCCTGCACCTGCACCTTGACGTCACCCGCCACCGCGAAGCCCTTGCGCAGCGAGAAGTCCCAGATCTGCAGGCTGGGCCCGCGGAACTGTCCGCGCGTGCTGTTCCCGCGGCGGCCCTCCGGCGCGGCCGCGAAGACGGCCGGGTTGAACCAGCGCACGATGCCCGGGTTCGCGGGATCGAATCGCTCCGACTCGGGCCGGTAGGGATCGCCGCCGAGGTAGTCCGCGCGGCGATTGCCGATCGACGTGTCCGCGGTGATCGTGAGGGGCGCCCCCGTCTGGTACCGCCCGATCCCGCTGACCTCCCATCCGCCCAGCACGCGGCCGAGGCCCTGCTGCTCCTTGAAGAACGGGAGCTGCCAGGTCCAGGTGCCGACGAGGACGTGCTTGCGATCGAAGTCGCTGGGCCCCCAGTTGTAGCTCTTGTTCAGGTAGTCCTCGGGGTTGTCACCGTTGCCGCTCGCGTTGTCGCGCGCGCGGCCCAGGGTGTAGCTCGCCGTCCACCGCAGCCGGCCCGTGCGCCGGCTCAGGTAGACCTGCAGCGAGTGGTAGCTCGAGTCGCCGTCCGAGAGGCGCATGCGGATCTGCGAATAGCCCTTGTAGGGACGCAGGAAGTTCGTGTTGGCGCGTTGCGCGACGGGCAGGGCGGCGTTGGCGGCGAGGACGTCGAAGGACGGCTGGTTGATGTCCGGCTGCCGCAGCAGGTTCTGGCCCTTGCTCCCGACGTAGCCGATCTCCCCGAAGACCCCCCAGGGCAGCGCGCGCTGGACGCTCATGCTCCAGTTCCACGAGCGCGGCACCTTCAGGTTGGGGTCGATGGAATCGATCTGCCCCAGCGGCGCGGGCGCGGGGACGCTGCCGCCGCCCGGCGCGGACAGGTTGCCGTTCTCGTAGCGCGAGCTGAGGACGTAGGGCGCGTTGTTGACGGGGCCATTGCTGGCACCGCCGAAGAGCAGGTTGCCTTCCGGCCGATCGTAGAAGAGGCCGACGCCGCCGCGCACGGAGGTCTCGGTGTTGCCGGTCGGCGTCCACGCGAAGCTGACCCGGGGCGCGAAGACGTGCCGGTCCGGATAGAAGCCGCGCGGCGCGCCCGCGGGGACGGCCAGGGCGATCGGCGTGTTGCCGGTGGGCACGCGGAAGAGCTCGTCCTGAGGGACGCCGTCTCCCGCGCGGACGAGGCCGTCATAGGGATCGCCGGAGTTGGGCACGAGCGTCCCGTTGCGGTTGACGGTGACGGCGCGGGCCGGATCGTAGCGCGCGGGATCGAAGCTGGACATGTTGTTGGCTTGGGTGTAGATCGGCATGTGCCAGGTGTAGCGCACGCCCGCCTCGATGCTCAGGTTGCGCGACACGCGCCAGTCGTCGGAGACGAACCCTTCCGCCTGCCAGAAGCGGAAGAAACCCATCGGGTCGTATTGGGCCTCCGTGTAGGTGCGGAAGTTGCCGAGCAGGGCATCGGCGAAGGCGTTGCCCGTGGTCTGCGTGTTGCCCCCCGTGTTGAAGTCGACCTGGCCCGCGTAACGCGAGCGCCCGTTCTGGTCCTTGCGGTTGCGCACCACCAGGCCGCCGACCTTGAGGTTGTGGGAGCCCCTCAGCCAGGTGAAGTGGTCGCTGACCTGGATGTCTGTGGTCGGCGAGACCAGGGACTGCGCCGCGCCGAGCGCGTTCGCATAGCCCCCGATCGTGATGTCCGGGATGCTGTTCTCGAACCGGTCGTTGTTGTTGAAGAGCTGCGGGTACGTGAAGCCGTAGGTGTCGCGCTTCCAGAGATCACCCTCGGGCGGGATGCGCTGCCCGTTCCAGGACGCGTTGGCCTTGAACTCGTTCACGACGGTCGAGCGGACCGTCCAGGTGTGGGAGAGCTGGATGTTGCGTCCCGGCCGCCGCCGGTTGGTGGGTATGGTCGGCAGCTGGCTGGTGATGAACGTCCCGAACGGATCCACAAGGTTGTAGCTGTCGACGAGGACACGGGCGCTCAGGCGATGCGACGGTGAGGCCTGATAGTCCAGGCGCACCAGGTCCTGCCGCCAGTCGAACGGGTTCTCGGCCTGGAACAGCGCGTTGTTCGAGATCGCGCGGTCGGTGAACGACTGCGCCATCCCTTCCATCTTGGCGTAGATGGCGGCGATGGCTCGCCCGTCCGGCGTGATGCGGCTCGAGGGGATGACGTTGCCGGGGAAGGGCTGCCCCGTCGACGGGTCGCGGATCACGGTCGGGAACCCGCTGAAGTCACCGCGGAGCATCGCGCTCGTGGGCATGGTGCGCAGGGCCGGAGAGGTGAAGCGGCGGACCTTCTTCCACTCCTCGCCCGCGAAGAAGAAGAGCTTGTTCTTCTGGATGGGCCCGCCCAGGCTGTACCCGAAATCGTTGAAGCGCAGCCGGGCCTTGTTCACGCCGCGCGAGTTGCTGAAGTAGTCGGTCGCGTCCAGGCCGTCGTTGCGGTGGTACTCGAAGGCGCTGCCGTGGAAATCGTTGCTGCCGCTGCGGGTGACCACGTTGATGTTGGAGCCGGAGTTGCGCCCGTACTCCGCGGAGAAGTTCGCGGTCTTGATCGAGACTTCCTCGATGAAGTCGATGCCGACGTTGCTGATCTGGCTGTTGTTGCTGCCGGAGTCCATGTTGAAGCCACCGTCGACGGTGAGCAGGCTCGAGTTGGGGCGGCTGCCGTTGACGGAGGTGTTGATCCCGAGCCCGGTCATGATGTCGAGCGCGTTGAGATTGCCGTCGAGGAGCGGCGAGCCCGGAATGAGGCTGGCGAGCTGGAGGTACTGGCGCCCGTTGAGAGCGAGGTTCTGCACCTGCTCGCGGTCCACCACCCGCGCGATCTCGCCGGAGGTCGTGTTCACCTGCTCCCCCGCCACCGTGACCTCGACCACCTCGCTCACCTGCCCGACCGGCAAGGCGAAGTCGGCGGTGACGCGCCCGTCGGACACGAGCGTGTAGCCGCTCGTGACCTGCTTGCGGAAACCGGACAGCTCCGCGGAGACGGTGTAGGTGCCGACGGGGAGGCTGACGAAGAGGTAGGCGCCGTCTTTGTCGGTCGTGGTCGACTTCGTGAGCTTCGTCTGCTCCTGCACGATCGTGACCGTCGCCCCGGGGAGCACGGCGCCCGAAGAGTCCACAACCGTCCCGGAGATTCGCCCACCCGTGCCCTGCGCACCCACCCTGGGGACACCGAGTACGAGCATGGCGAACAGGAGGGTGAGCGTTCCGAGGCTGTTCTTGCTCTTCATAGGTCTCCTTCGGCGCGCGGCGACGGCCACCGGCGGATGCAGCGGCGACGGACTCTTCCCTTGTGCACCGGAGAGCGCGCCCCTTTGATTAGAAACGTATCGGCACAATATCCTCGCGTCTCGGCTGGATGTCAACCGAAAAAGAGTCATCGCGTGACCGTCCGCCGGGAAAGGTGTGAAGCGCTATCTCCGTCGCCCGCTTACGATTGTAGGGACCAAGGTGGATCGAGGCCTTCCGCGGCCGCCTTTGACATGTCAGAGCCACGCCACTAGTATTTGGACCAACAAGATTCACAGGTCGGGCAAAGTGCGCCGAGGACACTCCAAACACCTCAAGGTCGCCACACGACAAACGCCGCGGGCGATCAACCGCCAGATCGTGCTCCGCCTGCTGCGCGCCCATCAGGCGATCTCGCGAGCAGACCTTGCGCGCCTGCTGGGGATGCAGCGAAGCGCGGCCGGCCGCATCGTGGGCGACCTGATCGCGCAGGTCGTCCGCGAAGGCGCGCCGGGTGCCGCCGACCGCGGGCGCAAGCCCACGCTGCTGCACCTCGATTCCGGCGGCCGCTGCGTGGTCGCGGTGGACGTCCGTGTCACCCGCACGTTCCTCCTGCTCACCGACCTCGTAGGCCGCGAGCTGACGCCCGTTCGCAGCTTCGAGACCGACGGCGAGCCGCAGGCCTTCGTGGCCCACCTCGCGGCCGAGGTCCACCGCCTGCTTTCCGACCACGGGGAGAAGGGACGCTGCCTCGGCGTGGGCGTGGCCTTCCCCGGCATGCTCGACCGGTCTGGCAGCGTCGTCCTGCGCGCGCCCTCGCTGGGGTGGCGCGACGTGCGCCTGCGCGATCCGCTGGCCGAGCGGCTCGGGCTGCCGGTCGAGATGGAAAACGCCGCCAAGGCCTGCGCGCTGGCCCTCATCTGGGACGCCCGCGGCGACGAGCCGCCGGGTGACCTCGTGTTCGTGAGCGTGTCCGACGGCGTCGGCGTCGGCATCGTGATGGCGGGCGAGGTCCTGCGCGGCCGCAACAACGCGGCCGGCGAGTTCGGGCACCTGCCCCTCAGCATCGACGGACCGCGGTGCGCCTGCGGAGCCCTGGGCTGTTGGGAGGCCTACGTGTCGAACCTGGCCACGCTCTCCCGCTACCTTTCCGTGCCCTTTCCGCCGCAGAGGCCCATTTCCCCCGCCATGGCTCGAGTGACGGTCGAGGCCGTCATCGCAGCCGCGCGCGGAGGCGACGTCAAGGCGGTCACCGCGCTGCTCGCGACCGGCCGCTACTTCGGCCTGGGCCTGGCCTCCATCGTCAACGCCCTCGATCCCGCGCGCATCCTCGTCGGCGGCGAGATCACGGCGGCCTGGGACCTCATCGAGCCCGCGGTGCGGGAGGGGCTGGCCGAGCGCGTCCTGGTCGCCGCCGCCGCGGACACCGAGATCGCGACCGTGGCCGCGGAGGACCATCCGCGGCTGCGGGGGGCGTCGGCCCTGGTGGGGGCCTCGGTGTTCGCCGAGCGTGGCCTGAAGATCGGCTAGGCGAAGGCGGCGCGCAGCACGTCCAGGCTCTTCGGCACGGCGGTTTCCGGCGACTCCTTGCCTTCCATCTCCAGGGAGACGTAGCCGTGGAAGCCGGCCTTGCGCAGGATCCCGGCGATGCGCTTGTAGTCGAGGTCGAGCGTGTACCACTCGCCCCCGCCGTAATACGTCTTGGCCTGCACGATGACGGCGTGGGGGGCGAGGGCCTCGAGCCCGGGATAGGGATCGCCGGGGAAGTTGCCGGTGTCGAGGTTGATCCCCAGCCACGGCGAGCGCACGGCCTTGTAGATCCGCAACAGGTTCTCGGGGCGGGTGGTGAGCCCCCAGTGGTTCTCCAGCGCGAGGATTACTCCCGCCTTCTCGGCCGCGGGCAGGCAGGCCTCGATCGACTCGATGCACCACTTGAACGCGTCTTCTTCCGTGTAGCCGGAGAGGGGCGGCTCGTCGCCCTTCACCTTCATGAGGTCGTCGAAAGACTTGATGGTGTTCCAGCGGCCGGAGTTGAGCCGCACGGCGGGGATGCCGAGGTCGCTCGCGAGCTGGAGGCAGTGGATGGTGTGGTCGACGTCCTTCTTGCGCAGCGCGGGATCGGGGTCGACGAAGTCCTGGTGGATGGAAAGCATCACCAGGTCCAGGCCATTGCGGAAGGCGGCCTGCTTGAGTCCGCTCACGTAGGCCGGCGTCTCGTTCTCCATCTGGCGGTGCAGGACCT
>WNGB01004501.1_pt1 | contig 21225 bp, 13 predicted proteins | sample 5400681 | NCBI WGS metagenome assembly WNGB01 (sample SAMN13153367, study PRJNA577476) | soil metagenome | isolation source: 115 cm soil or saprolite under grassland replicate 2 | place: USA:California | collected 2016-06-15
GTCCGACATGCCACAAACCAAATCTCGCCCCCATCGTCGAAGCCCGTCGCCGCCAGTTCAGGACGGCAAATCCCCCGCAGTAGTATTAAGTGGAACCTCAGTCGAGCCCCCTGGTATGTATGGATAGAATCCAGGGTACGGACGCTCGAAGGGAAGAAACCATCGATCAAAGAGCGATTTCGGAACGGACGAGTGAATGATAAACCCGGCGCCAGGCACGCGATCAGGATGATATTCTAGTGCATTTTGCGCAGCCCTGAGATCACGCGTGACATTCACAGGAAGCCTGTGGGGGTCGAGCCTGCCGGTGCCAGGACCAGCACTTCCGTGATAAAGGTCAACGCGGGGTTCATTATCTCGCGGCGTGACTTTGTCCTTGATGAAGTCCAACAACTTCCGACCCGTCGAAGCCGTGAATAAGTCAAAAATCGACAGGAGCGCTTCGCCGACGCAGATTTCCGGTACTAGCACGCAGATTCCGGGGTTTGCTGAGGCATTTCCGCCGCTAAGAGGCAAAGAGGCCGGTCCGCCTCCGATTGCTGGGTTTCCGCCCTTTGCGGGCGGCGGTGGAGAGCTCGGCCCCACTCCCCCGCGATTTTGGGCCGTCGCATGCATGGACCCCTGCCCGGTCGGCGCTGACGTGGGCGCGGCGCTCGGGGCGGGTACGTTGAACGTGCCGCCGGGTTTGGCGCCTCCCAAGCCTCCCGCGAGGAAAGACTCGCCGGCGTTGAATGCCGCTCCAAGCAAGGCGCCTCCGATGCCCGAACCCGCTCCCACAGCAGACGCGCACTCCCCGCAGAATTCCCAGGTTCCCAGCCCCTCGATGACGAAGCCGCTCGGGTCGACGTGGTTCACCGGATCGTTGAAGACGTAGCTATACCGGTTAAGTCCCTGGCTCCAGAAGGGCGCCTGCATGACCGGGTCGGCGCTCGTGAAGCGTGCGGCCAAGGGATCGTAGATCCTTCCGCGCATGTCGATGAGGCCTAGGTCGTCGTCGTGCGCGTGCCCGGTGAACCCGGCGCGGGTGATCGCGGGGGTCGGTGGATCGATGGGCATCCCAAAAGGATCGAACGCTTGCTGGAAGGATGGTGGGCGTTCGTCGGTGATCGTATCGACGGATCCGAGGCGATCGGTGTGGAAGAAGAGCGTCCGGTCACCACTGGCGTTGCGGACGATTTCGCCGAGCTGGCGTCCTCCGGCATAGAGGCGGAAGCGCTCTTCGAGCGTAGCGGTGGGCGCTGTCGTGACGACGCGCTCGTAGAGCTCCCCCACGAAATACCGCGTCGTATCGGTGTCGCGGCGGACCGCGCGTGTTTCGTCGGCGGTGTACTCGAACTGCGTCGTCTTGGCGCTCGCACCCGTGCCGGTGTGGATCGCGCTCGGCAGATCGAAGGGCATGTATTGGAAGGTCTGCAGACCTCCGGGAACATCAGGACCGCTGCGCTCGTTGACGTTGCCGTTCAAATCGTATCCGTAGGTGTCGCTGTTCTGTCCGACGAAGTCGACGAGGTGCGGTTGGTCGGTGCGGTAGTTGATGAGCGTCGCGCCGCGGCCGGTGATGTTGCCGAGCGCGTCGTAGGTGTAGGGGGTGCTTCGAGTGCTGCCATCCGGGAAGGTATCGATCGTAGAAGAGAGGCGGTTCAGGCCGTCGTAGGTGTGTTCGCGGCTCTCGGTCGGTATTGTGCGGGCCCGGACGAGCCCATTGTTCCAATGGGAGTACTCCAACGATTGAACGGCGTTCGACCCGTGGGTCGTCTGAATGCTGTCAAGCCAACGGCGGTGGGGATGGTAGTCGTAGACGGTGCTGGCGCCGTTGCCGAAAGATTCGCGCCGGATGAGGTGAGCCTGAAAGGCTTCCTGTAACTGCCACAGCGGCCGCGTGGCGTTGCTACCAACTTCGTCGACGCCCGTGAGAATACCGGACGTGTCATAGTGATACTTGGCGACGATGGGGGCCGCGCTTCCGAGGCTCGGGTAATGGATGCGGTCGGTGCGACTGAGATCGTCGTAGTCGAACGCGATGGGGTAATCGGTGCCGTCGAGCGTCGTGTCGATCCGCTGGATGAGACCTCGGTTGGCGGTCGGCGTGGGCGATTCGTAGGTGTAGGCAACGTGGTTGCCGCTCGGGTTTTCGGGTGTGGCCGGGGAGATCGTTTCCGAGAGGCGGCCGAGAGCGTTCGTGCCCTGGTCGTACACCCATTGGGTGGCTCCGGCGGGGTCGTCGATGCGGACAATCCGGCCGAGCTCGTCGTAGTGGTACGTGCGCGTTTGACGCTTGGGATCCCTCGTGGTCCTGAGCTCGTCGTAGCCGTTGTAGGTCGACGCGGTCAGGCCGGTATCGGGATCGGTAACCCCGAGGCGACGTCCGAACTCGTCGTAGTCGAAGTGGGTAAGGTTGTTCTCGTTGTCCCTCGCGTCGATGAGACGACCGAACGCGCCGAACGTGTAGTTGCTCGAGTGAACCATGTTCTCGACGTTTTCCCCGTCGACGCTCCGCACCACGAGGCCGCGGTGGTCAGTGATGACGACGTTCTCCCGCTCCTGTTCGTCGAAGGTACGCACGAAGTTCACTGCGCAGAGCGGTATCGGCACGCCGCCGCAGGTCAATCCGCCGAGCCACTGGGTGTACTGAGAACCGAGCGTGGCGCTGCTCGCGTATTGGTACTCTCGGAAGGTCTTATCGGAGTGATCGACACGCTTTAGTCGCAGAAGGCGATCGTAGGAGTAGCGATCCACGGGCACGACGCTGGCGTCTGCCGTGTGGGGCAGCGTGCTGCTCGTGAGACGGCCCAACGTGTCATGGGTCTGCTCCTGGGTAATAGGAACGCCCCCGAAGCCTGCTGAGCCGGTTTTGACGAGCTGACCATGATGGTCGTACTCGCTCACGACATTCGCGGTTCGCGTCCCTTCGGTGCCCTGACGTTCAACGCTCACTTGAATGTGCTGCACGTGGCCAACCGGTGCGACGAAGGCGTTCGAGTACGTTGTCGTCGTATTGCCGTCGGGCGCGCGCGTTTCGACCAGGCGGCCAAAATCGTCGTAGCCGTGCTGAACAACGATGTCGTTCGGGTCGGCGATCGTTATCGGCGTACCCCAACGCGTGTCGAAGCTCACCTGCGTCGTTTGGCCCTTCGCGTTCGTGATCGTGCTCGGGAAGACGTTGTCAATCTCATAGGTGATCGCCGTCGTGCGGGAAGGCTCTCCCGACGCGACCTCTTCGAGGATCTGCGTCACGTTGCCGAAGTCGTCGCGCGTGTAGGTCGTCTTGTGCTGCTTAGCGGTGTCGCCCACGACGCGCGTGACGGACTCGAGCAATCCGTTCGTATAGGTGAAACCCCAGACAGGGGCCGCTTCGTCGCCGTTGCGGGAGCTGACGTTGTGGATGGTCGTAGGGTTCGAGATCAGCCAATTCACGGGATCTGGGACGATAAAGGTGTCGGTCAGATGGACCTCTCCGAACCCCTGTCCCTCCGGTTGACATCTCTCCATACTTCTGACGACATTTCCGTAATCGTCCACCGCGGAGTCGTCTTGGCAGAGCGAGAGCAACGTGCCGTTGTCTTCAAATGGAAGCGGCGCAGCGGGTATGGGTCGGTCGAATGTCTTCGTGGTGCGACGGAACGCGACAGGAAACGGTCGAGCGAATGCGGAGAGTCTTACCTGCCACTCGTTCTCGATCCGTGTTCGCCGGTTGTACGAACCGTTCTCGATCGACGGATGACCTGGAGGATCCGTGCTGATTAGGCCGGATTTGCCCGGATAATCGTCAATGGTGATCGTTCTGGGTAGGCCGGCGAGCGGATAGAGGTACGGCGGAGTGACCGCCTTCGTGCTGTCGATCCGCTGACCTTTCGCGTCGTAGCGCGCGATTGGCTCGTATTCCGTGGTGACGATGCGCTCGTGCAAAGAGCCCGTGGGAGCCTGCGAGGGACTGTCGGACGCGAGACTTCGAATCACGCGGCGGTCGAAGCCGAGCCATCCTTCGCCCGTGAGATTCATGCGCGCATTGACGTAGTGGTACTCGGACGACCGCTCGACCATGTCCCTGCCGTCGGCGGCGACGAATCCCTCCTTGTGCGAGCTCACGAGCCCGCTCATTTGCTTCAAACACATTTCGGGCCACGCCGTGCCCGCACACTCTGCATCCGTGTGATAGGTGCGCTGCTCCGGATCATCGCTCGTATTGTTTTCGTCGTAGTTGATCTTGATCACGTTGCCGAGCCCATCGACCACGCGGTTGAGCAGGCGGTTTCGAAGGCCCGAGCCGTAGAACGCGCCTGCGTTATAGCCAAATAGGTCGAGATTTCCGTCGCCGTCCAAGTCTGCGGCCTTGCGAAAGCTCCCCGGCACGAGCTTGTCAGGATCGACGAGACCACCCTGCGGCCATAGGATCTTCGGGTCCGTCGTACCCAGGTTGGTGATCAGGCTATCCGGGGGAAGCGCTACGTCGAAGAAGTGAATACTGAAGGCTCCATTGCCGACGTCCACTTCGGGCGTTTGCCAAGCTTCTACGGGAACGGTGCGGCCATCCTGATCGACGAACCCCGTGCGCTGGAAGGAAAACGGGCCGAAGCGGTCATTGAGGTCGAGTGCAGGCTGAGGTCGATGCAGGTGTCGACTCGAGAAACGGCCATCGGCTCCATTGAGCCAAATCACCGCCTGGTCGCCGCTGCTGCGATAAAGGTCCAAGAGCCCGTCGCCATTGAAGTCCCCGAGCGAGAGCCCTGCTCCGAGCGTGGAGTCTCCGACGTCCGGCAGCCCGATCGGTTGGAACTGGAGGATGGGAGCCCCAGCCGAAATAGAATAGCGGAGAATCTGCCACCCGTCCGGTGCGCGGACGACGAGGTCAGAGGTCCCGTCTCCATCCGCATCGAAAATATTGTAACTGGGACGCGAGCCAAAGGTGCTGGGATGCGTGCAGCAAGGAGGGGGAGGCGGCCCATTACAAAAAGCGCGGGCTGCAATCTCGATCGGCGTGTCCGCAAAACCCTCTGTAGGGCCGAGCCGAAGTCGAAGGCCCAGCGTGGAGACGTCCTTGCAATAGATGAGGTCCTGGAGCGAATCGCCGTCGACGTCGAGGAAAACTGGGCCTGGAAGCGACGGGGGCAGGCTTCCGCAACTGTTCTGATTCCCGTTTCGACACTGCGAATAGTCCCGGAGTCTTACCGAAGCCACCGCAGAGCCATCGCTCGGGAAGCTCTCGAACTGGCCATTGCCCAGCGACCGTGCGACGTAAAGTCGCCGATCAAAGTTGTCACTGCAGCCGACGACGATGTCATCTTTGCCATCGCGGTCGTAGTCGAGAAACCATTTGGGACTCCGCCCCATGCAGGGAATGCCTCCCACGTTGCCGACAAACTTTATCGGATCCTGGCGCTTACCCGTGCCGAGGTACATGGTGCCAACGACCTCGACTTCTGGATCCTTCTCGAAAAGTCCCCAGAAACCTCCCTTGCCGCCATTCCACATGACAGTTACGGCGAACCCGGCACCGCTGCTCAGAAAACCAGCGCCGACTCCGATGGCCACATCGGCAACGATCTCCGCCGCGGCAAGCCACGGGTTTGCATCCACGGAATGGACGATAGCCTTCATCGTGAGGTAGTCCGGGAAGCCGTCGCCGTTCGCGTCGAGCTGTCCCGCGTCCTCGATGTCAGGCCCGAGGCCGAACGTGTAGCCAGACTCCGTCTGGTATTCGAATTGCGTCGGAGGCTTGCAATGGGTGTCGTCGCCGCGCGTGCATTCGAAAATCTTCGTGATCTGGCTAACCGGTCCGTCGCCGTAGACGAGATGATAATTCTTGACTGGTACGTCGCTGACGAACGTCGTGATGCGCGAGAGCCGCGCGTCGGCCATGAGGGGGACACCGCCTTGCATGAACTTGAGCTGACGATCGGTACGGGTCTCGTAGCTGAAGCGCACGTGTCGATTCCCCAGATCGCTCCCATGGCCCGTGTACGAGATGAGGCTCGGCCGAACCACGGTGGGGACGCTGCTGCTGAAGATACCCGCGAGCAGGGCAGCGATGTTCGTGTAATTCACCGTCATCGTATTGCCCGCGCGATCTTCCACGCGGCGCAGCAGCCACGTGTATCGAAGGCCGTTGCGCCCCATGACGAGCGAGTCACGTGTACCGCCGAATGTCAGAATTCGGCCGTCCTTCGTCCAAACACGGAACGAGTCGGGCCCCTGCTTCGAGCGGGTAACCTGGTCGATCGTCTGGGTTGGATCGAGCTGAATGCCGCTGCCGTCATCGATGTGCGACACGACGCGCGCGAAGCTGTCGATCAGCGTTCGATACTCGGTCCCATTCGCACCATAGACGCCGGTGGCGCCCCCGGAGACGCCCGCGACTGCTTCCAAGCGTTTGCCGTCGATGCAGAAATGATCGGTCGTGTCGTTCTTGATGGGATGGCTGTACCCGTCCAGCGCGTGGCTGCGTGGGCATCGCGTGATCTTGGACAGCCCGTCGAGATGCCAGCCAACGCCAACGTCGTCGTTCACCCGCGACCCCGAATAGTTGAGCGCCAGCGCGGGTTGCATGCCCGCTCTTCCGGGCGGGACGTCGATCGGCACGGTGAATGCCGAAGTACCCTGTTCGGAGACGCTGAACATGCCTTTGAGCGCCCCCACGTCGCTGGGAGCGGGCTGCGTTAAGTTGACGATCGGACGCTTGCCGCCTTTCCCGTCCGTCACCGTGATCGGCGTAGGGATCGTCGGCACGGCGCACTCACCGGAACCGTTGCAGTAGGTCCCCGCGCCGCACGTGCCGCAGCTCTGGCCGCAGTTCGGGTCGGGACCGCAGTGGCGCCCGTCGCACCTCGGCGTACAGGCCGGGCACTCGTCGCCGCAAAGAGCACCGGAAATGCCGCACAACGGCGGGGCGAGGATCCGGTACGCGCAATCGCCGGGGCGGCACGTTTTCTTCCCATCGGTCGTCATGAGGCACGCGAAACCCGCCGGGCAATTCACGTCATCGATGCAACAGCCTGCTTCCCCGGCTTTGCAGATCCCAGGGCATAGTCCGCCGCAGCCGTCTCCTGGGCTCGTGGAGCTCGCCGACGTGCAGTTGGGTTTGCATACGCACGCCATCCCACAGAGCGAGTTCGGGCCGCCGCAGAGGGCGGGGTCATCGGAGGGGCAACGCGGATCGATGCATACGTCGGCAAACGGTGACTCCAAGAGCGGACCCAACTTGGCTTTGCAGACCTCGCCGGACGGGCAAACCGTGTTGGGGTCCTTCGAATCGCATACCGTAACGCAGGCGCAATTCTGCCCGCACGCGCTGGTCGTTTGGCCGCAAGCGCTCTTGTTGCCGCCCGCTTCGCACGTGGATGGCCAGCACACGTGCTTGGCTCGTGCAACTCCGAAGCAGCCACCGTTGTTCTCGCCGCAAACGAGACCGGAGCCGCAGTCCGTGTTCGCGTTGCAGCCCCCGCCCGTGTTGCAGGGGGGGCAGTCTCCTCCGCAATCAACGTCGGTCTCGTTGCCATCTTTGACTCCGTTGCTGCAGTGCGCCGGTGCGCAACCGGGCGCCCTCGGGTCGACGACGCACGGGTCCTGGCACGTGCTGCTCGAGCACACGAGACCTGCCACGCAGTCCCCGCACGACTGACAGGTCGCCCCCTTGTCCCCCTTGCAGACGGCTTGCCCACCTTGGTCGATACACTTCTGAAGAGCACCGCAGGCCGGCTTCGGCACGCAGTCGGACTTGCAAACATCGCCACGGATGATGACGTTCTCGAACCCGTTCACCGTGATGTTGCGTGCCCGCAGCTGGTCGATGGAGAGCGGAGAAATGAGCGTGTCGTAGCCGCCCTGCGCATCAAGGTTCTTCTGGGGTGTGGCTTCACATTCCGCGTAAAGGACGAATGTATCGTCGGCGTCGCCGCTAGCAACCGTGTCGGCGCCACTACCAGGGGCTACGAAGACCACGCCAGGGCCTGCCGCGATCGTGTCGTCTCCGGGACCTCCAAAAATCTCGGCATGGTCGAACCAGCCGTGAATGGTGTCGTTGCCAGGTCCTCCGTAGACCCGCACGGGTTCGGTGCCCGCACCAGGCGGTGGAAACTGGCCGGCTGAAACCGTGTCGTTGTCGTTGCCTCCCACGACAGTGACCGCCGGGGCAGCTGAAGAGATCGTATCGCTCCCGCTGAGCGCGACGACGCAAACTCCCGTCGTCGTGTTGCTGTAGTTATCGGAGTTGTTCGTCAGCGTAACGACCTGCGAACCCGATGGGCAGCAGTTGCCGTCGACGCAGGTGGGGTCTGGCAACGGCGGCGGGACCGGGGCCGGACAAGTGGACGTTCCGCCACCACTGCCACCACTGCCTCCCGACCCCGTCGCGTCAGCCGCGTCGCCATCGATTGAAGCGTCAGCAGAGCTGTCACACGCGCCCAATGGTATCCAGGCGTCCTGCCAATAGAGGGTCACCCCTGGTTCGTAGCCGGCTTGTCCGCACCAACCCGAGTACGGGAATGGCTTGCATTCGTACGCGTTCCCGCCGTGCTTCACGCGGTCGCCGCCGGTGTAGGTCGTGATCGTCCACTCGGGATAGGAGGTGCAGCTGAGCGCTTGGCGCGCGCTGCCGAGCGATTCCTGTTTAGGAGTGTCGCTCTGATGGCCGCACGCAACGCACAATGTGACGAAAATGAACGCGAACTTCATGATTTGCCGCAGCATGGTCAGCCTCCAGGAACAAGAAACGCCGACGGGACCGCTTGGAACTTTGTCGTCTGATACTTCGAGCACACGGCTACACCTCGACGGTTCCTCGCACAGGATGCGAATGGCCGTAGTTCAATTCTCTCGTTCGTTTCGTACTGCTCCCCTATGCGACAGTACGATGAATGGAAGCGGATCCTGGGGCTCTATGGTAACTCCTCAGCCCACCTCCGCATCGCAGCAGGGGGAGCTCGAATTAGGAAACTGGCCGACGCTCTCCCCCGCTGACACTCACGAAGATTGAGTGTTCCACACAACATCTGGCGACCGCTGTTGTCAAGACTCGCGAGAGAGAAAAAACTAACAGTCGGGCGAATCGCTCGCGCCCTCCGCGGCTCGTTCGGCAAAACGTGGACGCGCCGCATCATTGAAGAGACACACAAGTGTCGGAAACTTGGTGACGACGGCGTGACCATGTTCCGAGCGTCAAAGTGACTGGCCCACTGCTGGGGCGGGTCTTCTATGCGCCTGCGGCAATCGTGTCCACGTTTCGAACTCGTTTCTAGGGACGCCTGCACCTTGCTCTGGGTCATCCGTCGATGAGCTATGCAATGGTCACATGGTGGTTGCCGGTGGCGCACGGAGTGGCTCCTCATCCCGCTGTCGGCCACCACCGGATGCAGTTGCGTGATTTCTTTCTCAGGCACGTCGACGAGAAACGCACTCGCGAACATTGGTGCCCTCGGACGAATCGGGCCTTGCGTGGCCGCAGCCGATGTCGAGGGGTTCGGCGCCTGATTCGAATAGGCCGACGAGAGCAGGGCCATCATGGTTTTGCCTCCAGGGCAAGCCTAGCCATCTCGGCGCGGCGCATCCGAACGTCACGTAATTCGACGAGTCTTGCCACCGTGACGAGTTCCAGTGCGGCGGCGCCAAGAACCGAGCCGAACGTGTCTATGCTGATGAGGAGACGATCTTTCGACGCTTCGAGCAGCACGTCACCGGCGAAGTGATCGAAGGGCGTTCGGTACTGCTCGAGCCATGTCTTTGCGTCGCGGAGCACTGCCGTGGCGGAAACAAACATAGGTTCAGTCAGGTCCAGCCAGCGCTGGGGAGGTTCGCGCGACACAAGCTCCGCGAGCTCCCCGAGAACGGCAGCGCCCACGTACGGATCGAATCGAAACTGGTCCACTTGCACTGTTTCAGTGGTTGTGCCGGATCGTTCGACGTGCTTTCCGGGCTCGAGTTTCAGCTCGCGAAGAAGAAGCCTCATCTTGCCAACGGAGGCTAGGCCGAGCACCGCGCCCTCGTCAACAAAAAATATATCACTGTTAAGTTTATCGTCTTGGGCTGCACGGCTCGACGACGGCGTGGTAGGCTGCACATCGTGGATCGCCGGCAACGCGCTCGAATCGTTGGGGAATATGTTCGTGCTCGGCTACAGCTCGAGTGTCAGCAGCGGGGGCGCGCTGCTAAGATCGCCGAGAAAACGGGCTTCGCCGCCGCCCACATTTCGCTCATTCGAAAGGGAGGCCGCACCGTAGGCAGCGACTTCGCCCGTGCGATGGCCGAGCTGTGGGCGCTCGATTACGAGGCTCTCGAGCGTCTTGCGTTCGAAAATCACGGGCTGCCGTACTCGAGCCCCGCTCCGGTCGTGCGCGACCTACCGAATCTTCGCGCGACAATCGACTGGTGTCACGAGGGCAAGGTTTATCCTGCGCGATTCCTGCGGCGCTACGAGACGCAGGCCGAGCAAAAAGGGGTGGACCAAACGCGGCGGGCCTGGCTTCTCGATCTCGAAGCGGCTTATGCATCGTGGGAAGCCGAACGTCCCTCTCAGCACACGCGTGATCAGTCCGCATTGCGAAAGCCATCTCGCCGCATTCGACATCGCGAGGAGGCATCGGGGGTTCACGAAAAGCCGGGTGTTGGCTCGCAGGCCAAGGATCAGATCCGGGCACTGCGCAAGTCACGCACCGCAGGTTAGGTCCACGACTTCGGCATCAAGGTGCCATCGGATCGTCCAACCGAGTTGGCCGAGGTTTCGCAATCCGGGGAGCCCGGCGGCCCGGTGCCGAGGGAGACACTGCCGGACTCGGCGCGGGCATGCTCTCAGCACTCGAGCTTGAAATTCCGATCGGCGTTGCGCCCGAAATCCCATCGCGTCCCGCATCGACTTCTCGGGCCGTCGAAGGAGCGCCGAGCGTGGCCGGTTTCTGCGGCGGAATGGGCGCGGCAATCGTTGCGACGCCGTCCGGCGACGTGGCGCCGTGAGAACCTTCGGTCTGCCGGGACAGTCCCATCCGTTCCATCAACGAGGTCCGATACACGACGACCACAGCCGATGCGAGGGCGGCCAAGCCGATGATGCCCACTGTTCCCCAAGAGCGGGCTCGCGATCGCTGAACGCCCGGGCTTAGCGTCACGCTCTTTGGGCCATTCGTACTGGCGCCGAGTGACGGTGGGCGCATCCAAGGGTCAGAAGAGGCATTTGCTGGCGCAGCTGCGGGCAAAGCGGGAAGGTCGTGAGGCACCGGCGGCCAATCAGCCGACGGGGCGTTGCGCAGCGGAGGGCTCGCCGTGCGGATCGCAGCACTGGCGAGCGCTTGCACGAGTGATTGCATGGATGCCCCACTCCCGGACGATGCCGAGCGGAAAGCCTCGGCGAGCGAAGCCACCTGCTCTGAAACCGAACCCCACCGCTGGCCAGGGTCCCGATTACATGACCGGGCAAACCAACCATCGAACCCTTCTCCCAGCCAAGGCCAGCGCGCGGACGGACGCGACATGGGCGTGACGAGGATTTGAACCATCAGCTCGACGTGGGTTCGAGCAGTCCAGTACGCCTCGGCCGTCAGCAGGCGAATCGCGATCAGGCCGATCGCCCACATGTCCGTGGCTGGGCTCATCGACTCCACGGCACCCCGGGCTTGTTCGGGTGCCATGTAGAAAGGCGTACCCATTATCGTCCCCTCGGCCGTGACACCGAGTCCGGTCGAATCCATCGAGTAAAGGAACTTCGATATCCCGAAATCCAGAACCTTCGCGATCACGCTGCCGTCTTCGCGGCGGTGGAGGAAGATGTTTTCGGGCTTCAGATCTCGATGAATGATCCCGATCGCATGCGCCTTGTCGAGGGCACGGGCGATTTGCCCAAGCAGCTCGATCACGAGGGCCGGCTCGAACCGGCCCAGCTTCGCCGCGGCCTTCTCGAGGTCGAGTCCTTCGAGAAGCTCCATGACGAAGAACGGAGCTCCTTCGAGCTCCGGCGCGATGTCGGCGTCGGTCACCCGCACGACGTGCTCGCTCTTGATTTGAGCGCCGACCCTCGCCTCGCGCTTGAAACGCGCAATCGCGGCGGGGTTGGAGGCGGCCGCGCCGTGCAGCAACTTGAGGGCGAGGTGCTCCCCCGTGTGCACGTGCTCGACGACGTAGACGACGCCCATCCCGCCACGGCCAAGCTCGCGAATGATTCGATAGCGCGATGCAACTTGGTCGATTTTCATCAGGGGTGTCGCGGCGTTCGAGTCCCGCCCTCAGCAGCCGAGCCCCGACCCAATCGGGGAAACTCACCCCCTTTTTGTCACAGTCGCCCCGCTCTGACCACCAACGAGCATGAAATGGAGCATGGCGAATTGAAGATTAACTATGTTAATGTTTCTCGCGTAATGCAGGTGCCCACGCGCGACCCGTTTCGCGGAACTCCGTTCCGGGCGATTCGACGGCTCAAGGTACGGCAGTTCACGGAGATCTACGAAGTCGAGGCTCCTGGTGGACGGTGCTTGGCGAAGATTCTGCGGGCTGAGTGTCTCTCGATGCCGCAGGTCGTAGACCGGATGCGTCTCGAAGCGGACATCCTGTCGAGTCTCAATCATCCCAACGTCGTGCGGCTCTTCGATCGAGGAAAGACGCCCGAGAAGCGGCCCTACCTCGTCTTGGAACGACTCGTCGGTCATACGCTTCGGCGTGAGCTCGTCAAACGCGGCGCATCGCCGATCGCCCAGGCAGTCGACCTCGTCTTGCAGGCCTTGGACGGCGTTGACGCCGTTCACCGTCTCGGCATCGTTCATCGAGACCTGAAGCCTGACAATCTGTTCCTCGCTCGGACGAAAGCGCGTGGTCGAACGCTCAAGATTCTCGACTTTGGATTCGCCAAAGTGTTGGGTGAGTCCACCGGAAGCACGTACATCGCGCCGCTCGCAATCTCTACTTCCGAACGCGAGTTCGTCGGAGCACCTCGCTACGTGTCGCCCGAGCAGCTCCTTGCCGGCAAACATGTCGATTACCGCGCCGACATCTACACGCTTGGGCTCATCCTCTATCTGCTCGTCCTCGGTCGAGAGCCGCACCACGACGTCGACAGCCAAAGCGAATTGTTGCGAGCGCAGCTGGAGGGGCACCTCGACCCGCCGTCGACCGAGACCGCGAAGCGCGTGCCCGACGAGCTCATGGCCATCATTTGGCGTGCGACGGCCATGGATCCGACCGGTCGCTTCTGGAGCGCGAACGAGTTCGCCGCCGAGCTTCGCCAATTCGTCGACCAGCAGAGACCTGCAGCCAGGACGCCAACGCTCAGCATTCAGCAGCACGCAGAACTAACCGCCGCGATCGAAGTCGAGCCGACGAGAGTCGATGAGCTGCGTGCGCGTTACGGCGTGATATCCCGTGCGCAGGTGCAGGCGGTCGAAGCGTGGTGGAAGCAGAACGTGGCAAACGACCCGAAGGTCCACGCCAAATGGCGCGCTCTCGTCGACCTTTACGTCGAGCGATTCCGCAAAATCCCCGAATCGTAGAGATGGGGCTCGCGTGCCCCTGTCGATCTGCTAGCTTTTCGGCTCGTATGGAACACAGGTTCCGTTACCGGCCCGGTGAGATTGTCCCTGGCACGGGGCTCAAGGTCATTCGACCGCTCGGGTCGGGCGGCATGGGAGCCGTGTACGAAGTCGAAGAGACTTCGGTCGAGGCGCCATTCGTCATGAAGGTCGTCCCTCCCGAGCTGTTGCGCCCGGAGGGCACGCATCCGAGCGCATGCGGCAAGAAGCAAAACCCCAAGAGAGACTCAACCACAAGAATATCGTGCGCGTTTACAGCGCCGGCGCGACGTCCGCGATCATCTCGAAACTGATTCGAGCCTGGAGAGCGTCTAGACCCGCCAATTTCGAGATTTCGGTCGCACATGGTCATTTTCCACCCGCGACGAAAACATGAGTTCCTACCAACCGTCGCAGTTTGCACCCCGGCCCTTGCAAACCTACTCGCCGGGGTGGCAGGCTCCGGTCCTCCGCCTCAGCAATTCGCCTCTGCGTCGACGCCCATGAAATCCGCAACGTCCTCGAAATGCGTCGTAGCTTGTTCTTCCGTTGGTTTCTTCCTTCTGTGGACCGCAGCTGCGTCGGCACAGGTTTCCGATCCAACGGCCGCGGGAGCACAGCTTCAGCAAGGGTACAACCTCAAACAGCAGGGCAACTGTGAAGAAGCCATCCCGCACTTCCTCGAGAGCGTCCGCCTCGATCGGCACCCTAAGGCATTGGTCAATCTGGCGGACTGCGAGGAGAGACTCGGCAGGCTTGGAGCAGCGCAATCACACTTCGTCGAGGCGCGCGAACTGGCGAGCGCGCAGGGGCTCGAGCCGCTCTGGAAGGTCGCTGAGCAACAGCAGTTCGTTGGAGCAATGGTACGGGTGACTGGCACTGAGGTGTGATTGGAAGCCATGGCGAGGGAAGGGGCGAGCAGGAAGAACACCGAGCAAGTCCTAGCTCGCGCGTTTCCGTCCGTCGCCGCGGAGTGGCATCCGACGAAGAATCGACCGCTCACACCGAGACAGGCGCTCGTGACGAGCACGTACCGCGCTTTTTGGCGCTGCCGGCGCGATCCATCGCACGTTTGGATCACCTCGGTCGTGCAGCGGCTCGAGCGCGGATTCGGTTGCCCTTTTTGCGCCGGTAAGCGATGGGCCCGCACGAGCTCGCTTCGCGAGCGGTTTCCGCTTCTTGCGGCCGAATGGCACCCGACCAAGAACGATGTGTTGACGCCGGCCGATGTGAACCCCCGGAGCGAACGCCGCGTCTGGTGGCAGTGCGCGAAGAGGAAGACGCACGTCTGGCAAGAGACGGTGGTGGCGCGGGTATCGACGGGGAGCCGCTGTCCCATGTGCTTCGGCACTGGACCTGAGCGCCTCCGATCGCTCGCCACCGTATTTCCGAAAATCGCAGCCGAGTGGCATCCGACGAAGAACGGAGCCCTGCGGCCCGAAGATGTTCGACCTCGCACGGACAAGCATGTGTGGTGGCGGTGCTCTCGCAATCCGACACACGTATGGCGTGTGTCGATCGACAACCGCACGGGACCAAGGAAGAGCGGTTGCCCGTATTGCTCGGGCCGGGTCGCGGATGCGAAATCTTCGCTTCGCGCGCTCTATCCAGCAATCGCAGCCGAATGGCACCCGACGAAGAATGGGGCGCTCGATCCGGGCGAGATCACGACGAAGAGCCACAGGAAAGTGTTCTGGCAGTGCCTTCGGAATCCGTCACACGAATGGCAGATGACCATCCTCAGCCGGACCTTCTCGGGGCAAGGGTGTCCGCTGTGCGCTTCGCTTCGCGGTCGGAATCCGAGACTCGCGGCGGAGTGGCACCCGTCGAAGAACGGACGCCTCACGCCCGACGACGTCAGACCCTCGAGCCACCAGCGTGTGTGGTGGAAATGTCGCAGCAATGAGGATCACGTTTGGCGGACATCGGTTTCGGCGCGCAAGGGTGGTGAAGTGGGCTGCCCGTATTGCGCCGGCAAGCTGGTCGATAAGCACAATTCGTTGCTCGCACTCTACCCCCGAGTCGCGGCGGATTGGCACCCAGCCAAGAATGGAGCACTCAAACCGAGCGACGTTCGACCGGGCAGCGGCAAGCACGTGTTCTGGCGTTGCCAGTACAACCCTCACCACGTCTGGCGCGCGGTCATCCAGTCCCGCACCACGAAGGGCGCAGGCTGCCCGCAGTGCTGGCTCGACTCGCGGCGACGTCCACATCCAAGGCGGCGCACGCGTCCTAGCATGCCGCTCATCGTATGAACTTCCGAAGGATCACTTTAACAGAAAGCTTTGCAGCGTGACGACCAACATGACCAAACGGCAAACGAGCGGCCTTATCGCGTTGGTGCAGAGCTCGACGTTTCTCGTCCTGATCGGTGGCTGCTCCGTTCACGGACACGAGCTGACGCCGTCGGACGGGAATGTCGGAGATGCCGCGGGCGGTGGGCATGAGACGTCTTCGAGCGAGGATGGTTCGGCTGGCCGCGAGGGCGGAGGAAATGATGATCGGTCCGTTGCTCAGGATGGTGCAACGTACGACGCTGCCGGTGGCGCAAACGATGCGGCTCCCGACAGCCCTGTTGCAGATGCTGACGCGAGTTCCCAGGTTGGCGACGACATCTGGGCCGTAGGCGAGACGACGAGCCCGTTGAAAGCCGTCGTGATTCACTGGACCCAACAGACGAAGTGGGAAATGCAGAGCATTCCCGCTCTGGCCAACTACCTCTATGACGTGTGGGGCACCGACCGATCGAACGTGTGGGCGGTCGGCAATGGGGGCATCATCTTGCACTACGACGGAGCTCGGTGGATGAGCGTCACGAGCCCAACAGCCGAGGGGTTAGGAGCCCTTTGGGGCAGCAGTCGCAGCGACGTGTGGGCAGTCGGCTACGATTTAACCCAAAAGAGAGGTCTCATCGTCCGCTTCGATGGCAACTCGTGGAGCTTGCAGAGCAGTGCTTCGATTTTTGACAACGTCATCTTCTCGGCGATCTGGGGGACAGGTCCTAGGGACATCTGGATTGCCGGCCGCCTGGAGGACGGGTCGGCGGGCAAACTGCTTCATTTGAACGCGGTCGGGCACTGGGAAGACAAGACGCCGGCGGCGGGCGCTGGCGACTCCTTGTCGGGCGTCTGGCTATCCACCTCGACCAGTGGCTGGGCAGTCGGTTCTGGTGGGGTGATCATGCAGCTTTCGGGTAGCACTTGGACACCTCTCAATCCGTCCGCGACGATGTCCAATCTCAAGGCGGTGTCGGGTCTATCGGGTAGCGAGGTCTGGGCGCTAGGATGGTTCAACTTGGATCTCAACACACAAATCCTGCGCTACAACGGCGCGCAATGGGCGGCGGTCCCGTTGGGACCGGACGAGCAGAACACGCTGATGAACGACGTATTCATTCGATCGGCCCGCGATGTCTGGTTCGCGGGGTTCAGTGGCGTCGTACTGCACTACGACGGCATGAACGTCACAGCCGATCCCACAGTGCCGACGCACGCGATCATGAGTGGAATATGGGGGCCACGCTGAAACTGCTGTCCCCGCCGTCGGAAAGGATCCATTCTCCGGCGGTATGAGGTTCCGAGCACAAATCGCACTGTTGGCCTTACCAGTATCGATGTTGGCAAAGCCGGCGCATGCGACGTACTCGATCGTTGCGGCCGACCAAACGACTCGCCAAGTCGGCGGGAGCGTGACGTCGTGCGTCGCGCCTTCGAGTGTCGCGAGCGTCTATGGTGGCGCTCCCGGGTTCGGGGCGATTCATGCGCAAGCTGCTTCGAACGTGGCCGGCCGCAATGAAGGCGTGCGCCTACTCCGTCTGGGAACTGCCCCCATGCAAATCATTCAGCAAATCACGTCGCCGCAGTTCGATTCGAACGCCGCCGCCCGACAGTATGGGGTGGTTGATCTACAAGGACGAGCCGCCGGGTTTACGGGCATGACTAACGGGGTGTTTGCAGACGATAGGCAGGGTACTGTCGGCACGTTCGCCTACTCGATCCAGGGTAACATCCTTACCGGCAAGGCGGTGCTCGACCAAGCGGAAACGGGGTTTCGCACCAGCGGCTGCGATCTCGCCGACAGATTGATGCTTGCGCTCGAGGCGGGCGCGCGGAACGGGCAGGGTGATCGCCGATGCACTCCGGCGCCGTCGGACTCGGCCTTCATCGAAGTCGATCTCGAAGGAGCGACCGCGGGGTCCTACCTCAGGCTTTCGGTCGTCGAGCAAGTCGGGACGAATCCGCTCCCCCGGTTGCGAACGATGTTCAACACGTGGCGTATGACGCACCCCTGCGCCGGAGCGGCCGATGGAGGGGCAATCGTCGACTCGGGAGCACAGCGGGACGCGGTAAGCGATGTCTTAGTGAGAGCTGACGCGAGCGACGCACGCTCGCCAGATGGAAGTGGTGGCGCCGTTGGCACGGGCGGATCGACGGGTTCCGGCGGCACCAGTGCGGGGGGAACGACATCGACAGGTAGCGCAGGATCTATGGGCTCGACAACGAGCGCTGGGGGAGCGACCGGTGCGACCGGAACGACGACTGGAAGCGGAACGGGCAGCGGAACTGGAGGCAATGGCGGCGGGACGACAGGCGGCAGCCCGGGCACCGGGCCGGGTGACACCGACACCGGATGTTCCTGCCGGCTACCAGGAAGGAACGGTCCGGTCAGCGTGCACGCTCTCGTTGGTTTCGCGTTAGCGATTGCCGCAACGAGACGGCGTCGCCAATCCTGATCCTGCGTGACGTGCGCCGGGCATATCATCGGGCCGGCTAAGGTTATTCAGCAGCATCCAGATTTACGGCGTCGATCGAGGTCGAGCCGGCAAGAGTCGATGAACTCCGCGCGCGCTACGGCGTCGTTTCGCGTTCGCAGGTGCAGGCGGTCGACGCCTGGTGGAAACAGAACCTCGCGAACGACCCGAAGGTCCATGCCAAATGGCGCGCTCTCGTCGACCGTTACGTCGAGCGATTCCGCAAATCCCCGAATCGTAGAGATAGGGCTCGCGTGCCCCAGTCGTTCTGCTAGCCTTTGCCGCTCGTTATGGAACATAGGTTCCGTTACCGGCCCGGTGAGATCGTCCCAGGCACGGGCCTGAAAGTCATTCGACCCCTGGGGTCCGGCGGAATGGGAGCCGTCTACGAAGTCGAAGAGACTTCGGTCGAGGCTCCGTTCGTGATGAAGGTCATTCATCCCGAGTTGTTGCGCCCCGGAAGCCACGCAGCCGATCGCATGCGGCAGGAGGCCAAGACCCAGGCCAGACTCAACCACAAGAATATCGTTCGCGTTTACCGCGCGGGCGTGACCGCGGAATCCCCTCCCCTCCCCTTCTACGTCATGGATCGATTGTCGGGCTACACCGTTCGACACGTCCTTGGATGGCACAGAAGCAAGGGCATGCTCGTGCCGCTCAGCTGGGTGTTTTGGATCGGTTCGAACCTTCTTCAGGCGCTCGAACACGCACACAAGAACGGTGTCATTCACAGAGACGTCAAACCCGACAACATCTTTATCCACCATGCCGAAGGACAGAAGCCCATCGCGAAGCTGCTGGACTTCGGCATCATGGCCGCCGTGTCCGAGTTCGCCGACAAGACGCGTCTGACTGCGGGTGGTTTCGCGGGCACCTATACACACGCGGCTCCGGAGCAACTTCAGGGCGCACCGCCGAGTCCGGCCATGGATATCTACGCCGTCGGAATGGTTCTCTACCAATTGCTCGCCGGACGTCATCCCTTCGAAGACCGGAAGACGCCCGAAGCGATTGTCCACGCCCACCTTCTGCACATGCCCCCGCCGATTTCGGAACGCCCAGGACTGCATCCGAAACTCGAACGGCTGGTCTTCCAGATGCTCGCGAAAGATCCGAAACAGCGACCGAAGAGTGCGCAGGAGGCGTTGAACGAGCTCGCCCGCATCAAGACGGAGTGGATGCAGCAGAGCTCCGATGGCAGCGACGTGATCGATTTTCAGTTCGACGCGGACATCGGCGAACGCTGGCCGACCAACGTCAACGGCGACGACGATTTCTCGCTCGAGAGCGGCTCCGAGGAAGCTCAGCGCAGAGGCTCTCGCCGACCTGCCAGCGCTGCCCTGCTTGAAGGACCGGAGCTCGCGAACATTCGTCCTTTGGAGCTCCCGGGGAGCCATGATGGGAAAAGCTCCGTTCCCACGCGATCGGGGTGGGGGCACACAGTCGGTGCCAAAGCGCCCGTTCGCATCACTCAGGTACTGTTTGCCGCTTTGGGATTTGCCATTCTCACGGTGTTCGTGGCTTGGTACTGGACGCGGGGAAGTACCGAACGGAACGCTCCGAGGGAAGCATTCCCGTCCACTTCTGGTGCTTTAGCTAGTCCTTCGCTCACGATGTTACCTCCCATTCCGACGGTCCCTGCACCGCCGGCGGCAGACCACGCGGGCATCGATAGCCACGCTCAGCCTGCTGCGACCTCGTCCGCGTCCCAACCATTGCCGTCGGCATCGATCAACCGTCCCCCGGCAAAGCGAGCGCCTTCCCTTGCAAAGCCTGGTGCGCCGAGGCAGTCTCCGCTCACCGAACCTGCCATCCCATCCAAGAAATCGGCGGGTGAGAGCGAGGACGTTCTGAAGCCCTAAGCCATCATGCGAATCACACCTTTCTTGCTCGCGTGCCCGATTGTCTTCGCCTCGGCGCTTGGCCGGGCAGATTCCTCGGATCCAGTCGCAGCTCGCGCGCAACTCCAACAGGGGTACGCTCTCAAGCAGCAAGGCAAGTGCGAAGAGGCTTTGCCGCACTTCGTGGAAAGCGTGAGGCTGGACCGCCAACCCAAAGCCCTCATGAATTTGGCCGATTGCGAGGAAAAACTGGGGAAGCTCGCGGCCGCGCAGACGCACTTCGTCGAGGCGCGGGACTTGGCGCGAGGGCAAGGCTTGGATCAACTCAAGAGCTACGCGGACCAGCACCTTCAAGCGCTCGAGAAGAGGATGCCGAAATTGCTGGTGAGGCTCGCCAAGGATGCTCCCGCCGACACCATCGTATTGCGAGATGGCGTCGAACTCGGACGGGTATCGCTGAATGCATCGCTGCCCGCGGACCCCGGTCAACACCGCGTCATCGCGCGTGGGAAAAACCTCGAGCGCCGCTACGACGTCACGCTTGCCGAAGCGGAAACAAAGGAAATCGAGGTCACGCCCATCGGCGGTACGCCGATGACGACGGCGGCGACGCCGGTGACGAGTGGGCCAACGTCGTCTCCAGCGGAACCGAGTCCCAAGCCAAGCGGAGCGGAACAGTCGACGATGGTCAGCGTCGATCAAACCAGCGTTGTGCGTGGAGCGGGCAACCGTGTACAGCCCCATCGTGGGTTACACCGCGATCGGTCTTGGGGCGGTTGGACTCGCAGTAGGCACGGTCTTCGGGTTGAAAGTGTCCAGACAGAACGACGTCATCGATTCGATCTGCCCGACCGTCCAGCCGTGCCATCCCCCGGATACGGCGCGCTACAACACGGCTGTCGACGAGGCGAAGGGCGCTCGCACCGTTTCGCTCATTGGCTTTGGGGTCGGGGCCGCCCTCGTCGCGACCGGCGCCATTCTGGTCTTTACAGCGCCACGCGCGTCGAGCAACGTCGGCTTCCGGCCTTCGCTGCGCGTGGGCGGCACGCAACTTGTCTTCGATGGCACCTGGTGATGCCGATCCGTGTCTGATCGGCTCTTGGGACCACGCGTGGCCCACTCGCGAAGGATCGCAACGTTGTCCGCGGGCGGCAGCTCG
>WNGB01004502.1_pt1 | contig 21222 bp, 20 predicted proteins | sample 5400681 | NCBI WGS metagenome assembly WNGB01 (sample SAMN13153367, study PRJNA577476) | soil metagenome | isolation source: 115 cm soil or saprolite under grassland replicate 2 | place: USA:California | collected 2016-06-15
CCGGCCGGCGGGGGTCAGACGCATGCCGCTCCGAGGACCGCCGCCGGGAGCGCGTTCGACAAATTTGAAATTGGCTGCCCGTTCCAGCTCCTGCAAGTAGCCCCACGCGTTACGGTAGGACATGCCGAACTCGGCCGCCGCCTGCCGGAGCGATCCATGCTGGTCGATCGATCGGAGAAGGTGCGCCCGGCCGCTGCCGAACTTCAAGCGCTTGCCGAACACCACCCAAACCCTTAGTTTAGGATCCACGATTTACAGGCTCGCCTCGCCTGCGGCTGCGGCTCGCACTACGATGGCACGAGGGTACGCCAAGATGAGGAGGTCGGCTCATGAAGGTGACGGCCGTCACGCCGTTCATCGTCGATCCGGGATACGGGAAGAACTGGCTCTTCGTGAAGGTCGAGACCTCCGACGGGCTGCACGGCTGGGGCGAGTGCTACACGCAGGCGGATCGGGACCAGTCGATTGCCGCTCACCTGCGGCAGCTCGGACGGTATCTCGTTGGCCGCGACGCCGGCCACATCCGTCACTTCACGCACTGGGCCTACCACGACTTCGCGTCCAAGCGCGGCGCCATGGACTTCTGGAGCGCCGTGAGCGGGATCGAGCAGGCGCTCTGGGACCTGGCCGGTAAGCGCCTCGGCGTGCCCGTGGTGAGTCTGCTCGGCGGGCCCTGCCGCGAGCGGATCCGCGTCTACGCGAACGGCTGGTACTCTGGCGCCAAGTCTCCGGATGCCTACGCGGCAAAGGCGAAGGAGACGGTGGCCCGGGGCTTCAGCGCGCTCAAGTTCGATCCCTTCCCCGGCCCGTGGCGCACCCACATCTCGCGCGACACCGAGCAGCAGGTGGTGGAGACCGTCCGCGCCGTGCGAGAGGCAGTGGGACCCAAGGTGGATTTACTGATCGAGGTGCATCGCCGGCTGGCACCGATGCACGCCGTTCGCGTGGCGCGTCTGCTCGAGCCCTTCGACCCCTTCTGGTACGAAGAGCCGGTGTCGGCGCGCGACGTGGGCGCCCTGGCCGAGTGCCGGCGTGAGATCCGGATCCCGATCGTCACCGGCGAGGAGCTCTATACGCGCTTCGAATTCCGTGAGGTGTTCGAGCGCCGCGCCGCCGACATCATCAACCCCGATGTGTGCAACGTGGGCGGCATCGAGGAGCTCCGCGAGATCGCGGCCATGGCCGAGGCCTATCACGTGGTCGTCTCGCCTCACAACTACAACAGCACCACCGTCGGCCTCGCCGCGACGCTGCATGTGTCGGCCGCCATCCCGAACTTCCTGATCACCGAGTACTTCGTGAACTTCGAGCTGCGCGCCGCGGAAGTTGCTGTGAATCCCTTCCGGGTCGAGCGCGGCTACCTGACGGTGCCCACGGCGCCGGGGCTCGGCGTCGAGCTCCGGGAGGACGTGCTGGCCCGGTACGCCTACCGGGAGTTCCCCTCGCGCACCCTGCCGACGCCTCGGGACGAGGGGCCGTAGCCGGATCGCGCGGTGGCCGGCGCACTCCCTTCGCACGCGCGGGTCGTGGTGATCGGCGGCGGCATCGCCGGCTGCAGCGTCGCCTACCACCTCACGAAGCTCGGCTGGCGCGACGTGCTCCTGCTGGAGCGGCGCGAGCTTTCCTGTGGTACGACCTGGCACGCGGCTGGGCTCGTGGGCCAGCTGCGCGCGACTCAGAACCTCACGCGGCTCGCGAAGTACGGCGCCGATCTCTACGAGCGGCTCGAGGTGGAGACGGGCCAGGCCACGGGCTTCCGCCGCCCCGGCAGCTTGAGCCTCGCGCGGACACGAGAGCGCATGCATGAGCTGAAGCGCCTCGCGTCCATGGCACGCTGCTTCGACGTCGCCGTGGAGGTCGTCACGCCCGCGGAGGCGGGCCGCCGCTGGCCGCTCATACGCATCGACGACCTCGTGGGCGCCCTGTGGCTGCCGCGCGATGGGCGCACTAATCCCATCGACACGACGCTTGCCCTGGCCCGGGGCGCGCGGCAGGGCGGGGCGACGATCTTCGAGAACACCGGCGTGAGCGGGATCCGCGTCGAGCACGGACACGTCGCGGGTGTGAGGACTCCCGGCGGCGACGTGGCGTGCGAGTTCGTGGTGAACTGCGCCGGGATGTGGGCGCGCGAGATCGGGCGAATGGCCGGCGTCACGGTGCCGCTCCACGCCTCCGAGCACTTTTACATCGTCACCGAGCCCATGGCCGGGGTGACGTCGGACCTGCCGGTGCTGCGCGACACCGACGGCTACATCTACGTGCGCGAAGAAGTCGGCGGTCTGCTCATGGGCGGCTTCGAGCCGGTGGCGAAGCCGTGGGGCATGGAGGGCATCCCCGCCGACTTCGCCTTTTCGCTTCTCCCCGAGGACTGGGAGCACTTTCAGGTCCTCATGGAGCAGGCGGTGCTCCGGATCCCCGCCCTCGAGAGCGCGCCGGTGCGCCGCCACGTCAACGGCCCCGAGAGCTTCACTCCCGACGGGCGCTTCCTCCTGGGCGAAGCACCGGAGTGTGGAAACTTTTACGTCGCGGCCGGTTTCAACTCCATCGGCATCGCGTCGGGAGCCGGCGCCGGTCGAGCGGTGGCGGAATGGATCGTGGGCGGCGAGCCGCCGATGGATCTCTGGGACGTCGACATCCGCCGCGTGGCGGCCTTCCAGGCGAACCCGCGCTACCTGCGCGACCGCACGGTGGAGATGGTGGGCGCGCTCTACGCCATGCACTGGCCGCACCTCCAGCCGGTGACGGCGCGCGGCGTACGCAAGAGCGCGCTGCACGATCGGCTCGTCGACCGCGGCGCCTGCTTCGGCGTGGTGATGGGCTGGGAGCGCGCCAACTGGTACGCGACGCCGGAAATGGAAGCGGTCTACCGCTACAGCTACGGACGGCAGAACTGGTTCCCGTGCGCAGCGGCGGAGCACCGGGCGGTGCGCGAGGCGGTGGGGCTCTTCGACCAGTCCTCGTTCTGCAAGCTCCGCCTCGAGGGGCCCGACGCCCTCACCGTGCTCCAGCGTCTCTGCGCCAACGAGGTCGACGTGCCGCCCGGGCGCCTCGTCTACACCCAGATGCTCAACTCCCACGGTGGCATCGAGGCGGACCTCACCGTGACGAGGCTTTCCGCCGACGCCTTCCTCGTCGTCGCCGGAGCGGCCGCCGCCACGCACAACACCCACTGGATCCGGAGCCATCTCGGCGACGCCCGGGCCGTGCTCACCGACGTGACGTCGGGCCAGGCCGTCCTCGGCGTGATGGGTCCGCGGTCGCGTACGCTCCTCGCCCGCCTCACCGACGCCGATCTCTCGAACTCAGCCTTCCCGTACCTCGCGTCCAGAGACATCTGGCTGGCGTCAGCGTCCGTGCGCGCCGCGCGCGTCACCTACGTCGGCGAGCTGGGCTGGGAGCTGTACGTCCCCACGGAGCTGGCGACCGGCGTGTACGACGCCCTCGTGGCGGCGGGCGAGGACCTCGGGCTCCGCCATGCCGGTTACCACGCCATGGACTCGCTGCGTATGGAGAAGGCGTATCGCGCCTGGGGTCACGATCTCGGCAGCGAGGACACCCCACTGGAGGCCGGGTTGGGGTTCGCGGTGCGCTTCGACAAGCGCGCGCCCTTCACCGGGCGCGATGCGTTGCTGGCGCAGCGTGAGAAGCCGCTCTCCCGGCGGCTCGTGGTGCTCGTCCTCGACGACCGGGAGTCGCTCCTCTATCACGACGAGCCGATCTGGCGCGACGGCGTGCTCGTCGGGCGCATCGCGTCCGGCGCGTACGGTCACACACTGGGCCGCGCCGTCGGGCTCGGCTGGATCGCGTGCGCCGACGGCGCCATCGACGCTTTCGTGACGAGCGGCCGCTGGGAGGTCGAGATCGCCTGCGAGCGGATGCCCGCCCGCGCTCAGCTCGCGCCACCCTACGATCCGAAGTCGCTCCGCGTGCGCGGCTGACCGGCGGTCCGCTCAGCGAGGAACGGCCAGGCGAGCTGGCGCCAGTATCCCTCGGGCACGGGGTGCCCGGCGATCCCGTACGCGTCGGGCCAGCGCCCGGGGGGCAGGTACGCGGTGCCGAAGAGCCGGTCGATCCACGGCAGGTGCACGGCGAAATTCTTGTCGACCGCCTCGGGATGCGCGGCGTGGTGCCAGTGGTGGAAGCGCGGCGTGACCAGCATCCAGTCCAGTGGTCGCACATCGATTCGCACGTTGGCGTGGATGAAGACGGCGAGAAAGGAGACGAAGACCAGATACGCGTAGATCGCCGGCGCGGCGAAGCCCAGGACATAGAGAGGCACGAACGAGAGCCCCCGCGTGACGACGATGTCGATCACGTGTAGGCGCGATCCGGCCAGCCAGTCGAGGCTCTGCGACGAGTGGTGGATGGCGTGGAGGGCCCAGAGCCACGGCACCCGGTGGAATGCACGATGCACCCAGTACTGCGAGAAGTCAGCGACGAGCACGATCTCCGCGAACTGGAAGGGGAGCGGCTGCGCCGCCACCGCGTCCTGGAGCCACGGCTGAGTCGCCCACCGGAAGAATAGCGCCGCCGGCAGCATCGTCAGCACGACCGTCACCTGCACCATGAGGTGGCTCATGGCGAAGTGCATGAGATCGGTCGTCCAGCCAGGCCGGAAGATCGGTTGCTCGGGCAGGCGAGGGATGACGCGCTCGACAGGGACGAAGAGCAGCGCCAGAACGAACAGGTTCAGCAGGAACCAGTCCAGTCCCACCGCCGTCGTTCCTCGCACCGGCCCGAGCTCGGCGCTCGAGCCTCCGAGCAGGGTGCCGGCCGTGGCGAGAGCGATGCCGGTGAAGCCGAGGACCTTGCGGCGACGAAGCACGACACTCAGCGCCCCGAGACCGAAGCCGATGACGAGCATCACGTAAATCAGGAAACGGACCAGGTCCATCGGATAGAGTGCACGTGCCGAAGGTGTCGTCAGCCAGTCCGGGAAGAGGAGACACAGCACGCCGCCGTACCCCAAGGCACCGCAGGTGACCGCCAAGATGCCGCTGATCCAGCCCGAGCCGAAGCGGTGGCCCGTCCCCCGGCCGAGACCCGAGGTCATGCGAAGGCGAAGGCGCGGGCGGGGTTCTCGACGAGGAGCCGGGTGAGTCCCGCGGCGTCCACGCCCTTGGCGCGCAGGCGGGGCACCACGTTCACGAGCAGATGGTGGTAGCCGTAGCCGCCGTACTTCACGAGCGAAGTCTTGTAGGCGATATCGTGCGACATGAGAATCTGATTGAGGTGGCCGGCGGCGACGAGGGCGAGGACGTGAGCCATACGCCCGCCGTCGTTGGGCATGTCGAAGCTTGGATTGTACGGATAGAACGAGTTCTCCATCCCGAAGAGGTCGTACTCGAGCCAGATGCCCGTCTGGGCGAGGTCGATCACCGACCGTACGTCGGCGATCGTGCGACAGAGGTGGCACATGATCGTGCGGCGGAGATCGCCGCCTTCCTTCCGGACGAACTCCGCCAGCTCCATGGGCATGCCGGGGTGACGTCCGGGGTGGATCATGAGCGGCGCGCCCGTCTCCCGCTGGGCGATGACCGCCGCGCGCAGGACCTTCTTCTCGTTCTCCGTCCAGGGGGAGGTCGTCCCGATCTCGCCGATGAGGCCCGAGCGGATGGAGGTGTCGCCCACGCCCGTGGTGACGTCGGCGATCATCTCGCGCGCCAGCTCGTCGACCGTGCGACGGTCCATGTCGGCGGGGTGCGACGCGGCGACGTAGTAGCCGGCGCCCATGATGACATTGAGGCCAGTGGCGCGGGCGATGCGGGCGAGCGCCTGTGGATCGCGGCCGAGCGTCTTCGGCGTCGGATCGACGACGGTGCGACCGCCCGCCTGCTTGAAGAGGAGGATCTCGTCCTGGGCCACCTGTTCGTCGAGGAGCCGCAGGTTGTCGAGGTTGGCGTTGAAGTTCTGGCGGATCCAGCCGAGGTTCGACAAGCTCACCGGCTCCCACGCGCGCCCCTTGTCGCTCGCCGTCGTCGGCTCCGCGAACATCACCTTGAAGTCGATCAGGAGATGCTCGTGCGGCAGCGTGATGCCGACCGCGTCCGGCGCCACGGCGCCGAGCACGGTCTGCGTCTGTCCGGCGAGCGGTCCGGGCATTCCCCTACCGGAACGCTGGCGCGATCTCGGTGCTGAACCGGTCGAGATCTCGACGCAGCTCGTCCAGGGGACGGAACATGCTCGGAACGAAGACCGTGTCCACCCGGGCGGTCCGGAGCTGATCGAGCTGGTCGCGAATCTGATCCGGCGTACCGGCCAGGCAGGTGTCGCGGGCGTCGGCGGCGTGGCGGCCCATGCGCTTGGCGATGGTGTCGGCGAGCCGCTCGATCTCGTCCTTCCTGTCGGTGATGAGCAACGCCATGTTGACCGAGCGCCTGATGGTCTTCGGGTCGCGACCGACTGCGGCGCAGTGCTCGTCGAGGATCTTCCCTTTCCGTGTCGCGACGCTCGGGCCGCCCCAGACGTTCCAGTGGTCGGCGTGCTTGGCGACGATACGCAGGGTGACGCGCTCGCCCCCTCCGCCGATCATCAGCTCGGGGTGCGGTGTCTGGATGGGCTTGGGATCGAGCGGGGCGTCGGAGAGCTGGTAATAACGCCCTTTGAAAGTGGCGCGGCGTTCGGTCCACAGCGACCGGATCACCTCACAGGCCTCGTCCAGCCGCTCGAGCCGCTCGCGCAGTGTGTAGAAGGGAATACCGTAGGCCTCGTGCTCGTTCTGCTGCCAGCCGGCGCCGAGCCCGAGGAGGAGGCGGCCGCCGGAGATGATGTCGACCTGCGCGGCCATCTTCGCGACCACCGCCGGATGGCGATACGTGTTCCCCAGCACGATGGTGCCGACGCGGAGGCGTGGCACCAGGGCCGCCAGCCCAGCGAGCGTGCTCCACGATTCGAGCATGGTGCCCTCGCGCTCCTTCGTGTTCGGCATGAAGTGGTCGGTGACGCAGGCGATGTCCCACCTGGTCGCCTCGAGGTGTCGCCAGAGGTCCAGCACGCCCGACCAGGTTTGGCCGCCCATACTCGTGAACAGACCGAAACGCATGTCTTTCTCCTATTCGAGTTGATTCGCTGGGGGACAGCCATACTATCGCAACTGGGCTCGTCTTTCCCTCGGCTTTGGCATATCTTGCCCTTGGAGCCTTCGAGAGAACCGTGACGCGTTACATCCCTCAACCCGCACCCCGACTCGGAGATCACATGGCTATCATCCGCATCCATACAGGTCCCGACGGCAAGTCACACTTCGAGGATGTCGTGCCACGCTTCGAGCCGCGCGGCGACAAGTCCGCGAGCGCGGAGCTGATTCCGGGAAGCGGCATCGTCATCCGCCGCTTCGACGCGAATCGATCCAACCCCTGGCACCATGCGCCCGGGCGCGCGGCCGTGTTCACGCTCTCCGGCGCGGTGGATGTCGAGATCGGTGACGGCACCGTACGCCGCCTCGGCCCGGGCGACATCCTGATCGCCGAGGACCTCACCGGCCAGGGTCACGTCACGCGCGAAGTCGGCCCCGAGCCGCGCATCTCGATCTTCGTCCCCCTCCGCTGACACGACCTGACCCGCAAATCCGCCGCACGCGGAAGCGGGGCGCCGGGCCGCCGGGGGGTGTGGGAGGGATCGACCGGATCCCGTTCCCGCCGCGCGGCGGCGGACGAATTGTGCCCGGATGGAGCCCAGCCGCGTCGGGGTAGCGCACGCGTGCCGCGTGGTCCGGCGATCCCTCCCACACCCCCCGGCGGCCCGGCGCCCCGTCTCCCAGTGAGCTAGATGACGCCTTCGGCGCGCCAGCGAGCGAGATCGTCCCTGGAGTGCCCGAGGAGGCCGACGAAGACTTCTTCGTTGTGCTCGCCGGGTAGGGGAGCCAGCCAGCGGACACGGCCCGGCGTCTCGGAGAGCTTGAGGGGTGTTCCGGTCGTTTTCACGGGTCCGTAGGTGGGGTGGTCGAGCTCCACGAACATCTGGCGGGCCCTTACTTGAGGATCGGCGACCATCTCGGCCACGTTGTTGACCGGCGCCGCCGGGACGCCGGTCGACGCCAACGTGCGGACGACCTCCGCCTTGGGACGCTGACTCGTCCAGTCCTGGATGATGGCGGCGATCTGGTCTCGGCGGTCGCGCCGCGCCGCCGCCGTGGCGAATCCGGGATCGCGCGTGAGGTCGCCGCGGCCGATGATCTCGCAGAACCGGCGCCACACCGCGTCGCTCGCCCCGGCGGCGATCGCCACGTGGCCGTCGCTCGTCGGATAGACGCCCGAGCTCGACCCGCCGAACGAGACGTTGCCGGCACGGGTGAGAACCTCGCCTCCGACGGTGTAGCGCTCACCCAGGTTGTCGAGCGCGACCAGCAGACTGTCGAGCAGGGCCAGGTCGATGCGCTGTCCCTTGCCGGTGCGATGGCGATAGTGCAGAGCGGACACGATGCTGAAGGCGCAGAGCATTCCGGCGTAGTAGTCCGAGATCGACTGGCCCGACCGTGTCGGCGGTTGCTCCGGCGAGCCGGTGATGCTCATGTATCCGCTGATCGCCTGCGCCAGGATGTCGTAGCCTCGCTGGGTTGCGTATGGGCCGTCCTGGCCGAACGCCGTGATCGAGGCGTAGATGATGTCGGGCTTCACTCGCCTGAGGTCCTCGTACGCGAGCCCCAGGCGCTCCATCGTGCCCACGCTGAAGTTCTCGGTCACCACGTCCGCGTGGCGGACCAGCTCCTTGAAGAGCTCGATACCCATCGGCGTCTTGAGCTCGAGGGTGATACCGAGCTTGTTCCGCTCCCGGTACTGCGCGGCCGGCACCCGCTCCTCGACGCCATGGCGCCTGCGCTTTATCCCCAGCGACACGCGCTCCCGCCCGCGCTCCCGCGACTCGACCTTGATCACCCGGGCTCCGAGGTCGGCGAGCAGCATGGTGCAGAACGGCATCGCAATGACCTGACCCAGGTCGAGCACGGTGATGTCGCTCAGAGCGTGATCCATGCCGTGGCCGATAGTGCGCCGGGCCCGCCCGACTGGTCAAGCCGGCATGATGATCTCTTCGGCCCGGGCTGGTGATAGCATTGAAACCTGCACTACGTGTCATTCCTGGGTTCGGGGGAGCCGACATGGATCTGATGCAGAAGCGCTACGCCGACACGGTGGTGCTTTCCCCCGTGGGTCGCATCGACCACTCGACCTCGGAAGGTTTCAAGGCCGCGCTCGCGCCCTACATGGCTCGCTGCGCCGTGGGCCTGGATCGGGTCCTGCTCGACTTCGTCAGCGTCGAATACATCAGCAGCGTCGGCCTCCGTGTGCTCATGCTGGCCTCCAAGCAGGCCAAGACCCAGGGAGGCTCGCTCGGGGTGGCGGCCCTCCAGCCCGCCGTCAAGGAAATCTTCGACATCAGCCGCTTCACGATGGTCCTTGACGTCTTCCCGTCGGTCCGCGAGGGTCTTGCCAGGCTCTCGCCGCCGGCGCTGGCCGCGTTCGATGCCGGCTGACGAGCGCTTGACTGTCAAGTTTTGGGGCACGCGCGGCTCGATCCCGGTGGCCATGACCTCGGCCGAGGTCCGGCGCAAGCTGATCGCGGCCCTGCTGCGCGCCTCCGGACGTACGCTGGACACGCCGGAGAAAGCCGCGGTGTTTCTTGAGCGCGAGCTCGACTTCGCGGTCTCCCACACTTTCGGGGGCAACTCCTCCTGCGTCGAGATCGTCACGGGGCGCCGGGACTATGTTCTTTGCGATCTGGGCTCGGGCGCCCGAGTCTTCGGCAACGAGGTGCTCGCGACCCGCGGACCCTCCGGGAATACGTTCCACGCCTTCATGTCTCACCCGCACTGGGACCACATCATGGGGTTCCCGTTCTTCATGCCGGCCTACACGTCTGGCAACCGCATCCGGATCTACGGCTGCCACGCCGATCTGGAAGACGTTTTCCGGGGTCAGCACGCGGCGCCGTCCTTCCCGGTGGATTTCTCGCGGCTCCCCGCGGCGATCGAGTTCGTGCGACTCGAGCCCGAGCGCGACTATGAGATTGCGGGCCTGCGTGTGCGCCCCAAGCTCCAGCACCACGGCGGCGATTCGTACGGCTATCGATTTCAAGTCAACGACAAGGTCGTCGTCTACTCGACGGACGCGGAGCACAAGCAGGACGACCTGGCGGAGATCCGGTCCTTCGCGGATTTCTTCCGCGACGCCGACCTGGTGATCTTCGACTCCCAGTACTCCCTGGCCGAGACCACGTCGATCAAGGAAGACTGGGGGCACTCGAGCAATGTCGTCGGCCTGGAGCTCTGTCAGATGGCGCGGGCCAAACGCCTGTGCCTATACCACCACGAGCCCGTCTCCGACGACGAGCAAATCGCCGCGCTCCTCGCCGAGACCCGCCGACTCGAGGAGATCACTCGCGGCGACCGGCAGGTGGAGATCCTGGCGGCCTTCGACGGTATGGAGATCGCTCTCTGAGCCGTCCGCCCTGAGCAGGATGTACTGGTCGGAGCGGCTGTGGGTCCGCGTCCTGCGCGGCCGTCGTGGCCAACCCCTCGGCTTGCTGCTGCTCGCGATCGTCCTCGGGGTCGGGCTCGTTCCCGACGTCTTCGGGCTCGGGCTCGTACGGCTGGCGGGCTTCGATGCCTATCAGCGATGGGCGCCCAGGATCCGCCGCTCGGCGCCCGCCATCATCGTGGCGATCGATGAGGAGAGCCTACGACGCCACGGACAGTGGCCGTGGCCGCGGACCTGGCTTGCTCGGCTCGTTGCTCGCCTTGCCGAGGCACGCCCCGCGGCGATCGGGATCGATCTGGTGATGCCCGAGGCGGATCGGCTCTCACCGGGCCGCCTGCCGGAGTTCGTCCCAGGAATGGGTAAGGACCTGGTCCAGCGACTCTCCAGCCTGCCGAGCAACGACGTGGTCCTGGCCCAGGCGCTCAGCGGACGGCCTGTCGTGCTGGGCGTCGCGGGCCACGAGAGAGACGTGGGCCGTACGGGGCGGGCGCTCCGCCAGGCTCCGTTACGCGCCATCGGCGGAGATCCAAGGCTCTTCGCACTACACTTCGAAGGGACCCTTCGCTCGGTCGAGGAGATCGACCGCATGGCGAGAGGCCACGGTCTCCTGAACGTGGAACCCGAGCGTGGTGTGGTTCGCCGGATGCCGCTCGTGGCCGGCGCGGCCGGCGCCGTGCTCCCGGCGTTCGGTGTCGAGATGCTCCGCGTGGCCACCGGAGCGCCGGTTCTCATCGTGCGCGTCGGCCCCTCGGGTATCGAGGGCGTGGGGATCAACGATCTCCTCATCCCGACCGAGTCCGATGGAAGCGTGCGCGTTCGCTTCGGCCGAACCGATCCATCGCGTTTCGTCTCGGCCGCCGACGTTCTCTCCGGGACGGCCGAACTCCACCTGTTCGAGCGCAAGCTGGTCCTGATCGGCGTCACCGCGATCGGCCTGTCGGACTATCAGGCGACTCCCGTGGCCGAGCGGATGTCGGGCGTCGAGATCCATGCCCAGTTGCTCGAGAGCATCTTCGACGGCGATTTGCTGTCCCGGCCCCGCGCCGCCGGGTGGGCGGAAGCCGGCGTGCTGATCGCCGCCGGGCTCTTGCTCGTTCTGGCCGTGCCGCGATTGCCGGCACGGACGTCGGTGGCGCTGTTCGTGCTCGTGATCGGTGCGATAGGGGCCGGGGGCTTCCTTTTCTACCTGCACCGCGGGGTCCTGTTCGACGCCGCGTTGCCCTCGCTCGGACTCGGCGTGCTCTTCACGTCGGTGCTGGTCGTCACGCTGGCCGAGGCCGAGAGCCAGCGCCGGGCTCTGCGCCGGTCCCTCGAGCAACAGCGCGAGCAAGCCGCGCGGGTGGCCGGAGAGCTGGAGGCCGCGCGCCGCATCCAGATGAGCAGCCTCCCGCAGCCCGCGACCGCGTTCCCAGGCGACACCCGGCTCGACCTCTATGCGTTCCTCGAGCCCGCCCGAGAGGTGGGCGGCGATCTCTACGACTTCTTCGCGTTGGATCACGACCGGGTCTTCTTCCTGATCGGAGACGTGTCGGGAAAGGGGTTGCCGGGCAGCCTCTTCATGGCCGTGAGCAAAGCGCTCTACAAGAGCGTGGCGCTGCGTGAAGCCCGTCAGGTCGAGGCGGTGATGCGCGAGGCGAACGTCGAGATCTCCCGCGAGAACACCGGAGGGCTCTTCGTTTCCGTGCTGGCCGGTATTCTCGACACGCGCACCGGCCTGCTCGAGTACTGCAATGCCGGGCACGAACCGCCGTATCTGCTGCCGAGCGGAGCTCGGCCCCTGCTCCGGCTCATGGACGGCGGGGGGCCGCCTCTCTGTGCGGTCGACTGCTTTCCGTACGCCGCGAGCTCGCGACGCTTGGAGCCGGGCGACACGCTCTGCCTCGTCACCGACGGCGTGACCGAAGCGGTGAGCCCCGGCGCCGCGCTCTACGGACGGAACCGCCTCGAAGCGCTGCTCATGCAGGTCGGCCGTGCCGCGAGCGCTTCGGAAGTGGGTGACGCCATCCGTCGCGAGGTCGAGCGGTTTGCCAACGGTGTGGAGCCCTCCGACGACATGGCCATTCTCGTGGTGCGCTGGAAGGGGCCGGCCTCGGCTACCGGACGTTGATCTCCACGCGCCGGTTGCGCGGCTCGGCGACCTCGTCGGCGGTCGAAATCTCGGGCTCGCGCTCTCCGCGACCGGCCACCGAGATCCGGACCTTTGGGATCCCGAGTTTCAGGAGCTCCTCGCGCACCCGCTCGGCGCGCTTGCGCGACAGCGCGTCGTTGTACTGCACGGGCCCGACGCGATCCGTGTGTCCGATGATGACGATCTCGGGCGCTGGCCGGCGGGCGATTTCGGCGAAGATCTGGTTGACGACCTGCTTGGACTCCGGCGTGAACTCGTCCGTATCGGCGAGAAAATAGAGGTAAAAGGACACGGGCCGACCGGGCTGCGCCGCGAGCGCCGGACCGAACGCCCGCCGCACCTCCGCCTCCGTGGTCACTCGGGCGTTCACGCTGCCGGTTCTCGGCACGCGCGCCGCGACGTAGGGCTGATCGAGGACGCGCTGCTCGCCGCCGCTGGTCACGGTCAACGCACCGGTCTTGCCCTTGCCCGGCAAGAGCACGTAGAGATCGTCCCGCCCGGCACAGCCCGCCAGGACGAGCAGCCCCAGCGGCGCGAGCCTGAGGAGATTTCGCGTGAGAGCGGGCGGGACGTCAGTCTTTCGACGGGCCGGTGCGAACAAGAAATTCGGTCCCGCGCACGCCGAGAATCGCCGCCGGAGTCTTCACCTTCATCGCGTCCTGAGACTGCTTGGCCAGCTTTCCGGAAACCACCGCGAGCGTGCCCTGCTTCAGCGAGCTCTCGAAGGCTCCCTGGTGGGTCGTCGAATCGAAAACGAAGCGGTCGATCGAGAGCACGCTGTCCGGACCGACGGAAAGCAGACTATTGTCGCGGAACGTGATCCCCACCGAGCCGTCCGCGCCCGTGATCACCAGGTCGCCCTGCTGGACGACGCTTCCGACCGGTGCGGGGAGTCGCTGCCCCGAGCGCTCGATCTGGACGATCCCGTTGGACACCTTGATGTGTCCGGCGTCCTCGGCGGCTTCGGCGCTCGCCGCGCCGAACGTCAACACAATGGGCAGAGCCAGAGAAATCAATACGGATCTCATCGTTTCCTCCTCGACATCGCGCGAGCATCAGATCGTTTCCGGAATGAGCGCCGCACGATGCGTATCCCGATGCATATCGATGTATATATAGTAGCCGAGTCGGGCTCACTTTCATCGGACATCGGAGATCGAGCACGAGCGACCACGTCGATACCGGAAACCACAACAGGGTCTTCCCGGCCAGACGCGACACGCTACCCGCTGTGGCGCAATTCATCGCCGACGTGTGCGCGGCCGGCGGTGTGCCGCGCAAGGCGTGTCTCAGGATGACGTTGCTGGTAGAGGAGCTTTTTACCAACACCGTGGTCCACGGCCACGGGACCGACACCGAGGCGCCCGTCCATCTCACCTTCGACGTCGGGCTCGACTGGATCGCGCTCATTTACGAGGACACCGCACCTCCTCACGACCCGTTTGCCAAGGTCCGGGTTCCCGACGACACCGCTGGCGTTGAGGATCGCCCGGTCGGAGGACTGGGGGTCTTGCTGATCGCCGCGATGGCGGAACGCGTCCAGTACGTGCACGTCGGCGGTCGTAACCGAATCTCGCTCATGATGCCGACCGGGAGGAGCCTGCCATGACCCCGCAGCTCGTGACGTATGCCGTCGACGACCGCGTCGGCATTCTCTCGCTCAATCGGCCCGATAAGCTCAATGCCATCAATGCCGACTTGAAGCGGATTCTCGCCGAGCGCTTTCGCGAGGCCGACCGGGACCCGGCCACCAGCGTGGTGGTGCTCCGCGCCGAGGGCCGGAGCTTCTGCTCCGGGTACGACATTGCGCCCAACCCGGCCCGGGCCGCCAGACGCGGGAACGCGCTCGCCTGGCACGAATCGCTCACCGACGACGTCGCGCTCGAGATGACGCCCTGGGAGATGAAAAAGCCAGTGATCGCCTCCGTCCAGGGGCACTGCCTCGGCGGCGGCTGTGAGCTGGCGATGATGTGCGACATCACGATCGCCGCCGCCGACGCCCTCTTCGGCGAGCCGGAGATCCGCTTCTCGAACGTCGGGCCCGCGCTCGTCATGCCCTTCGTCATCGGTCTCAAGCGCGCCCGCGAGCTCCTCTACCTCGGCGACCCCATCGACGCGCAGACGGCCCTGCAGTACGGGATGGTGAACCGGGTGGTGCCTCGGGCCGAGCTGCAGGCGGCAACGCTGAAGTTCGCGCGGCGGATGGCGCTCGTTGCCCCCGAGGCGCTGGCGGGTACCAAGCTCGCCCTCAACCGGGGCGCCGAGGCCGCCGGCTTTCGCAACGCCATCCGGGCCGGACTCGACGTCCTGGCGCCGCTCTACGCGGCTCGGACCGACGTCGGGATGAAGTTCGACGAGATCAGGGAGAAAGAAGGTCTCGGGGCCGCCCTGCGCTGGCGAGCGTCGCAGTTCGCGGAGTAGCCTCGCGCTACCGGCCCTTGAAGACCGCCTTGCGCTTCTCCACGAACGCGCGGGCCGACTCCTGGAAGTCGTCGCTGAGGTGGAGGGCGAGTCCCTGCGTGTAGTAACGGGACTGACGCTGCATCTCGTTGACGAACCACCGCATGACCCGCACGTTGGCCCGGACGGCGAGGGGCGGGTTCTCGAGAATCTCCGCGGCGAGCGCCTCGGCGGTGGGGATCATCTCCGCCGGCGGGACCACGCGGTTCACCATGCCGTGACGGAGCGCTTCCTCGGCCGTGAACATGCGGCCGGTGAGGGCCACCTCGTTGGCGAACCGGCTGCCCGTCCAGAACCAGGTGGCGACCCAGTGCTGGCCGCTGGCGAGCCCGCGCTGCACCTCGCGGATCTGGAATTTCGTCCCCTCGGCCGCCACGACCAGATCGCACGACTGGGACAGCGAGTAGCCCAGACCGAGGGCATAGCCGTGCACGGCGGCGATCACCGGCTTCCAGTTGACGGCGTCGGCCAGCCCGTTCTCCCGCGAGCGCCGGCCGGCCGGCCCGCCGAGCCGCTTCAGCTCCTCGCGCGTGCGGAGCTGACGCTGCTGCACGTCAGCCCCCGAGCAGAACGCGCGGCCGGCGCCGCTCAGAATCGCGACCTTGAGCTCGGCGTCGGCGTCGAATTCGAAGAGCGCATCGTTGACGTCCTCCACGAGTTGATCGTTCGCCGCGTTGAGCTTCTCCGGGCGGTTCAGGATGATGTGGCATACCGCCCCCTTCTTCTCGTACCGCACCGTCTCGAATTTCGCGGTGGCGCCATCGCGTGTGGCCATCGATTGCTCCCTTCGTTGACGTGCCGCGGAGCCTATTTGAACGCGGGCATCACCTGATGCGTGAGAATCTGCAAGGTGCGCGTCTCTTGCTCCTTCGGCAAGAGTCCGCCGGGATTCAGCTCCGCCGCGATCCCGTTCAGGCTCAGCTCTTCGCGGAGCTGCGTGAAACGGTCGACCAGCCCAGGCCCCGTGCCGAACGCGACCTTGGTGCTCAAGATCTCCGGGTACGAGAGGCTCGACAGGGTCTTGGCCTGAGCCTCGCGCCGCTCGGCCGGGCCGGTCCCGGGCCGCCCGATCGGCGCTCGGGTCAAGTCGGCCTGGCGGTGGAAATAGTACGTGATAGTCTCCTCCGGCTCTTCCACGGCGGCCTTCTCCGTGGGCGCGGCGTACACCGGAATCCGGAGGCACACGTCACCGTCACCGGCGTGCCCCGCCTCTCGCCACGCCTCGCGGTAACGTCGCACGTGTCCCGCCAGCTCGGGGATGTTCATGCCGCGCAGCCCGACGAAAATGGGCAGGCCCATCCGGCCGACGCGCGGAAAGGTGTCCGCGGTCGTCGCGGCCATCCGGACCGGCGGATGCGGGTGCTGATACGGGCGCGGGGTGACCGTGGCGTTGGTGAAGCGATAGAACTTGCCCTCGTAGCCAAACGGCTCGCCCTTCCACGCCGAGAGGATGATCTCCAGCGCTTCGAAGAAGCGTCCCTGGCTCTCTTCGTAGGGGACGCCGAGCGCGTCGTAGGCCCGCGGGCCTCCGCTGCGGCCAACGCCGAAGTCGAACCGTCCGTGGCTCAGATGATCGAGCGTGGCGACCTCGCCGGCGACGCGGAGCGGGTGGTTCAGCGGAAGAAGCTGAACCGCCGTCCCCACGCGCAGGCGCTTGGTCCGCGCGACGATCCAGCTCGCCACCAGAAGGGGCGCCGACAGTACGGAACGAGTGGGATTGACGAGCATCTCCGCCAGCCACACGACGTCGAGCCCCCACGTCTCCGCCGCGTCGACGAGCTCGAACAGCTCGACGAACGCCTCACCCTGACTGCTCCCACGTCGTATCTGCTCCGTGAAGATTCCGAAATCCATGGCGTCCCTCTTCTCTGCTAAAGACACGGCAGTGACGACCCGTCAGATCCCGCGCTCCGCCAGGAACTTGGCGTAGTCGCGTTGCCCTTCCTTCGCCTGCCGGATCTGCTCGGGCGAGTAGAACTTCGCGAGGTCCACGACCTCGATGTTGTAACGGGCCCGCTCGAAGGCGTCCTTGTGAATGAATGGCCGCGTGGCGTCGATGCCCATCGCGCCGGAGAATCGGATGTTGCTCTGCGTCCACTGGCGGTCGCCGGCCGAGCTGCGCTCCGCCGGCTGAAAGGTCTGCCCGAAGCCGCCCTCGCAGATCGTCAGGATGTCCTCCTTCGGGTTGACCCGCGTCGTGAGCGCCCAGAGGACGTCCTCGATGTTGTAGATGTCCACGTCCTCGTCGACGACGATGCCGAGACGCGCTCCCAGCGAGATCGACAGGGCGGCGGTGAGAATATTGCGATGGAGCCCCTCGTCGCGCGCCCGGCGCTTCTTGACCTGGAAAATCACCCCGCCCCAGTCGGTCATGCCCATCGGAATATTCGTGTCGATGCAAAGACCGGGAACGATACGGTCCGCGAGCTCCAGAAAACACGCCTCCCGCACGACCCCATCGATGAAGTGCTCGTCCATGCCGTGCACGATGAGGCCGTAGTAGAGCGGCCGGTCGGCTCGATGGGTGATCGCAGTCGCCTGGAACTTGTAGGTGCGGTACGACTTGCCCATGTAGCCCGACCATTCCGGATGGAACGGGTGGACACCCTGCGCGTCGTCCTTCTCGGCCAGCGGGCTCTCCCACACCTTCTGGGTGGTGTCGATGTAGCCTTCGATGACGTACTCCGCGCTGGCGATGGACCAGGCGTCCTGGGTCCGCGCCTTGACGAGCTCGACGGGATAGCCCTGAAGAGCGCCAGCGACGCCGAGCTCGTCGCAGCCCCGCGGCAAGATCACGTACGTGAAACCCGAGCCCGCCATCATCGTGCAGGCCGGCGGGATCCCGATGTTGATCGTGACCGGAATCGGCCCCTTGCGGTACCAGTGCGTGGCCACCTGGTCCATGTGTGAGCCTGGCGAGATCTGGAAGCTCGAGTAGTCGGGCCCACGGAAGTTCATCCGGTTGTAGCCGATGTGCGAGCCACCCCAGAAATGCTTTCCGCGCACCACGGTGGTGCCGGCGCCGAGCGTCCGCCCGGGATCGCTGTCGGAGTGGGAGATCATGGGGACGACGTCCCACACGTCGAAGCTCTTCGTCAGCACCACTTCCTGGCAGGGTCCGTCCTGCACCTCCACGGGCGGCAGGGGGTCACGCAGCGCCTCGACGACCTTGTGCTTGAGCTTTCGCGGGTCGTCGACGTCCAGGAGCCGGGCGATGCGCTCGGCGCTCGCGAAGATGTTGTTGCAGACGCGCGCATTCGGGTAGCCCTTCACCTTGTTGAAGAGCAGCGCGGCGCCGCCATCGAAGCGCTTCTGGATCGCCGCGACCTCGAGGTGCGGGTCGACCTCCACGTCCGTGCTGACCAGCTCGCCGGCGGCCTCGAGGTACTCGAGCGTCGAGCGGAGGCTGGAGATGTCCTTCTTCATCGGGCCCCTCCCCGGAGCGATACTGCTCCGGCGACGCGGGTGCCGTCAAGGTCGCCCCCGCCGAGCCCGCCTCGTCACCGCGCGGGTGGGCGAGGCGCGCCGAGCTCGACGATCTCGGCCCGAAGACCGGCTGGCCCGACGTGAAGCCGGGCCACCGCGACCGGCAGCGTGAAGCGGCGCGGCCCGGCGCTTCCGGGATTGAGCAGCAAGAGGCGCGCGCGGCGCTCAACGCTCGGCCGATGGGAATGGCCGGAGATGACGACATCGACGCCCTCACTCGCCGGATCTCCGCCGAGGTGCTTGATGTCGTGCACGACGCACAGGCGGATCCCGCCGACATCGGTTTTCACGATTTCCGGAAGCGATGCCGCCCAGCTCTCGCGGTCGTTGTTGCCACGCACCGCGATGATCGGGGCGATCTGGCGGAGCGCCTCGAGGACCGCGGCGCTGCCGATGTCGCCCGCGTGGACGATCACATCCACACCGGCCAGCGCCGCGACAGCCTCCGGCCGCAGGAGTCCGTGAGTATCGGAGATGACGCCGACGACGGCCCCCCGGGTCGCCGCGCGCGCTCGCTTGCCGACCTGGCGCATGGCTGTCGAGTGTAATCGCTGCAGTCTCCTCTTGCCCAGGGGCGGCGGCGGGACTAGCATCGGCTCATCTTCATCGGCTCGCCTCGCACGCGGGGGACCCAGCCCCCGGCCGTGCTGCGGCTCGCACTGCCTCAGACGGAGGGCGAAATGCGCTACACGAGGATCTCGGCCGACTGTCACATCGACATGCCCTGGCTCCCGCCCGATCTCTTCACCGCGAACGCCTCGGCGCTCATGAAGGACCGCATGCCCTACGTCGTGGAAGGGCCCGACGGACCGCAGTGGACTACTAAGAAGGGGGCGCCGTTCGGGCTCGTCGGCGGCATCGGGTCGACGGGCACGAAGTACGTGCCCGGGCAAAACCATCGGGTGGACGTGATGGCGTCGACCGGGCTCTACGACGACGGCAAGAAGGGGATCCGTCGTCCAGGCGATCCGCACCTGCGGGTCAAGGACATGGACCGGGACGGCGTCCAGGCCGAGGTGCTCTTCGGTATCCTCGGGGCCGCGACGCGGCTCGGCGACCACGAGGCGGCGGGCGAGATGTTCCGGATCTACAATGATTGGCTCGTCGAGTTCTGCAAGCACTATCCCGAGCGCCACATCGGGCTCGCCTGTTTGCCGTACGGCAACCTCGACGCGGCCGTCAAGGAGGTCTACCGAGTGGCGCGGCTCGGGCTGCGGGGCCTCGAGCTCTCGTGCTCCTGGGACATGGAGCCCATGTGGCATCCGATGTGGGAGCCACTCTGGCAGGCCGTCAACGATGTGAACCTGCCACTGCACTTCCACACCTTCCCGTCGCTGCCGCCGGGGGTGCGCGAGCGGCAGACCGGGCTGACCCGCCGGGCGGCGTTCTTCACCAGCGTGGCCGGGTTCCAGATGAACCTGGTCAACATCCTCGCCGCGGTGATCGGCGCCGCCGTCCTCGAGCGGTATCCGAACATTCGGATCTCTTTCGGGGAGAGCGGTATCGGCTGGATCCCGTACGCGCTCGACCGCATGGACTTCGAGTGGGAAGACCGCTTCCGCGATCTCGGCCTCACGATGAAGCCGAGCGACTACTGGCGGCGACAGTGCCGGGCGACGTTCCAGTTCGATCAGATCGGCACCAAGCTGATCGACGAGATGGGCGTCGAGACGCTCATGTGGGGGTCGGACTATCCTCACCCCGACGGGGTCTGGCCCCAGTCGTCGAAGTACATCGAGGAGCAGTTCGGTCATCTGCCGCCCCATGTCGTTCATCAGATCACCTGTGAGAACGCCGGGAAGTTCTACGGCCTGATGAGCTGACGGGCGATGGTCGAGAACGCCTACCGGGTCCGCGCCGAGCGCGGCGAGGTGCAGATCGGCACGTGGGTGACCATGATCCGCACCCCGGCGGTGCTGACGCTGCTCAAGGCCGCCGGCCTCGACTTCGCCCGGATCGACATGGAGCACTCACCATTCTCGATCGAGACCGTGGCCGACATGGCCGCGCTCGCCCGGGCGCTCGACTTCCCGATGGTCGTTCGCCCGCCCGAGGGCAATCGCGAGTGGATCACGCGACTGCTCGACGCCGGGGTCTGGAACCTGCACGTGCCGCAGGTCGACACGCCCGAACAGGCGGCCGAGGTCGCGGCGTGCTGCCGGTACGCTCCCCTGGGCGAGCGGGGCATGTACGGCTTCGGTCCGCACACCGAGTTTCGCACGATGCCGATCGGCGAGCACATGGCGGCCGCGAACACGCGCGTGCACGTGACGATCATGCTGGAGACGAAGCGTGCCTTCGCGCGGCTCGACGAGATCGCCGCCGTCCCCGGTATCGACGCGCTGACGATCGGGCCGACCGATCTCGCCCAGGACCTCGGGGTACTCGGCACGCCCGCGCAGCGCCAGGTGCTGGACGATCACCGGCGGCGACTGGTCGACGCCGCGCGCAAGCACGGCAAGGCGGTGGCGATGCTGACCGATACCGTGGAAGGCGTACGCCAGATGATCGGCCTCGGCGCCACCATCATCAACTACTCGTCGGATGCCGCCGTGCTCCGCTCGGGCTACGCGTCGGTGGTCGACGAGATCCATCGCACGCTGTCCGCGCGCTCCTAGGTCGTGCGAGCCGCAGCCCGGCCGGGGGCTGGAGCCCCCGCGTGCGAGGCCAGCCTAG
>WNGB01007418.1_pt1 | contig 21222 bp, 22 predicted proteins | sample 5400681 | NCBI WGS metagenome assembly WNGB01 (sample SAMN13153367, study PRJNA577476) | soil metagenome | isolation source: 115 cm soil or saprolite under grassland replicate 2 | place: USA:California | collected 2016-06-15
TCAACGGCGGGGACTGCGTGATCGTCGTCAACGCCGAGCGGGTCAAATTGACGGGCCGCAAAATCGAGCAGAAGCGCTACTTCCGGCACACCGGGTACATGGGACACGAGCGCTTCACGCCGGTCCAGAAGGTGCTGGGGAAGCATCCGGAGCGGGTGATCGAGAAGGCGGTGTGGGGCATGTTGCCGAAGACGACGTTGTCGCGTCAAAAGGTGAAGCAGATGCTGAAAGTGTACGCGGGGCCGACGCACCCGCACTCCGCGCAGCAGCCTGCGCCGCTCGCGGCGGTGGAGGCCTGATGACGGCTCCCTCCCCGTCGCCGGAGCTGCGTTGGCATGCGATCGGCCGCCGCAAGCTCGGCATCGCGCGCGTCTATTTGACGCCGGGGTCGGGCAAGTGGAACATCAACGGCCGCACGCTGGGCGACTATTTCCCGCGGCCGTCGCTGGTGAGCCACATCCAGCAGCCGTTCACCGCGACGGACACGTTGGGCGCGTTCGACGTGAAGGCGAACGTGAACGGGGGAGGGCTGACGGGCCAGGCGGGGGCCGTGCGGCTCGGGATCGCGCGGGCCCTGGTGCTGGCCGACGAGCGGCACCGCAAGAAGCTGCGCGAGCAGGGGCTGCTCACCCGCGATCCACGGGCGGTCGAGCGCAAGAAGCCCGGTCGCGCCGGCGCGCGTAAGCGCTTCCAGTTCAGCAAGCGGTAATCTCACACGCCGCTTGATCGCGTGACCGGGTCCCCTGCGGGGGTGTCGCGCGAGACGAGAGCGGCGGCGGAGTCAAAACCCAAGAAAGGGAGTGCATGACCCAGCCTTTGTTGCAAGATTTGCTGGAAGCCGGCGTTCATTTCGGCCATCAAACCCGCCGCTGGAACCCCAAGATGCGGCGGTTCATCTTCGCCGAGCGCTCCGGCATCTACATCATCGATCTCCAGAAGACCCTGCGCCAGCTCCAAGAAGCCCAGGAGCTGCTGCGCGGCGTCGTGCTCAAGGGCGAGGGCGTCCTGTTCGTCTGCACCAAGAAGCAGCTGAAGGGGATTCTCGAGGCCGAAGCGAAGCGCTGCGGGGCGTTCCACGTCACGGAGCGCTGGCTCGGCGGGACGCTGACCAACTTTCAGACGATCAAGAAGCAGATCAAGCGTCTCAAGGACCTGGAGCAGGGGGCGGCGGACGGTGAATTCGGCAACTACACGAAGAAGGAACAGCTGCTGTTCGACCGCGAGCGCGTGAAGCTCGAGAAGAACCTGGCGGGCATCAAGAACATGGGCCGGCTGCCGGGGGCGCTGTTCGTGGTGGATGCGAAAAAGGAGCGCATCGCCGTCGCCGAGGCCAACAAGCTGGGGATCCCCGTCGTCGCGATCGTGGACACGAACGCCGACCCGGACCTGATCAGCGTGCCGATCCCGGGCAATGACGACGCCATCCGCGCCGTTTCCCTGATCACGGTGGCGATCGCCGGCGTGATCAGCGAGGCGCGGCACCAGATGCCGCTGCGCGAGGCGGCCGAGGAGGGCGAAGGGACCACGTACTCCACCGAAACCGGTGTGGAGGCGGAGGCGGAAGGCGACCGGAAGAAGCGGCCGGCGCGGCGCAAGCGGCGGCCTAAGCCCGAGGCGATCGCCGCCCGCCTGAAAACGGAGGAGGCCTCGGCCCCGGTGGAGCCCGTCGGCGGGGGCGAGGCGTAACCGGACCGGGTTTGTGATCCCCTGACTGCCGCCCTCCGGCCGAACGGCGCGAGGGCGGCGTTTTTGTGAGGAGCGAAATGAGCACGATGGCGAAACCGATCGACGCGAAACAGGTGGCCGAGCTCCGCGCCCGCACGGGCGCGGGCATGATGGACTGCAAGCGGGCGCTCGAGGAAGCCCAAGGCGACATGGCCAAGGCGGAGGAGGTGGTCCGCATCAAATACGCCGCGAAGGCCGAGAAGCGCGCCGACCGCGCCGCCGCCGAGGGGCTGATCGAGGTGTACCTGCACTTCAATGGCCGCGTGGCCGCGATGGTCGAGGTCAACTGCGAGACCGACTTCGTCGCCAATACCCCGGAGTTTCGCCAGCTCGCCAAGGACCTGGCCCTGCACGTCACGTCGGCCCGGCCGATCGCCGTGCGGGTGGAGGACATTCCCGCCGAGGTCGTCGAGCGGGAACGGCGCATCTACGCCGCCCAGGTGGCCGAGGAGAAGAAACCCGAGGGCGTCAAGGCCAAGATCGTCGAGGGGAAGCTGCGCAAGTTCTACGAGGAGCACGTGCTGCTCGAGCAGGCGTTCGTGAAGGACGACAAGGTCAAGGTCGGCGATCTGGTGCAGGCGCTCTCCGGCAAGACCGGCGAGAAGATCGAGGTGCGCCGCTTCGCCCGGTTCGAGCTCGGAGGGAGCTGAGTTGGCGGGGAAGCTCGCGTACGGGCGCGCCCTGCTGAAGGTCTCCGGCGAGGCCTTCGCCGCCCAGCGCGCCGGCGGCTCCGGCATCGACGTCGGCGTCATCGAGCGGCTCACCGACGAATTGAAAGCAGTACACGCCCTCGGCGTCCAGCTGGGTTTGGTGGTGGGCGGCGGCAATATCCTGCGCGGCACCACCGCCAGCCAGCAGGGCATGGATCGGGTCTCGGCCGACTACATGGGCATGCTCGCCACCATTATCAACGCGCTCGCGCTCCAGGACATCCTCGAAAAGAAGGGCGTGGACACGCGGGTCATGACCGCGATCCGGATGGAGGAGCTGGCCGAGCCCTACATCCGGCGCCGCGCGGTGCGGCACCTCGAGAAGGGCCGGGTGGTCATCTTCGCCGGCGGGACCGGGAACCCGTACTTTTCGACCGACACGGCGGCGGTGCTGCGCGCGCTCGAGATCGAGGCGCAGGTGCTGCTCAAGGCCACCAACGTGGACGGCGTCTACACCGCGGACCCCAAGAAGGACCCCAAGGCGCAGTTCCTCCCCACGCTGTCCTTCCAGGACGCGCTCGTGAAGGGCTATGCCGTGATGGACGCCAATGCCTTCGGGTTGTGCAAGGAGAACCGACTGCCCATCGTGGTGTTCAACATCAACCAGCCCGGCGCGACGGCCAAGGTGCTGGCCGGCGAGCGCGTCGGCACGATCGTCCAATGACGACCAGCCTGGCGGACCACGTCAAGCACACGAAGCAGCAGATGGACAAATCGGTCGAGGCGGTCAAGCGGGAGTTCGCGACGGTGCGGACCGGGAAGGCGACGACGGCGCTCCTCGACCTGGTGCGGGTCGAGGCCTACGGGAGCGAGGTGCCCCTCACGCAGGTCGCGAGCGTCGCCGCCCCCGAGCCGAAGCTCCTGACCATCCAGCCCTGGGATAAGAGCCTCCTCAAGCCGATCGAAAAGGCCATTCTCGGGTCGGACCTGGGGCTGACTCCGTCGAACGACGGCCATCTGATCCGCATCCCGCTCCCGCCCCTCACCGAAGAGCGGCGCAAGGAGCTGGTCAAGGTGATCCACAAGCTCGCGGAGGAGGGCCGCGTGGCGATCCGGCACGCGCGCACCGAGGCAATGAACCGTATCAAGAAGACGGAGCATGTCTCTTCCGACGAGCAGAAGCATGCCGAGAAAGACGTACAAAAGACTCACGACGAGCACCTGAAGCTGGTGGACGCGGCCGTGAAGGCGAAGGAAGCGGAGATCATGGAAGTCTGATGCTCCAGGGACCGATTCCTCGCCACGTGGCGATCATCATGGACGGCAACGGGCGCTGGGCCCGCGAGCATCACCTGCCGCGGCCGCTGGGCCACCGCGCGGGGATGGCGGCGGTGCGGGACACCGTCGAGGGCGCGATCGAAGCCGGGGTCGAGGTCCTGACGCTGTTTGCGTTCTCGGAGGAGAACTGGCAGCGCCCGCCCACCGAGATCACGGCCCTGATGGACCTGCTGGAGGAGTACATCGCGCGGGAGGTGGCCGAGCTGCGCCAGCAGGGCGTGGCCGTGCACGTGCTCGGCGACCGTAGCCGGCTGATCCCCACGGGCCGGGACGCCGTGGACCGCGTCGAGCGCGAGACCGCGGCCGGGTCGCGGCTGTCGCTCAACCTCTGCATCTCGTATTCCTCCCGCGGTGAGATCGCCCGCGCGGCCCGCCTTCTCGCCGAAGAGGTGCTCAAAGGCACCAAGAAGCTCGAAGACCTGGACGAGGAGGCGATCCGGACCAAGCTGTACACCGCGCCCTGGGCCGACCCCGACCTCCTGATCCGTACGTCGGGCGAGCAGCGGCTCTCGAACTTCCTGCTGTGGCAGCTCGCCTACACCGAGCTGTACATCACGCCCGTCCTGTGGCCGGACTTCACCCGGCGCACGTTGTTCGAAGCGATCCTCGACTACCAGCGACGCGAGCGCCGGTTCGGGAAAGTCACGGCGTCCTCCTGATGGCCGGCAACTTGGCACAGCGGATCGCCGTCTCGGCGGTCGCTATTCCTTCGGCGGTGGGACTGCTCTGGCTCGGGGGCTGGCCCCTCGCGGCCGCGCTCGCCACGCTGGGCGTGCTCGGCGCGCGGGAGGTGTACGACCTCGCGCGCCGTCAGGGGATCGACGCCCTGGACCGCACAGGGTGGCTCGCGGCGGCGGGGATCCCGCTCGCCGCCTATTGGGCCAAGGGCTCCGAGCTGCACTGGGCCGAGCCCGCGCTGTACGCGGGTGCCTTGTGGATCATGGCGGCGCTCGTCGTCGCGACGCTCCGCCGGGGGCCCACCCGACGGCCCCTGGCCAGCGTGGCGGTGACGCTGTTCGGATGCCTCTACGCGTCGGGCCTGCTCGCCTTCCTCATCGCGATCCGGCACGGCGGCAATGCCGGCTCGCGGCCGTTCGCCTATCTCTGCCTCACGGCGTTTCCCCTCGTGATCACGTGGATCGGCGACACCGTGGCGATGGCGGTCGGCATCCAGGTGGGAGGCCCGAAGCTCGCTCCGGTGCTGTCCCCGAACAAGACCTGGTCCGGCGCCTTCGGGGGATGGATCGGGTCGGTCGTAGCGGCGGTGCTCCTGGGCGCGCTGGTCTTGAACCGCAACGGTTGGAACTTTGCCGTCTGGCAACTGGCAACGGTGGGGGGCGTCGTCGGGGTCGTGGCCCAGGTGGGCGACGCCGCGGAGTCGCTCATCAAGCGCGAGGCGGGTGTGAAGGATTCCTCGTCCGTGATTCCCGGCCACGGCGGCGTGCTCGACCGCCTCGACTCGCTTTACTTCGTCGTCCCCGCAGCGGCCGGGGTGTTCAAGCTGTACGGCGTGATATGAGTGTCGGCGTCGCGATCCTCGGGTCGACCGGGTCGATCGGCCGCTCCACGCTCCAGGTCCTGGCGCGCCAGCGGGAGCGGTTCCGGGTCGTCGCGCTGACGGCGCACTCGAATCGCGAGCGCCTCGACCAGCAGGCGGCGGAATGGCGACCCACGTTCGTGGGTCTGGTGAATGGGGCGACGGGGGAGGGAGGGGCTGCCTCGTGGAGGCCGCGACGCATCCCGACGTGCAGATCGTCGTGAATGGGATCGTGGGCGCTGCCGGGCTCGAGGCGACGCTCGCCGCGCTGCGGGCCGGGAAGCGCGTCGCACTCGCCAACAAAGAGACGCTCGTGATGGCGGGCGAGTTGGTCACGCGCGCCGCGCGCGAGGGCGGCGGAGAGATCGTCCCCGTGGACTCCGAGCACAGCGCGGTGCTCCAGTGCGTGACCGGCCGGCGGCCCACGGAGCTCGCCCGGCTGATCCTCACCGCGTCCGGCGGCCCGTTCCGCACCTGGGAGCCCGCGCGCGCCGCGCAGGCCACCGTCGCCGAGGCGCTGCGCCATCCGACGTGGAAGATGGGCAAGAAGATCACGGTCGATTCGGCGACGCTGGTGAACAAGGCGCTCGAAGTGATTGAAGCGCATTTCCTGTTCGGGGTCGGCTACGATCAGGTCGAGGTGGTGGTGCACCCACAGTCGGTGATCCACGCCTTCGCGGAGTTCGTGGACGGGTCGGTACTGGCGCAGGTGGGCTTTCCCACGATGGAGCTCCCGATTCTCTACGCGTTAACCCACCCGGAGCGCGTGTCGGACACGGGGGTGCGACGGTTCGATCCGGTCGCGGCGGGAGATCTGACGTTTGAGGCGGTGCGGCCCGAGCTGTTCCCCGCGTACGGCCTCGGCCGCGCCGCGGCCCGTACAGGGGGCACGGCGCCCACTGCCTTCAACGCCGCCAACGAGGTCGCGGTGGAGCTGTTCCTCGAGGAAAAGATCCCCTGCGGCCGCATCGCCGCGATCATCGACCGCGTCCTCGAACGCCACCACGCCGGTCCCGCCGAGTCGCTCGAGGCGGTCCTGGCGGCCGACGCCGAGGCACGCCGGCTCGCGCTGGAGTCCGGGTGCTTCTGACCCTCGCGTCGCTCGTCGTCGTCCTCGGCGTGCTGATCTTCGTCCACGAGTTGGGGCATTTCCTCGTGGCCAAGGCGGTCGGCATCCAGGTCCTACGCTTCTCCCTCGGCTTCGGGCGCCCGGTCCTCGCGTGGCGGCGGGGTGAGACCGAGTACTGGATCTCCTGGATCCCGCTCGGCGGCTACGTGAAGATGGCCGGGCTCGAGGAGGAGGGCGTGGCCGGGGACATCGAGGGCGGCAAGAGCGCCGTCCCCGTGGATCCCGCGCGCGCCTTCGACCAGCGGCCCCTATGGGCGCGGATGGCGGTGATCCTCGCCGGCGTCACGATGAACCTGTTGCTCGCGTTCGCGATCTACGCCGGCCTGGGCGCGATCGTGGGGGCGGCGCGACTTGCCACCACGCGCGTGGATTCGGTGACGCCGGCGCTGCTGCCCCCTGGCGCCGAGGCGCTGGCGACACTGGCGCACGGCGACCAGATCACGACCATCAACGGCGACAGCGTCCGCACGTGGGACCAAGTGCTCGCGCGGCTGCTCGACGGGGCTGAAGAGACGCGGATCGCCGTCGCCGGGCGGGCCGACCCGCTCACGATCCGGCTTGCGCCGCAGGACTCCGCGGCGCGCAACCGCGTCGCCCGGGCGCTGGTGCCTCTGCTGCCGGCGCGCATCGGCATCGTGTATCCGGGCCAGCCCGCGGCCCGAGCCGGCCTCAAGCCTGGTGACCTCATCGTACGCGCCGGCGGGGACACGGTGCGCTCGTGGAACGACATGCTGCGCAAGATCTGGTTCAGTCCCGGCCGGCCCCTCGAGCTGGCCGCCCTGCGGGGTGACAGCGTCGTGCGGCTTACGGTCGTGCCCGAGGCACAGACGGAGACCGACAGTGCATCGCCCCGCCCCAAGACCTATGGATTGATCGGCGCGCTCCAGGACCCGCCGACGGTGCGCGAGCGGGTGGGGTTGGGGACGGCGATCGTGAGCGGCGCGGCGCAAACGGTGGGGCAGGTCGGCGCCGTGGTGGTGTCGGTGAAGCGGTTGATCCTGCGGCAGGCGTCGGTGCGCGAGGTGGGCGGGCCGATCCTGATCGCGCAGGTCTCGGGTCAAGTGGCACGCCTCGGGCTCGATTGGTTCCTGAACTTCCTCGCCTTCTTCTCGGTGAGCCTGGCGGTCCTGAACCTGCTGCCCATCCCCGTGCTCGACGGGGGGCACGCGCTCTTCCTCGTCGCGGAGGCGATCCGCCGCAAGCCGTTGCCCGTCCAGCTGCGCATGCGCCTCACGCAGATCGGTCTGCTCGTCATTCTCGGCATCATGGCGCTCGCCATCGCGAACGATGTCCTCCGTAACCTCCCCCGTTAGGGCGGTGCTGGAGGGGTACGTCGCCGGGCGCGTCACGGCGGAGCGCGTCGTGGCGGCGGTGGCGGCGGATTACTACCGGGAAACGGGACAGGGGAAACGGGAAACGTTACGACCCCTGATCGAGATCATCGAGCGGGCACATCCGGGCGTGATCGAACTTAGCGCGACTGGTGAGCGTCCTGGATTTGGCGTGCGACTCGCCGAGCGGCCGTTTCCGAAAGAGTACGAAGGAGCTCTGCGAGAAGCGGCTCAAGCGATGCTCTCGGGTCAGGCGGCCACGTTTCCCGTTTCCCGTGTCCCGCTTCCCGGCCTTTGGTCCCGCCTTTACACCGCAGTCCGAAGGTTGTTTAGCGCATCAGCTTGACGACGAGCGCGATCAGCGCGACCAGCCCCACCGCCACGCCCACCAGCATCATCCACGGCTCCCGCCGTGTGCGGCGCCGGTCCCCGATGATCGCCGCCTGCTGTCGCGATCCGACCTGCGCGGCGCCGATGTCCGTCGTCGCCCGCCGCCGGTCCAACACTTCCTGGAGGTCGGCTTGGAGCTCCTCACCGCTCTGGTAGCGGTCGTCGGGGTGCTTGGCGAGGCATTTCAAGACCACGCGCTCGAAGCGTTTCGACAGCTCGGGACGCTTTTTCCGCAGGCCGGGCGGGGGGTCCTCGACGTGCCTGCGCGCCAACTCGAACCAGTCGCTGGAGGTGAACGGCACGTCGCCCGTCGCGGCCTTGTACAGCGTAACCCCCAGGGCGTAGTAATCGGCGCGCTGATCGACGGGGCGGCCCTGCGCCTGCTCGGGGGAGAGGTAATGCGGCGTGCCGATCGTCATGTTGACGCCGGTGGAGGCGACGTACCCCGATACGGCGCGGGCGATGCCGAAGTCGGTGAGCACGGCCGCGCCGTCGGACCGGATCAGCACGTTGTCGGGCTTCAAGTCGCGGTGAATGACGCCCTGGCGGTGCGCGAAGTCGAGCGCCGTCGCGATGTCGCGGGCGAGCCGGACGATGTCTGCCTCCGGGAGCGGCCCTTCGCGCGCCAGCCGGGCGCCGAGGCTGTCGGCGCAGAGATCCATGCCGAAGTACACGTGGTCGCCCGCCTTGGCGACGACGCGGATGCGCACGATGTTGGGATGCTGCAGGTTGGCGGCGGTCTCGCTCTCGTTGCGGAAGCGCGTCTCGAACTGCGGATCGCCGGCGTAGCGGGGCTTCAGGACTTTGACGGCGACGGGCGTGCCGTCGATCTCGCGGCCGACGAACACCCAGGCGAAGCCGCCCTGGCCCAGCAGCCGCTCGAGCTGATACGGGCCGAGGGTCCGGCCGACGAGGTCGGTGGCAGCGTGGGTCAAGGGCGCACTTTACAAAGGGTTTGAGAGGCTCTAAGTTACGCGGCTAATAACGATTAGGGAACCGTGCTGATGTACGACAAGACGACGCCGGTCAGGAAATACGGGCAGCACGACCGGGACACGGGATCGCCCCGCGTTCAGGTGGCGTTGCTCACCGAGCGGATCAACAGCCTCACCGAGCACTTCCGGGTCCACGCCAAGGACTTTCACGGGCAGCGCGGCCTGTTGAAGATGGTCAGCCGCCGCCGCCGCCTGCTGGAGTACCTGAAGCGCACCGACCTTGCGAAGTACCGGCAGCTCATCGACGAGCTGGGTCTCCGCCATTAGTGGGTACGGCGTCGCGCACAGCGCCCCGGGAAGAGCACGGGGCGCTTGGCGTATTTTTCCAGTGCTCTAGACAGGTCGTATGGTGAAGCACGTCGAACGGAATTTCGCCGGTCGCACCCTGAAGCTCGAAGCCGGGCGACTGGCCAAGCAGGCGGCGGGGTCGTGCCTCGTGCAGTTCGGGGACACCGTGGTGCTCGCGGCGGTGACCATCTCGGACAACATCGCGAACCTGCCGTACTTTCCCCTGACCGTCGAGTACCGCGAGAAGGCCTACGCCGCCGGCAAGATCCCCGGCGGCTTTTTGAAGCGCGAAGGCCGCCCCTCCGACGAAGAGGTCCTCTCGGCGCGCGTCACCGATCGCTCGATCCGGCCGCTCTTCCCCGAAGGGTTCAAGAACGAGATCCAGGTCTTCATCTACGTGCTGTCGGCGGACCAGGAGAACGACGCCGACGTGTTGGGCGTGACCGCGGCTTCGGCGGCGCTGACCATGTCCAAAGCGCCCTGGAACGGCCCGATTGCCGCGGTGCGCGTGGGCCGGGTAGAGGGCGCCTGGATCCTCAATCCCACGTTCCAGCAGCTCGAGTTTTCGGACGTGGACCTGATCGTCTCGGGATCCAAGGACTCGATCGTGATGGTCGAGGGCGGGGCGTTGGAGCTGACGGAAGCGGAGATCGTCAAGGCGCTCGAGGTGGGTCACAAGGGGATCCGCGAGCTGTTGGACGCCGCGGACGAGCTCACCGCCGAGATGCGCCAGCCCAAGATGGAGTGGACCAAGGCCGAGCCGCCGGCGGAGCTGGTCGCGCGGGTCAAAGAGCTGGCCGAGCCCCGCATCGCCGAAGCCCTGAACCTCCCCGAGAAGGCCGAGCGCGCGCAGGCGCTGGGAGCCCTCAAAGCCACGATCCAGGAGCAGCTCGCGACGGAATTCCCCGACAACGGGCGGGACGTCGGCCACGTCATCGAGGACATCGAATACCACACGATGCGCGAGCAGGTGCTGACCGCCGGGGAGCGCGTGGACGGCCGCGACCTCGACACGGTACGGCCGGTCACCTGCGAAGTCGGGTGGCTGCCCCGCACGCACGGCTCGGCGTTGTTCACGCGCGGCCAGACGCAGGCCCTGGTGTCGGTCACCCTGGGCACGACGCGCGACGAGCAGCGGATCGACTCGATCGACGTGGCGCAGGAAACGACCAAGTCGTTCATGCTGCACTACAACTTCCCCCCCTTCTCGACCGGCGAGGTGAAGCCGATCCGCGGGACGTCGCGGCGCGAGGTGGGGCACGGGGCGCTGGCCGAGCGGGCGATTCAGGCGATCCTGCCCCCGTACGAGCAGTTTCCGTATACGCTCCGCATCGTCTCGGACATCCTCGAGTCGAACGGCTCCTCGTCCATGGCCACGGTGTGCGGGGGCTCGCTGGCGCTGTTCGACGCCGGCGTGCCCGTCAAGGGAGCCTGCGCGGGCGTGGCGATGGGGCTCGTCAAGGAAGGGAAGCGCGTCGCGGTCCTGACCGACATTCTGGGCAGCGAGGACCATCTGGGCGATATGGACTTCAAGGTCGCCGGCACGCGCGAGGGCGTCACCTCGATCCAGATGGACATCAAGATCGAGGGGCTCGACTTCAAGATCATCAGCGAGGCGCTGGAGAAGGCGAAGACGGCCCGCCTCCACATCCTGGACATCATGCATCAGACGCTGCCGCAACCGAGGTCGCAGCTCTCTAAGTACGCGCCGCGCATCATCACCATCCAGATCCGGCCCGACAAGATCGGCGACCTCATCGGCCCCAAGGGCAAGACGATTCGCGGCATCCAGGAGCAGACGGGCGCCGAGATCAACGTGGACGACACCGGGCTCGTCACCATTTCGGCGGTGGGCGAGGGAGGCGAGCGGGCGCGCGATATGATTCAGGGGATCATGCAGGAGCCCGAAGTCGGCAAGGTCTACGAGGGCGTGGTGAAGAGCACCACCGCCTTCGGGGCGTTCGTCGAGATCATCCCGGGCATCGAGGGACTGCTCCATATCTCGGAGCTGCAGCACGGGCGCACTGAGAAAACCGAGGACGTGGTGAAGCGGGGCGACCACGTGCGGGTCAAGCTGCTCGAGGTGGACGAGCGCGGCCGGATGAAGTTGTCCCGGAAGGCGCTGCTCGAGAAGCAATAGCGCGCCGATGGAGACCGTCCGGCTCGACCGGGAGATCCATCGGACCACGGCGCCGAACGGCGTCACGGTGCTGAGCGAGCGCGTCCCCAGCGTGCGCTCGGCCGCGGCGGGGGTGTGGGTGCGCACCGCGAGCGCCCACGAGCCCCGCCCCAAGATGGGCGTGTCGCACCTGCTGGAGCACATGGTCTTCAAGGGCACCGAGCGGCGCTCCGCCCAGGAGATCGCCCTGGCCCTGGAGGCTCGCGGCGGCTCGCTCGACGCCTACACCTCCCGCGACTCGACCGCCTACCACGCGCGCGTCCTCGACGCCGACCTCCCGCGCGCCCTCGACGTCATCACCGACCTGGTCCGCCGGCCCCTCCTGCGGGACGCCGATCTCGAGCTCGAGCGCAAGGTGATCCTCGAGGAGATCAGCACCGTGGACGACACCCCGGACGATCTCGTCTTCGACCTCGTGTACCAGACGCTCTGGCCCGAGCACGCGTACGGCTATCAGATCCTCGGCACGCGGGACACGGTCGGCGCCCTCTCGACCGACGACCTGAAGCAGCTGCACGAGCGGGCGTATTTCCCCGGCAACAGCGTGATCGCGGCGGCGGGCAATCTCGAGCACGAGAAGCTCCTGCAGCTCGTCGCCGAACAGGGTTGGTTCGATCGGGCAACGGAGAACGTGCAACGTGAGCCGCCGGCCGCCGCGCCGGTCCCTCCAGCAGTCCGAGGCGTCCAGCGGGCTCACCACAAGGACACGGCCCAAACGCACATCGTTTTCGCGACCGACACGGTGCCGTACGCCGACCGGCGCAAGTACGCGCTGCTCGTGCTCTCCAACATTTTCGGGGGCGGGATGTCGAGCCGCCTGTTCCAGCGGATTCGCGAGGAGCTGGGACTTGCGTACGCGGTGTACAGCTTCACGTCGTTCTACCGCGCGATGGGCGTCGCCGGCGTCTACGTCGGCACGCAGCCCGCGCGCGCCGCCCAGGCGACAGCGGCGATTCGTGAGGAACTCGCGCGCCTCGCCCGCGAGGGGCTCGCCGGCGCGGCGCTGGACGAGGCCAAGCAACAGACGCAAGGCCAGCTGATGCTGTCGCTGGAGAGTCCCATGGCCAGGATGTATCGTTTGGCCAGCACGGCGGTGTTCGGCGAGCCGTATGTGAGTCTCGACGACATGTTGGGCATGGTCGCGGCGCTGACGGCCGACGACACGGCGGCCGTGGCGGCGGAGTTCTTTGCCCCCGAGCGCCAGACGGTCGTGTCTCTCGGACCGGCCTAGCCACGGTCCACGCACCACGCTGTACCCAAGGGGAGTCCGCATGATCGTCGGGGTTCCGAAAGAGATCAAGACGGCGGAGCACCGGGTGGCCTTGGTGCCGGCGGGGGCGGAATCGCTCGCCGGGGATGGGCACACCGTGCTGGTAGAGCGGGGGGCGGGTGTGGGCTCGGGGTTCCCCGACGAGGCCTACACGGCCGCGGGGGCGCGGCTCGCCGCGTCGGCCGACGACGTGTGGGCCAAGGCGGAGCTGATCCTCAAGGTCAAAGAGCCGATCGAGCCCGAGTGGCCCCGGATGCGCAAGGGCCAGGTGCTCTTCACCTACTTTCACTTCGCCGCGTCGGAGGCCCTGACGCGGGCAGTGGTCCAGTCCGCGTGCGTCGCCATCGCCTACGAGACGGTGCAGCTCTCCACGGGCGAGCTGCCATTGCTGACCCCGATGAGCGAAGTCGCCGGCCGGATGGCCGTGCAGGAAGGGGCCAAGTACCTCGAGCGAGTGTCCGGCGGCAGTGGGATCCTGCTCGGTGGCGTGCCCGGGGTGCTCCCCGCCGAGGTGCTCGTCATCGGGGGCGGGGTCGTGGGGACGAACGCGGCGAAGATGGCCGCCGGCCTCGGCGCGCACGTCACGCTGCTCGACGTGTCGCTCGACCGGCTGCGGTACCTCTCGGACGTCCTGCCCCCCAACGTGGACCTCCTGTACTCGAACCGGCACAACATTCTCGACCAACTGAAGAAGGCCGACCTCGTGGTCGGCGCGGTGCTCCTGCCCGGAGCCAAGGCGCCGCACCTCGTAAAGCGGCCGGACCTGAAGCTCATGAAGCCGGGCTCGGTGATCGTGGACGTGGCCGTGGATCAGGGCGGCTGCATCGAGACGATCAAGCCCACGACGCATGAGCATCCCACGTACGTGGTGGACGGGATCATTCACTACGGAGTGGCCAACATGCCGGGTGGGGTGCCGCGTACGTCGACTCTGGCGCTCACCAACGCGACGTTCGCCTATGCGAAGCGGCTGGCGCGACTGGGGTGGAAACAGGCCTGCCAGCAGGACCCCGCGCTGTTCCTGGGGTTGAATGTGGTCGAAGGGAAGGTCGTGTATCCCGGCGTGGCCGAGGCGTTCGGGTTTCCCCTGGTCGATCCCAAATCGGTGATGTGAGCGCCATCCGGCCTGAGAACCGACACGGCCCAGGGCGGGGCCTTGTGATCGCGGTGGGGGTGGCGCTGATCGCGCTCCGCATCTGGCGGGCCCGGCGGCGCTAGCGCTCGGCGCATGGGACCGGCGCTCACGCCTCGTCCTCCGTGCGGCGTGCTCCTGGTGGTCGCGATTGCGACTGCCGCGTGCCAAGACTCTACACCCGCGTGGATGTTCGGCCCGTTCGAGAAACCGGTCCAGGTCAACCCGATGATCACGCCGAATCCCGCGTCCCAGTTCCGCTCGTCCGTGAACGACACCGTGGTGCACTGGGAGGCGTATGCCACGTTCAATCCCGCGGCCGTGGTGAAGGACGGCAAGGTATTCGTGCTGTACCGGGCGGAAGATGCGACCGGCGAAATGCGGATCGGCGGGCACACGTCGCGGCTCGGCCTGGCGGAGAGTCCGGACGGCCTGCGCTTTACCCGCCGGAGCGCGCCCGTGCTGTACCCCGATCGGGATGCGCAGGCGCGCTACGAGTGGCCCGGCGGCGTCGAAGATCCGCGCGTCGTCGAGACGGAGGACGGGACGTACGTGCTCACTTACACGCAATGGAACCGTGACGTCCCCCGTCTCGCCATCGCGACCTCCTCCGACCTCGTCGCCTGGACGAAGCACGGCCCGGCATTCGCCCACGCCGCCGGGGGGAAATACCGGAACCTGGAGTCCAAATCCGGGGCGATTCTCAGCCGGGTGGAAGGGAACCGGGTGATCGCGACCAGGGTGAACGGCAAGTACTGGATGTATTTCAACGTCCCCGACATCCTCATCGCGACGTCGGACGACCTGGTGGAGTGGACGCCGTTGGAAGACACCAACGGCCGGCTGGTCAAGGTCCTGTCGCCGCGTCCTGGGTACTTCGATTCGTGGCTGGTCGAGGCGGGCCCGCCGGCGCTCATTACCGAAAACGGGATTGTGGTACTGTACAACGCGGGCAACAGCGAACGGTACGGGGATCCGGGTCTTCCGCCGCGGGTGTACGCGGGCGGGCAGGCGCTGTACGATCTCCGCAATCCGCTCAGGCTCATAGGTCGATCGGACGCGCCCTTCATCAAGCCCACTGAGGAGTACGAGCGAACCGGGCAGTATCCGGAGGGGACGACGTTCGTGGAGGGGCTCGTCCCCTTCAACGGCCGCTGGTACCTGTACTACGGCATGGCCGACTCGCGCGTCGGCGTCGCGGTCTGGGACCCGAAGCAGCCATGACCGCCCAGGAATTCCGCGGTATCGCCTTGAGTCTCCCTCCGGTCCTCTGCTACCACCGCATCGGCGGCCCGCTCGAGCTGGGCGTTACGCGGGTCGGGCGGTCGGTTTTCGTGCGGCAGATGAGCGCGCTCGCCGCGGCCGGATGGAAGACACTCACGCTGAGCGCCTTTGAGAACCGCCTGCAACGTGGCGTCGTGCCGTCGTGCAACGAGTTTTTGCTCACCTTCGACGACGGGTACGCTTCCCTCGCCGAGCACGCCTATCGTGTCCTCGCCGACCTCGGGTTCACCGCCACCACGTTTCTGATCACGGACTACGTTGGGAAGGCCAACACGTGGGACGTGCGGTACACCTGGCGCCGGCTCCGTCACCTCGACTGGCCCGAGATCGAGCGGTGGCGGGCGCGTGGGTTCGACTTCGCGTCGCACGGGGCAAGTCATCGCCGGCTCACGTGGCTGCCGGACGCGGAGGCGGCTCACGAATTGGCGGAGTCGCGGCGGACGCTGCTCCGGCGGCTGGGCGTGGATGCGGGGCAGGCCATCGCGTATCCGTTCGGCGCGGCGGACGGGCGCGAGGAGCGCCTGGCGGCAGAGGCGGGGTACGCGCTGGGGTTTGGGGGCGTGCGAGGCCACTCGGGGAGCCGGCTCCATCTCCCCCGCGTGCCGGTCTACATGTGGGACGTGGGAAGCACGCCGTTCGGACTGCGTGAGGACACTCTCGGAGCGGTCGGAAGGCTCGTGGCGCACGTCGCGAACCGGTGCGCCGTGGGGACTTCGATAATGCGGGGTGCCTAGATGAAGAACCTCGCCGCCACCGGTATCAGCTGCGGGTGCCGCACCAGCGCGTGCCCGAAGATCCTCCCCAGGGTCCGCTTCGCCTGCGGGATGCGGTTCACGGTCCGCGCTAGGCCGTTGAAGAACCCGTCGTCCAGGTCTTCGAGCGCCTGCTTGATGCGGTAGTACTTGAGATGGTCGTCGCCCAGGAGATCCATCCAGGCCTGATGATAGGCTGCCAGGCGGCGCGCGGTCGTATCTCCCTGGCAGATCGCGACGGCGGCTGTCTGTCCCGCCAAACGGCCCGCCTTCATGGCGTTGACGATCCCGCCGCCCGACAGGGGATTGATCATGTGGGCCGCGTCACCGGCGAGCATCACGCCGTCGGTGTACGTCTGCTTGATCGTCGTGTGCACGATGACGCCGCCCACCGTATTCCCGGCGCGGGTGGCGCCCGGGTAGCGGTGCGCGATCCAGGTGTCGAGGTACTCCCGTGCGTTGCGACCGTCTGCTTTGAGGGCGACCAGGCCGAGCCCGACGTTGGCGACCCCCACCCCCTTGGGAAACAGCCAGGCGTACCCACCGGGGGCGATCCGGGCACCAAACTGGAGGTAGATCGCGTTGGGGTCGAAATCGAATCCACGCAAGACATATTGGGCGCACGACTCCATGTCCCGGGCCGGGACCCGCGTATCGAGCCCCGCCCAGCGGCCCACCATCGTCTCGACGCCGTCGGCGCCGATGACGACGCGCGCGCGGTAGATCTCCTCCCTCGTTCCGTCCTGCACCCGGACGTGCCAACGGCCGTCGCCGTTGCGGCTCATCCCCGTCGCCTCGGTGCCGACCAACAGCTGAGCGCCCGCTGCCGCGGCCTGTGCGGCGAGGTGGGAGTCGAACCGTGTGCGGTCCAGTATCCAGCCGACGTCGCGCTCAGCGACGGTGACCTCGGTGTCGTCTGGAGCGAGGAAGATGACCCGCGTGATCTTCCGGGCTACCCAATCGGCGCCGTCGGGGTCGGCAAACTCGCGCAACCCCGCGTCCCCCACGCCCTCGGCGCACCGCACAGGTGACCCAACATTTGGGTCACGCTCCAGCAGGGCCACGTCGAGCGCCGGGGCCGCCTCCTTGGCTGTCCACGCGGCGACCGCGCCGGCGGGGCCCGCCCCGACGACCAGGACGTCCAGGTCAGGCATATGCGACCATCGTGAGGGCACCGACCGGGCAAGGCGCGATGCATTTCCGGCACCCGGTGCAGCTTTCGCGGTCCACCGTCAGAACGTTGGACTCCAGATGGATCGACTCGGGCGGGCAGAGGGGGAGGCAGAGCCCGCAGCGGTCGCAGACAGCCAGGTCGACGACTGCGATTTCGGCGGGCGTGATGCGACGCATGGCGGAACGGTAGCGGCCGCGGGAAGAGTCGTCAAGCTTCATCCTTGCTTGGGGTTACGCATTTCGTTACCTTGACTTGCTCGCGCTGCGCCCGCCTCACCCTTTCACCAGACGCCCTGTGCCCCTACGCTGGCCGAACTTCAGAATCGGAGCCTGGAGCCCGGCAAACGAGATTGCCGTGGATCTCGGCACAGCCAACACCCTGATCTACGTGAAGGGTGAGGGCATCGTGCTGAACGAGCCCTCCGTCGTCGCGATCGAGAAGTCCACGGGCAAGATCAAGGGGATCGGCCTCGAAGCGAAACGCATGCTCGGCCGGACGCCCGATGGGATTCTCGCCGTCCGCCCGCTCAAGGACGGCGTCATCGCCGATTTCGACGTGACCGAGAAGATGCTGCGCTTCTTCCTCAAGACGATCATCGACCGCCACCTCTTCCGCGTGAAGCCGAAGGTGATCGTGTGCGTGCCCTCGGGCATCACTGAGGTGGAGAAGCGCGCCGTGCGCGACTCGGCTCAGTCCGCCGGTGCCAAAGAGGTCTACATGGTGGCCGAGCCCATGGCGGCGGCGATCGGCGTGGGCCTCCCCGTCGAGACCCCGACCGGGAACATGGTGATCGACATCGGGGGTGGGACGACCGAGATCGCGGTGATCGCGCTCTCCGGCATCGTGTCTGACACGTCGATCCGCACGGGCGGTGACGAGCTGGATCAGGCGATCGTCCAGTTCATGCGCAAGAACTACAACCTGCTGATCGGAGAGCCTACCGCGGAGCAAATCAAGATCCAGATCGGCTCCGCGGCGCCCGTGGGCGAGGAGCGGGAGATGGAGGTCAAGGGCCGCGACCTCGTCTCCGGCATCCCGAAGATCGTGCGCGTGCATTCGAGCGAGGTACGGGAGGCCGTGCAGGAGCCGATTCAGCAGATCGTGGACGCGGTGCGGCGCGCCCTCGAGATCACGCCCCCCGAGCTGGCGAGCGATATCGTGGACCGCGGCATCGTGATGACCGGGGGCGGCGCGCTCATCCGCGGGCTCGACGTGCTGCTGCAGCAGGAGACCGGGCTGCCGATTCATCTCGATGAAGACCCCATGACCTGCGTCGTGCGAGGGACGGGGCGGATCCTCGACGATCCGGAGAAGTACCGCAACGTCCTGACCACGTAGCGCGGGCGGGACGGCGGGCATGGCGGCGGGAGCCGATCGCTACGCATCGCGCGGCGACACCCTGATCTTCCTCGGGTGCGTCGCGCTGGCGGTGGCGGCCATGAGCGCCCCAGACGCGTGGCGCGACCCCGTTGCCCAGGGGTTGCGCCAGACCGTGCTGGCGCCGTTCCTGGCGCTGCAGCAGCAGACCGACCTCCTCTCCGCCGCTCGCGCCCGCTACGACGCCGTCGTCGCCCAGCGCGACTCGAGCGCTCTCGCCGCGACGTTCCTCCCCGAGCTGCGCAATGAGAACGCCCGGCTGCGGGGCCTCCTGGGTCTGGGGGCGCGCCTCGGGTGGGGCTACGTGCCCGCCGAGGTGCTGCATCAACCTGAGCCCACCAATCCTCTCACGTTCGTCGTATCCGCCGGCCGCAGGAACGGCGTGCGTCCGCTCGCGAGTGTCGTGAGTCCCGAAGGCCTCGTGGGGATCGTGTCCGTGGTGGACCAGACCACCAGCGTCGTGCTGAGCTGGGCGCACCCCGAGTTCCGGGCAAGCGCCATCGCCGCGGACGGCAGCGTGGTGGGCATCGTGGCGCCGCACGGGGCGGCTGGGCCGAGCGTCTGGCTGCTCGAGCTCGAGGGGGTGCCCTACCGGCAGCAGGTGTCGCCGGGCACCGTGATTCTCACGTCGGGGCTGGGCGGCGTGTTCCCGCGCGGCATACCGATCGGCACCGTCGTCGGGCTCGCCGGTGAGGCGACCGGCTGGGAGCGGACGTACCTCGTGCGGCCGGCGGTGCACCCCGCCGCGCTGTCGCACGTCATGATCCTCACCGCCGCCCGCGGCGCAGGGTCGGACATCCGCAGCGCGTTCCCGACGGACTCGGCGGCGCCGTGAGGAAGAGCGACCGGTACCGTTATCTCATCATCCTGGCGGGCCTCGTGCTGCTGGAGTTCACGGTGCGGGACCGGCTCGGGGACAAGCGCGTCGCGCCGGACTTTCTCCTGCTGGCACTCCTCATTTACACGATCCGCGCGCAGCCGGGGCGGAGCGCGGCCGCGGGGTTCGTCGTGGGGCTGCTGCGCGACGCCCTCACCCCCGCGAGCTTCGGCGCGGGAGCACTGGCTCATACGCTCGTGGGCTACCTTTCTTCGTGGGCCAAGGCGGTCTTCTTCGCCGAGAACGTGTTCGTGAACGGGTGTCTGTTCTTCGCCGGCACCTGGTTCCGCAACCTGGTCGTGCTGCTCGCCTCGGGGGGGCTGGAGCGCGCCCAGCTCGGCTGGGAGCTGCTGGTGTGGTCGCCCCTGCAGAGCTTCACGACGGCCGCGGTGGGCATTCTGGTATTGTGGATGTTCGGCCGGTCGCTGGCGATCCGGCTGGGAGGGAGTGACGCGTGACCGCCTTCCATCCGCATCTCCTGGACCGCCGGCTGCGCGCGGTGCGGATGCTCGTCTGGGCGGTCTTCGGGGTGATGGTGCTGGCGTTCTTCCGGACCCAGATCCTGGGCCACGGGAAGTATCAGCTACAGGCGGAGACGAACCGCCTACGTCCCATCCCGCTGCTGGCGCCGCGCGGCGTGATCGTGGACCGCAACGGCAAAGTCCTCGCGGAGAACGTGCCGGGGTACACGGTGTCGCTCTTGCCGGGACCCGAGGCGAGTCTGCGCGCGACGCTGCGGCGGATCGCATCGATCGCGAAGCTCGACAGCGCCGCCATCGAGCGCGCGCTGCAGCGGGCGCGCCGGGCGCCCTACCAGCCCGCGCTCGTCCTCGCCGATGCGCCGTTCGCGGTGGTGTCGGCGCTGGAGGAGCGCCGCCTCGAGCTCCCGGGCCTCGTCATTCAGACCGAGCCCAAACGGTACTATCCCGACAGCACGATCGCCGCGCATCTGGTCGGCTACGTGGGTGAAGTCACGGAATCCGAGCGCACCAGCCGGCGGTTCGGCGTGATCCGGCTCGGCGGCCTGGTCGGCAAGGACGGCCTGGAGCGGGAGTACGACGACTCGCTGCGCGGCGCCGACGGCGTCCGGTTCGTGGAGGTGAGTGCGATCGGGCACATGGTGCGGGAGGCCGGCGCCGCGCCGCCCCTCGCGCCGGTGCCCGGCGCGGAGCTGCACACGACCATCGACCTCGATCTGCAGCGCTACATCGCCAGCATCTTCCCGCCCGGCCAGCGCGGCGCGGTGCTGGCGTTGAACCCCAACACCGGCGAGGTGCTGGCGCTGTACAGCGCGCCGGGTTTCAACCCCAACGCGTTCGTCGGCGGCGTGTCGCTCGAGTACTGGCGCTCGCTCAGCGTGAATCCCGCCACGCCGCTGCTCGACCGGGTGACGCAGGCGCGGTATCCCCCCGGGTCCGCCTGGAAGCTCGCCATCGCGTCGATGGCGCTGAAGCGCGGCATCGTCACGTTCCGGAGCCGCATGCCGATCCCCTGCCGGGGCGGTCTGCAATACGGGAACCGGTTCTTCCGTTGCTGGTCCGCCCGGGGACACGGCGACCTGACGCTCACCGAGGCGATCGCCCAGAGCTGCGACGTTTACTTCTACCAGCTCGGCATCAAGCTCGGCGTCACGTCGCTGCTCGAGGACGCCAACGGATGGGGCTTCCGCGGCCGCACCGCCATTGACCTCCCGAGCGAAGTCCCCTCCGAATTCCCGACCGGGCCCGAGTACTACGACCGGCTCTACGGGCCGCGCCGCTGGACGTCGGCCGTCGCCCTGAACCTCGCGATCGG
>WNGB01008602.1_pt1 | contig 21220 bp, 25 predicted proteins | sample 5400681 | NCBI WGS metagenome assembly WNGB01 (sample SAMN13153367, study PRJNA577476) | soil metagenome | isolation source: 115 cm soil or saprolite under grassland replicate 2 | place: USA:California | collected 2016-06-15
CACTTGCACTTTGAAATAAGGACGCTTACATATTTTGTCAACCCTTGGGATTATTTGCCACCACCATAATAAGGTAAACAGGAAACCAAGTAGACAGATACACCTGGTTTCGAATTCAAATCACTTGTCAAACCAGATAGCCTATACTATAATCTGCGTCGCTTCCCCACACCCCTCTATATTATTAGAATGAAGGATGCGGGGCTTCCCCCGGGCGCGTAGCTCAGTTGGTTAGAGCGCACGGTTCACATCCGTGAGGTTCGTGGGTTCGAGCCCCTCCGCGCCCACAAAACCACCTCTTATGAGGTGGTTTTTTATTTTGTCATGCTGTTATAATCTCTCACTATGCCTACCCGCAACAATGAAGCCTGGCTTAACGATTTGCGATCGAACGGCCTTTCTCGAGAAAGTGCACTAAACGATTTGCGTACTATCGTTCAAAAGGGGCTTCCTTATGCACTCTCCCGATGGTTGTCTCCAACTGATCCCCTCTTTCAGCCTTTGGTAGAAGAAGTAACTCAAGAAACTCTTCTGCGTGTGCTTGACCAGCTCGATAGTTTCGAAGGCCGCAGCCTCTTTACGACTTGGGTCCATAAGATCGCTGTCCGCATCGCGTTGACCGAACTACGTCGTAAACGCTGGCGCGATGCATCTCTAGACGAATTGACGGATAACGAAGATGCACCGCCTCCTCCCGGACTGCTAGCTGACCCACAAGCTTCGCCTGAAACCTCCGCCGAGCGCGCCGACATGCTGGTCCGCGTCCGCCGCATTTTGGACGAGGAATTGACAGCTAAGCAACGACAAGCTCTCATCCTGCTAGGAGTGCAGGATATACCTATGGAAGAAGCCGCTCGCCGTATGAGAACAAACCGCAATGCTCTATACAAGCTTCTACACGATGCACGCCTAAGGCTGCGACGGAGACTTGCACGCGAAAACCTGAGTCCTCAGGATGTGCTTACAGCTTTTGAGCATAGGTAAGATTAACATTATATTAACCGTCCAACAAATAATTGCAAGAGGATCCGTATGAAGGTTCAAGATCTTATCCAACAAATCCGCGATTTTTTCCGCCGTAAGCCAGGAGGACTGTCCGATACCATGATCGAACAGTTGATCCGTTCACTGGCGAACTCCAATGAGGAGGAATTATCTTGTAGTGAAGTTTATGATTTGTTGGATCAATATGCGGAATCACACCTGAGGGGAGAAGATGCAGAGCGGCTGATGCCCTTGCTCAAAGAACATTTGGATGTATGCCACGAATGTTGTGATGAATACGAGGCTTTGATCAGCGCCGTTGAAGGTTCAAAAGAGTAATCATACGAAAATAATTGGGGCTTCCTGTTGCTTGGAAGCCCCAATTTGTATTTTAAGTGGGTATTGCAACTAGCTTTCTGTATGGAAGATCTTCTCGCCAGCACGGATGGGGACTTTGAGTCGATTCTCGGCTGGCGTAATTGGGCAGGACCACATCTCATTGTAGGCACAGGTTGGGTTGTACGCCAAATTGAAGTCCACAAGGAAGCGGTCATCAGCCAAAGGGGTAGGCTCGAGATATCGGCCAGCAGGATACGTTTCCTTTCCAGCTAATGAATCCACAAACGGCAGAAAAAATCCATACTCATTTAGATAGATAGTCAATCCCGCTTCCTGGCCTTCCACCGTAAAACGGAATTTGCCATATCTTTCATAAGATTGTACATCGCCTGTAGTGGTCTGCATCTCAAAGCTTTCTTTCTCGGGGAATTCTTCCACTTTCACTTCTAATCGTAAGTCTGGATTTTCCGGAAAATAATGTAAGCCTCGAAAAGCCATTTTTTGCTCGCTTGTTAACGGGCTTTGCGGGTGCTTGCCGAAGAATTCGTCCTTCTCCGCGCGAAACTCATCCAAGTCACTCATTGTTCCTCCATGAAGTAATCTACCGCTTGTGCCGCAACTTCTATGTAGTTTATGTGGAAACTGCGGCACTCTGTAACGCATAGACTTTGATTTCACTAAGTTTCTTACACAGTCACAACCAGCTTAGCCTCTTGCAAATTCTTATGTAATATGCTATTTTTGGTTATAAGATTTTAGAATGATGCCTGTCCTGAAAACCGTTATGATTATCGAAGATGAACCGGATGCCGCGGAAATGTTTGCTGAGATGATGCGCGTCAATGGCTTCCGCGTCATCAAAATGTTCTCTAGTGCTCCGGCCATTCCCATGCTCAACGAGGAAAAACCAGATGTGGTAATCCTTGATGTAATGATGCCAGATATCTCTGGCCTGGAAGTATTACACTATATTCGCCGCGAGCCGGAGCTATCATCTATACCAGTCATCGTGGTCTCGGCTACGAGCATGCCTGGCGATATCAAAACCGTATTAGAAGCAGGCGCAGACTTGTACCTTACTAAACCTGTCAGCTTCCTTGATCTTAAACAGGCCGTCGATCAAGTAATACAGGGGACATAAGTCCGGACGGTTATGAGTCTCCTGCGCGTCTTTATTGCGATTGAGCTTCCAGTTTCCATCCAGAACGCAATTCAACAACAAACCGCGAGTTTACAACACGCACTTGATTCATCTCTTGTGCGCTGGGTACCTTCACACAACATTCATCTAACTTTGAAATTCCTAGGCGACGTCTCCCCTACCAACATAGAATTGCTGACTCAAATGCTTCAGTACGAAGCTGATCAACAAACTGCGTTCGATCTCAAAGTAAGTGGAATCGGTTCTTTCCCAACCTCACGCCGGCCGCGCATCATTTGGATTGGCCTCCATGCCCCAGCAGTTTTAGATTCCCTGCAAAGAAGCATCGATTCAGCAGTAGCGCGTTTGGGATACGCCACCGAAGAACGTCCCTTCTCCCCACATCTCACCATTGGACGTGTGAGACAAAACCTGTCATCTGCTGGTTTGCAAAAAATCCGCAATACCCTTGATGCGACAAAAATCGGTGATCTTGGTTCCGCGAAGGTTGATTCAGTGCATTTATTTAAAAGCGATTTACAACCTGGCGGTTCAGTTTATACCAGATTATTCTCTGCGCCGTTAAGAAAAACTGCTTAATCATGTCATTCTGTGCAAAGCGAAGAATCTCTACCACCGTGAGGAGATTGCTTCGTCGCAAAGTACGCTCCTCGCAACCCCGCCCGATAGCAGGCGGGGCAATGACAATACACATAGAGGTGAATTCTGAATACACTCGAACTTGCTCGTGAAATTGTTAATGCCCTTGAAGATAAAAAGGGTGAAGATATTGTCCTGATTGACCTAAAAGAAATTGTCTCCTTTACCGATTATTTCGTCCTTTGCACCGGCACCAGCGACCGCATGTTGGATGCGCTGGCCGATTCCGTCCTTGAAGAGATGCGCAAAAAGCACCGCAAAAAGGGAAAGAAAGAAGGACTCGCCCGCGACGGCTGGCTCGTTATCGATTTTGGTGACGTGGTCGTCCACCTGTTTTCGCCGGACCAGCGTGATTTTTATCAATTGGAAGAATTATGGAATGAGGGGAAGGTGTTGTTGAGGTTGCAATAAATGGAGACCTATTTTGAATGATGGCGAGTTAATCGAAAAAGTTCATGCCTTGTTGGATGCTCATTCGGCCGCCGATCGCTTCTCGGGCGCAGTGCTGGTTGCCCATGGCAATCAACCACTTGTAACGACAGCTCGCGGCTATGCGATTCATCCCAACGTGCTGCCTAATCAACCGGACACAAAATTTAACATCGCTTCTATCACTAAGATGTTGACGGCAGTCGCAGTTATGCAGCTTGTGGCTGGCGGGAAACTTGATCTCCATACGCCGATCGCGACCTATACATCTGATCTACCCTACGCCGACCAAATCACTATTCACCAGCTTTTGACACACACCGCAGGTTTTGGCCGCTATTGGAACGACGCCTACCGCGCTGCGCGCTCTGATTTGCGCACGGTGACCGACTATCTCAAGTTATTCGCCACTACCCCTCTCGAATTTCCGCCCAGCACACGCCATCGCTATGGTAATACCGGCTATGTCGTGCTCGGCGCCGTGATCGAGCATGTGACAGGCAAGTCATATTATGATCACATGCGCCAATCGATTTATCAGCCGGCAGCCATGTATGATACCGATCATTATGAATTAGACCTGCCAATTGCCAATTGTGCGGTCGGATATACCAACAATAATTGGTTCGGGCCAACCGATGGGCAGCGGCGAGCCAATCAATTTATTTATGCTGTCAAAGGCAGTCCTGCCGAACATTGCTTTTCGACGGTGTATGATCTCTTCCACTTCTTCCAAGCACTCCAGACCCAACGTCTGTTAGATGCACAGTATACTGATCTGTGTCTTATCCCTAATACTGCTGCCGAACAGCCGGGAGTCAGTTTTGGATACGGCTTTCAGATTATCGATGACGGCCAGCACGGACGGGTCATCGGCCACGGCGGTGATGCTTTTGCGCTCATGTATCGCGATCTGGGCTATATAGTCATTGTCTTGTCGAATTATGACCGCCCTGCCGCACGCCGGATTATTGATGATATCGCTGATATGCTCATACAATAACATCAGCGTGTTAAAAAATGTGAAAGAATGGAGATCCTAATGAATGAAGAAACCTTCAACATCAGCATACGTAAATTCTTGAAAATAGTCGGTATCAATTCTCAGCGCGAAATCGAGCGGGCTGTGACAAAGGCCCTGGAGGATGGACTCATCGATGGCACCGAGTCCTTTCCGGCAACCATGACATTGGAAGTCCAAGGATTACAGGTGAATGTAAAGTTCGACGGCGAAATCAGATTGCAATAACCCAGACACTTGGTTGCAGTCCCTAAAGTAAAAGAGTATGGCAAAGCTAACCGAAGACATGAAACGAGTTATTCGCGAACAGCGGCTTGGTTATGTAGCCACGGTCTGTTCCGATGGTACTCCCAACTTATCTCCAAAAGGGACAACAACGGTGTGGGACGATGACCATATCGTTTTTGCTGACATTCGCTCTCCAAATACAATTAAGAATCTGAGACAGAATCCCTCCATCGAGATCAATGTGGTTGATTGGTTCACACGCAAGGGATACCGCTTTAAGGGAATCGCTAGTGTAGTCGAAACCGGCCCACTCTTTAACGAACTTGTTTCTTTCTTCGAGCAACAAGGTATATTTGATGCTCCACGTCGTATCCAAACTATCGTAATGGTCAAAGTTCAACGGGCTTTACCGCTGATTTCGCCTGCTTATGATCGTACAGTTACAGAAGATCAGGTGCGAACTCATTGGGAAGACTACTATCAACAAATACGAAAGAAGGGATAAACATAAACGTCCCACAGACATCATTTCTGGGGACGTTTTCCGTATTACGATTTAGAAATTACTCTTTTACTTCTCAAACACCCATCGGTCCACTTCGCGCTTCCAATCAACCAGCTCTTCATTTTTGAACCAAAGTTCAACTTCTTGCTCACCATTCTCAACCGTGTCAGAGGCATGCGTAAGATTACGACCAACTTCGAGCGCAAAGTCATGACGGACTGAACCCGGCGCGGCCTCGGTGGGTCGCGTAGCGCCCATAGTCTGTCGAACGGCAGCGATCGCGTTCGGTCCTTCCCAGGCCATCGCCATGACAGGTGCCGAGGTAATATAAGAGATCAATCCCTCATAAAAAGGTTTCCCTTTGTGAATAGCATAATGCGTCTCAGCCAGTTCTGTGCTAACTTGCATGAATTTTGCAGCAACAAGGCGTAGGCCACGTCGCTCGAGGCGGGCAATCACTTCTCCAATCAGACCACGTTGTACGCCATCCGGTTTTATAAGCACAAGAGTTCTTTCCACAGAAAATTCCTCCAAGTAATTTATGTTTAACGACGGGCTAAGCCCGTCGTCATTTGAACAAAATTAGAGCGACTTGGTCAGTCGCTCTACATTCTATCGAAGCAATTCCTCGGCCTTATTGTAGGCGTCGAGAGCATCCTGCAAGCGGTTCGCACGCATATAGGCATCGCCTAGCGTCTGCCAGATACTAACTTCTACAGGATAGCGGTATAAGGACTCGCGCAAATCACGGATTGCTTCATCAAGATGTTTGCCTTTCTTGATGAGTTTGGTGTAATGATTAACTGCAGTTGGAATATCTCCGCGGATTAATTCTTCTTTCGCTTGATTCGCCATCTCCACGCTTGCTTGCGATGTTTCCACCTGTCTGACGCGCGTAGGTCTGCTAGGTTTCTGAATCGGAGTAGGACCTGGAGTAGGTTCGTAAACATTGGGAGATGGTGGTTCCGGTTGGCCCATGTCAATTGCTGGTTGCATTGTGCTTGGCATTGGTGGCTGGCTGGCATCGAATTCCGGCTCAGGTTCTTGAGCTGGAGATTCAGGTTGAGGTTCAGCAGGATGCCAATCTGTAGCTGTGGTTGGTGCAGGACGTGGTTCTTCCTCTTCAAACTCACTTTGTAACCAGGCGGGTAGATTCTCACGCGCCTCTTCTGAACCCTCCTCCGCTTTTGTCTCCTCGATTCCACGTAGCCATTCAGGAAGTTCAGTAGCCACCGATGGAACGGGAGCAGTTTCTTCAGCCTCTTCAGCCACAGGAAGAGGCGAGATAGATGTAGATGGTTGTTCAGGACGCTCTTCTTCTGGTTGACCTGCATCAACTCCACGTAGCCATTCAGGAATCTCAGCCGCGGCTGAGGGAGTTGGTTCCTCGGCCTGAGGAAGAGCGGAGGCAGTTGGTTCTTCTAGTCGTTCTTCTTCCGGTTGAGTCTCATCAACCCTACGCGACCATTCAGTCATCTCGGCCGCGGCTGGTGAAATAGGAGTTGGTTCTTCAGTCTCGGAAAGAGGTGAGACAACAGCTGGTTCTTCGGGAAGCTCTTCCTCCGGTTGAGTCTCATCAACTCCGCGCAACCATTCGGGGAGTTCCGCAGCAGCCGGTGCAACGGGAGCAGGCTCCTCGGTCTGAGGAAGAGGTTCCGGAAGTTCTTCTGCTTGTTGTGTTTCATCGATCCCGCGTAACCATTCAGGAAGTTCAGCAGCAGTTGGTGGAACGGGAGTGGGTTCCTCGGTTTCAGAGAGAGGTGAGACGGCTGGTTCTTCCAAGGGCTTTTCGGCTTGTTCTTCTATCCCTGTCACAGACGACGATTCAAGCCCACGGAGCCATTCAGGGATATCAGCGCGCGGTTGAGGAATAGGTTCTGTTTTGGGCTCGGAAACGGCTTTTTCGGCAGGAGGTTCTTGATCAAGTCCCCTTAACCAATCCGCTACATCCTGTTTTTCGGGCGCGCCTGTAGCGGTTAGATCTTGTTCAGAGATAGATTCGTCCTGTATTCCACTGAGCCAATCCGGTAGATCGGATTTTTGTTCAGCAGGTGTTTCCATCACAGGCTGTACATCAGATTTACTCTGTATTTCACTTAACCAATCGGGAACATCAGACGCTGGCTGTGGTTCTTCGGCAACGCGCTCTGAAGCTGGTTGTGCCTCAGAAGACGGAGACTCTAAGCCGCGCAACCAATCAGGTAGCTCTTGATCAGAAACGCTTGACTTTGCTTCCTCACCCACTAGACTTGGTGGTTCCTTTTCAGAAAGATCGCGCAACCACATTCCGGTCTCATCTTTCCCGAATTCGGGTGTGACAGGCTGTTCTTCCGATTTTGATTCCGCAATCGAGCGTGCCTGTTCCACCCATTCTGGCGGTGTCTCCTTACGCGCGTTCGGGTCGGTGACCAGTTCTTCTGGTTTTGCGCCATGCTTTGCAGCCAGCATTTCAAGCCATGCCACCGCATCATCCTGCTCTTTTTCGGTTGTACCGAGGGTTTCAATAGACACAGCACGAGGAGCAGCTTTGGGTGGTTCGGCATCACTTGCCGGTTCGGGTTGTTCCGGCTCAGTCTCTGAAAACGATGAAAGCCAATCGGGCGTAAGGTCCGCGCTGACCGAAGCCTCGTTTTTTGGTGCTGGCTCTGGTTGCACGGCCTGCTGCTCAGGTTGCTCTTTGCCAAGGTCTTGTAACCAATCAGGGATATCGCCTGGCACTGCTTCTGTGGATTCACTTGAACCAAGCCCGCCCAACCAATCTGGCATGTCACCTGAAGAGACAGCTTGCTTTGGAGGTTGCTCTGCCTCTGGGGGCATTTGATTCTTTAACCAATCAGGGATATTTGCAGGTGTTAGATTTCCTGCAGGCGATGAGTCCAGGGGGGATGGTTCTTCGGCCCTACCCATTGATTCAGACCATCCGGCCTGGCGGAGAAAATCAGGGATATCCGATTCGTTTGATGAGGCGGGCACAGCCTCTGAAGAGGAAATAGATGTGGGACCTACATCGAGCGAAGTGTCTGGTTGAGATTCGGAAAGGCCTGCTTTTAACCAATCGGGTTGTTCGGATGAAATCGAGGAGCCGGAGGTAAGTCCAATTCCAAGAGAAGTTCCCCAATCTGGCGCCACTTCCACACTCTGACCGGTATATTCAAGCCGTTCAAGGTTGACCGAAGCATCGGGCACTTCGTTTGAACGGAAAATGGATTCTTTTGCAAATAGTGCATAAGGGTCAAGTTCATTCACGCGATGACGGTAGACTTGTGTATTCTCGGCTCGGTCAGTTGCGGGAAGCAATTCGACCATAATGCGGTTGGCATCGAAGCAGTATGGATAACGTTTGAGAAGTTGCGAACACAAATCTGATGCGTCCACTTTTTGACCGCCTTGGAAATAAGCGCGTGCCAGCAGGACTTGCATATCGGCACGTTGCGGATCTTGACCCAACACCGCACGAATTTCTGAAATAGCCTGTGGATATAGCTCACCCTGAAAGTACATGTGCGCGAGCGCGCCGCGCGTCATGCGGATCTTGGGTGGTTCTACGCCGTCGCGGCGACCATATAAACGCTGCATCTCGCTTTGAATGGCCGCGTTTGACGGCTGTGACTCGAAGGCACGCTCCATATGCCAGATGGCATCATCGAGCTTGCCTTCATCATCACGGATAATGCTCATGCCTACATGCGAAACAAAATCGTCAGGCACGGCTATCAGCACACGGTTGAAGATATCCACCGCTTCGGTATATTGCTTGGCTTCAAGGTATGCCTTGCCGAGCAGGCGATAGGTTTCAAGATGTTTAGGGAAAGTTTGTAGAATATGATGGCAATGAGCAATAGCCTCATCCAAATGATTCTGGTCAATGAGACTTTCGATTTCACGGTTATAGATTCTTAGTGAGACTTTTGCCATCGGCGTGTTCCTTAGGTTAAGTATGCCCGATTCTTAAAAAATACGCAAGTATCTGGACAACATGAAATAAGACATTTTACTCGTAAAAGAGCGGCAGCGGCGATACAGGTTCATCGCTAAACGTGTGAGCGTTAAGGACGGCCTCACGCGCCAACGCTAATTTCTCAGCCTCGTTCGCGTGGATTTCAAACAACGGCTCGCCTGCATCAAGCTCATCACCAACTTTATGATAGATAATGAACCCTACTGCGTGATCGATCGGATCATCTTTCTTGGCACGTCCTGCTCCGAGAGTTACCGACGCCTCTCCCACGATTCTTGCATGAACCTGAGAGATGCTTCCGCTCCGAGGAGCCTTTACCACCTCCACCAGCTTCGCTTTTGGCAGCTTGGCAGGATCATCCACAAAACTGATATCCCCTCCCTGTGCAGTGACCAGAACTCGAAACTTCTCGTACGCGCTTCCATCCGCAAGGGACTTCTCAGCCATTGCGCGACCCTCTTCCAGGTCTTTGGCACGCTTACCTAACAGGAGCATATGCGCGGTCACGTGTAGGCAATGTTCACGGAAATCCATCGGCCCACCGTTATGTAGAGTTTCAATCGCTTCGACAACTTCAAGTGCGTTTCCAACCGCACACCCAAGTGGCTGGTTCATATCTGAAAGCAACGCGACGGTCTTGCGTCCAGCTCGGCTACCAATATCCACCATGAGATGGGCAAGGACTCGTGCCTCCTCGAGCGTTTCCATGAAGGCGCCGAGGCCAGCCTTTACGTCAAGTAAAATGGCTTGGGCTCCTGCCGCGATCTTCTTGCACATGATCGAGGATGCAATCAATGGCGTGGAGGGAACCGTCCCAGTCACATCGCGCAAAGCGTACATCTTGCCATCTGCTGGAGCTAAATCCAGTGATTGGCCAGTCAGTACGATACCTTTTTCTTTTAGTTGCTTCTTGAATTCTTCAGTGGTCAGATTACAACGATAGCCGGGAATAGACTCTAGCTTATCAAGCGTGCCACCACTGAAACCCAGACCGCGGCCAGACATTTTTCCCACGGGCAACCCACATGCCGCGACCATGGGCAAAACTGCCAACGACGTTTTATCTCCTACGCCGCCAGAGGAATGTTTGTCTACTGCAATATCAACAACACCGGTAAGATCCAGCATTTGGCCAGAGCGCGCCATTGCCAAAGTCAATTTGGCAGTTTCCGAGGGAGTCATACCGTTGAGCATTACAGCCATCGCAAAGGCAGAGACCTGGTAATCAGGAATATCCCCATTAGTAAAGCCTCGGATGAAAAAGTCAATTTCCTCTGAAGTTAATTCACCTTTATCACGTTTTTTGATGATGATGTCTACCGCGCGCATGAGTTCTCCTTATGAAAACTGCCTCGCGTATTTTATCCCATTTTGTTGGATAAACTGGGGGAGTGAACAATTGTGGGCTCACTCATTTCTTCACCACGGAGCACACGGAGTGCACAGAGTTTTTTCTTTTTATTTTCTCTGGGGACTTGGTGATCTTCGTGGTAAGTGCCCTTTGGAATCGTGATATCAGTTATTAAGTCATCCGCAGTTTGCTCATTCAGATTTAACTAATTTCTGCCCCTCTGTGCTATCTTGTACCTGCCAGCCAAGCGCAGTGATTTGATCGCGCAGCTTATCTGATTCAGAGAAGTCCTTGCGGGCGCGGGCAGCGACACGCTTCTCAGCCAAATCAAGAATTTCTGCAGACGGCCCATCGTCTTCGAGCGGCGGGGCATTGATAGCCATTTCCCAGGCTTCTTTGGATATTCCACTTTGTAACGGATCTGGTAAATGAAACGCGCCCAATTCTTTCAAATCGAATTTCGCTCCTGAGGGATAGATCTCCGGGTCACATTCACGGACCAATGAGACAGAGCTAACTCCGCTCACTTCGCATTGACCCGTTTCAAAGTCCAGAATGATGCCCGTATGTTCATCCAATCCAATTGTTGTATTCTCTGGAGGGATCAAATCGCACCATTCAGCAAAACGGTCCATACCCACAAAACAGCGGCTGGTATCGAGATCTGTGCCGCCTTCCGCATTGTTCCAATGTGGAATCAAAGAAAGATGTAAGCCAAAATCGCTGAACAGTTTAAGGCCTTCGACAACATGAACATCCTGCCCCACTTTATAGATTTCATATACGGGCAAGACCCAGTCACCGACTGAAATCGTAGCCGCAGAAGCAATTGCGAGCGTAGCGCCAAGGCGATGGCGAGCACGCACCAAGTCCCAGGCAAGCGTATCTTTAAGTTGACGCACAGCATAGGTTGGACTGCCAGGTCCCATAAAAATCATATTTGCATACAGCAGCGGCTTGAGAATTTCAGGATCATCTGGGCTGTATGCCGTGCCCTTTTTTCGTGCAGGAATAACATCAATGATGGAGTTATAGTTTTGCAGTCGCGACCTTAGAAAATCACCCACGCGCCCTGCGACCTGATTCGAATTGAGTTCGAAACCGGCCGGTGTTTCAAGGATTGCAATTCGAAGCGGTTTGGGTAAGTGGTGGGCGAGTGACTCAAAAATGCGACCACCAGCCAACGAGGTCTCGCCTGAACCGAGGAAAGCAATTTGTCCGAGTTTCATGTAATACCTCAGTAGAGTAGACTTCGGAAATCTTGAAGACTTCCGAAGTCTTTTAGCTAATTGGACGCGACGATAAGTTCGTCTATTACTTTGAGCAGTGTCTCATTGTTTGGTATATCAGACATAGCAGCCCCGTAATGAGCATACCTGATCAGGCCATTCGCATCTACAACGCAGATCAATGGCATACGCCCCAATTTCATGATGTTGACTTCCTGTTTATATACATTGGCAATCTTATGGTCTGGATCGGGCAGACCGATGTAAGGTATTTTTTCATTCTCCCAGTATCGCTTGAATGCTGGCGAATCGTCGGGGCCAATCGCCAGAATCTCCACGCCACGCCGCGTGAATTCAGAATACCCATCTCGCATGCGCGCCAACTGCGCGCGGCAGTACGGTCACATAAAGCCGCGCAGGAAAGCAAGCACAACTGGCCTACCTCGATACGCGGAGAGATGCACTGCACGATCATACGTGTCAGTTAGTTCAAAATCTGGTGCGATTTCACCAGGGTAAATAATTCCAGGTTTCATTGTTTATTTGAAATTATATCCAGCAATTTGACGGTGGCATCTATGATTTGCGTCCATTGTTGTTCGGGAGGCATGGTTGCTTGTCCGTCACCAGATTGAAGGCCATAAGACCCGAACTGTGAATGATTGCCACCTTTGACTTGCACGAAGATTGTATCAGTAGGGAGCAGAGTATGCGAAGCTTCGATTTCTTTGTTCGTAGTAAGGCCATCTTGCGAGCCGTAAATCGAAAGCACTTTAATATCTTTATCTTTCAAGGCATTATCAGCGGGATACGATGCCCAAAACACAATCCCGTCGATCACAGGATGATTCGAAGCATATCGCGCTGCGGCCACGCCGCCTAAGGAATGTCCGCCTATGACCCAGTGCTTGATTTCTGGATACATCGCTAACGCTGACTCTGCTACGTTGACGTTGAAGAATGCCAAGTTCAAAGGCATAGGTGTAAGAATTACAAGATATCCATGTGCCGCAATTTGACGTAGTAAGGGTGCATAGGAGCGATAATCTATTCGGCCGCCCGGATAGAAGATGAATGCGGTGGAGGATGATCCGCTTGTCGACTCAAATATGACCAGCCCCGTCTCTGCTATGACCGTAACTTGACCATCCGATTGAAGGGCAGTGATCGCCTCTGAAGATGGATCCAAAAAATTATGTGCCCAGAAAACGAACATTGTTCCGGCAATTGTGGTAGATATCAAAGCAATTACTAAAACACACCTTATAACTGTACGATTCAAAATACTAGCTCTTTTCGACCAACTCTTGTGCTTTTAACCAGATCGCATCAAACATCTTAACCGTCAGCTTGCCAGTCAAGGTATTCTGCTGGCTTGGATGATACGAGCACAAAATCCATGGACCATTCTCCAGTTTATAAAAAGCACCATGTCCGAACTTCCACGCTGAATTACGCACGGAAAAGATGCGCAGCACTCTCTCAAATGCAATCCGGCCCAAACAAACGATCACTTTGGGCTTTAGGATCTCAAGTTCCTGCTCAAGATATGGCTGGCAGTTATTCAACTCTTCGGGGGTTGGCTTATTGGCAGGTGGAACACAGCGAGCCACCGCCGCTATATATAAATCGATTAGACGAAGATCATCGCCTCTTCTCTCGGCATTGGGCTGGTTCGCGAACCCCGCGCGGTGGAGGGCTGGATAGAGGAATCCGCCTGAAGCATCACCCGTGAAAGCGCGTCCAGTCCTATTCGAACCGTGTGCGCCAGGAGCAAGTCCCACTACAAGGACACGCGCCCTCGCGTCACCGAATCCCGGCACAGGTTTTCCCCAATACTCCCAATCCTTATAAGCCTTTCGTTTTACATGTGCTACCTCTTCACGCCACGCAACCAGACGCGGACACTTACGGCAGGCAATGATTTCTGTGTTCAGTTTGTTGAGATCCATAGTCAAATTCTACACTACCCCCTTTGAATTTCGATGAAATCTGATTAGAAAGCCATTAAATAATCAGCATTGCATCTCCAAAGGAATAGAAGCGATAACCCTCCTGTTTTGCAACTTCATATGTTTCAAGAATCTTCTCACGCCCCACAAACGCACTGACCAGCATGATCAGCGTCGATTTAGGCAAATGAAAATTTGTAATCATTGCGTCAACAATTCTAAATTGATAACCAGGAAGGATAAAGAGAGAGGTAGGCCCAACGTAGTGCGGGATGCCATCCCGCCTTACCTTAGCAGCAGACTCTAATGTCCTCACTGAAGTTGTTCCTACCGCAATCACTCTGCCACCAGCTTGTTTTGTTTGGTTGATCAAGTCGGCCGTATTTTGTGTAAGTTCACACCATTCCGTATGGATTTTATGCTCTTCAGGGCGATCTTCGGTCACTGGTGCGAAGGTATCCAGGCCAACATGCAAAGTAACGTAGGCAATCTTCATTCCTTTAGCTTGTAAATCTTCCAACAAACGTGGTGTGAAATGCAAGCCCGCAGTCGGCGCGGCCGCGGATCCCGGCTCACGAGCATAAACGGTTTGGTAGCGTTCAGGATCAGTCAATTTTTCATGAATATATGGAGGCAATGGAACGTTACCAGCTTTTGGAAAATATGGCTCTATAGGCTACCCATCAAGCTTTTCCATAATTTCCGCTTGAGGGCCATCCTCCACTTTTACTAATTTGCCTACGCGTAGACCTTTTCCGCCAACAAGAGCCTCCCAGGTCAATTCATCACGGCGACGGAGGAGGAGTAACTCCACGCGCCCGCCAGTTTCTTTACGGGCAAAAATGCGTGCGGGGATTACTCGGGTTTGATTGAGTACAAGTAAATCGCCTGAGTTCAGATAGGCCCCTATTTCGCGGAAAATACGATGTTCAATCTTCCCTGTCTCGCGATGCAACACAAGCAAGCGCGATGAATCGCGTGGTTCTATAGGCTGTTGTGCAATGAAAGATTCAGGGAGGTCGTAGTCGAAGTCGGAGGTTTGCATGAATACGCAGAGGCAGATTGGTTTGGACTTTGCAAAAAAGCATCTTCAAGATTAATACAAAAACGGGATCAATCTCCACGTATGCGTGCGATATTCGGCGTAACTAGCATTCGTAGTCAAAAGCATTTTCTCTTCATTCTGGATCCGATAATGATAGGCCGAGAAGATCAAGGCCAGAATGAGCAATACAATAATCCAATTAGCAGTCGAGGCTGCTATACCCGCCCACATCAGGATCATGCCAAAATAGCCAGGATGCCGAATTAAACGATATGGCCCTTGCTGTACGATGATTTGATTTTCCACCACCTTCAACGTCCGAGTGTAGAATGCACCCAGCACGCGATTCGCCCACCAGCGCATCAACAAACCGAACAAAGCCACCAGAATTCCCAACCACCCCACCCAACTTGACAGCGTTCCAATTTTGAAATAATTCAACAGCCAAGAGGCTAACAAAACCAGCATCGAAATAAAATAAGCCAACCCAAGAATCCGAGTAGTTTGCTGATCGAACCGGCCTGTTTCAAAGCTTTTAGCTTCCTGTTCACTGCGCAAACGACCTTCCATGAATAAGAAACCAGCCAGGACAAGATAACCAAGAAGTGTTGTAATTTTCATATCAGACTATTTACGAAAAAGCCGAACGATAATGTTCAAAATCAAAGTCAAGATAAGTGACAATACGATGGAGGTCACAATAGGAAAGTAAAATGAGCCATTCTTCCCTTCGATGCGAATATCTCCCGGCAGACGACCAAGCGGCAGACCGATTTTCCCACCTAGCCAGAATAAGCCTCCAAGCACAATTAAGATGACACCACCAATCACCAGATAGCGACTAATGCTTACCATTACTATCTCCTGCTAACAGCCTGCATTTCACTAAGTACCACGGGTGTCTCCACACGCATGGTATTCTGGATTTCTGCTACGGTATCTGTGAGTTTCATCAAATCGCGTATATCTTCCTCACTGGCTTGTGCGATAACCTTAACACGATAAGTTACGTTCGTCGCAGGTGCGCCGGCGGCTTCGAAATCACCATCTACTTCAACTTCAACACTCTCGACTTGATACCACGCGTCTCAGCCTCACGATAGATGTCATTGCAATAACAGGTTGCCAGCGCAAGGAAGAGCAATTCACCACCGCTTGCGCTTGAACCAAATCCATTAGGGCGCGGCGCAATTTCGATGGATTGTTGATTATCTCCGCGACTTATGAAAACTTCGTGCTTCCCCTCACTGTTCTGGACATGTGCACTGAATTTCATAACTACCTCTAAAGTAATCTCGGTTGTCCTTCTTCCTTGTAATCCATTCCTAGATGTTCATACGCAGATTTCGTTGCAATACGTCCTTGGGGCGTGCGATCCAAGAAGCCTAGTTGCAAGAGATACGGTTCAACTACATCCATAATGGTATCCTGCTCTTCACTAATGGATGCGGCAATCGTATTTAAACCAACAGGTCCGCCATTATATTTTTCGATGATGGTCTTCAAAACGCGACGATCGACATCATCCAAACCGAGCGGGTCAACCTGTAACAAATCGAGGGCTTCTTTCGCGACTTTCTGATTAACCGTCCCATCCGCGCGGACCTGTGCATAATCGCGAACTCTTCGTAACAAACGCAATGCAACGCGTGGAGTCCCGCGGGCGCGGTGCGCGATCTCCTCCACTCCCCCAAGATCAGCAGGGACCTTCAACATGTCCGCCGCACGCGTGACGATGGCCTGCATCGCCTTTAGATCATAGTAATCCAGCCGATACACTGCGCCGAAACGGGCACGTAAAGGAGCTGTGACCAGAGCCAATCTGGTCGTCGCGCCCACCACTGTAAAGCGTGGCAGTTTTAACCGAATTGATCGCGCCGATGGGCCTTTGCCGATCACGATATCAAGCGCGAAATCTTCCATGGCAGGGTAAAGTACTTCTTCAACCGCGCGTCCCAGACGATGGATTTCGTCTAGAAAGAGAACATCGCCTGCGCGCAAGTTCGTAAGAATGGCGGCCAGGTCACCGGCGCGCTCGATGGCAGGACCAGAGGTCACTTTGATGTTGACGCCCATTTCATTAGCCAAGACGTGGGCAAAAGTCGTTTTACCGAGGCCAGGAGGGCCATAAAAAAGGACATGGTCCAGTGCTTCTGAACGTTTACGCGCTGCAGCAATAAGAATGCTAAGATTTTCTTTTACTTGATCCTGCCCGATGATGTCGCCCAGTCGTTGTGGGCGCAAGGCATTATCTACACGATCATCGGGCTTGGCTTCGGGGTCGAGGGGTCTTTGACGAGAGTCAGTCATAGCGTGATTATAACCTGACAAAACGATGACCAGCTTGAAGCGTCGCGATAGGCGTGTTTTTCGCGCTGAGCGGACACTGAGCGTAAGTCGAAGTGGAAGTCGAAGCGTCCTTCGGCTTCGGGCTACGCCCTCCGCTCAGGAGAAGGCAATCACATTACTTCCACGTCATGTGGCTTGGACTCTGTAAGCCCAACTTCCGTCATGCGGACGAAGACGGCCTTTTCATAAAGTTCATCCACGGTGTGCGCGTTGGTGTAACTCATGCCTGATTGCAGCCCACCGATGAGTTGCGCCAGCATCTCGCGCACCGAGCCGCGATACGGGACCGCAGCTTCCACACCTTCGGAAACATAATCTTCGATTTCCTCCTGAGTGATGTCGCCTTCCCCCTCGCGGACCTTGCGCGCCACGCTCGCTTGCAGAGATGCCATTCCACGCGAAACTTTATAGCGATGGCCTTTGCGAGTCATCAGCAGGCCGGGGCTTTCATCCGTACCTGCAAGCAGGCTACCGATCATTACTGTAGATGCACCTGCCGCCAAAGCCTTGACGATATCTCCCGACGTGCGAATGCCACCATCTGCAATGATGGGAATATTCTGCGGGCGTGCAACCGCTACACAATCGATGACTGCTGTAAGTTGTGGCACGCCTGCACCAGCAACAATACGCGTAATACAAATGGATCCAGGCCCAACACCCACTTTCACCGCATCTACGCCGGCGTCAATGAGACGTTGTGTCCCTTCGGCAGTGGCAACGTTACCACCTATAATCTGAGTACTACTAAAATTCTTACGAATAGTTTGGATGATTTCTACTTCAAGTTTCGAGTCGCCATGTGCAATATCAACGACGATGCAATCTGCACCTGCTTCGAGTAACCGTTCCACTCGCTTTAGCTCGCTCGATTTCACGCCTACAGCCGCCCCCACTGCAAGGCGACCACGTGAATCCTTAGTCGCTTGCGGAAATTCAGCAATTTTCATAATATCCTTCATAGTGATCAGACCAGCTAGTTTGCCATCTGAATCCACCAGAGGTAATTTTTCTACGCGATGCTTGTGCAAGATCTTTTCGGCTTCTTCAAGTGAAGTCTCTCTCGGCGCAGTCACAACATCGCGAGTCATAATCTCTGAAACAGGTTTTCTCTTGTCTTCCTCAAACAACAAATCACGCGTTGTCACGATCCCGACTACTTTTTCTTCCTCATCGAGGATCAAAATGCCGCCAGTGTATGTCTCTTCGACAATCCGTTTCATATCGCCAACGGTATTTGAAACCTTTAACGTGATCGGGTTGGTCACTACGAATGATTCAGCCTTTTTAACACGCGCAATCTGTTTCACCTGATCGTCAATAGACATAAATCGGTGGATGATCCCAATCCCGCCTTCACGGGCCATAGCAATTGCCATCTCTTTCTCGGTCACCGTGTCCATGTTCGCCGATACGATCGGAGCCTGGAGAGTTAATTTCGCAGTGAGCTTGGTCTGCGTGGACAGTTTCCGCCGTGAGGGAACATCGGAATATTGCGGTATGAGTAAGACATCGTCATATGTGAGGGCAAGGTCAGGTAATATTTTCATGTGATCCTCTTTCTTTGTATTAAGCCGCGCAGATTATATCCTTATTCAGGCAATGCTATAATCAAAAACACATCAAAATACTTTTCGCGTTGAGTTTCTAGCCCAGCAAAGGGTCTGTTTTGCCTGCATCGTGAACGCTTCGGTAAACTCAGCCCTCCGGTCACCTGTGGGGCAGGCAGCGCGAATAACATGGAGAAATTATGTCTGTCACAATCATCCTCGGTACCCAATGGGGGGATGAAGGCAAAGGCAAGGCCATTGACACCTTCGCAGGTGATTTCGATTACATCGCTCGATTTAACGGTGGAAATAACGCCGGGCACACAATTGTCAACCAGTACGGTACGTTCAGGATTCATCTGGTACCATCGGGAGTTTTTTATCCACGTGCAAAATGTCTGATTGGTGGTGGGGTAGTCATGGATCCCGCTGTATTGATTGAAGAGATGAATTCGCTTATCAAAGCGGGCATTAAACTTGACAAACGCTTATTCATCTCGCCGCGCGCACATGTCATCATGCCCTATCATAAAATCCTGGATGGACTTTACGAAGAAGCGAAAGGTGCGGGCGCGACAGGCACCACCCGCCGTGGAATCGGGCCGACATTTGCAGACAAGATCAGTTACAACGGCATTCGCTGGAGCGACTTTTCAGATGCGGAACTCTTTGCCCAAAAATTGCGTACGCAAGTAGAAATCAAAAATAAAATCATCACTGCACTTGGCGGAACATCACTGGATTTTCAAAAAGTCCACGATGAATACCGCGGCTATTATACAAAAATTAAACCGTTTATCACCGAGCTGTTCGCAATTGTTCAAAATGGATTGAAAATAGGTAAGAAATTTTTATTGGAACAGGCAATGGGGACTTGTCTCGACCCGGATTGGGGTACATATCCTTTCGTGACAGGATCAACCACGCTTGCCTCCGCCGCGACGAGTGGTCTGGGCATCCCACCGAGGAGCATTTCGCGGATAATTGGGGTAACTAAAGCCTACACCACTCGCGTTGGTGCGGGACCAATGCCAACTGAGGTTAAAGATGATTTATATGCAGAAAATGTTTTGCGGGAAGTAGCGGCAACGACGGGTCGCACCCGTCGCGGCGGCTGGTTCGATGCAGAGCTAACACGTTTTGCTATTCAGGTCAGCGGAATCGACCGGCTGTTCCTTACAAAACTTGATATCCTAAGTGATTTCGATGAGATCAAGATTTGTACAGGTTACAAATTCAATGGAAAGAGCGTGCATTATTTCGATCTAGATTCATATCAACTGGGCCAGGTTCAGCCCGTTTACAAAACATTACGCGGCTGGGAAGAAGACATTCGCGGGATACGCAAGTATAAAGACTTGCCCGCGCGGGCAAGGGCCTACGTTGAAACAATAGAAAAGTTGGTGGGAATAAAAATCGGCTGGGTTGCAAATGGACCGGAACGTGAGGCCGTGATTAGGAAATAATAAGGAGTCCAACGTCTCCCTTGGACTGTCCGTCTAACCTGTCTTGCCTGTCGTGGCCGCCAGGCCGCGGGGCAACAGTCCAAGGGACAGGCTGACGTTGGGGGCAAACATGGCCCCACAGGGGTGCTTCGCGAAGAATTTGCACTCGGCTATCTGTCCCGCGTGAAGCAAAATGGCAAATTAACTGAACAGGGATGACATCACTGTCATCCCTGTTACATGCTCTTTGGCAGTCTGGCGATCGTAGTCAAATTTTTTATTGACCTTAGACCCATGACTTTGTGTCACCAAGTTTCCCTGGTTTTACCTTTCGGTTGGCCGGTCTACCATTATCGATCTTCTGATTTTAGGCACCTAGCTTTGCGTCACCACCTTTCGATGGTTTTGCTATTTTCGACAGTCTGGCAATCCTAATCACATAGTGACTTTAGATCCAAGACTTTGCGTCGCCGGGTTTTCCCGGTTTTGCTCTTTGTCAGAGATATCTATTCTCGCGCAAAATTTTTTCAAATTCAATCGAACAAATATTCTCTTATGATTTTCTAATCCCAGGTTTAATTTTCTACTGATTCGAATGTTGCTTCGACCGTCATACCCCAGCGAATACGCGGGTCAACCTGATCCACTTTAATGCGAACAGTATATTGAACATCACCACCCTGCAAAACATAGGCTTGGCTGATTTCGCTAACCGTGCCGGTGAGGGTAAGATCGGGCAAGGCATCGGGAACGATGCTGACATGTTGGCCTTCGGCAATTTTCACTACTTCGAGTTCAGTGATATCAGTGGTTTCGACAATCCAACTGCTCGGGTCAATGACACTGACCACACGAGACTCGGGCCCAATCTGTTCACCCACTTTGGCGCTGATGTCGGCAACTATGCCATTAAAAGGCACAATGATGACATATGCATCGAGATTATCCTTCGCGGCATCGAGTTGGGCTTTAGCAAGCGCTAGTTGATCAGCATTTGGACCATCAAGTGTGATTTCGTATTGATGCTTTGCTTC
>WNGB01016306.1_pt1 | contig 21218 bp, 20 predicted proteins | sample 5400681 | NCBI WGS metagenome assembly WNGB01 (sample SAMN13153367, study PRJNA577476) | soil metagenome | isolation source: 115 cm soil or saprolite under grassland replicate 2 | place: USA:California | collected 2016-06-15
CTTCGGGACCTCGCCGCGGCCGCCGGACGCCCCGGGGGGTCCTAGGCCGACCGCGCCGCGTGGGCCCGCTCGAGGTCCGCCAGCTGTCGGTTCACCCACCTCGCCGGGGGGTTCGCCCCCACCCGCTGCTTCAGTCCGGCGTGGCGGGCCCGCCGTTCGTCCTCCGGCATCTCCAGCGCGGTCAGCAGCGCCTCGGTGGTCTGGCCCACGTCGAACGGGTTCACCCGGATCGCGTGCCTGCCGAGCACGGCGTCGGCCCCGGCGTTCGTCGAGAGGATCAGCGCCCCGGCCGTGCGGTTCAGCACCGGGCCCTCCATGGCCACGAGGTTCATCCCGTCGAACACGGGGTTCACCATGAGCACGTCGTACTGGCCGAACGCGGCCAGGGCCCGTTCGTACTCGTCGCGGACGCTGACGTCGATGGGGTGCCAGCCCGGTGTGCCCAGGTCGTCGTTGATCCGCTCGGCTACGCGGAGGCACTCGCGCGTGTAGGCCCGGTACTCCGGGATGGCCCGGCGGGACGGGTTCAGCAGCGCCAGGAACTTCACCCGCTCACGCCACTCGGGGTGCTCCTCGAGCAGGGCCTCGTAGGCCAGGAACCCCCGCAGGATGTTCTTCGACAGCTCGGTCCGGTCCACCCGCAGGATCATCCGGGCGTCGCCCTTCCACCGGGCGATCTCCCGGCGGAACCGCCGCACCGCCGGGGTGGCGGCCGTCCGCCGGAGCCCCGCCGCGTCGATGGCGATGGGATACACGCGGACCCCGACCCGCCGCCCGTCCACGTCCACGCGCCGGGCCCGGAGGTCGACCCGGACACCGTCGAGGTGCCGGCAGCACAGCAGGAAGCTCTCGGCCCAGTCGTCGCACTGGAACCCCAGCACGTCGGCGCCGAGCATCCCCCGGAGCACGCCCTCGGACATCTCGCGGGGGAGGATCCGGAAGTAGTCGGGCCCGGCGAACGGCGTGTGCGAGAAGTGCGTGATCAGCGCGTCGGGCCGGAGGGCGCGGAGCATCTCCGGGACCAGCGACAGGTGGTAGTCCTGCACCAGGTGGGCCGGCGCCCCGCGCGCGTCCTCTTCCGCCAGGGCTTTCGCAAAGGTCCGGTTCACCCGCACGTAGTCGCGCCAGGCCTCCCGGGACGCCGCGCCGAACCGGGGGGTCCGGGGGGAGTCGAACAGGTAGTGGTGGGCGAACCACAGGATCCGGTTCGACACCACGTTGTAGGCGCGGTCGTAGGCTCCCGGCGGGAAGCTCAGGTAGCGGACGTGGTACTTCGCGTCGTCCTCGGCGATCTCGATCCGGCCGCCGGGGGCGCGGTCGGTGGCCAGCCGGTCGCCCTCGGTCATGGCCGACGCCACCCACAGCCCGCCGGTCCCGGACATCGCCCCGGTGAGCGCGGTGACCAGCCCCCCGCCCCCCCTGGACGCCTCCAGCTCGCCGTCCTCCCCGGCGTCGAACTGGACCGGCCCGCGGTTCGACGCCACGACCACCGGCCGGGACGTGGCGGACGGAGCGGGCCGCGCCTGGGGGGGAGGCATCTCCCCGAGTCTACCCACACGGCCCCGGGGGCCATTCACGGAGGGCATCGAACTCGGATTTCGGTCCGCCCGATGGGGTATACCGGCGGGAACGAACGGTCCGGACGGCCCGGTACCCTGGAAGAGGATCGCCCGCGGAGGAGCGAGCGTGCAGCGCCCCCGAGAACCCATCCTGTCGAGCCCGTTCGTGGCGCGCGCCGCACGCGTGTTCGCCGTGGCGTGGGCCGCCGTGGGGATGGTGATCCTCGCGTACCTCATCCTCCGCTACGTCCTGTACCCGGTCCGGATCATCTTCCCGCCGATCCTGCTGGCCCTGATCATCGTGGAGCTGCTGAACCCGGTGGTGTCGGCGCTGGAGCGCCGCGGGCTCCGCCGGGGGCTGGCCACGCTGATCACCTACGTGCTGTTCCTGGGGGCCCTCGGGGCCCTGCTCTCGTGGCTGATCCCGGTGATCTCGCACCAGGTGGTGCTGTTCGGCAAGAGCATCCCGGGCCTGCTGCAGCGGGCCGAGCAGGGCCTGGTGGACTTCGCCCGCAAGCTGGGGCTCGAGGTCAAGGACGCGAACCTCCTGGGGGCGTTCGGCAAGAGCGGCTCGGTGGGCGAGTACGTGGGCCGGGTCGGGTCGCTGTCCTCGGCCGCGATCGGCCTGGTGCTGATCCTGGTCCTGGGGCCCATCCTGGCTTTCTACCTCCTGGTGGACCTGCCGAAGATGCGCCGGGGGCTGGAGGCGGCCATCCCGCCCCGGCGGCGGGGGGAGGTCCAGATCGTGGCCCGCCGGGTGTCGGCGGCCGTGGGCGGGTACTTCCGGGGGCAGCTCCTGGTGGCGGCGTTCATGGGCGCCGCGTCGATGCTCGGGCTGTGGATCATCGGCCTGCCCTACTGGGCCCCGGTGGGCCTCCTGGTGGGCCTGTTCAGCCTCATCCCGCTGATCGGGCCGTTCCTGGGGGCCATCCCCGCGCTGTTCATCGCGTTCACCACCCCGGAGGCAGGGCCAGGGATCCTCCTCCATCCCCGCTCGGGCTGGCCGCTCGCGGTGGCCGCCGCCGTGGTGCTCCTGATCGTGCAGCAGGTGGACGCCCACCTGATCAGCCCGCGGATGGTGTCCCGGGTGACCCGGCTCCACCCCCTCACCGTGATGATCTCGCTGCTCATCGCCGGGACCGTGGCCGGCGTGTGGGGGATGCTCCTGGCCATTCCCGCGGTGGCCGCGGTGAAGATCGTGGTGGTGCACTACTGGGACACCCGGATGGTGTGGCCGCCGCGGGGGCCCGACCAGGCCGCCCCCGTGCACCGGCGCGAGATCCACACGGGCGGCGGCGGACCGCCGTCGGACGATCCCGAGCCCGGGGAGATGGGCGACGGCCCGGGTCCGGCCACGGTCGCCGCGCTCCCCGAGGACGACGCCGCGTTCTCCGGCCACGACGGCGAATCCGAGGAGCCGCCGCCGGGGAGGGCCCCGGGACGCATCGCCCGCGCGCTCCGGCCCGGCCGGGCGCCGACCGGCCGGGGACCGCGCCGGTCCTGAGGCCCTGGCTCAGACGCTCAGGAGCGCGGAGACGGCCTCGCCCACCCCGTCGCCGGCCGCGGAGGGAGTCGTGAACACGTTGTCGAGGCCGTCGCCCGCCGTTCCCACGCTCTCGACGCCGTTCGCCACCACGAACAGCGCCCCCACCTCGCCGGCCAGCTCGAGGTCCGACAGGGAGTCGCCCACCGCCGCGGTGTCCTCCCGGGGGAGGTCGTGGAGCTCCCGGTACAGGCGGACCGCCGAGCCCTTGCCCACGCCCCGGGGGACCACGTGGTACGCATGGATCTCGGGGACGTCGAGCGTGTCGAACCGGCGCCGGATGACCCCGTTGTCCAGGATCTCCAGCCAGCCGTAGCCGGCCCGGGCCAGCGCGGCCCCGGCCTCGGCGGTGTCGAGGAACCCCCGGAACAGCATCGTGGCCTCGCGATCCTCGAATGCCCACGGAGCGTGCGGCTCCAGCCGCCCGGCGTACCGTTCGAGCAGGAACGCCCCCGCCCCGGACCGGGCGATGGCGTCGAACGCCGACCCCGAGCCCGCGTACACGCCGAGGTTCGGCATCACCCGGTCGGGGAGCCCCCGCTCCACGAGGTACGCGCCCAGCTCCGCGATATACGACGACGCCGACATGATCCGTGCGGCCTCCCGCATCTGGGCCCGGGTCCGGCCGGACACCAGGACCAGGTCCACGCCGCGCTCCCGGAGCGCCGCCAGCGCCTCGGCCCCGCGCGAGGTCACGCCCTCCGGCACGGCGGCGAACAGCGACCCGCCCGGCCCGAGCAGTGTCCCATCGAGGTCGGCGTACAGGACCCGGAGGGCTCCGGCCGGCCGGAACTCCGAGAGCGGCCTCACGCCGGCCGGGGTCGGTACTCGGGGAGGGACGCCGCGGGCGGCCGCTCGCCCACCCGGATGGTGGTGGAGACCGGCCGGTACCCGCCGGGGAGCGGGTCGAACTGGTGGAGGACCCCTCCGAGCTCTCCCCGCAGCTCGATGCGACCCTCCGACCGCAGCCGGGCCACCGCGGCCTGGAGGACCCCGAACGCCATCCGGCCCACCTCGGGCAGGGCGTGGTTCCGGTGGATCCGCTGGACCAGGTCGACCTGGGCCATCCCGTCGAGCCCGGCGTGCCGGGCCACGTCGATGACCAGGCCGAGGTCCACGCCGTACCCCGTGAGGAACGGCACCGCCTCCAGCAGCGTCCGCTCCGCCGCGTACTCCCCGGACAGCGGCTGGATCACGGGGGCCAGCTCGGGGAAGAACAGGTTGACCAGGGGCCGGGCCGTGAGCTCCGTGACCCGCCCCCCGCCGGTCCTGGCCAGCTCGGCGCCCTCCTGGATCGGACGCTCGTAGAAGGCCTTGGTGAACCGGACCCCCGGTTCGATGAGGAGCGGTCCCAGGAGGCCCCGCACGAAGTGGGGGTCGAACTCACGGATGTCGGCGTCGATGAAGCAGATCAGGTCGCCCTTCAGGACGAACAGGGACTTCCACATCGCATCGCCCTTGCCGCCGAGCGGATCGAGGGCGGGGAGGATGTCCGCGTCCTGGTGGACGATCGCGCCGGCCTCGGCCGCTGCGGCCTGCGTCCCGTCCGCCGAGGCGGAGTCGATCACGGCGATCTCGTCCACCAGCGGTACCCGTTCGACCAGCTCCTCGCGGATGGACCGCACGATGGCGCCGACCGTTTCGGTCTCGTTCCGGGTGGGCAGGCACACGCTCACGGTCAGGTGGCGCGCCTCCTTGGCGGCCACCAGCGCGTCGGTGTCGGCGTATCGCGAGTGGTGGAAGGTCCGGCGGGAGAACCACTCCCACGGGTCCGCGGAGGTGGGCATGCCGCGGATGATACCCGGGCCCGGCGGGGCGAATCGCCGCCGCTCGCGGTGCCCGGATCGGTGCGCGGGTGCCCGAGTGTGCGACACTATCGGGGTCGGGGAAAGGCCAGGGTGACGGCCATGTTCAGGATCTCCCAGAAGACCGAGTACGCGCTCCGAGCGATGATCGAGCTGAGCATGCGCATGGGCTCGGGGCTGGTGGCCGCCCGGGAGATCGCCGAGGCCCAGCGCATCCCGCTCCGATTCCTCGAACAGCAGCTCGGGGCCCTGCACAAGGCCGGGCTGGTCGAGAGCTTCCGGGGGGCCGGCGGCGGGTGCCGGCTGGCTCGCGACCCGGGCGAGATCCATGTGGCCGACGTGGTCGACGCCATCGAGGGGCCGATGTACCCGATGTTCTGCCTGAACCCGGAGGACCACACCTGCACCCAGGACGCCGCGTGCGGCCTGCAGGAGCTGTGGGGCGACGTCCGGGTGGCCGTCCGGTCGGTGTTCGAGCAGACGACGATGGCGGACCTCGCCTCGCGGCATCGCCGCCTGGCCCGGGCCCCGATGTTCTCGCCGGCCGAGCTCACCCGGGCCCGCGGCACGCTCTCACCGAACTGACCCGTCCCGGGGCGCGTTCTCCCGTCCGTTTGAACTCCGTCGCGTCTTCAAACGGCCGGGTTCGTTCGTCACGGAAACCGCATGTCGCGTCCACCGTCCCGGCACACCGGCCCGGTACGGTCGTGGCCGTGGACGACACGACGGGAGTCCCCCGCCGCCCCGACGTCCTCGGCGTCTCTCCGCCCGCGGACCTCCTCCCGTTCCCTCTGGACCTCGTGGAACCGGCCGACGGTCGCGTCCTCATCGGCGTGGTGGTGGCCGGGGTGGCCACCGACATCGCCCTTCGAGCAGGTGGGGCCGGGGCGGCGGGCGCCCTCCTCGTGACACTTGTGGCGGCCGCCATGCTGGCCGGGGGGCGGATCCGCAACCCCCAGGCCGTGGCGCTGGTGGCGGCGGCGCCTGCGTTCGGGGTGTGGCTGATGCTCCGGTCGAGCCCCTGGCTGCTGCCGGCCGACGTGCTGGCGGCGGGGGCGCTGCTGGCCCTCGGCGCGTCGCTGGCCCGGCAGGGCTCCGTCCTCGACCTCTCGCCGTCCGTCCTCGTCGCCCGGGCGGTCCATGCGATGGCCCACGGCGCGGTCGCGCCGGCGTTCGTGGTGAACCCGATCCGGACGGCGTGGCGGTCCTCCGCGCCCGGGTCGCGACGGCGATCGGTCGTCCGGGGATTCCTCCTCGCCGTGCCGCTCCTGGCGGTCATGGGGCTGTTGCTGGGATCCGCCGATCCGGTGTTCGCGTCGTGGTTCCGGCTCCCCACCGACCCCCGGACGGCGTTCCTGCATGCCGTGGCCGTCGTGCTGGGGGCGTGGGGCATGGGCGGGCTGCTCCGGCTGGCCTCGGCCGAGACGGTGGCGGCCCCGGTCGTTCGGCTGCCCGGGGTCGGCCCCGTGGAGGCCCTGGTCGTGCTGGCCGGGCTGGTGGCGCTGTTCACGGCGTTCGCGGCGGCCCAGATCGTGACCGCGGCGGGAGGGGCGCGGCACGTGCTGGAGGCGTCGGGGCTGACCTACGCCGAGTACGCGCGCTCGGGATTCTTCCAGCTGGTGGCCGTGGCGGCGCTCACGCTCGGCGTCCTGCTGGCGCTGCGGGCCGTCACCGACCTCGGGTCCGGTCGCGCCCGGACGGCGTTCCTGGTGATGTCGCTGGCCGCGGTGGCCCTGACCCTGGCGATCGTGGGAGTCGCGGTGGGTCGCATGGACCTGTACGAGCGGGAGTTCGGGCTCACCATGCTCCGTCTGTACGTGCGGGTGGCCACCCTGTGGATCGGGGTCTCGTTCCTGTTCCTGGCGGCGCGCCTGGCGGGGGTGGGGGCTCGCCGGCGGTGGCTCACGCCAGCGGCGCTGGCCGCGGCGCTGGTGGCGCTCCTCGCGCTCGACGTGGTGAACCCGGAGGCGGTGGTGGCCCGGCACAACGTGGCCCACGCCGAACGCACCGGCCGGTTCGACGCCGGGTACCTGGCCGGGTTGTCCGACGACGCGGTGCCGACCCTCGCGGCGCTGCGGTCCCGGCTGACTCCGGCCGACCGCGGGGCCCTCCGCCGGGCTCTCTGCCCGCCGGCGGCACGGGGACGGTTCCACGGATGGGCCGCGTGGAACCTGTCCAGGGATCGGGCCGACCGGGCGTACGCGGTGCTGTGCGGGAGCTCAGGGTCCGGCCAGGACCGCTCGCGCGGGTGACGGGGATCGAGACGTCGATCAGGCGCGACACCCACTACCTGCGAGGTCGGGCCGGCGACGTCAAGTGGAGGGCCAGGGCGAGCCGCTCGAACACCTCGTCGGGGTCGCCGTGAGAGTCCACGGCGACCAGGCGGTCGCCGTAGTGCTTCCGGAGCCCCAGGATGTCCGACCGGTATTCGTCCAGCCGGTGCATGAACACCTCCGGGCGGTCGTCCGACCGCTTCTCGGCGTCGGCTCGCATCACCATCCTCACCACCAGGGTCTCCTCGTCCACCGTCAGCTCGATCGCCGCGTCGAGGGCCCGCCCGGACCCTTCGAGCAGGACGTCCAGCCGGTGGGCCTGGTGGTGGGTCCGGGGATACCCGTCCAGGACGAACCCGTCGGCGAGTGCCGGGACGAGGACGGCCTCCACCACGTCGTCCGGGACCTTCCTGCCCTGCATCACCAGGTCCCTGACCCCGTGGGGGTCGCCGTCATCGATCGAGCGCCGGAGGAGCCACCCCGTGGACACGTGGGGGACGCCGAGGTGTTCCGCCAGCCGCCGCCCCTGGGTCCCCTTCCCCGACGCCGGAGGCCCGAGCATCACGATCCGCTCCACCGGGCCAGTCTGCCGGTCGCGGTGCCGTCACCGCAAGGTGGCGGGGCGTGGCTCCTCGTCCCACAATCCGGACAGGAACCGGTCGACGCCGGAGGCGGCGGCGGTCGCGGCGGCGTCCGGCGGTCCGTCGCCCGTCTCCGCCGCGGGGTCCACGCCGTCCCGATCGAATTCGTCCAGGACGCCGGGTGGCAGGAATCGGGTCAGCTGCGCGTAGCGGTGGGCGTCGTCGAGCCCCCGAGGACGCCGGTAGTAGCGGAGCGGGAAGTAGACGTACAGGGCGTCGCGGGCCCGGGTCAGCGCGACGTAGAGCAGGCGTCGCTCCTCCTCGACGTCGTCGGAGTTCCCGGTGGCCATGTCCGAGGGGATCATGCCGTCGGCTGCGTGGATGAGGTGGACGGCGTCCCACTCGCCGCCCTTGGCCGAATGGATCGTCGACAGGATCAGGTAGTCCTCGTCGAGCAGCGGCGGACCGGCCAGGTCGCTGGTGGAGGTGGGGGGATCGAGGGCCAGCTCGGCCAGCAGCCGCGAGCGGCTCGGGAATCGCCCGGCCAGGCCCTCGAGCTGCTCGAGATCGCGGAGCCGGGCGTTCGCGCCCTCGTACCTCCTGGCGAACACGGGCTCCAGGAACCGCCGGAGGCGGGGTCGTCCCGGGTGCAGTCGGCCAGCGCCTGTCGGAGCGGCTCGATCTCGCGGACGGCGGAGGGCCGGTCCTCGCCCTCGAGGAATCGCGAGAGGGGGGTTCGGCCGGGGTCCGGCGAGGGGTCGCCGCCGAGGCCCAGAGCGGCCATCTCCCGACGGGCCGCGACCGGCCCCATGCCCTCGGGCAGCTGCAGGACCCGGAACCAGCCCACCTCGTCGAACGGGTTCTCCAGGACGCGGAGCAGCGCGAGGACGTCCTTCACGTGCGCGGCCTCCATGAACTTCAGGCCGCCGTACTTGACGAACGGGATGTTCCGGCGGGCCAGCTCGACCTCCAGGAGGTCGCTGTGGTGGCCGGTGCGGAACAGCACGGCCTGGCGGCGGAGTGGCACGCCCCGTTCGCGATGCTCCAGGACCCGGCGGCACACCTCGTCGCACTGCTCGGCCTCGTCGCGGCAGGTCACCAGGACGGGGCGGCTCCCCGTCCCCCGGTCCGACCACAGCGTCTTGTCGTGGCGCTGCGGCGAGAGGGCGATCACGGCGTTCGTCGCGTCGATGAGGGCCTGGGTGGAGCGGTAGTTCTGTTCGAGCTTCACCACGCCCGCGCCCGGGAACCGCTCCGGGAACTCGAGGATGTTGCGGACGGTGGCGCTCCGGAAGGAGTAGATGGCCTGGGCGTCGTCGCCGACCACCATGACGTTCGGCACGGTCCGGTGCAGGGCCAGCAGGATGTCCGCCTGCAGCGCGTTCGTGTCCTGGTACTCGTCGACGAGGACGTGGTCGAACCGGCCGGCCATGTGCGGTCCGGCGCCGGGATCCTCGGCCAGGGCCCGCCAGAACAGCAGGAGGTCGTCGTAGTCGAGGACCCGCTGCGCGCGCTTGCGGGAGGTGTACTCGCGGAAGATCAGCCGGATGCCGTCGGCCTCTTCCGCGCACCATTGGAACGCCCGTCGCAGGACCCCTTCGAGCGGCACGCCGGCGTTCACGGTTCGCGAGTAGATGGAGGCCAGGGTCTCCTTGCGGGGGAACCGCCGCTCCCGGGCCGCCAGTCCGAGGTCGCCCCGGATCAGGTTCATGAGGTCCGCGCCGTCGGACTGGTCGAGAACCGTGAAGTCCGGGGACAGGCCGAGGGGCCGCGCGTACAGTCGCAGGAGGCGATTGGCCACGGCGTGGAACGTCCCGCCCCAGACCCGGCCGGCCGCGGCGGGCCGGTCCGATCCGATCAGCCGCTCAGCCCGCGAGAGCATCTCCCGGGCCGCTCGCCGGCTGAACGTGAGCAGCAGGATCCGCTGCGGGGGAACGCCGCGGTCGATGAGCTGGGCCACCCGGCAGGCCAGGGTCCAGGTCTTCCCCGATCCCGCTCCCGCCACCACGAGCAGCGGCCCGCCGGCATGCGCGACCGCCTCCCGCTGCTTGGGGTTCAGCGTCTCGAGCCAGGGATCGGTCCGTGTCAGTGTCATTGTGCAGGTTGAGCGAACAGGTGTTCGAGTATAGGAGGTGGTGAGGAGCGGGGGAAGTACCAACTGCATATCGACCCCGGCCCCGGGGCTCGCTACGCTCGTTGGGTGGGCGAGAAGACCCGGTCGAGGCCGCTGTGGCGCAGGACCTTGAAGGCGCTCCGCATCCTGCTGTTCCCGGCCGTGGTGGTCGCGGTGTTCGTCGGCATCCTCCCCCGAATCGCCAACCTGGACCGGGTGTGGTCGGTCATCTCGTCGATGTCGTCCGCCGAGGTGGCCGTGCTCGTCGCGTTGGCGGTGCTGAACCTGGTCACGTACTGGCCGATGCTCGTGGCCGCCATGCCGGGGCTCAGCCTGGGGCAGGCCGCGGTGGTCTGCCAGTCCTCCACGACCGTGGCCATGACCGTCCCCGCAGGTGGAGCCGTGGCGGTGGGGGTGTCGTACGCCATGTACACGTCGTGGGGGTTCTCGAGGGCGAAGGTGGCGCTCTCCGCCCTGGCCACGTTCGTCGCGAACATGTCGTACAAGCTCCTGCTCCCGGCGATCTCCCTGGGCCTGCTCGCCGCGACGGGCGGAGCCCCGGGCGACGAGCTGCCGGCGGCCCTGGTCGGCCTGGGCGGTTTCCTGGCCGCCTTCGGGGTGCTCGCCCTCATGCTCCGGAGCGAGCGCTTCGCCCGCCGCGCCGGGAAGGCCGCGAGCGCGGTGGCCTCGTGGTTCCTGCAGAAGGTGGGACGGCCGCCCACCCGGGCCTGGGGGGACACCGCCGTCCGGTTTCGGGCCCGGGTCATCGACCTGCTCCGCACCCGCGGGCTGTTCCTGGCGGCGGCCGAGGTGGTGAGCCAGCTGGCCGTGTACCTCGTGCTGCTGGCCTCGGTGCGGTTCACGGGGACCCCCGATTCGATCGTCAGCTGGGCCCAGGTCCTGGTGGTGTTCGCGTTCATCCGCCTGGCGACGGCGATGCCGATCATCCCCGGCAACGTCGGCATCGCCGAGCTCGGCTACATCGGGGGGCTGGTGGTGGCGGGGTCAGGGCGAACGCAGGCCGTCGCCGCCGTGCTGGTGTTCCGGTTCCTCACCTATTTCGCCCAGATCCCGATCGGCGGCCTCACCTACCTGGTGTGGCGTCGCCGGACCCACTGGCGGGCGCCGGCGCAGGGGAGCCGGGATGAACAGGCCGAGGGGATGGAGGCGGACGGCCAGGGCCCGGGCGGGACCGGCCACGCCATGGCGGAGACGCGCGAGCATGAAGGGCACCCGGCGTAGCACGCTCAGGCAGTAGGCGGCCATCCCCGCGGCCAGGGCCAGCCACGGCTGGTCGAACAGCGAGATCGACGCGACGATGGCCAGCCGGACGTCGCGGCTCCCCAGGATCACCAGCAGCGGCCGCCGTCCGGCGCCCTGCGGCACCTCGAACACCTGGAAGGGCTTCCGGACGGCGAGGTGGATGAGCGGCCACGCCGCTACGGTCATGCCGAGGATCAGGGTCCGGAACAGGCGCGAGGGGTCGTCCCACAGCCACAGCCCGATGCCGGCCACGATGGCCGCGTCGACCATCCTGTCGAGGAGGTCGTCGAGGAGCGCGCCGCGCTCCGAGGTCCGCCACTGGAGCCGCGCCGTCTCGCCATCCACTCCGTCCAGCACGGACGCCGCCTGGACGAAGATCCCGCCCACCACGGCCCGCGAGGCCGACAGCGACCACGCCGCCCACATCCCGACCAGGGCGGTGAACAGCGACAGCGCCCCCGGGGGGATCCGGGCGGGGGAGATGGCCATGGTGATCCGCGTGGAGATCGGCCGGTTCAGCCACCGCGACACCGGCCCGTCGGAGCGCTTGCCCAGCGACTGGCGGAGCCAGGTCCGGGCCAGCCGGAGATCGTCGGGAGTGTCGATGTCCTGCCACCACGCTCCCGGCGGCAGCGGGACCGCCCGGATCGGCACGCTCCTCCCCAGCCGGGTCACGGCCCCGGCCAGGGAATGGTCGCCGCCGGCGGAGGTCTGCCGGTAGGCCCCGAACACCCGGGCGTCCAGGAGGAACACTCCGCAGTCGATGGCGGGGTCGGGAAGGGACTTGCCGAAGCCGGTCACCCGCCCTTCCCGGATCGACACGCGGGTCCCCTCGCCCCACGCGTCCGGCGTCGGTGCCGGGTCCACCAGCACCGCGGGCTCGCTCGCCGCGACCAGGGCGGGCAGCGCCTGGGACGAGAACGCGTGGTCCCCGCACATCAGCAGGAACGACGACTCCCCGGCGACGAGGGGCTCGGCCGCGGCGAGCGAGGCCGCGTTGCCGTCCTCCCACCGTTCGGCGTGCACGACGTCCACGGGCCCGCCGGCCAGCCGGGCCGCCGCGGCCACCTGGTCGCCCTGGTAGCCGACCACCACGACCACCCGGTCGATCCCCGCATCGCGAAGGGTCCGGACGGCCCGCTCCACCAGAGGGACCCCTCCCAGCTGCATGAGCGCCTTGGATCGGCCGTTCGTCACCCCGGCGAGACGTTCGGAGCGGCCGGCGGCGAGCACGACACCCACCCGGGGGCGTGGCACTGGGCGCGGGTTGGACGGCGATGGGCTCACACCCGGCAACGACTGCGTGGCAACCCCCTGGTCTGGTTCGTTGTAAGAACAAAGCATGACGGGGCCGGATTCCCGTGACAAGCCTGTATCGCTGACCGAAGCGGCGTTCGGGCCGGCGGCGGCTACGCCGAGGCGTTCCAGGCCTCGGCGAACAGCTCCGCGAGCTCGGGCAGCTGGTAGTGGGCGTTGAGCCCGCTGGGGTTCGGCAGGAGCCAGCTCCGGGCCCTGCCGACCGTCTCCGGCTGCGGGCCGATCCCGGCTTTGGGCCGGGCGAAGGCCGTGCGGTACGACGTCAGGCCCAGGAACGCCACCGTCCCCGGACGGAGCCGGGCCGCCTTCCGGCGGAGCCGGACGGCCCCCTCCCGGAGTTCGTCCGGGGACAGGCGGTCCGCGGTGGCGGTGGCCCGCTCCACGAGGTTGGTGATCCCGACGCCGATCTCGAGGAGCCGCCCCTCCTCGAACGGGGACAGCACGCGATCGGTGATGCGGGCGGCGTGCAGGACCCGCCAGAAGCGGTTCCCGGGCCGGGCGAAATGGTGTCCCACCGCCCCGGAGTACAGGCCGGGGTTGATCCCGACGAACAGCAGGCGGAGACCGGGCGCCATCACGTCGGGGACCGTGGCCCCCTCGGCCGCCGCGATCTGTTCGCGGGTGGGACGCCACGGCCGCTCGTGAGGTTCGGGCGGGCCATCCGCGTCTCGTGAGGCCATGGCGGGGGCCGAGGCTACAGTGTCTGGGCCATGCCGGAGCTTCCCGAGGTCCAGGGGCTGGCCGAACGGCTCGACGCCCTTCTGGCCGGCGCGCCGTTCACCGGTGCCGCGCCGCTCGCGTTCTCCGCGCTGAAGACGTACGCCCCGCCGCCGGAGTCGCTGGTCGGCTGGCGCCTGGATCGGGTCGGCCGCCGGGGCAAGTTCCTGGTGTTCGAGTTCGAGACGGGCCTCCGGATGCTCCTGCATCTGTCCCAGGCCGGCCGCCCGGAGATCGAGGACCCGCCGAAGACCACCCGGCCGAAGGGGGCGATCGTCCGGCTCCGGTTCGAGGGGCGACCGGCCGTCCTCATCCGCGAGTACGGCACGGAACGGAAGGCCGGCTGGTGGGTCCTGGGGCCGGGCGACGACGGCCCCCTGGCGGCGCTCGGGCCCGAGCCGGACTCGCCGGAGTTCGCCGCGTTCATCGCCGGGGGAGAGGACCGGCGGCGGGTCCACACGCTGCTCCGGGACCAGCGGACCGTGGCCGGCATCGGCCGGGGCTACTCGGACGACATCCTTCACCGGGCCCGGCTCTCCCCGTACGCGACCCTGGCCCAGCTCTCCGAGGACGAGCGATCACGGCTCCAGGGCGCCGTCCGGGAGGTCCTCGCCGAGGCCCTGGAGATCGAACGGCAGCGCACCGGCGGCCTCCCCCCGAAGCTCGGCGACCACTTCACCGTCCACGGCCGGTCCGGCACACCGTGCCCCCGGTGCGGCGAGGACCTCCGGCGCGTCTCGTACGAGTCCCACGAGATCGCGTACTGCCCCACCTGCCAGACCGGCGGCAAGGTCCTGGCCGACCGCCGTCTCAGCCGCCTGGTGAAGTAGGCCCGGGGGAGGCGGGTCTCACTCGCCGGCGGGCGGGTTCGTTCAAGAGGCCTTGGGTTCCTTCTCCGCCCCGAGGCCTTCCAGCCAGGGCTCCACGATGGCCCGGAACCCCTCGGGGTCCTCGAGCATCGGCACGTGGCCCACGCCGGGCATCATCTCCAGGCGCCAGTCCGGCCGGAGGGCGGCGAACGCCCGAATCGCCTCGGGCGGGACCAGGCGGTCCCGGTCTCCCGCCACCACCAGCGTCGGTGCCCGGACCGCCGCCGCGGCCTCGCGGACGCGCTCCGGGTCCTTCAGCAGCTCCAGCAGGGTCCGGGCGGCCTCCAGGAAGCCCGACTGGGACTCCTCGGTCAGCCCGTGCTCCTTCAGGTGGTCGACGTGCGCCTGGATCACGTCGGGCGGGATGCGGGTCCAGTCGGCACAGCACAGCTGCATCGTGAAAGCCACCAGCGCCTCGGGCGGCGTGGTCTGCCGGACGGTCCGGACGAACTCCTCGCCCACGCCCGGCGTGGCGTACATCATGAACGTCTGCAGGACCACCGGGTCGGCCTCCGTGGGCCACGTGGGGAGGGCGGGGTCCACCAGCACGAGGGACGCGATCCGTTCGGGTGAGGCGGCAGCCTCCAGCAGCGAGATCGCCCCGCCCATCGAGTTCCCCATCAGCATGACCGGCTCGTCCGTGGTGGCCTCGAGGAACCGGTCCAGCAGCTCGCGGTTGGCCGTCACGGACGAGGCCTGCCCGCCGGCCGAGGTCCGGCCGTGGCCGCCCAGCTCCGGGGCCAGGACCCGGCCGAACCTGGACAGCGCAGGCGCCACTCGCATCCAGTTCAGCGCGGACCCGCCCAGCCCGTGCACCAGCACCACGGTGTCGGGCCCGTCACCGTCGTACTCGTCGAAGTGCACGGGACCGTCGAGGTCGACGGTCCGCTCCCGACCGGTCGTCGTCACGGCGCCGACTCCGGCCCCACCATGCGCTCGGGACGCACGGCCTCGTCGTACTCGGCCTCGGTCAGGTAGCCCAGCGCCACGGCCGTCTCCTTCAGCGTGGCTCCCTCGTGGTGGGCCCGCTTCGCGATCTCGGCCGCCTTGTCGTAGCCGATCCTCGGCGAGAGCGCGGTGACCAGCATGAGCGAGTTCCCCACCAGCTCCGCGATGCGCTCGCGGTTCGCCGCGATGCCGTCCACGCAGAACTCCCGGAACGTCCGGCAGACGTCCGCCTCCAGACGGACCGAGCGCAGGAAGTTGCTCACCATGACCGGCTTGAACACGTTGAGCTCGAAGTTGCCCTGTGAGCCGGCGAACCCGACCGCGGCGTCGTTCCCCATGACCTGGACGGCGACCATGGTCATGGCCTCGGACTGCGTGGGGTTGACCTTGCCGGGCATGATCGAGGAGCCGGGTTCGTTCTCCGGAAGCTCGAGCTCGCCGAGGCCCGAGCGCGGGCCGCTGCCCAGCCACCGGATGTCGTTGGCGATCTTCATGAGCGACACGGCCAGCGTCTTCAGCGCGCCGTGGGCGAACACCATCGCGTCGTGGGCGGCCAGCGCGGCGAACGCGTTCGGCGCGGCGACGAACGGGAGCCCGGTGAGCTCGGCGATCTTCGCGGACGCGAGCTTGCCGAACCCTTCCGGGGAGTTGAGCCCCGTCCCCACCGCCGTCCCCCCGATGGCCACCTCGTACAGTCCCGGCAGCGCCGAGTCGATGTTCGCCAGGTCCGCGTCGAGCTGGGCCACGTAGCCGGAGAACTCCTGGCCCAGGGTCAGCGGGACGGCGTCCTGGAGGTGGGTCCGGCCGATCTTCACGATGTCCTCGAACTCGTCGGCCTTGCGCTGCAAGGCGTCCCGGAGCTCCCGGACCGCCGGCAGGAGCCGCTCCACGACCGCGGTCGCGGCGGCGACGTGCATGGCCGTGGGAAACGTGTCGTTCGAGGACTGCGACATGTTCACGTCGTCGTTGGGGTGCACGGGCCGCTTCGACCCCATCTCCCCGCCGGCCAGCTCGATGGCGCGGTTCGAGATGACCTCGTTCGCGTTCATGTTCGACTGCGTGCCCGACCCCGTCTGCCAGACGTAGAGGGGGAAGTGGTCGTCGAGCGCGCCCTCGATGACCTCGTCGGCCGCCCGGAGGATCAGCTCGGCCTTCTCGGGCGGGAGCTTCCCGATGTCCCGGTTCGTCAGCGCGCAGGCCTTCTTCAGGACGCCGAACGCGCGGACCACCTCCACCGGCATCCGTTCGGTCTCCCCACCGATCGAGAAGTGGTGGAGCGAGCGCTGCGTCTGCGCTCCCCAGTAGCGATCCGCGGGGACCTCGACGGCCCCCATGCTGTCGGTCTCTGTCCTGGTCGCGCCGTCGTCGTCGGACATCTCGGCTCCTCGTTCGTTTCCTGCGGGCAGATGGAATCCTACGGATCGGCGGGACATGCGGACCGCCGCCACAAGGGGGAGGATGTCGATCCCGGGGGCGCCCGATCGTCGTTCGGGGCGGAGGGTGCGCGGAAGGAGGACGCGATGGAGGCGCCGAAGCAGATCAAGCCCAAGCGGCTGGGCGACTACCTGGAGGTCATGACGAAGGCGGCCTTCCAGTCGGGGATCAGCTGGCGGGTCATCGAGGCCAAGTGGGAGGGGTTCCGGGAGGCCTTCGCCGGCTTCGACGCCGAGCGCGTGGCCGAGCTGGAGCCACCGGACGTCGACCGGCTGGCCGAGGACACCAGGATCGTCCGGAACCGGGCCAAGATCGAGGCCACCGTCCACAACGCCCGGACCATGCTCGAGCTGGACGGCGAGGCCCGCGGGGGGTTCAAGGGATACCTCCGGTCCTTCGGGGACTTCGACGCGCTGGTGAAGGACATGCGCAAGCGGTTCAAGTTCCTGGGCGACACCGGCGCGTACTACTTCCTGTACGTGGTCGGGGAGAAGGTCCCCTCGCACGAGGACTGGATGCGCGGGCACGGCACCGACCGTCCACGGAGCCGCACCGGGTCCCGTGCCCGCTGACAGGTTCCCGCGCCGCTGGCCAGCCTCGCGATCGGGGACGGGCCTCAGCTCAGCGGGACCTGAGCTTCGGCGGGAGCACCAGCGTGGACTGGTTGGCCGTCACGGTGGCGTTCGTCACCTGGATCACGCCGTTCTTCAGCCAGCTGGTCAGCTTGGGGGTGGCCGTGCCGTCGAGGAACTTCGTCCGCTCGTAACGCAGGAACGGCAGCGCGATCTTCGACGACAGCACGGTGACGTCCTGCATGGTCGGCACGTGCACCCACCACTCCGCGTTCGCCCCCGAGATCAGCACGCCGATGCGGTGGCCCGGATCGAACACCCAGTCCTCCCCGTACATCGTGAGCGTGGCCTGCTGCTGGCCGGTGCCGCGCAGCAGCTGCGCCCCGCGGGAGACCAGCGTTGACGTCCCGTCGGGCGCCACGTCGTACACGTCGGCCACCAGGTTGGCATTCGGGGCCGTGGCGTCGACTCGCACGTTCAGCACGGGCTCGCCGGCCAGCCGCGCTGTGTACGGCAGGGGCTGGGAGAACGTCCACACGCCCTCGCCGGAGGGCGAGCCCGTACCGTTGTTGTCCCCGTCGTCCGTGTATGTGCCGGTGCGAAGCGCGTTCCAGACGAGGGAGCTGTCGGCCGGCGGCCACGCGGGCTCGGGGCGGAACCGGCCCGTGGAGTCCTGGACCTCCACGCGAGGGTCCTTCGCGGTCGGGGCCCGCTTCGCCGGCACGCCCTTCACGTAGTAGTCGAGGAACCGCATGACCTCGTCGACGAAGCCGGTCTTGCCGAGCGCCAGCTGGTCGTTGCCGGTGCCCTTGCACGCGCCGTAGGTCTCCCACGGCCGGCAGTGGTCCCACTGGCCGAACCACGCCCGCTTCGGCCCGGTCATCTGGCTCCAGAACGCGAACCCCGCGTCGGGCTTCGTGTTGTCCTCCAGGTACCCCTGGGTCAGGAACAGCGGCGTGGTGGCGCCGGCCACCGCGGGGAGGAGGTTCCGCTCCCGCCAGAACGCCGAGTTCGGGTCGTCCTGCTGCTGGAGGGCGATGTTCACGCCGTAGCACCACGCCTCGGCGGCCCCGTTCGTGAAGTAGTCGGAGGAATCGCTCGTGGACCCCGGGAGGTCCCGAACCGCACACCATTGTTGTAGAGGTAGTTGTAGCCGGCGTAGACGGGCTCCATTGATATCACCGCGGCGAGGCCGGTGGGCTGCTGGGCGATGCCCATCAGGCCGGTCCACCCGTCGTAGGACTTGCCGAACAGCGCGACCTTCCCCGTGGACCACGGCCGGGACGCGGCCCACTCCACGGCGGACTTCACGGCCAGCTGCTCGCGGTTCCCTCCCCAGTCGTTGCAGCCGCCCGAGCCGCCGAACCCGGGCAGGTCGACCATCACGTAGGTGTTGCCGTGACTGCAGCTGCGACAGGTCCAGGAAGTCGTAGAACCGGTTGCTCGGACCCACGGCTTGTGGGTCGAAGTCCGTGGTTTGGCCCGAGTGGTTCGTGTACGGGCTCGCCGTGAGCACCACGGGCGTCTTCACCGTCGGGGCCAGCCCTGTCGGGCGGAGGATGTCGGCGTGCAGCTTCGTGATCCCGTCGGCCGAGGGGAAGTAGGCCTCGGACCAGGTGGCGTCAGAGCGGAGCTGGGCGGAGGCCTGCTGGGCGGACGCCGCCACGAGGGCGATCAATGTCGATACGAGCGCGAGCGATCTCTTCACGGGTTCGACCTCCGTCTGCCGGGACCGGGCGGGCACGGGGAGCGGGGCAACGCGACGTTCGCGGGCGTCACGCGACGTCCGCGGCCTGTGGCGGGTTCGGGTTCCCCCTCGAGTCCCGTGCGGGCAGGTGATACGGGCAAGCGGCGGGCTTGTACCCGGTGACGGGCCGGGCGAAACAGGAGGTCCCGGCGGCGAAGGTGGGGCCGGTTACCTCGGGAGGATCTTGAGCGGCCGGTCCGGGCCGAGGCCGAGCCCCCCCAGGACCTGCAGCAGCAGGTTGAGGGTCAGGGCGGCCCTGGCGGGGCCGGCGTCCACCGGGTCGAACCCGATGTCACGGGCCAGCGCGGCCACGGTGTCCTTGGCTCCGGCGTCGTCGCCGGCGAGCAGAACCGACGCCGCGATGCCGTCGACCACCGGGGATCCGAGGTTCTGGGCGAACACGTGGTTCCACCCCTTGACCACGCGCGCGCCCGGCGCCCACTGCTGGATGAGCTCGGTGGTCGAGACGTCGGCCTGCGCCCGTCCGCCCACGTAGGGATTCGTGATGTCGATCAGGATCTTCCCGGAGAGGTCGCCCAGCGCCGGGATGGCGCTCCCTCTCGCTCGCCCTGCCGGGGCCAACCGCCCGGTGAGTCGGGGCATTCCCGGCGCCCGCTGACTGAACGTCCGTCCCGGGCTCCTCAGTCGTTGCCCGACGGGGTGAGCACCCCCAGCTCCCTGAGGCTCGCCGCCAGCCGCTCGTGCTCCTCCGGGCTCAGGGCGCGAAGGGGGGCGCGGCAGTCGGGGCCGACGGGGACGCCGCGGAGGCCGAGGGCGGCCTTGAGGGAACCCGGGACCGGGAAGCCCTGGATGGCCCGGCGGACCGCCGCCGCGCGCTCGCCGGCTCCCGCGTCCCGCGTCCGGACGACCTCTGCGACCAGCTCCGGGAAGGCCGTGGCGAGGCCGCTGACGGCGCCGACGGCGCCGCGCTCGAGGCCCTGGAGGATGAGGGCCTCGGGACCCACCAGGACGTCAACGCCGTCCAGCAGGTAGGGCTCGAACCGGTCGAAGGGCGAGTCGGACACCTTCATCCCAGCGAAGTTCGGCGCGGCGTCACGGAGGTCCAGCAGCACCACCGTCGGTACCGCGTAGCCACTGCGCGCCGCGAACTCGTAGACGTAGAACGGCAGCGGGTTGCAAGCCGATGCAGCTGCAGCGAAGTGCGAGAGCAACTCGATGCGATCGAACGGGTAGTAGGGCGGCGCGATCACGGCCACGGCGTCGGCCCCGGCCTCCGCCGCGTGGTCGGCCAGCACCACGGTGGCCGCCGTGGTCTGGGCGCCGCAGTGCACGGCCACGCGCATCCGCCCGGCCGCGGCGTCAACGAACAGCTCCGCGGCCCGCCGGCGCTCCGCCGGCGCGAGCATGATCCCCTCGCCGGTGGTCCCCAGGGCCAGGATCCCATCCATCCCGCCGCGAAGCAGGAACTCCATGAGCAAGCCGAAGGCGTCCTCGTCCAGCCGCTCGCCCCCCTCCCGGAGCGGCGTGGCGGCGGCGGCCAGCGTCCCTCGCAATGGGCCGGTTCCGGCAATCCTCGGGATGGGCTCCATGGACATCAGAGCGTATCGAGGTCCCGGGTCCCGAACCGCCGGTCCGGCAGGAACGCATTCCGGTCCGCCGTCAGCGTCCCCGCCATCACGTCGGCCAGGATGCGACTCCCGGCCGGGCTCGCCATGACGCCGTGGCCGCTGTAGCCCGTGTTCACGAACAGGCCGGCCACCTCGGTCTCCCCGATGAGCGGGCGGTGGTCCGGCGTCATCGTGTACTGCCCGGCCTGGAGGAACCACGCCGGGGCCCCGCGCTCCCACACGTCTGTCCAGAACGGCACGATGCGCGCGGCGGCCAGGGAGCTTGACGGGTCCAGCACCGCGAACGGGAACCCGTGGTCGAGCGGAACCTCCTCGGCCGGAGGGCTCGGCTCGGTGGCCGGGTCGGTGCACAGGACCGCGGCCCCCCGCAGGAACGGGCGCCAGTGGGTCCCGGTGTCGTCGTCGATGGTCATCGGCGCGTCCGGAGGCACGTCGGGGAGCTCGGCGAACACCAGCTTGCTCCGGCGGACCGTCTCCACGGGCAGCCGCACGCGGGCCATCGCGGCCACCACGCCGGACTGCGGTCCACAGGCGATCACCGCCCGTTCGCACGCCACCGTCCCCCGGGAGGTCTCCACGCCCCTCAGCCGGCCCCCATCCACCGCGAACCCGGTGACTCGCGTCCCCACCGCGACGGCCGCCCCCGACGCGGCCGCCAGCCCCAGCGTCAGCTCCTTCGGATCGAGGAATCCGTCCCCCGCCCGGAACCGGGCCTGCACCACCTCCGGCCCGACGAACGGGAACCGCCGCCTGACCTCCTCGCCTTCGAGCACCTCGACGTCGTCGAGCCCCCAGGACCGCTGGCGCTCCACCAACTCGCGCTGCCACGCCGCCCGGTCCTCCGACGTGGTGGCGAACAGATATCCCTGCTCCCGCACGGACGGGTCG
>WNGB01004505.1_pt1 | contig 21215 bp, 18 predicted proteins | sample 5400681 | NCBI WGS metagenome assembly WNGB01 (sample SAMN13153367, study PRJNA577476) | soil metagenome | isolation source: 115 cm soil or saprolite under grassland replicate 2 | place: USA:California | collected 2016-06-15
AGATCGGCAGGATCCCGGCGGAGCCCCACGGCGCGGCGGCGACCGCGCCGATGCCGCTGGCCGGCCCGGCCTCGGCGCGCAGCGGGTGGTTCGGCAGGAACGGCGCCAGGTGGGCCCTGACCGCGACCGGGCCGACGCCTGGCCCGCCGCCCCCGTGCGGGATGCAGAAGGTCTTGTGGAGGTTGAGGTGCGAGACGTCTGCGCCGAATCGGCCGGGCTTGGCCACGCCGACGAGCGCGTTGAGGTTCGCGCCGTCGACGTACACCTGCCCGCCGGCGGCCTGGACTAGGTCGCACAGCTCGCGGATGCCCGCCTCGAAAACGCCGTGGGTGGACGGGTAGGTGACCATGGCGGCGGCGAGGCGGCCAGCGTGCTGCGCGGCCTTGGCGCGCAGGTCGTCGAGGTCGACGTTGCCGTGCTGGTCGCAGGCGACCACCACGACCCGCATGCCGGCCATGGCCGCGGAGGCGGCGTTGGTGCCGTGCGCCGACGACGGGATAAGGCAGACATCGCGGCGCTCGTCGCCGCGGCTGCGGTGCCAGGCACGGATCGCGAGCAGGCCGGCGAGCTCGCCCTGCGATCCGGCGTTCGGCTGCAGCGACACGGCGTCGTACCCGGTGATCTCGACGAGCATCGCGTCCAGCTCGCGGATCAGGTCGAGGTAGCCCCGGGCCTGCTCCAGCGGGGCAAACGGGTGCATGTTCGCGAACTCGGGCCATGAGATCGGCGCCATCTCGCTGGTGGCGTTGAGCTTCATCGTGCAGGAGCCGAGCGGGATCATCGAGCGGTCCAGCGCCACGTCCCTGTCGGCCAGACGGCGCAGGTAGCGCAGCAGCTCGGTCTCGGAGTGGTAGCTGTGGAACACCGGGTGGGCGAGGATCTCGCTGGCGCGCCGCAGCGCCGCCGGGATCCCGTCAGGAAGCGCCGGGTCCGCGTCCAGCGCGGCAACTGACACCCCGCCGCCGTCGTCGCTGTCGCCTTGGCCGCCGCGGGTCCTCCCGAACGCCGTCCAGACCGCCTCGACGGTCGCGGTGGTGGTGGTCTCGTCGAGGCTGACCCCGAGGGTGTCGGCATCGACCTCGCGCAGGTTGATGCGCCGCTCCCGGGCCGCCGCGGCGACCTCAGCGGCCCGACCGGGTACCCGCACGGTCAGCGTGTCGAACCAGGTGCCGTTCGCCACCTCGACCTCGTTGCCGACCCCCTGGCGCAGGCCCGCGGCAAGGATGGAGGTGAGGCGGTGGACCCGCTCGGCGATCGCACGCAAGCCGTCCGGGCCGTGCCAGACCGCGTACATGCCCGCGACGACCGCGAGCAGTACCTGGGCGGTGCAGATGTTGCTGGTCGCCCGCTCGCGGCGGATGTGCTGCTCGCGGGTCTGCAGCGCCAGCCTCAGGGCGGGCCTCCCCGCCGGGTCGGTGGACACGCCGACCAGCCGCCCGGGCAGCGAGCGTACGTACGCCTCGCGGGTGGCCATGTAGGCGGCGTGCGGGCCGCCGAACCACATCGGCACGCCGAAGCGCTGCGACGACCCGACCACGATGTCAGCGCCCAGCTTGCCCGGCGGGACCAGCAGCACCAGCGCGAGCAGGTCGGCCGCGACCGTTACCAGCGCCCCGGCGGCGTGAGCGCGCTCGATCACCAGCCGCAGGTCGCGCACGGCCCCGCCCGACCCTGGGTACTGCAGCAGGACGCCGAAGACCGCCTGGGCGTCGGGGTCCAGGTCGACCTCCGGGTCACCGACGACCACCGGGACGCCGAGCGGCTCGGCCCTGGCCCGCAGCACCGCTATGGTCTGCGGGTGGCAGTCGGCGTCCACGAAGAAGGCACCGCCCTTGCGTTGGCCCGCGCGCTCGCGACCGGCGAGCCGCCAGCTCATGGCCATGGCTTCGGCTGCGGCGCTGCCCTCGTCGAGCAGGGAGGCGTTGGCCAGCTCCATGCCGGTGAGGTCGGCCACCATGGTCTGGAAGTTCAGTAGCGCTTCCAGCCGGCCCTGGGCGATCTCCGGCTGGTAGGGCGTATAGGCGGTGTACCAGGCGGGGTCCTCCAGCACGTTGCGCTGGATGACTGGCGGGGTGACCGTGCCGTGGTAGCCAAGGCCGATCAGCGAGGTGAAGACCTGGTTGCGGGCGGCCATCTCGCGCAGGCTGGCGCTGGCGGCCCGCTCGGTCATGGCGGAAGGCAGGCCGAGGGGCTGTGGGTCGAGGCGGATGGCGTCGGGGACCGTCTGGTCGAGCAGCTCGTCGAGCGACGCCAGGCCCAGCTCGGCGAGCATCTTGACCCGCTCGTCGGGGCTCGGCCCGATATGGCGTTGGGAGAACTCGTCGCGTCGCTCGAGCTCGTCCAGGGAGACGCGCTGCTGGCTCATTCGGAAGACCTCCTTGCACGCACGGTCAGGCTGGCGCCCCCGGGGCCGCCGGGCAACCGGGCGTTGCGGCGAAGCTTAGCGCACGGCTTTGGTGTCGCATCGGAACGACCGGCGCTCATCGAGCCGCTGGTCGATCCACGCGGCGAGGCGTTGCGCGGCCAGGGTATCGCCGCGGGCCTGGGCGGCGCGCAGGCGGGTGGCGGTGCGTTGGTGCTGCGGTGGGTGGGCGCTTTGGCTGGAACGCCAGCGCGCAGAAGGGGGCAGCGACTGGGTCGGCCCCCTTCCCGACCCGAGCGTCTGGCTGCACGGCGTGGTCGCGGAGGACCGGCGCCACGCCGTCTTCGCGGTGGTCCAGCTCGCCAGCTCGGCCGAAGTCATCCCGGCGAGGCTGCGGCTGCCCGGCCTCGACCCGGCGGCCAGCTACCTGGTGCGCCCCTGCGCGGAGCTGCCGCCGCCGGAGGCCGGCGCGACCGCGCAGCCGTCCTGGCTGAGCGGTGAGAGCGTCACCCTGCCCGGCCGGGTGCTCGCCACCGTCGGCCTGCCCGCCCCGCTGCTGCAGCCCGCCCAGGCGGCCGTGTTCGAGGCCGCCGCCCCACCCGCGTGACCAGGGCCTGCCGGCTCGCAAATCGGGTGACGCCGCCCGGCCCGCTCTGGCACGGTGGGCCGTCATGGGCTTCGTCGAGGTCGCCCACCTGCACTACGCCCTGCCAGGCGGCCGGGTGCTGCTCGACGACGCCTCCTTCCGCGTCGGCGAGGGGCAGAAGGTCGCCCTGGTCGGGGCGAACGGCACCGGCAAGACCACCCTGCTGCGGCTGATCGCGCGCGACGAGGCGCCCGAGCGCGGCAGCGTGGTGGTCGGCGGCCGCCTCGGCGTGATGCGCCAGTTCATCGGCTCGGTCCGTGACCACTCGACCGTCCGCGAGCTGCTGCTCGGGCTGGCGCCCGCCGCCGTGCGCGCGGCCGGGGCGGCCCTGGCCGGCGCCGAGCGCGGCCTCGACGGCGGCGGCGACCGGGCCGGCGTGCGCTACGCGGCCGCGCTGACCGCCTGGGGCGACGCCGGCGGCTACGAGACGGAGCTGCTGTGGGACCTCTGCACCACCGCCGCGCTCGGCCGCCCCCTCGACGAGGTCGCCGACCGCCCCGTCGGCACCCTCTCCGGCGGGGAGCAGAAGCGGCTGGCGCTCGAGGCGCTGCTGCGCGGCGACGACGAGGTGCTGCTGCTCGACGAGCCCGACAACTACCTGGACGTCGCCGGCAAGCGCTGGCTCGAGCAGGAGCTGGCCGCCAGCGGCAAGACGGTGCTGTACGTCAGCCACGACCGCGAGCTGCTGGCCCGCACGGCCACCAGGGTGGTGACGCTCGAGGGCCGCGCGACCTGGGTCCACGGCGGCGGCTTCGCCGGCTACCACGAGGCCCGCCAGGAGCGCCTGGCGCGCCTCGACGAGCAGCACCGGCGCTACCGGGAGGAGCACAAGCGGCTGGTCGAGGCGCTGCGCGAGTACAAGCGCCGCGCCTCCATCAGCGACAAGTTCGCCTCCCGCGCCAAGGCCATGGAGACCCGCATCAGGCGCTTCGAGACCGAGGAGCGGCCGGCGGAGCAGCCGGAGGCGCAGAAGCTCGCCATGCGGCTCGAGGGCGGGCGCACCGGCGTGCGGGCGCTCACCGCGCGGCGGCTCGCCCTCCCCGGGCTGGTGCTCCCGTTCGACCTGGAGGTCTTCTTCGGCGAGCGGGTCGCGGTGGTGGGGCCGAACGGCAGCGGCAAGAGCCACTTCCTGCGCCTGCTCGCCGGCCAGCCGGTCGCCCACGAGGGCGAGTGGCGGCTCGGCGCGCGGGTGGTGCCCGGCTGGTTCGCGCAGACCCACGACACCCCTGAGCTCGAGGGCCGCAGCCCCGTCGAGATCCTCCGCGGCGAGGGCCTCGACCGCGGCCAGGCGATCGGCCGGCTGCGCCGCTACGAGCTGCACGCGACCGCCGACCAGCGCTGGGAGACCCTCTCAGGCGGCCAGCAGGCGCGCCTGCAGATCCTGCTGCTCGAGGTCGGCGGCGCCACCATGCTGCTGCTCGACGAGCCGACCGACAACCTCGACCTGGCCTCGGCCGAGGCGCTCGAGGAAGGCCTCGCCGGCTACCAGGGCACGGTGCTCGCCGTGACCCACGACCGCTGGTTCATGCGCGCCTTCGACCGCTTCCTGGTCTTCGGCGACGACCGGCGCGTCGGCGAGCGACTCGAACCGCCCGAAGGGTGAGCGCGGGGCCGACGAGGGATCCCGCCGACGCCACCTGGGGCCCAAACAAGGATCCAGTCACAGGACCCGATGGGGGGGTCCGGGGGGGAGCTGTCTCGGGCTCCCCCCCGGATGGATCATCCCTGCCAGCTGGGCGATGCTGGCGACGTCGCGGTGGCCGTCGGCGGGGCAGAGGCCGAGCGGGTCGTAGTGCACCGGGTGGATGCCGGCGCCGCGCGCGCCGGCAACGTCGGCGAGGAGGCTGTCGCCCAGGTGGATGGTGCGGGCCGGCTCGACCGCCACCGCGTCCAGCGCGATCCGGAAGATGCGCGGGTCCGGCTTGGCGACGCCGACCACGGTGGAGTCGACCACCGTCGCCACCGGCACCCCCTGGCCGTCGCCGACCTGGCAGACGCCGAACGCGCGCAGCTGGCCCTCGACCGAGCCGTCGGCGTTGGAGACCACCGCGAGGCGGACGCCCGTGCGGGCCAGCTCGCGCAGCTCGGCCGCCGCCTGCTCGCGCAGGCGCGTCCACGGCGCCCGCATGTAGCCGGCGCCGGTGTCGAACAGCTCCCGCTCGGCGTCCTGCGCACGCTCGGGTGGCACGCCCGCAGCGCGCAGGTAGGCCCGGCGGTAGAGCCCCAGCACCTCGGCGCCGTCGCCGCCGGCGCGCCGTTCGGACTCGGCGAGGGCGACGTAGTGGGCGCGGTCCAGCCCGTCCGCGTGCGCCTGCACCCCGGCGCGCGCCAGCGCCTGGATCACCCCGGCGTGGTCGGGCAGGAAGAACACCCCGCCGACGTCGAGCAGGACGGCGTCGACCCCGTCGCCCGGCCCGCCGCCAGGGGCCGCGCCAGGCCGGCCGCCAGGGACATGCGGGACCTCGGCGGGGTACGGGTCGGGCGTCATCGGCGGCTCCCGGCGGCACGGGCGGCGCCCTGGCGGGCACGAGCGCCGCGGTCTGTCGCTGTGCCCGTCCACGCTACACGCCGCATGCGCCAGGCCGGTCCGGCTGGAGGCGGGACCTGAGCGGGAGGTAATAATCGGAGGCCTGGGCTACCACCCGTCGCGGCCAGCGACGTGTAATGGTCGCGGCCGGCGGGACCGATGCGGGAGGGCGGATGCGCGGGCCGGCCGTCGTGTCCCGGGCCGTGGTGGGTACGCCGAAGGAGGTGGCATGGACGCGGGTGGGCGGGGTGGCCGCGGCCGCCGGTGGTCGCCGGCGCTGACCCTGGCCGCGCTCGGCGCGGTGCTCGCCGCGCTGCTGTGGCTGGTCGCCCTGGCCAGCCGCGACCGTTCCCCGGAGGCGGCGGGGCAGGCACGGGGGCCGCTGGTGGCCTCCCCGCGGCTCGTCGCCGCCACCTACGTCCTGCTCCTGATGCTGGGGACGGTGCAGCTCACCCTGCTGCTGGTGCAGACGCTGCGGCGCCGGCTCTCCGGACCGGCGACGCGCCGCTCGCCCTGGCGCGGGCTGCGCTGGGTGGCCGGGCTGCTGCTGCTCTGCTTCCTGCTCGCCAACCTCGTCCTGCCGAACTGGCTCGGGCTGCGGCCCGGGTCGGGCCAGGGCGAGCAGAACGCCCCCGACGCCACCGCGGGCGGCGGCGGGGTGGCCGCCGGGCGCTCGCCGACCACCGTCGGCGCCGGGCTGGTCGCGTTCGTGCTGCTGCTGCTGGTGCTCGCCGCGGTGGTGGCGGCGCGCCGCCGGGGGCGCGCCCGGCCACCGTCGGCGCTGGTCGCCAAGGAGCTGTCCGCGCTGGTCGAGCGGTCACTGGCCGAGCTCGACGCCGAGCGTGACCCGCGCAGGGCGGTGATCGCCGCCTACGCCGGCATGGAGCAGACCCTGGCCGCCAGCGGCCTGCCCCGCGCCCCGGCCGAGGCGCCGCTCGAGTACCTCGCCCGCGCCCTGGTCGAGCTGCAGGTCGGCGAGGCGTCGGCCGGCCGCCTCACCGAGCTGTTCCAGCGTGCCCGCTTCAGCCGCCACGAGGTCGGCGAGGCGATGAAGCGCGACGCGATCGTGGCGCTCGCCGCCGTCCGCGACGAGCTGCGCGCCGCCGCGGAGGCGGCGGGGGAGCCGGCCCCGGCCGGCCAGGCAGGTGCCGCGCCTGGGGAGGCCGATCGGTCCGTGGCGGGGGAGCGGCCGTGATGCCCGCTGCCTGGAAGCCGGACCAGGCCGTGTGGGCGTCCGCCGGTCCGGGCCGGGGGACAGCGGGGGAGCGCCGGTGATCCCGGGGCAGCGGGGAGCCAGGCCTCCACGCGGTGGCCGCTGGGGGACCGGGCCGGAACGGCGCCGCGATGCCGCGGCCGAGCGCTTGGCGGCGGTGGTCCCCGCACGCGGGCAGCGCGGCACGGGCGGCGAGGAGCGTCGGCCGGCCGCCCGCTCCGGGCGTGGCGGCGCGGCATGGCGGGCGCTCGGCTGGGTGCTGGCGCTGGCCGCCACCGGCGGCGGGCTCGCGGCGCTGCGGGCATTGGCTCCCGACCGGCCATTCCTCGGCAAGGCGTTCCTGCTCGCCGTGGCCGCGGTGGTGGTGGCCAGGCTGGCCGCCCGCGCGGCCCGGACCGGCGAGCCCGGCGCCGAGCGCTCCGCCTACGACCGGGCCGCCCGCGCCGGTGCAGGCAGGCCGCCGCCACCCGACGACCTGCGCCGCCTGGAGCAGGCGCTGTGGTTCTCCAGCGCGCGCGAGGCCGACCTGCAACTGCGCCTGCGGCCGGTGCTGCGGGAGATCGCCGAGCTGCGCCTGGCCGGCCACGGCATCGCCCTCGACGGCGACCAGGAGGTCGCCCGCGCGGCCCTCGGCCGGGAGCTGTGGGAGGTGGTGCGGCGCGACCGCGCGGCCCCGGCCGACCCCGACGCGCCCGGGCTCTCCCCGGCCGCGCTGCACGCCCTCGTCGAGCGGCTCGAGGCGATCTGAGTGGCGCTCGGTCTCCGGGAGGTCAGCGAGCTCGCCGGGCGCGTGCTCGACGAGGTCGAGCGCGCCGTCGTCGGCAAGCGGACCGCGCTCGAGCTGGTGCTCGCCGGCATCCTCGCCGACGGCCACGTGCTGGTCGAGGACTTCCCCGGCCTCGCCAAGACGCTGATCGCCCGCTCCTTCGCCCAGGTCCTCTCGCTCGACTTCGCCCGCATCCAGTTCACCCCCGACCTGATGCCGTCGGACGTCACCGGCTCGTCGATCTTCAACCAGCGCAGCGGCGACTTCGAGTTCCGGCCCGGCCCGGTGTTCACCAACCTGGTGCTGGCCGACGAGATCAACCGGGCGCCCCCCAAGACCCAGGCGGCGCTGCTGGAGGCCATGCAGGAGCGGCAGGTCACCACCGAGGGCCGCACCCGCACCCTGGGACCGCCGTTTCTGGTTCTCGCCACCCAGAACCCGATCGAGTACGAGGGCACCTACCCGCTGCCCGAGGCGCAGCTCGACCGCTTCCTGCTGCGCGCCGCGATCGGCTACCCGAGCCGCGACGACGAGTGGGGCATGCTGGCCCGCCGACTCGAGCGGCGCGCCGACGAGCTGCTGCTCGACCCGGTGGTCGACCGCGCCGACCTGCTCGCCGCCCAGCGCGCGGTCGAGGAGGTGTACCTGGACGAGAGCGTCGGCCGCTACCTGGTCGACCTGGTGGCCGCGACCCGCGCCAGCCCGCGGGTGCGGGTCGGGGCGAGCCCGCGCGGCACCATCGCGCTCGCCAAGCTCGCCAGGGTCCACGCCGTGCTCGCCGGCCGCGACTTCGTCACCCCGGACGACGTCAAGGCGGTCGCCGGACCCGCCCTCGGCCACCGCCTGGTGCTCCGCCCCGAGCTGTGGGCGCAGCGCGTCCGCGGCGACGAGGTGGTGGCCGAGTGCCTCGCCCAGGTGCCCACCCCGGCCGCGGTCGAGCCAGGGGACGAGCCGGCGCGCGAGGTGCCTGGGCCGGGCGCGGAGGCGCCGGCGGCGAGCCGGCAGGGCGGGGACCGTCACGCCGCGCCGGTCAGGGGCGGCCAGGCGCACGGGCCCGGCGGGGACGGCCCCCGCCGCCGATGACCCGCTACCCGACCCAGAAGCTCGGCGCCTACACCGCCGTGGTGGCGCTCGGGCTGCTCGGCGCGCTCGCCGCCAGGCTGCCCGAGCTGGTGGCGGTGGTGGCGCCGTTCGCGCTGCTGCTGCTGGCCGGGCTGGTCGGTGCGCGGCCGCCGCGACTGGACGCGCGCCTGGCCGTGGCCGAGGAGCGGATGGTCGAGGGCCAGGCCGTCCGGCTGCAGCTGGAGCTGGCCGCCCAGACCCCCGTCGAGCAGGTGGAGGTGCTGGTCGGCGTGCCGAGCGGCCTCGCCGTCGAGGACGGGCCCAACCCGACCGCCGTGCCGCTGGCGGCGGGCGAGCCGACCAGCCTGCGCTGGAACCTGCGCGGCCGGCGCTGGGGCCTGTACCGGCCCGGCCGGGCCTGGCTGCGGGTCCGCGACCGCTTCGGCCTGTTCCACTACGAGACCGCGATCGAGGCCGGCTCGGCGCTGCGGGTCTACCCGGGCGCGGACGCCCTGCTCAGCCTGGTGCGCCCGTTCGACACCCGGGTCACCGCCGGCGAGCAGGTCGCCCGCGCCAAGGGCGACGGCATCGAGTTCGCCGACCTGCGCCCGTTCGTCCCAGGCGACCGGGTCCGGCGCGTCAACTGGCGGGCCAGCGCCAGGCGCGGGGCGCTGTGGGTGAACGAGGCCCACCCGGAGCGCAACGCCGACATCGTCCTGTTCCTCGACACCTTCGCCGAGGCCGGCGGGACCGGCGGCACCCTGGCCGCGGCCGTGCGCGCCGCCACCGCGCTGGCCGCCCGCTACCTCGACCGCCGCGACCGGGTCGGCCTGGTACGCCTCGGCGGGACGCTCGAGTGGCTGCTCCCCGGCACCGGCCCGGGCCACCTGCACCGGGTGGTCGAGGCGCTGCTCGAAGCGGACGCCACCCCGAGCTACGTGGACAAGGGCCTGCACCTGGTCCCGCCCCGCACCCTGCCGCCGGGCGCGCTGGTGATCGCGATCACGCCGCTGCTCGACCAGCGCGGCCGCGCGATCCTGGTCGACCTCCACCACCGCGGCTGGGACCTGGTGGTGGTTGAGGTCTCGCCGCTGGCCTACGCCGACCCGCCCGACGGCGAGTTCGGCGCCCTCGCCCAGCGCCTGTGGCGGCTGCAGCGGGAGGCCGTCAGGGCGCGCTACGAGCGCCTCGGCATCGCCGTCGCCGAGTGGCGCGAGGACGTCCCCCTCGACGCGGTGCTGGAGGAGGTGGCGGCATTCCGGCGCTTCGCGCGCCACGTGCGCGCCTGACCACCGCGGTCGCCGCGCTCGGCTGCTGGGCGGTCGCGGCCGTGACCACCGGCCGCGGCGATGCCCTCTTCGTGCCCTTCGCGTTGCTCGTCGACCTGGCGGCCGGGGCGCTGCTGCTGCTCGCGCTGGCCCGCGCCTGGGGCGCCGGCATCGGCTGGGCGCTGGTCCTGTCCGTGCTCGCCTACCTGCTCGCCGTGCTGGCCGCGTCCGCCGAGGTCGACCCGACCGCCCCGGTCGTCGGGGTCTTCCTGTTCCTCACCGCCGAGCTGGCCTACTGGTCGGTCGAGCTGCGACCCCCGGCCAGGCAGGCGCCCGACCTGCCCGTCCGCCGGCTCACCACGATCGTGACGGTCGCGCTGGTCGCCGAGCTGCTCGCCGCCCTGGCGCTGCTCGGCAGCGGCCCGGACGCCGGCTTGGCGCTCGACGTGGCCGGCGCGGTCGCCGCCGTCGCCGCCGTCGCCCTCCTGGTCAGCCTCCCCGCCCGGCGGCGTGGTTGATAGCGTCACGGCCGGCACCGGCCGGGGCTAGCGGCGCGGGCCGTCCTCGAGCCCGCGCCAGCGGGCCAGCGTCACTCCAGCCGCCCGGCGGCCGTCGGCCGCGAGGCGGCGGCCGAGGGGCGCGGCGCCGGCGCGGCCACGCGCGGCCGTGGCCCGCCAGTGCGCCACGTACGCCGCCTTGCGCAGCGCCACCACCCCGACCACGAGCCAGGCCAGCAGGACGGGCAGCGCGACCACGTCCACGCCGGCGCGCAGCCCGTCCGTGGCCGGGTCGTACGAGGCGAACAGCCCCTTGGCGGTGAACCAGACGGCGGTCACGCCGAGCAGCACGAACCCGGCCCAGCACGCCGCCAGCGTCTGGTACCAGGACGCCGGCCGTACCGGTGGCAGCCGCCGAGCGGGGCGCGCCTCGAGGGGCCGCTCCTCGTCGACCAGCCCGAGCGTGCTCAGCGAGCGGTGCAGCGCCCGGCGCACCTCCTGGTGGCCGAGCACGCCGACGCCGTACGCACCAAGGCGCCGGCGGCGGTCCAGCCGCCGCACCGCGATCAAGGTCGGCAGCAGCACCACGCCCACCCCGTTCACCAGGTTGGCCAGGGCGACGCCTCGGATCGGATCACCACCGGCGGTCAGCAGCGCGCCGAGGCTGAACAGCACCACCCACCCCGCCAGCGCCACCATCCAGGTCCAGAAGTCCCCTCGGTCGGACCCGTCCCACCACCAGTCGACCTGCAGACGGCTGTTTCCTCCCGGTTGCGGCATACCGTTACGCACCCCCGCCGCGACTCGCCTTGGATCGGCCACTATTGGCCCTACCCGCCGAATATCGGCTGGGAACCAGTCACTCCGGAGAGTTGCGGCCAGACTTAGGGCTCCCTAATGTTAGGGTCTCACAGCGTCGCCGGTTTGGAGGGGCCGCCAGATGTACGTCTGCCACTGCCGGGCGGTCACCGACTGCCGCATCCGCGAGGTGATCGCGGCGGGAGCGACCGGCCTCGGCGAGGTGGCGCGGCGCAGCGGCGCCGGCATCACCTGCGGCGGCTGCCTGCCAGGGGTGAGGCGGATAGTGGATGCATCCACATCCGGGGGGGAGAAGGTTGATCCATTCGGGAGGAGCCCGAGACAGCTCCCCCCGAGCCCCCCATCGGGTACTGCGGCGGGATCCCTGTCCGGGCCCCAGGCGGCCGTGGCGGGGTCTTAGGGAAGTAGGACGCAAACCGCTGTCGCGGTCCTCGTAGGCCGCCTACCGGCCGCTGGCCGAGAAGTGCTGGTAGTCCTTTGCGGCGTGCCAAAGCCCGCCCCAGCCCCAGCCGATCGACGCGAACGCGCGCACGGTGGCGTCACCGCCGTGGATCGTGCCAGGCGCCCGGCGGCTGCGGTCCGCGTAGGGTCCGGCGGCGGGCGGCGTCACCCGCCCGCCCGCGGTCACGTAGGGGTTCTGCACCGGGTTGAGGTCGATCGCCCGGCCGTAGGCGTGCTCCGACCAGTGGCTGGTGCCCGCGACCGGGCGGCAGTTGAAGGCCGAGGTGTTGTTCGCCGCCACCGAGAGGTCGTCGTCGCCCCGGTAGGCGTCCACCAGGCGCATCCGCGCGATCGGGAAGCGGTCGGCGAACAGGCTGGCCAGCACGCGCAGCAGTGGCGCCGCGTAGCGGCGCTGGACCACCAGCTCGCCACGGTGCACGCGCCCGTCGAAGCCCCAGTGGTCGACGGTGAGCAGCCCCAGCCGCGACGGGCCGACCGGGCAGCCGGGCCGCCAGGAGTAGCGCATGCGCGCAAGGGTGGCGGCGTCGATCGCCGCCACGCCGCCGTGGAACCGCGGCGTGGCGCTCCGCGCTGCGCCGGCGGGCTGCGCTGGCGGCCGGGTGGACGCCACCGTCGGCGAGGTGGCTGCCGTGGACGGCGTGGCGCCAGCGGCGGGGGCGGGGGCGGCCTGCCGCACGGGCGCGTGCCTGGTGCCACAGCCGCCGGCCAGCACGCCGACGACCACGCTCAGCGCGAGCACGCGCCTCACCCCGGCGGCTCCTTTCGGCATCGCTGCGACGGCTGCTCGCGCCATTGCACCATCGAGCAGGCCGGTGGCGCTCAGACGCCGCTGACCTGGACCCCGACCACGCGCAACGCGGCCGCGACCACGACGCTGCAGCATGCGACGCTGCGCCACCCGGGTGTGGGGGATCATCCGGGGGAAAACCGACCATACACCATCAGTCAGTACAAAGGGTGGAACGCGGACCGTCCCGGGGCGTCTGACTGGAGGCGGGTGGCGGAGGGGCCGGTAGGGGCTGAACCCGCACGCGGACGGTGCGCTCAGGCCGTCGGGATGGTGGGGAGGCGCAGCTCGAAGCGGGCGCCGTGGTCGGAGTGGACGGGGTCGGTGGCCTGGACGTCGCCGTCGTAGGTGCGGGCGGTCTGGCGGGCGACGTAGAGGCCCAGGCCGAGGCCGCCGACCGGGCGGGTGGTGCTGGAGTCGAGCTGGGTGAACCACTCGAACACCCGGTCGCGGTCGCCTGGTGGGATGCCTGGTCCGCTGTCCTCGACCACCAGCAGCGCCTCGCGGCCCTCGCGCAGCACCTCCACCGGGATGCTGGGGCTGTCGGGGGCGTGCTTGACGGCGTTGTCGATCAGGTTGGCGAGGACGCGCCGCAGCGCTTCGGGGGTGAGCCGGACCGGCAGGCTGAGGTCGGCCGCGGCCACCAGGGTGATCTTCCGGTCGGGGTGCCTGTCGTGCCACAGGTCGACCACCCCTCGCGCCTCGGCCACCAGGTCGATGGGCTGCTGCGGGGTCGACCCGCTGGTGACCTGCTCGCACTCGGCGGCGATCAGGGCCTGCTGGACCAGGTCGTCGAGCCGCTTGGTGGCGTGCTCGGTGGCCAGCAGCAGCTCGTGGTGCTTGCCTGGCGGCAGCTTCGTCTGCTGGCGGACCAGCGTGCTCACCGCGCCGAGCGCGGCGGTGAGCGGCGTGCGGAACTCGTGTGAGATGGTGGCGAGCAAGTTGGACTTCAGCCGCGCCGCCTCCGCGAACTGCTCAGCGAGCACCTGCCGCTCGGCGGCGAGCCGGCGCTGCTCGGCCTCGTTGGCCTCGGCCGCCTCGGCAGCGTGGACCGCGACCAGGCGGGCGGCCTGCGCGTTGACTGCGGTGCGGGCCAGGACGTAGAGGCCGATCAGGGGGATGACGAACAGCAGCAGCAGGCTGACGCGGACGGTGGCCACCAGCAGCGTCACCGGCGCGACCGCGAACATGATCGTCGAGGTCAACACTTGCGGGGCGTCCTCGCGCAAGTCGTCACGGAGGCCGGCGATCAGGTCAGGGCCGCGGCTGAGCGCGCTGGCCATGCGCACCAGGACGTTGTTGGCGAGCAGGAAGGTGACCGCGGCGCCGAGGAACGCCAGCAGGTCGAGGTCGCTGGCGGCGAATGGAACCTGGCCGCCGAGCAGGTGGTACGTGGCTGCGGCGGCGGCGAGCGTCAGCGCGTACTGGGCGGCGTTGAACACGACCGCCCGAGGTGGGCGGCCGTGGGTCAGGTCGCCGACCACCGAGGCGACCGCGTACGCCACCACGGCCGCGCCGAGGCCCCAGCCGAGCAGGAGCGCCACGGCGAAGGTCGTCGAGATCGTGAACGAGTACGCCTTGTCACGGCGCGGCACCGTGATCGAGGCGAGCTCGCTTGCGATCAGCAGCCCGACCAGCAGCCAGTATGCCGTGGGAGCGGTGGCGGCGGCGCGCAGGCCGCCGCGGACGGCGAGCAGGACGACGAGCGAGAGACCGGCCGCCGAGGTGGCGGCGACGTAGACCCGCAGCGGTGCCGGGCGAGCAGCGACGACCATAGCACCCGACCTTGGGAGGCAGCGGACACCAAGGTCGGGTAGCACATCACGGCATCGGAGCGGGTGTCGAGTCGCTCCGATGCCGCGACGGGTCAGCGGGTGGCTAGCCGTTCCACTTCAGGCTGGCGCCGAGTGAGGCGGCAAGGGCGGCGAACGCGCCGAGGATGCCAATGATCCTCGCAAGACGGGTCTTGAGCCGCATGTTCCGGGTCACCTCCCAACGTGCACGTGTGACCCCGTGAACGACTCAGTATAGGAGAACAACTCGAAAGTATGAACTCATTCATTTCTTACATAAGTGTAAATTATTCCAAACTGGAACCAAGTCCCGCATCCGGAAGTGGCCAAGGCGTCGTTCGCGGTCCTTGGCCACTTCCGGATGCGGGGGAGCCGCGGTCGAGCGGCGTCGTGTACAAGACCGTGGGACGGCCTGCATCGTCGAGGTCATCCCCGAGGGCGCGTCCCTGACCTACGGCGTGGGCGTCTCCCTGTGGAAGATGCGCACCCCGGCCACGGCTCGCGCACGCGTGCCAGTGACGCCGGCCAGGGGTGGGTAGGGAAGTGGTGGCGGGCGGTGTCGGGGCTGCGGCAGACTACCGGCCTTGCGCGGCTGGCCAGCGGGGCCGCCGCCGGCACCAGCGAAGGAGCGGCGGTGCAGGCCGACCAGCGCATCATCGAGCTGCTGAACAGGGTGCTCACCTTCGAGCTGACCGCTGTCAACCAGTACTTCCTCAACGGCCGCATGTGCAGCAACTGGGGCTACGAGCGGCTGGCAGAGCGGCACCGGGCCATCTCCCTGGAGGAGATGCACGACGTCGAGGAGCTGATCGACCGCATCCTGTTCCTCGAAGGCCTGCCCAACCTGCAGCGGCTCGACCACGTGGCCGTCGGCGAGACACCGGTCGAGCAGCTGCGCCTGGCCCTCGAGCTGGAGCGCACCGCCGTGCGCAACCTGCACGACGGCATCGCCCTCTGCCTCGAGGTCGGCGACCAGGGCACGCGCGAGTTCCTGGCGGGCATGCTGGCGGAGGAGGAGCGGCACTGCGACTACTGGGAGACCCAGCTCGCCGCGGTCGACGCCGTCGGCGAGGCCAACTACCTCGCCCAGCAGCTGCGCGCGTAGGGAGCTGGATCAGCCGACCCCGTCCGCCGGGCCCGGCCGCCCGGTCGTGCGCTGGCGGCGCGCCCAGGTCCAGGGGTAGTTGGGGTCCTCGGCGTCGCGGGCGGCCGGGCCGAGCGCCAGCGGACGGAAGGTGTCCACCATCACCGCCAGCTCCTCGGTGCCTGGCTTGCCGAGGGCGGCCTCGACGCTGCCGGGCTGCGGGCCGTGGGTGAAGCCGCTGGGGTGCAGCGAGATCGACCCCTGCACGATGCCGGAGCCGGCGCGGCTCATGAAGTCGCCGCCGGTGTAGAAGATCATCTCGTCGGAGTCGACGTTGGCGTGGTTGTAGGGCACCGGGATCGCCTGCGGGTGGTAGTCGAACAGCCGCGGCACGAAGCTGCAGACCACGAAGTTCGGTCCCTGGAAGGTCTGGTGCACCGGCGGTGGCTGGTGGACCCGCCCGGTGATCGGCTCGAAGTCGTGGATCGAGAAGCGGTACGGGTACAGGCAGCCGTCCCAGCCGACCACGTCGAACGGGTGGTGGTCGTAGACGTAGCGGGTCAGCCCGGCACGGTGCCGCACCAGCACCTCGGCCTCGCCCGGCTCGGAGACCAGCAGCGGCTCGTCCGGGCCGTGCAGGTCGCGCTCGCAGTAGGGGGCGTGCTCCAGGAACTGCCCGACGGCGGAGAGGTAGCGCCGCGGCGGCCGGATGTGGCCGAACGCCTCGACCACCAGTAGCCGCAGCGGCTCGCCGCCGCCGTCGACCAGCCAGCGGTGCGTGGTCGAGGTGGGCATGACCAGGTAGTCGCCCTCGCCGACGTCGAGCGTCCCGAACACCGTCTCCACCCGGGCGTGGCCGGCCTCGACGTAGACGCACTCGTCGCCGATGGCGTTGCGGTACAGCCCGCTGGAGCCGTCGGCGGCCACGTACGACAGGCGCACGTCGCCGTTGGCCATCAGCAACTGCCGCCCGGAGACCGGGTCGCCGCCGGTCTTCAGCGCGTGGGTGCGGAAGTGCCGCGGCAGCAGCGGGTGGTTGGGCGTGCTCGCGTCGGGCTCCTCCTCGACCGGCTCGGCCGCGACGATCGCGGTCGGCAGGTGCCGGTGGTAGAGGAGCGAGGCGTCGGAGGTGAAGCCCTCCTCGCCCATCAGCTCCTCGGCGTAGAGGCTCCCGTCGGGCTGCCGGAACTGGGTGTGGCGCTTTGGTGGGACTTCCCCGACCCTGCGGTAGTAGCTCATGGCAGCCTCCCGTCAGAGGTTCCCGCGCGCCGCCTGCTCGCGCTCCAGCGCCATGAACAGGGCCTTGAAGTTGCCCTCACCGAAGCCGCGCGAGCCGTGGCGCTCGATCATCTCGAAGAACACCGTCGGGCGGTCCTGGTTCATCTTGGTGAAGATCTGCAGCAGGTAGCCCTCGTCGTCGCGGTCGGCCAGGATGCCGAGCTCCTTGAGGGCGGCGACGTCCAGCTCCAGGTCGGCGAAGCGGTCGGCCAGGTCGTCGTAGTAGGCGTCGGGCACGCGCATGAACTCGATGCCGCGGTCGCGCAGCGCCCTGACCGTCGCGATGACGTCGTCGCTGGCGATGGCGATGTGCTGCACCCCGGGGCCACGGTAGAACTCGAGGTACTCGTCGATCTGGCTCTTGCGCTTGCCCTTGGCCGGCTCGTTGATGGGGAACTTGATACGGCCGGTGCCGTCCCAGGCGACCTTGCTCATCAGCGCCGAGTACTCGGTCGAGATCGCCTCGTCGCTGAAGTGCACCAACTGGGTGAACCCCATCACCCTCTCGTAGAACTCGACCCAGGTGTCCATCCTCCCCAGCTCGACGTTGCCGACCACGTGGTCGATGCGGCGCAGCCCGGGGTCGGGCAGCGGGTCGGCGACCTTCTCCCAGGCCACGTAGCCGGGCCGGTGCGGGCCGTGGTAACCGCTCCGGTCGACCAGCGAGTGGACCGTGTCGCCGTAGGTCGCGATCGCCGCCCGGCGCAGCACGCCGTGCTCGTCCTTCTCCTCCTCGGGCTCGAGCACCGGCCTGGCGCCGCGCTCGACCACCGCCGTCTCGAACGCGCGCCTGGCGTCGAGCACGCCGAGGCCGACGTCGCGCACGCCGTCGCCGTGCCTGGCGACGTGCTCGGCGATGGGGGAGTCGGGGGTGAGGGCGGAGGTCAGCACGAGCCGCACCTCGCCCTGGGCGACGACGTAGGAGGCCCGGTCGCGCACGCCCGTCTCCGGGCCGGCGTAGGCGACCGGCCGGAAGCCGTAGGCGGTGCGGTAGAAGTGGGCGGCCTGGCGGGCGTTGCCCACCCAGAGCTCGACCGCGTCGAAGCCGGTCAGGGCCAGGGGGTCGTCGACGGGCTGAACGGTCATGCGACGCTCCTCTCGGTCCATTCCATCCTCCACCTGTTCCCCCGGCTGCGCCATGATCACACCGGCACCCGAGCGCCCCTCGCCTTCTGTACATTTGCCCCATGGCGATCGTCCCCGGCCTGCGGGCCGTCATCGACCACACCGTCGCCGAGCCGGACACGGCGGTCGCGCTCGGCAGCGGTGACGTTCCCGTGCTCGGCACGCCGCGGGTGCTCGCCCTGGCCGAGCGCGCCACCGTCGCGGCCTGCGCGGGCGCGCTCGATCCCGGCGCCACCAGCGTCGGCACGCGGGTCGAGCTCGACCACCTGGCCGCGAGCCCGGTCGGGGCCACCGTGCGGGTCACGGCCGAGCTCGAGCGGGTCGAGGGTCGGCGCCTCGAGTTCGCCGTCGAGCTGCGCGACATGGGACGGCTCACCGCCCGTGGCCGGATCACCAGGGTGCTGGTCGACCGCGACGCCTTCCTGGACGCGGCCACGCGTTGACGGCCGGTGAGCGCTGGCCTTTCGGGTGCCCGAAATCTCTTGCCCACAGCCCTTCGTACCGGGTTCCACCGGCCAGGCTCTTGGGTAGACTCGGGCTTACCGAGACCGCACCGGCGCCCTGCCTCAGGCGCCGGTCGCTCGCTTTCGCCTTGCCCCCGCCCGAGGAACCTTGCGATGCCGATCGACGAGCAAGGCCTTGACCACGGCCTGCGCCGGCTGCGCGCCACCGCCGCGGAGACGGAGCGCGAAGGCCTGGCCGACGCCCTCCAGGACGTCGTCGCCGCCACCGGCGCCGTGTTCGGCGTCGACGGCGCCGCGCTGAGCCTGCTCGACGAGCAGGGCGAGCTGCGCTGGGTGGCCGCCAGCGACCCGGCGGTCGAGCTGGTCGAGCGCGCCCAGCTCGACCTCGGCGAGGGTCCTTGCCTGGACGCGGTCGCCAACGACCGGGTGGTGGCCACCCCGGACCTGGTGGGGGACGGCCGCTGGCCGCGGACGGAGGCGGTGATCCGCCACCACCGCCTGCGGGCGGTGCTCGCCGCCCCCATCCGGGTCGACGACCTGCCGGTCGGCAGCCTCAACCTGTACGCCCGCGAGGTGCGCCAGTGGAGCGAGGCGGACCTGCAGGCGATCGAGGCCTACGCGGCGGTCGTCGCCGACCTGCTGGTATCCGAGCTGCACCGCGAGGACCACGGCGACAAGGTCGGCCAGCTCGAGCACGCGCTGCTCTCCCGGGTCCTGGTCGAGCAGGCCAAGGGCGTGCTGATGGCGCGTCTCGGGCTGGGCTCGCGGCCCGCCTTCGAGCGCCTCCGCCGCCAGGCCCGCGAGCAGCGGCGCAAGCTCGACGAGGTGGCCAGGGAGGTGGTCGCCACCACCCAGTCCGACCAGCCGGCCAGCGGCAACGGCGCCGGTCCCCCCGACCGTCGCGGGCGGTGGACGCCGCGCCGCCGTGGCGGCCAGCCGGGCGAGCCGGTGACCCGGCTGACCCTGCTCGCCGCCGTGACCGACGCCGCCCTCGCCGACCTGGACCTGGAGTCGCTGCTGTTCGAGGTGCTGGAGCGGGTGCGCGCGGTGCTCCGGGTCGACCAGGCCACCGTGCTGCTGCTCACCAAGGACGGCCCGGAGCAGCTCGAGGTGCGCGCCTCGGTCCCGCGCGACGGGAGGACCCGCCCGGGGCTGCGGGTGGATCTCGGCGCGGGCGTCGTCGGCCGCATCGCGGCGGTCGGGGCCGGCCTCCTGGTCGAGGACCTGGCCGAGGCCGACGTGGCGCCGGTGCCGGTCAGCGCGGGGCTGCGCTGCATCGCCGGGGTGCCGCTGCTGGCCCGCGGGCGGCTGCTCGGCGTCCTGCACGTCGGCACGCGCGCGCCCGGTGGCGTCGGCCTCGCCACCCTGGAACGGCTCCAGGTGGTGGCCGAGCCGCTGTCGCTGGCGATCGAGCATGCCCGCCGCTTCGAGGCCGGCCGGACCGCCGGCCGCACCGGGCCGCGCTGACGCGGCCGGCGCCGGCTACAGGCCGGTGGTGGAGCGGGGGTAGGCGACCTTCGGATCGGTGGCGACGTTGACCAGGTAGGGGACGTTCGCCTCGAAGGCGCGGCGCAGCGCCGGCCCGACCTCGTCGGGGGAGGTGACCAGCTCGCCGGCGCCGCCGAGGGCGCGCACGACCTCGTCGTAGCGGCAGCCCGGCTGCAGGTCCGCGGCGACGTCGTAGCCGAACAGGAGCTGCATGGGGTGCTTCTCGAGGCCCCAGATGCCGTTGTTGCCCACCACCATCACCACCGGCAGGCCGTGGCGGACCAGCGTGTCGACGTCCATCAGGGAGAAGCCGGCGGCGCCGTCGCCGAGCAGCAGCACGACCTGGGCGGCGGGTCGCGCCAGGCGGGCGGCGATGGCGTAGCCGAGCCCGGTGCCGAGGCAGCCGTAGGGCCCCGGGTCGAGCCAGCCGCCCGGCCTGGCCGGCTCGACGTAGCGGCCGGCGAAGGAGACGAAGTCGCCGCCGTCGCCGATCACCACCGCGTCGTCGGCCAGCAGGCGGCGCAGCTCCCCGTAGATCCTCGCCGGGTGGATCGGCGTCGCGCCGCTCGCGAGCAGTTGCTGGTCCCGCGCCTGGGCCTCGGCGGCGGTGGCGCGCAGCTTTTCCAGCCAGGCCCCGTGGTCCGGCCGGCGGCGCTGCCGGGCGACCGCCTCGACCAGCCCGTCCAGCACGGCGGTGAGGTCGCCGGCGGCGGCGCCGGCCAGCTCCACGTGCGCGGCGAGCTGGCCGGCGGCGTCGGCGAGGTGGACCACCTTGGCGGCCGGCGCGCCGTCGCGCCCGCCGAAGGAGCCGTAGCCGAGCCGGAAGTCGAGCGGCGCGCCCGCCACCAGCACCAGGTCCGCCTGACCGAGCGCGAGCGAGCGGGCGCGGGTGACCACCAGCCCGGCGTCCGGCCCGACCACGCCCCGGCCCATGCCGTTGGCGATCACCGGCAGACGGAGGGCCGCGGCCGCGCGCGCGGCGGCCTCCTCGGCTCCGTCGGCCCAGACGTCCGAGCCGATGACCAGCACCGGCCGCTCGGCCTCGGCCAGCAGGGCGGCGACGCCCGCCAGCGCGTCGGGGTCGGGGACGGCCGGCTGCCGCGGGGCCTTCGGCGGCGCCGGCGCCGTGGCGACGGAGAACAGCTGGTCCATCGGCACGTCGAGGAAGACCGGGCCGCGGTGCGGCTCGGCGGCGAGGGTGAGCGCCCGGTCGACCTCGGCGGCGACGGCGGCCACCTCGGCGACCGTGCCGGCGTACTTGGTGACGGGGGCCAGCAGCGGCGGGTGGTCCAGCTCCTGCAGCGCGCCGCTGCCCCAGCGGCCGGTGGGCGCGCGCCCGCCGAGCACCAGCAGGGGCGAGCCGTTGAAGTGCGCGGTGGTGACCGCGCTGATGCCGTTGGTCACCCCGGGGCCGGCGGTCAGCACGGCCAGGCCCGGCCGGCGGGTGAGCTTGGCGGTGGCCTCGGCGGCGAACACCGCGGTCTGCTCGTGGCGCACGTCGACCAGGCGCATCGGCGGGTCGGCCTTGACCGCGCCGTCGTACAGCGGGAAGACGTGCGCGCCGGAGAGGGTGA
>WNGB01004506.1_pt1 | contig 21210 bp, 17 predicted proteins | sample 5400681 | NCBI WGS metagenome assembly WNGB01 (sample SAMN13153367, study PRJNA577476) | soil metagenome | isolation source: 115 cm soil or saprolite under grassland replicate 2 | place: USA:California | collected 2016-06-15
ATCCGCGACATGGTCGAAACTGAGCCGGTCAAATTTTGGCGGGACTCGGCTGAAATCGAGCGCGGCGAATTGAAAACGGAAGAGATTGAGACCGAAGTCTTTTTCTTTCCTGCCGCCGGACATGCGGAGAAAGAAGGCACATTCACAAACACGCAGCGCCTCCTGCAATGGCGCGAGAAAGCGGTAGAGCCCCCGGGCGATTCTCGATCCGACGCGTGGTTCATTCATCAACTGGCTTTGAGGCTGATTGCCAAAGCCAGGGCCTCCGATGATCCGATAGACGAACCGCTGCGCGCGCTCAATTGGTGGTATCCGGAAGACGAACTCGGCGAGCCCAAAATGGAAGCAGTGCTCGCTGAGATCAATGGCTGGAAAACCGAACCGCAATCAAACGCAGATGGCGTTCTTTTTGGGAGAGATCGAGAAGGGCAACCCCATCATGGTCCACAAGTCGCGGATTATAACGAATTGAAAGCCGATGGCTCGACCGCGTGCGGCGCTTGGATTTATTCGGGCGTCTTCAATCGGGACGGCGTGAACAAAGCAAACACGCGTGAATCGAGGGATTATCTCGGCCACGGTTGGGGCTTCAGTTGGCCAAGCGACCGCCGCATCATTTACAATCGCGCGAGCGCGAAACCGAACGGCGAACCGTGGAGCGAACGTAAGAAACTTGTCTGGTGGGAATCGGAAAAATGGACCGGCCTTGACGTTCCTGATTTCAAGGCGAGCAAACCTCCCGATTATCGACCGCGAGGGGACGAAAGTGGTCTTGATGGTCAGCGCGGCGACGCGCCATTCATCCTGCACGAAGACGGCTTAGGCTGGATATACGTTCCGAAAGGTTTGCAGGATGGCCCATTCCCGACGCACTACGAGCCGCTGGAATCGCCCGTGCGAAATCCGTTCTATTCACGCGACACGAACCCGGTGGTGAACTGGTTCACACGAAAGGAAAACCGTTTCGCACCGCCAGGCGACCCGCGCTTTCCGTATGTTCTCACCACATATCGGCTGACCGAGCATCATACCGGCGGCGGGATGTCGCGTTTCCTGAGTCATCTTTCCGAATTGCAGCCGGAGATGTTCGTCGAAATGTCGCCAGAATTGGCGGCGAAGCTGAAGATCGATAATAGCGATTACGTTTGCATTGTGAGCTTGCGCGGCGCGATTGAGGCGCGTGCGCTCGTTAGCCGCCGCATTCGACCGATGAATTTGAACGGAAAAACCGTCCATCAGGTCGCAATTCCATTTCATTTCGGAGCCGCCGGTCCGTTGCGCGGTAACGCTGCCAATAATCTGGTTGCGATTTCCGGCGAACCGAATGTCACGATCATGGAAAGCAAGGCGCTTGTGTGCAACATCATCCCGGGACGCTTGCCGCGTGGCCCGGCTTTTCTTGATTGGCTGGAGCGAAACGCGCCGCAAGCCGGTCAGCCACCGAATTTGCATCCGGAACAGCCGCCCCCCGGCGCGCCGAGCGGGGGAAAATTTTCGCGTAGTCATGGCAAGGAGGGAAAAACGGAATGATCGGTCGCGAACAAATGGTAGGGCGCGACCAGAGCTTGCCAGCCGTGGCCGGGGCGCACCGTCGCGTTTTCACAAGATGATCGGCGAAGGGACACAAAGCACGAACCAGCGTCGGCACAATTACGTGCAGGAAAACGTCGAAGTCGGCTTCTTCACCGATCCGACCGTGTGCATTGGTTGCAAAGCGTGCGAGGTCGCGTGCAAAGAATGGAACGAAGTGCCGGATGACGGCTTTACGTGGTCGGGAAATTCCTACGACAATACCGGGCATCTCGGCGCTTCCACATGGCGGCACGTCATGTTTCTTGAGCAGGATCGACAAAAAGGAAATCAGGTCGTTGGCTCTTACTCGTTAGGCAACGACGAGGATCCATTTCGCTGGGTTTTTCTTTCTGATGTTTGCAAGCATTGCGAAGAAGCCGGTTGCCTCGAAGCGTGTCCAACAGGCTCAATCGTCCGCACCGAGGTCGGTTCGGTACTTGTGCAAGACGATGTGTGCAACGGCTGCGGATATTGCGTCGTCTCCTGTCCATTTGGCGTGATCGATCGTCGGCCGGAACCGCTGCCAAACGCCGGCGGAGCTTTTAAGTGCACATTTTGTTACGATCGACAAAAAAGCGGGCTCGTGCCTGCCTGTGCGAAAGTCTGTCCAACCGAATCGATCGTCTTCGGGCGACTCGATGATCTGCGTGCGCGCGCGACGCAGCGCGTGCAAGAGTTGCGCCAACACGGTTATGACGACGCGCAACTTTACGATCCGCAGGAGACAAGCGTACGCGGCATTCACGCGTTCTTTCTGATTCTCGGCGAACCGGAGGCGTACGGGCTTCCGCCGAAACCACAAGTGCCGACAATTTATTTGAAGTCCGCATGGACTGCAGCGTTCGCGACTGCAATCGGCTCCCTCATTGTGACACTGCTGGCATTCGCGTTTTCATCTTCATGAACACCCCTGCATCAGAACAGCGGCTCGAACAATTACGCGAGAAAGCCTGGCAGGAGGGAGTCGTTACCGGTCGCGGCGTCGACGTTGTGGGTGGGCCAATGCCGCGAAAACCGGGCTACTACGGTGAGCCGGTGGTGAAACCGCCGGTCTGGACATGGGAGGTTCCGCTCTATTTTTTCTTCGGCGGAATTGCCGGGATGTCGGCGGTGATCGCGCTTGGCGCGGTCCTGTTTCATCATATCGACCTCGCGCGCGCAGCCATGTGGCTCGCGGCCATCGCCGGCGCGGTCCTCTCGCCTCTTCTGCTGATCATGGATCTGGGCCGTCCGCGTCTCTTCCTTAATATGCTGCGCGTCTTCAAACATCGCTCCCCCATGTCGATGGGGGCGTGGATTCTGACAGCATTTGGAACCTGCGCGGTGCCTGGATTGATCGCGCTCGAATTGCACGCACATCAGATTTTCCCTGGGACACTTGATCGACTCCTGAGCTTCGCCTCCGGGATTTTCACTTTTGGTGCGGCAATTTTTGGAACTTTGCTCGCGACTTACACCGGCGTGCTCATCGGAGCAACGGCGATTCCCGCGTGGTTTTTGCATCGCACATTGCTGCCGATTCATTTTGGAACCGCCGGATTAGGATCCGCCGCTGCCCTGTTGGAATTGTTCGGACATCGAATCTCTGCGCTTAACTTCCTCGGGTTTTACGCCGCAGCTGTTGAGACAGCGCTTTTGATCTGGCTCAGTGTTGCTAAGCATGGCGCAGCCGATCGCGCGATACACGAACACAGTTCTGGCCGGCTGATTCGGATCGGCGAAGTTTTAAACGGCCCGCTCGCGCTTGTTCTTCGTTTCTTCGGCTTGGTCCCGCTCGCAGCGATTTCATTTTTAATCGGCGCGCTCGTCAGCCGCTTCGGCTGGATCGCCGTGGGCAAAGTTTCAGGGGCCGATCCCGAAGCAGTGTTTGCTGCGGAACGGTGAACTTAGCTTTCTTTTCCTTTGAACACGCGGAACAGGAAGAAGAGCGACGGAAACAATACGATCGCCCCGGCGACCAGCGCATAGGTTAGCAGCCGGAGCGTGACCTCGGGGGCAGCGGCGTTAAAAATGGTGATGTCGGGCGTAATCAGCCTTGGATATTGCGCCAGGCTCCAGCCGGTGAGGATCAACGTCACTTCGGCGATGGCGGCGATTCGCGCCAACGCAAACCGACGCAGCCAAAGACAGGTTAACGCTGCGATGGCGAAGACCAGGGTCGTTCCGATGAGCAGCGGCGCCCACCATTGCGTCAAGCCTTGATACATTGCCGGTGCGCCTTGCTTTGACGTGATGAAAACGAGGAAGGCAATGGGCACGAGCCCACCGCCGGTGTACAGCGCGCGCAAACGAAAATCATTTTGCACATGGCTCTCGGTGCTGGGGTCGGCAGTAAGATAGGTAGCCGCGAGAAAGGCGAAGAGCGCGAGGGCGAACAGGCCGCACGCGAACGCAAACGGCGTAAGCCACCCAGCAAAGAAACCGCTCACAACACGACCATCAACAATGCGGATGTGGCCAGTGCTGAGCGCGCCGAGCGCCACGCCCTGAATGAAAGGCGTAAAGAAACTGGCCGCGCCGAACAACATGCTCCAGCCTAGTTTCACCTCTTGAGATTTGATGTCGTACTTCCGGAAAATAAATGCCGAACCGCGAAGGACGATCCCGATTAACATGAGTGTGAACGGAATGTTGAGCGCCGTCATCATGGCCGCGAATGCCGGCGGAAAGGCGGTAAACAAAATGACGACGATCAGTATTAGCCATACGTGGTCGGCTTCCCAGATCGGTCCGATGGCCCGTTCGATGGCGTCTCTTTGCGCGCCGGCGCGCGGCCCGGTTGCGAGCAAATCCCACATGCCGCCACCGTAATCGGCGTCACCGGTAACGGCATAGAAAATCAATGCCGCGAACAAGAAACCGGCGACAATTAGTTCAAACATTTTTCGTCACGAGTTGCGAAGCCGGCGCCTCGGTTTTGATAAACTGACGGCGCAACAAAAAAACCAACGCCACGGAAAGAAAGAGATAGATGAGCGTGAATATCACAAAAGGAATCGCAATCCTCTGCATCGGAGTGACAGCTTCTTGTGTTCTCATCACGCCGTAAATGATCCAGGGCTGACGCCCAAGTTCGGTCACGACCCAGCCCGCTTCGATGGCAACGAACCCAAGCGGCCCGGCTGCCACGAGTGCGCGCAGCATCCATTTGCCGTCCGGAACTCCGCGATGTTTCCAAGCAACCCAGCCAACCGCCATCGACAAAGCGATCAACGCGAGTCCGCAGAGAACCATGAGATCGAACGACCAATGCACCAGGCGCACATTTGGCCAGTCGTTAGGTGCAAATTGATCCAGACCAATGATCTTGCTGTTCGGATCGCGATTGACCAGAAGGCTGAGGCCACGCGGAATGGTCAACGCGAAACGCGTGGTGCGTGATTGGTCGTCCGGAATTCCGCCGAGCCGCCAGGGAGCGCCGATTTGTGTCTGGTAAAGGGCTTCCATGGCCGCGAGTTTGGCCGGTTGAAGTTTCGCGACCGAACGCGCGCTGAAATCGCCGCTGATCAATTGCAAGGGAGCACTGGTGCAGGCGAGCGCGAGCGCCATGCCCAATGCGTTGCGATGAAAAGCATTTTGGCGATCGCGTAAAAGAAAAAAGGCATGAATCGCAGCCACGGCAAATCCGGTCGCGATAAACGCAGCCAGAGTCATGTGCAGAACTTCATGAGCGGCCGCGGGATTCAGCATCGCCGCGATCGGATCGATATCGGTGATCTTGCCATCGACAATCTTGAAACCCGCCGGCGTATTCATCCAGGCGTTCGCAGTCACGACGAAGATTCCAGAAAGAATTCCGCTCAACGCCACGAGCACGCCGCAAAACCAATGAACAAGCGGCGGCAAACGCTTCCATCCCATCAAATACAAGCCGAGGAAAATCGCCTCAGTGAAAAACGCGAAGCCCTCGAGCGAAAAGGGCATTCCGATTATCGCTCCGGATTTTTCCATAAAAGCCGGCCAGAGCAGGCCGAGCTCAAACGAGAGCACCGTTCCTGACACCGCGCCGACGGCGAAAAGAATGGCTGCACCGCTCGACCATCGTTTCGTCAGCTCCAAAAAAACCGAGCGACCAGTGCGAAGATAAAGCGCTTCGGAGATCACCATCAAAACGGGCAGGCTAATTCCAATGGCAGCAAACAGGATGTGGAACGCCAGCGACATGCCCATCTGCGAGCGGGCAAAGAGAAAGTCGTTCACCGGTAAGTTGGAATTCGACGCAACGTAGCAGTGCGCGTAACCCGCGATCAACGGCATTCCGCGGACGCGACCAACTTATTACTGGCGCTCTTCGAGAATTACGCGCTCGATGTGCGAATAAATATTGAACGATGGCGGACGCAAAAATCCGATCAGCGTTTGATTGCTTTCTCGAGCAAAATCGGCAGCGAGCGTCGACGGCGCTGAGACCGCAGCGACGATGGGAACACCAGCAGCGAGCGCTTTTTGCACGATTTCGAACGAAGCGCGGCCGCTCACCAGAAGAACATGCCGATTCAATGGTAACAATCCATCGAGGAACGCGCGGCCGATCGCCTTATCCACGGCATTGTGGCGACCTATGTCTTCACGAACAATTTTCAATTCGCCACTCGAATCAAAAACTCCTGCGGCATGAATTCCGCCGGTACGCGCGAAATCGCTCTGCGCCTTTCGCAATTTTTCCGGAAGCGATAGCACCGTCTCGATATCGATCCGAACATTGCCCGACTCGATCGCTCGAAAATTTTGCCGAATCTCATCGATGTTCGTCTTACCGCACAGCCCGCAACTGCTCGAAATTGTTCCGAAGCGTTGTGCGGAATTTAGCTTCAATTTTGCGACACCGACGACATCGACCATCACTCGATTGTCACCATCTCGAGAAATTTTCAGGATCGCGCTTCGATCGCGCACGATCGCTTCGGACACGAGAAAACCCGCGGCGAGTTCCTCGTCGTGGCCGGGCGTACGCATCGTCGTGGCCAAAGCTTTGCCGCTAATTCGAATTTCGAGCGGCTCTTCGATCGTGAGATCGTCTCGCAAATATTCGAGCGAACCGTCTTTTTTTCGCCGGATGATTCTTCCCGGACCGATGCTATGCGGTTCTTTCATCTAAGATGATTTCAGATATTGTTGCAGCCGGTGGAAATCTGTCACTTGTACATTTCGCCGGGGCACAATTTCGTTGGCCACCACGGTCGGGAGCCGGACACGCAACCCATGATCGAAGTGCCCGTGCTCGAATGTATCGCGGGCCGTGGGATTCGCGGTGATCGTTACTTCGATTTTAAAGACGACTACAAAGGTCAGATCACATTTTTTTCGCTGGATGTTTTCGATGAGCTTTGCGCTGCACTGGACTTGCACGATTGCTCGCCGGCTGCGGCGCGGCGCAACGTCATCACACGTGGCGTTGATTTGAACGAGTTCATCGGCAAGGAATTCGAAGTTCAGGGCGTTTATTTGTATGGGACGGAGGAATCCGCACCGTGTTATTGGATGGATCGGGCATTCGCGCCTGGCGCTAAAGATTTTTTGAAAGGACGCGGCGGACTCCGTGCCAAAATTCTTGGCGACGGCGAACTGCGCTCGACTGTGCCCAACGGTCATCCTGAGCGGAGCGAAGGACCTCTCCTACGAAGTTTGCGATACGCTAAGGAAAGAACGTGATTAATCAGCCTGTGTGAGGTTCCTCGCTTCGCTCGGAATAACAGCGTAAACGCTCGGCATGAACATCAGCACGGTATTGCTCGCTGGCGGCGAATCACGCCGGATGGGCAAGGAGAAAGCCACTCTTCTGTTTCGCGGAAAGCCGCTCTGGCAAATTCAACTGGAGCTATTGCGGAGGTTGGAGCCGACAGAAATCTTCGTTTCCGGACGGACCAACCCCATTTGGCGTCCTGTCGACGTGCAGTTTGTCGCGGACGACTCTCCCTCACGCGGGCCGATGAGCGGCATTGCTGCGTCGCTGGGGCAAATGCGCGCCAAACATCTGCTCGCACTTGCTATCGACATGCCGTTCATCACCGAAGGATACCTGAGTTTTCTTTGCGATCAGATCGGGCCGGGCTGTGGCGTCGTCGCAAAAATCGAGGATCGCTTCGAGCCGTTGGCGGCGATTTATCCACACGAAGCGCTGGCGAATTTTCAGAGCGCGCTTTCGGGGACGGATTTTTCAATGCAAACCGTGTTGGGCTGCCTCGCTGCAGAAGGAAAACTTCGGGTAGTACCCGTCACATCACAGGAAAGAAAATTGTTCCTGAATGTGAATGAATTGGCTGATTTGGCGGCGCTGTAGCCGAGCGCGTTGACCTCGGCCGCACGAGGTTCGCAATTCGTACATCGACCTGCCGCGGTGACCGCCCGTGGCTGCAGCTGAAATCTGAACGCCCGTGAAAAGATGCTCTTGCCAGTTTGCTAGAGCTGCTCGATATGTTTGCTGCGATTTGGGGATTCTAATGCGACCATCGATCTGGCGGGCTGCAGCTCTGTTTATTTCGCTTCCGGCGTGCGCCTTTTCCGCCAGCAACGTGGTGAATCTTTCGCATTACGACATGATGCGGCCCGATTTTGCCGCGATGAAACGCGAAGGCATTATCGGTGTGATTCATGAAGCCACGTATCCGCATTTGGTACGCGATGCGAAATACTTTGAACGCCAGCAGGCGGCGACGCGCGTCGGTTTGCTTTGGGGAGCCTATCACTACGCCAACGGAACCGATCCGGTCCGTCAGGCTGATCATTTTCTAAGCGCCGTATCCAGCGCGTGGGCGCAAGTCGATTCGGCGGCGCGAGGCCCGGGCGTCCTGTTGGTCCTTGATTTCGAAAAGAATGGTCACTATCCCGGTGGCACGATGCGGGTCGATCAGGCCGTTGCTTTTGTTGAGCGAATTCGCCAACGCACCGGCATATATCCGGGCCTTTATTCCGGTGAATATCATCTGCGGCAGGCCCTGAATAGCCGCCAGGTGACTAACTCGCAGAGAAGCGTGCTGGCGAATTGTTGGCTATGGATGGCAAATTATCACAACGAGCCACGCCCAACGGCGCCGTGGAGCTACTGGGCTCTTTGGCAATATTGTGGCGACGGCAAAGGCGCGCGGCCGCGCTCCGCTTACCCGATAAGCGTTGCCAATATTAAGAAGGCGGAGCGCAATATTTTTCGCGGCAATCAATCGGACCTGAAGGAGTTCTGGCAAAGACGCGCCTGGGAGCCTTCGGGCGGAAAACCTCGCCGCGAATCTGAGCGGACTGTTGCGGCCGATTAATAACCTGTAGCCGCCTCGCTGTGTCGAGGCGCTCCGTTCGGTTGTCCGCCGACACGGCGACGCAGCGCCGTGGCTACACCGCTTCGTTTTGTCGAAGGCCGCTCAGTGATTCTGCGACGCAGTCGTTCCTTCCTTTTGGATGCCGCGCTGGGTTGTCAGATAAACTGCAAAACTGCCGAGCCAATGCCCGCCTTCGTAATGCGCGCCAGTAACCGCTTCGAGACCCGCGCGCCGATGCGCGTCTGCCTCAGCCTGTAGCGCCGCCCTGCGCCGATCATCTGCTGGCAGCGCCGACAGAATTCCTTCCACCATCCAGGCGCGACTCAGATTTAGCCCGTCCAGATGCGCGAGCTTGGGATCGCTTGGATCCGGCGAGACGACCGGCTTCAGCCAATCGCCGTTTCCAGTCATCGGGATCTGCGGCATGAAATCATTGAGCCACTTCGCGAATTCCGTTTGCGATAAAACGCGACGCATCACGTCTGCTTCGCCCAGGCAGGGCGACAGAAAATCTTCTCCGGAAGGTTCGTAATTGAGCGGACAATCCTTGTCAGCAAGGAAGAACTTTCTCGCTGAATCTTCCACAAGCCTGGCAAAGGAATCATTCTTGGTTGAGCGCGCGTAATCCAGCATCAGGCCGAGTCCGAACGCTGTCTGATCATGCTCGCCGATACGCACCGGATGCGAAAGCTTCGGTAGCCATGTTTTTAATCGCTCGATTGCTGCGTCTTCGAGCGGACGCAGATTCGCTGCCATTTCACGCGCCTGGTCATCATCCCACTCGCGCAATTCTGCGCACAATTGCAACAGCCATGCCAATCCGTAAGGGCGCTCGAAACTCGTGCGGCCTTCTCCGCGAAGATAAGCAGCTTCCTGTTTCAGATTTTCCGCGGTAAGGCTTTTGCGGAGCGCGTCGCGCGCCTGCGCGGCAAATGGTGCATTTGGAAACGTGCGCAACAGCCTAACGAGCAGCCAATGTCCGTGTACCGACGAATGCCAGTCGTAACAGCCACAAAATGCTGGCGTGAGCTTGCGTGGCGGCGCCACATCCGCATCGCTGTTGAGCACGTGACTGATTTTGTTTGGGTATTCTTTGCCTACGCACGCCAGCGCCAATTTGGCAAACCGTTCTGCTGCCTTTTCATCGAAGGTTGGGGACGCATTCGTTACTGCCGCTGCGACCAACGGCATCAGCAGCAAGATTGCGAGAAAACATTTCATGCTTGTGCGCGACCGTAATCGCTGTTGCCTGGCAGCGCGAGCGCGTGGAAAATCCGAACCATGCATGTTCGTTTCTGTTCGTTGGTAAAATCGACATCTCCTGACGCGGCGCTCGGCGTAATTGTGGCAATGACGCACATCGCAGCTATCTCTGTCATCGCCCAAACGTCACCCGTGCAAAATCCCAATATCGCAGATAACCCGTTGCTCACCGAAAGCTCGCTGCCGTATCACGTCCCGCCGTTCGATAAGATCAAAGACGAACACTTCACGCCGGCAATCGAAGCCGGGATGCGCGAGCAACTCAAGGAAGTTGAAACGGTGGCGAACAACTCTGAAAAGCCGACATTCGACAACACTATTGTGGCGCTGGAACGCACCGGCCGATTGCTCGATCGCGCACAGCGCACTTTTTCGAACCTGAACGCCTGCAACACCAATCCAACGCTGCAGAAGATCGATAAGGAAATGGCTCCGAAACTCGCCGCGCATCACGACGAGATTTTTTTGAATCCGAAATTGTTCGCCCGTATCCAGGAGCTTTACGACCATCGCGACAACCTCGGACTCGATCCGGAATCGGCTTACCTGCTCGAGCGCTATTACAAGGATTTCGTGCGCGCCGGCGCGAAGCTCTCCGATACGGACAAGGAAAAGCTCAAGAAAATCAATGCCGAGTTGGCAACTTTGCAGACCCAGTTCGAACAAAACGTTTTGAAGGAAAAGAACGCATCGTCGGTGGTTGTCGATCGCAAGGAAGATCTGCGCGGCCTTTCCGATGACCAGATGGCAGGCGTTACCGCGGCGGCGAAAGCAGAGCACAAGGAAGGCAAATTCGTCATTCAAATGCAGAATACGACCGGACAGCCCCTGCTTGGGTCGTTACAACACCGGCCACTGCGCGAGCGCATCATGCAAACCTCTCTCGCGCGCAATAGCCACGGTGGAGAGTTCGACACGCGCAACATCGTGATGCGAACAGCGCAGTTGCGAGCGGAAAAAGCGAAGTTGCTCGGCTATGCGAATTGGGCCGCGTATCAGCTCGAAGACCAAACTGCTCACGATGTTCCTACCGTAAACAAACTCCTGGGCGACCTCGCGCCGCCTGCCGTGGCAAACGCAAAACGCGAAGCGGCCGACATGCAAAAGATTGTCGACCAGGAAAAAGGCGGCTTCCAGATCGCGTCATGCGATTGGCCTTTTTATTCGGAGAAAGTTCGCAAGGCGCGTTACGCTTTCGACGAATCGGAGCTCCGCCCATACTACGAGTTGAATCACGTCATTCTCGACGGCGTATTCTTCGCCGCCGGGAAACTTTACGGTCTCACCTTCAAGGAGCGTCATGACATTCCCGTTTATCAGCCGGACGTGCGCGTATTCGAAGTCTACGATCGCGATGGCAAACCGCTGGCCTTGTTCTTAGGCGACTATTACGCGCGCCCATCAAAACGCGGCGGCGCATGGATGAACGCTTACGTGCAGCAAAGCGATCTGTTCGCGACCAAACCGGTCGTTGCCAACCATCTCAATATTCCGAAGCCGCCGCCCGGCGAACCAACGTTGCTCACGCACGATGAGGTGCGCACTGCTTTCCATGAGTTCGGGCACGCGCTGCACGGGATGTTTTCGAACGTAAAATATCCGCGCTTCAGTGGAACAAGCGTGCCCCGTGACTTCGTCGAGTACCCGTCGCAGGTGAACGAAATGTGGGCGACATGGCCGGAAGTGCTCAAGAATTATGCGAAACATTACAAGACAGGCGAACCGATCCCGCAGGCGTTGCTCGACAAGGTGATCGCTGCGGAAAAATTCAATCAAGGCTACAAAACGACCGAATACCTGTCGGCGTCACTTCTCGATCAGGCGTGGCATCAACTAAATCCATCCGATGTTCCGCAAGACGCGGTCGCCTTTGAACAGGAAGCGTTAAACAAGGCCGGTGTCGATTTTCCTCCAGTGCCGCCGCGTTATCGCAGCTTTTATTTTTCACACGCCTTCGCTGGCGGTTACTCGGCCGGTTATTACTCCTATATCTGGAGCGAAGTGCTCGACGCCGACACGGTCGAGTGGTTCAAAGAACACGGCGGATTGAAACGTGAGAACGGTGACCGCTTTCGCGCCATGTTACTGTCACGCGGTGGATCGGCTGACGCCCTCGGGCTGTTTAAGAATCTTGTGGGTCGCGATCCTTATGTCGAGCCGTTGCTGAAGCGGCGCGGACTCGATCGCGCGCAGAGCGAGAACGGAGCAAGCGGAGCGAAGAGAAAGTAAGGGGCTACGGCAGGAGGGTGTCCGCTAGCGCACCAATGTGAAACCCGTTTTCGTCTTCGTAGCCTTCAGGGGCTCGAAGCAGCGCGCCGAGCAGTACAATTAAAGCGCAAACACTTGCCACGCTGGACGCGATTCGGAAGTGCATCGCCAGATCGTATTCCGCGCAAGCAATGGTCACGAAAAGTATGACCAAGAAAACGAAGGCGATCACTGATTTCGCGTTCATCATAGTCTTCTGATGCCCAAGCGGTTGTTGCGTTCTGGCAAATTTGATTCGTGAATCGGTGCAGAGACGGCTGGGTCAGCCGCGCTCTTTTCATGTGTTTAAGGCTTTGCTTCGTATAAATTATTGAAAGGATTTTCCAGCGGCACACGCCGGACGCTGCTGAACCCGGCCTTCTCGCAAAGCTCGCGGACCTTCGCTTCATGAAAACCGAGCGTGCCCAGTCCTGCGCCATGGTTCGCCAGTGACGTGGTCATGCAGTAGAAAATGCTTACGCCGTGAAACATCGCGCCGAGCGGATTCGCGTTCTCCTCGAGCTTGTCCGAACAGTTTATATCGAGACAAACATAAACGCCGCCTGGCCGAAGCGCGCGACGAATCGATTGCAACAACTGAAGTGGATCGACTGCATCATGCACAACGTCGAACGTCGTGATCACATCAAATTGCGCCGGCAATCCTTTCGACACATCGCGCTCTTCGAAACGCACCCGGTCTGATACGCCAGCGTCGCGCGCATTCGCCGTCGCGCGAGCAACGGTGGGACCAAAGTTGTCATACCCCACGTAACGCGACCGCGGAAACGCCTGTGCGAGTTTGATAAGGCCGCGTCCCCGCCCGCATCCGACGTCAGCCACGTCACAACCGCGTTCAAGATGCGCTTTCACGTCAGGCATGCCGGGGATCCATTGTTGCAACAGCAAATTCTCAAACCATGTGGAGGTGAATCTTTCCAGACCGTCCCACATCATGTCGTTGTATTGCGATTGCGGAACGCCACCGCCACTGCGAAACGCGGTCAGCACGGGGTCGAACACGCTCGTGAATGCGGGAAGCATCTCATACATGCCGCCGACAAAGAATGGGCCGTTCTCCTGCGCGAGCACGGAAGCGTGTTCAGCCGGCAGATTGAAACGCTTTGTCGGTCCGTCGTAATTCAGATAACCCGCCGTGGTCATACCCCCAAGCCACTCCCGCAGATACCGTTCGTTCAGCTTTGTTCGGGACGCGAGCTCTGACGATGTCGCAGGCCCCTGCTCCGCCAGATTCTTGAATAACCCCAATCGATCGCCTATTGCCCCGAGCAACGTCGTCATCGTGCCGCTGATTTGCTCGACCACTTTTCCAACGAACTCCTCCTGACGAGCCGCATCGATTGTTCCCACTTCGGCCATACATGTTTTCAATTATCTAACGAGCCGACAAATGCAAGGAATGACGGCTTAGAGGGCGGAGCTCTGCGACGCTTGACCAGCATTCGATGGCCTCGCACGCACAGGCTCGCGGGAGCTCGCCCCTCCATTGTCGACATCTGAGAGTCAGGAAAATGGATTCGTGACATATAATCCCAACAAACAAAATCCGCGAAGCGGTGTAGAGGCGGCTGTGTCAGCCGCATGCCTTGGGCCCCTTGCGCGTGGGGACAGGCGCCACTACACCTTCAATTGCCGGTGGAATGCTGCTCCAATTCTGTTATTTTTATAATCCCGTGAATGAACCTGCTGTTGTGACCAAGGGCGCTGGCGCCGCTGCCACTCCGGCTGCTAGTGCCAGCCCGGCCTCGGACCGTGCCGATTTGCGTCCTGAAAATATTCAGGACGCCGTAATCCGTCTCGCCGGCAATTCGCAGGACGGAATCCAAACTGCCGGCGCCTTTCTGGCGCGACTGGCTGGACGCAGCGACCACGATGTCATGACGTACATGACCATTCCGGCCACGATTTCGGGTGGGCCGTCGATCTTCCAGGTTCGGATCGGTTCGGGCGAAGTGTTATCAGCCGGCGATGAAGCCGATTTTCTCGTCGCATTTTATCAGCACAGTTATCAGGACCACCTCGATTTCCTGCGCGAAGGCGGCGTGTTGCTTTACGATTCCGACAACGTCGAACCGAACCTCGACGACAAACGTTTCGTTTATGTCGGAGTTCCCATCACAGGCCTGACCGTCGAAGCGCTCGGCGGCACGGCCAAAGACAAGGGCAAGAACATTTTCGTCCTCGGCCTGATCGCAAAGATTTTCAATCTCGACGCCGACAAACTTAAAAAACTGATCAGCGAAAAATTCGCTGGCAAAGACCAGAGCATCGTAAACACCGCGTTAATGGCGTTCCAGGCCGGTTACGCTTATCCAGTCGGAAACGTCCTGACGAAGCATTATCGGTTTGAGCACTTCCCAAAAACGAGTGGCCGCGCCCAGATCACGATGGACGGCAACCAGGCACTCACCTACGGACTGATCGCCGCCGGTGTGCGCTACGGCGCCGGTTATCCGATCACGCCGTGGTCGTCCATCATGGAAACGCTCCGGCGCGAGCTGCCGAAATACGGCGGAATTTTTGTGCAGGCCGAGGACGAGCTTGGTGCGGTGTCGCTGGCTCTTGGATTTTCGTATTCAGGATATCTCGCGGTCACCGGCAGTGCCGGACCGGGCATCTCGCTAAAGGCAGAAGCGATCGGTTGGGCGTCAATGGCGGAAATCCCGCTGATCGTTTGCAACATTCAACGCGGCGGCCCGAGCACGGGGTTGCCGACAAATGTTGAGCAAAGCGATTTGCATCAGGCCATTTTCGGCAGTCACGGCGACAGTCCGCGCGTTGTGCTCGCAGCAGCGAGCGTGGAAGATTGTTTCTACATCGCGATTGAAGCGGCGCGCATCGCGCGCAAATACAGCACGCCGGTTTTTATTTTGAGCGACACCTCGCTCGCCACGCGCATCGAAGCGTTCGACGAGCCCGATCTTTCGAACTTGATGGTCGACCCGAAGCCCGATCTCACACCACGCCAGGGCGGTTTCAAGCCGTACGATCTTGAACGGATCACGCAACACATCCCCCCCGGCACGCGCATCCTTGACGGGAAATATCCGCTCATCGGCGGACTCGAACACGACGAGATGGGGCATCCCACTGGCAGCCCGAAACTGCACATGGCCATGACGGCGAAACGTCGCAACAAATTGCGCAAACTCGCCGAAGAAATTCCGGTGCCGGAAGTTTTTGGCGATCAGGAAGGCGATACGCTGCTCGTCGGCTGGGGATCGACCTATGGGCCGATCCACGACGCCGTGAAGATGGGGCGCGAGCACGGCGAAAAAATCGGCGCCATACATTTGCGCCACGTTCATCCGTTACCGAACGGACTCGAGAAAATCTTTGCCAACTTCCAGCGCATCGTCACCGTCGAGATGAACGATCAGGGCCTTTACGGGTTCGGCCAGCTCGCCACCATTCTGCGCGCGCGCTACTGCGAACCCAAAATTCAGAGTGTCACCAAGACCGACGGTCTCACCTTCCGTGTGAAAGAAATTCTTCAAGGCGTTTTCCCCGGCAAGTTTGTCTCAGTTAGGGGCTATTCACCGAACCGTCCGGTTTCCGGAAGCGGCGAACAAGATGTCGATGTTGCCCGCGCCGAGTCTATCGCCCAAGGAGTTGGTTAACGATGATGTCGATCTTATGAGCGAAACAACCCCAACCACGTCACCTGTAGCAGCAGGCAACCGCCAGTCCGGCTCGGACTCGCCGGCGATTGCCGAGCCGCCACGGGAAAAATTAACCAAGAAAGCCATCACCGCCGATCTCCCGACATGGTGTCCGGGCTGCGGCGATTTCGCCGTGCTCGCCGCATTTTACAAAGTCCTCGAGAAACGCCAGCTCGATCACGAAAAGATCGTCACTCTTGCAGGAATCGGTTGTTCATCGCGCTTTCCCTATTTCGTGAACGGCCACGGCGCGCATTACATTCACGGCCGCGCCGTCCCGCTCGCGTCCGGCATCAGTCTCGCCCGGCCCGATCTCCATGTCTTCCTGTTCGGAGGCGACGGCGATGGCTTCTCCATCGGCGGCAACCATCTCGATCATGGCGCGCGCAAGAACATCAACATGACCTATTTCATCATGGACAACTTCGTCTATGGCCTGACCAAGAAACAGACCTCGCCGACGTCGCCTATCGGGTTCAAATCCAAGACCGATCCCACCGGTGCGATCGATCAGCCGGTTAATCCGATGAAAAAATTGATCGCCGGCGGGGCAACCTTCATCGCACGCACCCACGCCGCACAGGTGAATCACATGATCCAAATGATCGAGCGCGCGTTCGATCATCAGGGCTTCAGCGTCATCGAATGCTTGAGCGAATGCGTCGAATTTTTCCCGGACGTGTTCGATCCAGCCAACCCGAAGAAAGGCGGCAGCTTTGAAGTAATCCAGGAAAAGAAATGGGACAACACACCGGAAGACGAGTTACGACACGACGTCACGGATGAGTTGGCCGCGTACAAACTGGCGTCGCTTCCTTTCCCGGGCGTCTTCGGCGTCTTCTACGAAACCGATCGCCCCACCAAAAACGCGCTGGAGAAAAAGTGGATCGAAACGACACGCGAAAAGACCGGCGGCGTGAGTGATCTTGAGATTCTGCAAAAAACCTTCGACCGAATGAAGTGACAGCGAATTGCTGTCATCTGTTGCTGTAGCGGCGGCTGTGTCAGCCGCAATTCTGTAGCGAAGGATCTCATAGACAGCCGGGCGTCTCTGACTCCCGTTTCTTAATTCTTTTTTCGCTACTTCCTTGATCCAGCTCTGGTTAACCATTAAGACATGAAAATGACTAAATTGCGTTCCTTGGTTTTAGCTGGATTTCTCGCACTGCCTTTGGCGTCTTCGTTCGCACAGGTAGATATCTCTGTTGGCTTTGCTCCGCCGGTTCTGCCTGTATATGAGCAACCGCCCTGCCCGGTCGGAGGCTATATCTGGACTCCGGGCTACTGGGGTTATGGTTATGATGTCGGGGATTATTACTGGGTCCCGGGCGTCTGGGTCCCTCCACCGTCAGTGGGTGTGCTTTGGACTCCGCCTTGGTGGGGCTGGCGCAACGGCGCTTACGCGTTTAACCAGGGTTACTGGGGACCGACTGTCGGTTTTTATGGAGGTATTAATTACGGCCATGGCTACACCGGAGATGGCTATTGGGGCGGTCGATGGAATGGAAACAACTTCCAGTACAACACTGCTGTGACCCGCGTGAATACGAATGTTGTCCATAACACCTATATCAATAACTCGGTGAACAGACAGGTGAACGCTAACCGCGCCAGCTTTAACGGTCCTAATGGCGTGAATGCGCAGGAGACCGGGGCACAAAAAGCCGCGGCGGCGAACGCTAAGAAAATGCCGCCAACTTCACAGCAGCTCGCGCGTCAGCAGGCAGCAAGCAAGGATAACAATCTCAAGGCGTCAGTGAATAAGGGCAATCCGAACGCCAACGCGATTAACTCATTCAACAAGGGCGAAGGTGTGGGGCAAGGCAAGGGCGGCGAACAGGGCCTCGGCGCCGCAGCTGGAGCGGGTGCAGGCAAAGGTGAAAATAAAATCGGGAACGCATCCGAACTTAATCGCCAGGGCGCAGGCGCGGGGCAAGGTCAAGGCGGAAAAGGACCCGGAACTGAAGCAGGAGCGGGGAAAGGTGGAAACAAATCCGGGAACGTAACCGAACGTAATCTTCAGGGAGCAGGAGCAGGTAAGGCTGGAGCAAACGGGAACAAGCTCAAGACCGGAAATCAGGGCAACAACATGCGAACCACTGGGGGAAACCAGGCCAAAATGCATACCGGCAAAGGAGCCGGAGCTGGAGGTGGCACTGCTCACGGGCCTCGTACCATGAATCAAAGATCGGGCCAACCCAAGATGGCTGCGCATGGTCCCCAAATGGGCGCGCGTAACGCTCAAATGGGAGGGAAGCGTCCACAAGCGGGAGGTGGAGGAAATCGCCCTGCCCCGAAGGGACAACCGCAAGGCAAGAAAAAGCCAGGCGAACGCTGACGCTGCATGGTCGCGCTGGAGGCAACGCTTCAAACAGTAACCGTAACGCGGAGGAAGGTTGCAGGGATGGAAGTGGCAGCCTGACTTTTGTTCTGGCTGTCGAACAACTCTTCCAGTTCTTTCTGTAGCTCAGCCGCCTGGCCTTTTTTTTCCGCGGCTTCAAACGCATTCATGGTCGGCCCATAATATTTCCTGAATGCATCCACGAACGCTGCAGGTGTGCTCGGGAAGTTGAAAGTGAACGTGTCCCGGGCAAAGGAGATGTTCTCGGCCGGAACTCCCGCCGCGCCAAAGCGTTCGATCACATTGCTCTCGATGCCCCACGTCATTGGGCTAACGAAACCTTCCGGCGGTGGCGGCGTGTAGTTTGAACTGACCTTCAAGATTTGCGCCACGAGTGTCGGATCATTAGGAATCCAGTTGCCCATCACAATGCGACCTCCCGGTCGTGTCACGCGCGCCATCTCTTTTGCGACATCGAACGGCTTCGGCGCAAACATCGCGCCGAAGACGCTAACGACGAGATCAAATGACTTGTCCGGAAACTGCTCGAGGTTGGATGCGTCCCCTTCCTGAAACTTAAGATTGGTCAGGCCTTGCTCCGCCGCCCGTTTGTTCCCAGCCTCGACCAGGTTCCGTGCGATATCCACGCCCAGCACATCTGCGCCGAGTTTCGCCGCGGGCAACGCCGTGGTTCCATCGCCGCAACCGAGATCCAGCACCTTGAGTCCTTTCGTGATGCCGAGTCGCTGCACGAGCGCCTCGCCGCTTTCGCGCATGGTCTCGGCAATGCGTGTGAAATCGCCTTTTTCCCAGAGTGCTTTGTTTGGATTCGCTGGAGCATTCATAATGTGAGCTTATTGGTTGGCTTGTGTGGTCGGAATTATTCTGAGCAGTGACAAGACATAATAGTCGAACCAGCCGCAAGCAATTCGACCTATTCATTCGGTAACGCGGATGTTACCGAAATGCCTCTCGCGTTTCGTCGACTGTAGTAGCGGCTGTGTCAGCCGCAATCCCAGTGGCCCGTTTGCGCGTGGGGAACACGCGCCACTACACCTTCTAGTCCTCGCATCGCTTTCGTTACGGCATTGTTACTGTATTACACGAATATCGATAGTAATGTTCCTATTCTCACGCCGTGAAAGAGGAACCGCTCGATACCCATTCGAAGGCGCTCCGGATCAATATCGATCCGCGCTGGTACGGCACCTTTGCCGAGATCGGCGCAGGTCAGGAAGTGGTGCGCTGGTTTTTCCGTGTCGGCGGCGCCGCGGGGACGGTCGCCAAAAGCATGTCGGCTTACGACATGCAGGTGAGCGACGCCATCTACGGACACGCTGACCGCTATGTTTCGCGCAACCGGCTGCAGGCGATGCTCGATCACGAATTTGGGCTCGACATCGAGCGGCTGGGAGCGGAGCGCGGCGATAACACTTCGTTCTTCGCTTTCGCCGATACCGTGGTGGCGCGGAGCTATCGCGGCACCGCCGAGTGCCACGGCTGGATGGGGATTAAGTTTCAGAGCCGCGCCAACGATCAGCCGAGCCAGGTGGTGATGCACGTGCGCATGCTGGACGAGGAAGCCTCGGCGCAGCAAGAAGCGCTCGGCATCGTGGGCGTGAACCTTTGTTACGGCGCGTTTTTCCTGAGTCACGTGCCAGAGGACCTCGTCGAATCGCTGCTCGACAACCTCACCACGCGTCGCCTCGAGATCGACATGCTCGAGTTCAGCGGAATCGAATTCCGCAACGTAGACAACCGCGTCATGGCGCTCAAGCTCGTGCAGATCGGGCTGAGCGGCGCTGCGATGTTTGGCCCGGACCGCGAAGTGCTGCAGCCGTCCGACATGTTGCATAACAAAGCGGTGCTGGTCGAGCGCGGCAGTTTTCGTCCGGTCACCTACGTCAACCTCGACATGGTGGAGTGCGCGCTGGCAAAATTTAAACAAGACCCCGCGGTGACAGACAAGCCCATCCTCTCGCTCATGGAGCTGACCATGCGCAATCTACTCGCCGGCGGCAAAGAGGTTGACCGCCGCGATTTCCTCGCGCGCGCGGACGTCCTCGCCGCGTGTGGCATGACCGTGCTCATCTCCGATTACTTCGAATATTACCGCCTCGCCGCTTATCTCTCCTGGCGAACGCGCGAACGCATTGCCATCGTCATGGGTGTACCGAGTGTGTATGAGTTGTTCGACGAAAAATATTATACGGAATTGCCCGGCGGCATTCTTGAGAACTTCGGTCGCCTCTTTAAGAACGACCTGAAAGTTTACGTCTATCCGCTGCAGCGTAGCTCCAAAGACGAACTACAAACCATTCACACCGTGCAGGTGAAACCCGACCTGCAACCACTCTACAGCTATCTGCTCGGCCGCGGCAGTTTCGTGCAGCTTGATAATTATAATCCCAAATATCTGCCGATATTTTCACGGGACGTCCTCAAGCGCATCGCCGACGGAGACGAAAGCTGGGACCAGATGGTGCCGCCGGCAGTTGCCGAGATCATCCGCCGGCGCGGTTTCTTCGGATACAAGAAGCGTTAACGCTCTGCCGGCCTCCGGCGCCGCATTCAATCGAAAGCACTGATGTTGTATTTCGCATATGGCTCAAATATGCACGCGGGGCAGATGAAGGAGCGCTGCCCATCGGCAAAGTTTGTTTGCCGGGCAAAACTGCCGTCACATCGGCTGGCCTTTACCCGCATGTCTGTCAGTCGGGGATGTGGCGTCGCGGACATCTTGCGTGATGAAACGAACGATGTTTGGGGTGTGGTTTACGAGCTCTGGGAGAGTGAATTGGAAAACCTCGACAAAGACGAAGACTTCCGACCTGGACGACCTGACGACCAAAAC
>WNGB01004507.1_pt1 | contig 21210 bp, 13 predicted proteins | sample 5400681 | NCBI WGS metagenome assembly WNGB01 (sample SAMN13153367, study PRJNA577476) | soil metagenome | isolation source: 115 cm soil or saprolite under grassland replicate 2 | place: USA:California | collected 2016-06-15
TGGTGTAGACGCGAGTGCAGACACCGCGCCGTTGCGGAGAGCCCCTGAGCGCTGGGCTCTTCGTCTTCGTGCGCGGGCGTTGACGCCCACTTCTGACCAACTGATGTACGGTCGGCATAGCTCTCTCGTCTGCACTCTTCTCGCCAATTCGCCCCCGTCCGAGTCCGCGTGGAGGCCGGACCCAAGCCCCGGCCCAGGGAGCAGTGTCGTCGAGCTCCCTTAGGGGCCTTTCGGTGGCACGTCGAATGGCCCGGCTCTTCCGGACCGCAATCGAAGATGGTACCAGATTGCGGATGTAGGGGTGTCAACACGGCGACCTGCGGAAACGCGCCCTGGAAGCGCCGCCACCGCCGGGGCCGCTGCCCGGCCTCCTCCGATGAGCCGAAGGCCCGGATCCGGAGACTACCGGATCCGGGCCGCTCGAGCCCTAGACCGCCGAGACGCCCAGCGCGTCGATGATGACCGGGTGACCGGTGGCGCTGGACACGACGATCTTCAGGTTCCCGGTATGGACCGAGGAGAAGCTGACAGCGCTCTTATAGACCTTCTTGTGCGTCGAGCTCGTGTGAAGCGAATAGGTGTGCTGCAGGACGTTGTTCCAATAGATCTTGATACTGCCGCACGTGGAGCACGTCTCGACCATGACCTGGATGCTCTTGGCCATGGCCCCGGTCACGGTGACCCTCTTGCCCTTCGTGGAGGTCTTCGTATACGTGTTCAGGAAGAACCCGCTGCCAGAGCGCCTGGACCACCCGCTCGAGAAGACCAGAGGTGCGTCTCGATCATCGAGGGGAACCGCTGCGCAGCGCTCCCCGGTGAATCCCCATGAGTTGGGGATGGGGGCCAGGGCCTCGGCCGAGAAGCAATAGGTGTTGCCGGTGGCACCGGGGAACGTCTCGTTGCCCGCGGGGACCTGGGTTTGCCATGGAGTGTAGGGTCCGAACCCCGCGTTCCAAGGCGCCGACCGATAACGAATATTGGCGGCCTGGGCCAGGTTCCCCAGCTCCCAGCCCACCTTGAAGCTGGTCGCCTTTTGAAACAGCTTCGAGGGGCCGGTAACGACCACGAACGGCGCGGGGTGCGAGCCCCAGTTATAGGTCCTCCAGTCCACGTCGTCAGTGTCGGTACCGGTCGCCACCCACTGGTTGCTCAGCCAGATCTGCCCGTGATCGGAGTAGGGGCTGGAGGCCGGATCCGGCGTGGCTCCGGCGTAGTCGCCCCAACGACACGGGATGAGTGGCTCGCAGCTGAAATCATCGTTGGGAGCATGCGACGGCTTTACTTCGATGAAGTCCGACATCGGTTGATTTGCCCACTGAGATGTCATCTGGATCCGTACGAAGTCGCTCGCGGATGAGGTATTGAAGCCGAGGGCGAAGGCGTCCCCGTAGAGCTTGCTCGACCCGTTCACTCTTCGATCGGGTGAGATCGCCGCATTGAACACGTACAGGGAGCCGTCGGTGAGCGAGCCCGCTCGCAGCGGCGCGTTCGCTCCCGCGCCGAGCTCATACCAGCGAACCTCGCTTCCCGCCCCTCCGGCTACGGTGTGCTGTGTCCAGATGACCGTCGTGCTCTTCGACGGGTCAATGGCCGAGACAGCCTGGGTGAGCCTGGCGTCGAGTGTGTCCAACACATCGGCAGTCCCGAACTGCGGCGCGTTCGTCGGAAAGTCGAAGGCGGTGACGTTGTGCGCTACCGGGGTGCCGAAGACGGCGTTGCCGCTCCCATCCTTCGTAACAGCGAAGGTGTCGAGGAAGTCTACGGGTCCAGGGAAAAACGGAGACTTGGCTGCCACCACGTATCCTGTGGAGCTCGTGTCAGTCTGGTTCGCAGGAACCGGCGTGAATGCGTCCGTCCCGTCGTGGAGCGTCAGGGGCCCTGGGAGATCCCCCGCGTGAAAGCTACCTGGGCTGGGGCATCCGGTGCCTGCGGGAGGCTTAGAGATCCATGCCACGTCGGAGCCGATGTAGGAGCCTGGATCCGGCGGGAGGACTATGTTCGACCCGATCATCCAGAACGCACTGGAATCCCCCAGCTTTGGATAGTCGGGCAGGGCGTTCCCATAGGAGAAGATGTACTTGCACCAGCTGGTGCTGCTCCCGCTAGTGGGAGACGAGGTTCTACTAAACCCAACGTACAGGCGATTATCGGGATTCTTGCCCCCAAGAAAGTGGCTGAATTCGAGCACGACGTAATAGAACCGTTTCGTCCCAGGGTCCCAGATGATTTGGGGGTCAGTGACGAAGTTCGTGTTGGCCCCCGCCAAGCTGCGGAGAGATCCACTGGCAACCGTACCTCCGCTGCGGCTGTAGATGGCGTATCTGTCGTTGATCAGCTCGATGTAGCGACTCGTCCCCACGGCTCCCGTGGTGTCGGGAGGCGTCACGTTGGGGTCACGTGCCCCCGTCCACTCAAGGAAGACGTCGGGATCCCCAAAGGCGGCCAGCACACCGGAGTTTGACGACTGGCTGCTTTGCACCTGGCCGGCGCGCGTGGCGGCTGCAGCCTTCGCTCGCCTGTACGCGGCCTGGTTGGGAACGAGATATCCCTGCTTCTGGTAAAGCGTGGCGGCCGCGCTAATGCCTTTCGCAGATCCCTGCCCGACATCGCTATCTGAAACAGCGCGCAGGCCGACAGGACCAGAGAGATGCCAGGGCCAGCTACGAGCTCCAGCTTGTGTTGCTGACAGAGCAGGAGCGGCCAGACCGGTTGCGAGCAACAGCGTTCCTACAACAACGGCAAGCCACTTCATCGAACCCCCTCGCTGATCGACAGCCCACACATATCTGAGCCGTCTCCGGACAAAGTGCGCGGGATTCTCTCATGGGGTAACCGCGCCAACAACGAACGTTTGGGGGAATTTCGCGGGTAGGGCGATTTCCCTACCCCTCTATGGGCCTCAGCGTTCGCAGGAGATCCGGGGACCGGTACCTGACCCCTGGCGGCAAGTGTCCGTCCCTTGGCCTCCGTTCAGCGAGTCATTCCCGGATCCCCCGTACAGGGTGTCGTTGCTCCAGCCGCCGTACAGCGTGTCGGCGCCGTAGCTCCCGTACACGATGTCAGCACCGCCTCCCCCGTACACGACGTCGTTACCGGATCCGGCGTCGATGAGATCGCCCTCGCCGTATCCGTAGATCGTGTCGTTCCCGCCAAGGCCGCAGATCACGTCGTTCCCGCTCGTCCCTTTGAGGAGGTCGGCTCCAGCGGTTCCCAGGCGAGTGCACACCAGCGTCCGAACGGAGGTGGAATCGTTGCCAGGGTTCGGGTCGGCCTCGCTCCCCTGGGTCCGAGCGGCATCGGTGATCCGGCCGCCCTGCATCGTCTTCGCCACCAACGTGACCGAGGCGCTGGCTCTCGACGCGATGGTTCCCAGACTGCAGACGACCGGACTGGGCCCGGTGCAGGATCCCTGACTCGGGTCGGCCGATACGAACTGCACCGAGTCAGGCAGCGTGTCCGTCATGACCACGTCCGTGGCCTGACCAGGACCGCCGTTTCGCACGGTGACCAGGTACGTGAGGCTTGCCCCGACCTTGAGTGGGTCCGGGGAATCCGAGATCCGAACGGACAGGTCTGCCGGGGCGCCGACCTCGACGCACTCGCCGGAAGGAGAGCAGGTCACGGTGGCCCCGAACTCGAACTTGGCCCAGGTCGAACCATCCGGGTCCGCGTTGACGTCTGTGACCGGGAACCCCAGATGTCCCGAGACCTCGCCCGCCGCGATGTAGTGATCGAGGACGTATCCATGGAGCTCGTGAGGCGCCCCGTCCCCGATCCCCACCTTGAAGTAGATGTTGCCCCCTTCGAACCGAGCCATGGCGCAGGTGGTCTTGGTGCAGCCGGGAGGGTCGGGCAACGAGATGACGTCGCCCCGGGGCAAGGCGAGGAAGCCCTCGTTCTCGCCCAGCGCTCGGTACTTGTCGTAGATCGGACCGCGCTCCCAGTACGCCCCCGCCCGGGCCTGGTTCCAGTAGATCGCTCCGTTGGCGAAGCGCTGGCGTAGGCCACCCGGGACCGAGACCTCGCTCGTCGTGGCCAGGCCGGGCGAGCACATCAGCTTGTCGTACTTGATACGGATCTCCCCGGTGACGTGCCGGTCCGCGTTGATCCAGACGCGGTCGTCCTTGAGCGCCAGCGCCCGCCGCAGAGAGGTGCCGGAGATGTCCGCTTGGCCCGAAGTCCCCACCACCCTGACGGTGACGATCCGCCCGGAGACTCCCCGCGCCCGGGTGGCGAACTTGGTGACGGTCCCGATGTTGCCCGTGTACGGGCGCAGCTTCGTGGTCACGGCCGCATCGGAGAGTGGGCCCACGGTCCACACCGTATTCGGGTTCGCCTGCGTGTAGTCTCCCGGGTCGCACACCCCCCGCAGGTACGGGAGGGGCGTGCCACCCCACACGTATTCGTTGTTCTCGGTGAAGCCTCCGCTGGCCGAGTGGTAGTAGGCCTGGATGGGCGCGCCGTTGTACAACACGACCACCCGGTTCGTGTTCGTGACCGCCGAGACCCATCGGCTGCCCTGGGCGCCGCCTTCCTTGTCCCACCCGGCGTAGACCTGATCCCTGGTGTCGTCGTACAGCCCGCAGTTGCAGCCGGACCGATGCTGTCCCACGCGGGCCACCTTCTCGAACGCGTAGGTTCGCGCCGCCACGGCCTGCGTCTGGAGAGCCTCCATCGGCCAGCTGCTGGGGACCTCGGCCAGACCGAAGAGATAGGACTGCGGCTTCAGCACGATGATCAGCCGTTCGCAATAGGCAACCTTGGAGCAGGCCTTGCTGGGGTACAGGTTGAACTCGATGTACCCGCGGTTGTAGGTGTGTCCCGCCTCGGACACCCTGACCTTGCCCGAGCCCGCGTAGACGGCGTAGATGTTCACTTTGGTGCTTCCCCACAGATGCCCCCCGACCATCTTTCCAGCGCCGTTGAGCACCCGATACCTGCCCGAGCCGTCCACGAGCACTCGCCACGTCTCCCCCTGCTTGATCGCTCGGCCGATCAGCGTGCCTCCGGTCGACCCCACATGGAGTTCCACCGACCCCTGCACCGAGGAGACATGCACCGTCTTGGCCGTCTGCACCAGCCCGATGCGAAGTCTGCCGGGGCTCGAGGGAGCGGTCGCCACCTTCGTGCTCTTGTAGAAGTGCCCCAGGATCTTCTGGTGGCTCCAGCCCTTCAGGGCCAGGCCATATGCCCCCCACTGGGGAAGCCCCAGGCCGTGTCCGTAGCCGGAGCCATAGAAGGTGAAGCTCGTGGCCGCGCTGCTCGTGGCTGGGGACAAGACAGAGAGCGCCAGGGCCAGCGCAAGAAAAGCGGGAGCTCGCCTTTTAGGTGATCGATGGGTCATCCGGATGATCCGACCGACGGGCTCGCGGAGGGCGTGGGGCTCGGAGAGGGCGATGGACACGGGGACGGGGAAGGAGAGGGCGACGGGCTGGGCGAGGGGCACGGAGGGACCGGCTTGATCGTCAAGATGAACGCGGCCGGGCGAGCCTGGCCGCTCGGATTCGAGGCTTTGAGGACCACCCGGTAGACGCCGGGGGGAACCGGCTCGCCTCCAGAGGTGAGGCCATCCCACGTGAGCGAGAACGTCGACCCCTGACGTTTCCAGCTCCTGACGACATGGACGTTCGCGTCCAGGACCTTCAGGTTCCAATTCATCCTGGCCGAGGCGGTGGCTTTCCATGTGACGTGACCCTGGCCGGGGATGAACCTCGAGGGCGTTTGCTTCGCGTTGAAGATCTTGGGCAGGCCGAGCTTGTACACCACCGATCGGATCGTCGGCAGGTGCGCATAGAGGTAGTAGCCAGGGCAACTCGTGTACCCCGCGTTCCGGTGTCCCGCGATCGTCCTGAACTTCACCCATGTCCCCGGGGGGTACTTGTTCCCGGTGCTCCCCCTCGACATCATCCAGACCGACGCGCTCGGGTTGACGTGTGCCCAGTCGAGCCGCCAGGCCAGCACTCGCTCAATCGCTCGGATCAATGCCGATGTGGGCCGGGCGATCTGAAAGTTGCCGATGGCGGATACCGCGACGCTCCCCGTGTTGAATCCCTTGGTGGCGCCCGGCAGGACGGGGTTCGTCATCCCGCCGTACCGCCCCTCGAAGACCTGGCCGTACCTGTCCACCAGGAAGTTGTAGGCGATGTCGCACCAGCCCAGGCTCTTGGTGTGATACCAGTAGATCGCTCGCACGATCCCCGGCGATTGGCTGGGACTATAGGAGTTCGCATTCGCCGTGTGGTGCACGAATGCCATCTTCACTCGCGGCGAGTAATACGGCCCGCAGTTGCGGTATCGCTCGTTCGCTCCCCACCCGGCGCGGGTGGTGATGCCCGGCTTGTGGGTCATGGCCTCGGCGGAGGTCACCCCCAGCAACCCGACTGCCTCGAGACGCCAGCCTCGTCTCTGGGCCCCCCCGCGGGCCGTCCCTTCCGTGTTGATGTAGACGGCTCGCATGTCGGAGACCTCGCTGTTTCCCGGCAAGGTCAGTTCGAGGCGGGCACATTCTGCCGCTCCGACCCAGACGAGGTCGGTCCCGGTGCGCCCGGACATCGAGTCGGGCGAGCCGCGGTCCGGTCCGTCCTCCATGGTCTGGGTGGCGAGGGCCCGGCCCCAGTGCAGAAGATCACGCCCGGCCCGGACGCTGGCCCGGAGCGTCCCGCCGCCGATCTGATTCCAGGTGAGTCCCACGGCGGTGAACCGGATCGGCGCGCACATGGCCATGGGGCGCAGCGTGACGCTTCGGCGGGCTCGAACTCCTCCCGGCGTGGCCTGAAGTGAACCGAACGGAGCCTTCGCCAGCAGCGAGGGGCCACGGATGGCCACAGCTCGCGCCTCGGTGGGAGGAAAACGAACGGACAGGGCTCGACCTGGCAAGGGAGAGGGGAACCAGGTGAAGAACGTCAAACCGAGCGCAAGTGAGCCAACCACAGCCATGCGACGTCGGACTGACTGAAGCGAACTGTGAACCTTTCTCGTCCTCAATCGCATGACTCGCACCCACTAAAGAAGCAGGACCGCCGAACCACAGCTCGTCCTAGACATCGGCCGTCCCCCCCGAGCCCCTTAGCCAACCATCGACCACCTCCTTTTGGGAAGGGGGCCGACCGCCAGAAACTGACAAAGGCCCGGGCACCTGTCCGCGCCGATCGCGCGAGCCGGGTGCCCGGGCCTCCCGTGTGCGTCCCGTGTCTACTGAGGCTAGGCCTCGTCCATGGTTCCGAAGGCCCCGCCCAGGGCCTGCTCGGCCTCCTCGCGAGTCATCGTCCCCAGCGGCTGCTGAGCCTCGGCACCGGCTTCTCTGGCCTCGGCCAGCTCGCGCTGCCGGGCTAGCCAGTACTCGGGGATGGAATCGGGGTCGATCCGGACCCTGATGTTCCGGTAACGACCCATCCCGGTCCCGGCCGGAATCAGCTTTCCGATGATGACGTTCTCCTTCAGCCCGAGAAGCGGGTCCGATCGCGCGCTGATGGCCGCCTCGGTGAGCACGCGGGTGGTCTCCTGGAACGACGCAGCGGCCAGCCAGGAGTCCGTGGCCAACGAGGCCTTGGTGATGCCCATCAGGATCGGGCGGGCGGAGGCGGGCTCGCCACCCGACTGCACGACCTCGGCGTTGCGCTCTTCGAACCTCTTGCGGTCGACCAGCTCGCCGGGAAGGAAATCGGTGTCCCCGGGCTCGATGATGTGCACCTTGCGCAGCATCTGCCGAATGATCAGCTCGATGTGCTTGTCGTGGATGGTCACGCCCTGCGACCGGTACACCTGCTGGACTTCGTCCACCAGGAACATCTGCAGCGCCTGAACCCCTTCCACGCGGAGCTTCTCGTGCGGGTTGACGGACCCTTCCGTGAGCTTCTGCCCCACCTCCACCTCGTCGCCATCGGCGACGGCGAGGCGGGCGCGCATGGAGACCGCGTACTGCACCTGGTCCCCGTCCTCCGAAGTGACCGTGATGCGGCGGACCTTCTTCTCTTCGTCGTCGTCGACCTCGGCTCGCCCGGCCAGCTCGGTGATGACTGCCTCGCCCTTCGGCTTGCGAGCCTCGAACAGCTCGACCACTCGAGGCAGGCCGTGGGTGATGTCCTCGCCGGCCACACCACCCGTGTGGAACGTCCGCATGGTCAGCTGGGTGCCCGGCTCACCGATCGACTGAGCCGCGATGATGCCCACCGCCTCGCCGATGTCGACGGGCCTGCCGGAGGCCATGCTCCGCCCGTAACAGGCACGGCACACCCCGACCACGGCATCACAGGTGAGCGTGGAGCGGACGAACACGGTCTCGATGCCATGCTCCGCCGCCGCGTCCAGGATCGTGTGCATCTCCGCATCACCCACGAGGGTGCCCCTGGCCGCCACCATGGTCCGGCCGACCTTGACGTCCTCCGCCAGCACCCGTCCGAAGACCTTGGTGTCGAGGATGGCCCGCGTGATCACCTCGAGTCGACCATCCGGGGTTGAGTATCCTATCCGGACCGGGAGGCCCCGGTCGGTGCCACAGTCTTCCTCCCGAACGATGACCTCTTGCGCCACGTCCACGAGCCGGCGGGTGAGGTATCCCGAGTCGGCGGTGCGCAAAGCGGTGTCCGCCAGGCCCTTTCGTGCTCCGTGGGTCGAGATGAAGTACTCCAGGACGGTCAGGCCTTCGCGGAAGTTCGCCTTGATGGGCCGCGGGATGATCTCGCCCTTCGGGTTGGCCACCAAGCCTCGCATCCCCGCGATCTGGCGGATCTGCATGATGTTCCCTCGGGCGCCCGAGTAGGCCATCATGTAGATCGGGTTCCGCTCGGTGAAGTTGTTCTCCATGGCGTCCTTCACCTCGTCGGTGGCCTCCGTCCAGATCTGGATCAGCTCCTGGCGACGCTCCTCGTCGGTGATGATGCCCCGGCGGTACTGCTGCTCGATCTTCTCCGCCCGCTTCTCGTGGATGTCGAGGATCTTCGACTTCTCCTTGGGCGTGACCACGTCGTCCAGCCCGATGGTGACGCCGGCTCGCGTCGAATAGTGGAAGCCGAGCTGCTTCAGGTTGTCGAGGATCACTTCCACAGTGGCCCGGTCGTACCGGTTCACGCACTGGTCAACGATGGCCCCCAGGTCACCCTTCTGGACGTGATGATTGATGTACTCGAAGTCTTCGGGGAAGGCCTCGTTGAAGATCACCCGCCCAACGGTGGTCTCGACCACCGGGCCATGGCCGTTGGCGCCGCCCTCCCACCCCTCGGGGAGCATGTCCTCCGGGAAGGCCTTGCCCGAGAGCCGAACCTTGATGACGTCGTGCAGGTCGACGGTCCCGCTGTCCAGGGCCATCAGGGCCTCGTCCGCGGAGACGAGCCGCTTGACCTGCTCGTCCTTGTCCGGCCTGGGGTTGGCGATCGTGAGGTAATAGACCCCGAGGATCATGTCCTGGGTGGGCACGGCGATCGGACGGCCGTGGGCAGGCGACAGGATGTTGTTCGTCGAGAGCATCAGGATCCTGGCCTCGGCCTGGGCCTCGGCCGACAGCGGCACGTGCACGGCCATCTGGTCGCCGTCGAAGTCGGCGTTGAACGCCGTGCACACCAGCGGATGGATCTGGATGGCCTTGCCCTCCACCAGGACCGGCTCGAAGGCCTGGATGCCCAGGCGGTGGAGGGTGGGAGCCCGGTTCAGCAGGACCGGATGCTCCTGGATGACCTCCTCCAGCACGTCCCAGACCTGCGGCCGTGCTCGCTCGACCATGCGTTTGGCGCTCTTGATGTTCTGAGCCAGGTTGAGGTCGACCAGCCGCTTCATGACGAACGGCTTGAACAGCTCCAGGGCCATCTGCTTGGGCAGGCCACACTGGTGCAGTTTGAGTTGCGGGCCGACCACGATGACGGACCGCCCCGAGTAGTCGACGCGCTTGCCCAACAGGTTCTGGCGGAACCGGCCCTGCTTGCCCTTGAGCATGTCCGAGATGGACTTCAGCGGCCGGTTGCCCGGTCCGGTGACCGGACGCCCTCGTCTGCCGTTGTCGAACAGGGCGTCGACGGCCTCCTGCAGCATGCGCTTTTCGTTGTTCACGATGATCTCGGGCGCCTGGAGGTCCAGGAGCCTCTTCAGCCTGTTGTTCCGGTTGATGACCCGCCTGTACAGGTCGTTCAGGTCGCTGGTGGCGAACCGGCCGCCGTCGAGCTGGACCATGGGACGAAGGTCCGGAGGGATGACGGGGACGGCGTCCAGGACCATCCCCAGCGGCGAGTTCTTCGTGTTCGTGAAGTGCGAGACCACCTTGAGCCGCTTGATGGCCTTCTGCCGGCGGGTTCCCTTCGCCGTCTTGATCTGCTCGCGAAGGGACTCGGCCTCGGCCTCGAGGTCGAGGTCGATGAGCAGCCGCTTGATGGCCTCGGCGCCCATGCCACCCTCGAAGTAATCGCCGAACCGCTCCCGGAGAGACCGGTACACCGCGTCATCGGCCACCAGTTGCTTGACCGAGAGGTTCTTGAACGCGGACAGGACGTCGTCCAGGTGCTGGGCCTCCTGGCGGGACCCCTCGGTGATCTTCTCCACGTCGCGCTGGGCCTCCCGCTTGGCAGCCGAGAGCTGGGCACCCTTGGCCCCCTCGGCCTCCATGTCGCGCATGCGGTCCTCCAGCTCCGACAGCCGCTTGGCGATCGTCTGGTCCCTCTGGGTGTCGATCTGCTTCTTCTCGGCGTCCAGGTCCTTGTCGATCTCGGGCAGGTCCTTGTGCCGCCGCTCGGTGTCGACCCGGGTGACGATGTAGGCAGCGAAGTAGATGACCTTCTCCAGGTCCTTCGGGGCCAGATCGAGGAGGTAGCCGAGTCGGCTGGGAACGCCCTTGAAGTACCAGATGTGCGTCACGGGGGCGGCGAGCTCGATGTGGCCCATTCGATCCCGGCGCACCTTGGAGCGGGTGATCTCCACCCCGCACCGCTCGCAGATGATCCCCTTGAACCGAACCCTCTTGTATTTGCCGCAGTGGCACTCCCAGTCGCGGGTCGGTCCGAAGATCCGCTCGCAGAACAGGCCGTCCTTCTCCGGCTTGAGCGTCCGGTAGTTGATCGTCTCCGGCTTCTTGACCTCGCCGTTCGACCACGCCCGGATCTGGTCGGCCGTGGCCAGCCCGATCCTCAGTTCATCGAAGTAGTTGACATCGAGCACTAGCGCTGCGCTCCCTTCACTCTCGCAACCTGGCAGCCGGCGACGCCGCCGCGTCGCTCCGATTCGCTGCGCTTCGCTCCGCTCATAGTCGCTCCGCCTGCGGCGATCGCCGTCATCACGTCACGGCTAGTCAAAGTCCGCTCCGGCTGGTTCTCTCCTGGAGAGATCGATGCCGAGCTCTTCGGCGGCGCGGAAGACGTCCTCGTCGGTCTCCCGCATCTCGATCTCCTTGCCCTCGGCCGAAAGGACCTCGACGTTCAGGCACAGCGACTGCATCTCCTTGATCAGGACCTTGAACGACTCGGGGATCCCCGGCTCGGGGATGTTCTCGCCCTTCACGATCGCCTCGTACACTTTGACCCGGCCGAGCACGTCGTCCGACTTGATGGTGAGCAATTCCTGCAAGGCGAAGGCGGCCCCGTACGCTTCCAGAGCCCACACCTCCATCTCGCCGAACCGCTGCCCGCCGAACTGGGCCTTCCCGCCCAGTGGCTGTTGGGTGATCATCGAGTACGGGCCGGTGCTCCTGGCGTGGATCTTGTCGTCCACCAGGTGGAGCAGCTTCATGATGTAGATGTAGCCAACCGTCACCGGCACGTCGAAGGGCTCCCCGCTCCGGCCGTCGTACAGCCTGGCCTTTCCGACTCGGTCCACCAGCGAATACCCCTCCCAATCCGAGTTCGCCGAGTCCAGGGCCTCGAGGATGTCGCCTTCCCGGGCTCCATCGAAGACGGGTGAGGCCACGAACATCGACTCACTGGGCCAGTGCTTGCCGGCGACCTGGGAGCCGTCCCGACCCGAGCCATCGCCGAGGGCCGGGGCCGTCTTCTGGCCGTTCCTGAAGCCGACCCTGGCCGCCCATCCAAGATGGGCCTCGAGGACCTGCCCCAGGTTCATCCGGGACGGCACGCCCAGCGGGTTGAGCACGATGTCCACCGGGGTACCGTCCGGGAGGAAGGGCATGTCCTCCTCGGAGAGGATCTTGGCGATCACACCCTTGTTCCCGTGCCGTCCGGCCAGCTTGTCGCCGTCCGAGATCTTCCGCTTCTGGGCCACGTACACCCGGACCAGCTCGTTCACCCCGGGAGCCAGCTCGTCGCCGGCGTCGCGGGAGAACACCCGGACCCCGATGACCTTGCCCGACTCACCGTGGCGCATCTTCAGCGAGGTGTCACGGACCTCGCGGGCCTTCTCGCCGAAGATCGCCCGGAGCAGGCGTTCCTCCGGCGTGAGCTCGGTCTCGCCCTTCGGGGTGACCTTGCCCACCAGGTAATCGCCCGGGTTGACCTCCGCCCCGATCCGGACGATCCCCCGCTCGTCGAGGTCCTTCAGGATCTCCTCGGAGACGTTGGGGATGTCCCGGGTGATCTCCTCGGGTCCGAGCTTGGTGTCGCGAGCATCGACCTCGTGTTCCTCGATGTGGATCGATGTGAGCACGTCGTCCTTCACCAGCCGTTCGGACAACACGATGGCGTCCTCGTAGTTGTGGCCCTCCCACGGCATGAACGCCACCAGCAGGTTCTTGCCCAGGGCAAGCTCGCCCTTCTCCGTGGACGGACCGTCGGCGATGACCTGCCCCTTCTTGACGTGGTCGCCCGTGCGGACCATGGGCTTCTGGTTGATGCAGGTACCCTGGTTCGATCGGCGGAATTTGAGCAGCGGATAGGTCCGCAGCTCACCGGTCCGGCTCCTGATCACGATGTCCTCCGCAGAGACCTCCTCCACGGTCCCGGCGACGTCCGAGATGATCACGTCGCCGGCGTCCACGGCGGCCCGGAACTCCACGCCGGTCCCGATCAGAGGGGCCTCGGCTCGTAGGAGCGGCACCGCCTGGCGCTGCATGTTGGCGCCCATCAGGGCGCGGTTGGCGTCGTCGTGCTCCAGGAACGGGATCAGGGCGGCGGCCATCGACACGATCTGCTTGGGCGACACGTCCATGTAGTCGACCTCGTTCGGCGTGACGTAGTCCACCTCGCCGCCCTTGCGCCGGACCAGCACGTGGTCCTCGGTGAAGCGGCCCCGGGGATCGACCGGCGTGTTGGCCTGGGCGATGACGTGCCTGTCCTCCTCGTCGGCCGTCAGGTAGTCGATCTGGTCCGTCACCCGGCCCTTCTCCACCTTGCGGTACGGCGTCTCCACGAAGCCGAACTCGTTGATCCGCCCGTACGTGGAGAGCGTACCGATCAGGCCGATGTTCGGGCCCTCGGGCGTCTCGATCGGGCACATCCGCCCGTAGTGCGAGGGGTGCACGTCGCGGACCTCGAACCCCGCCCGCTCGCGGGAGAGTCCCCCCGGGCCGAGCGCCGACAGCCGCCGCTTGTGGGTGAGCCCGGCCAGCGGATTGGTCTGGTCCATGAACTGGGAGAGCTGCGAGGTCCCGAAGAACTCCTTGATGGCCGCGACCACCGGGCGGATGTTGATCAGGGTCTGGGGGGTGATGGCCTCGACGTCCTGTGTGGTCATCCGCTCCCGGACCACTCGCTCCATCCTGGTGAGGCCGAGACGAACCTGGTTCTGGATCAGCTCGCCCACAGAGCGAATGCGACGGTTCCCGAAATGGTCGATGTCGTCGACCTCATAGCCCTCTTCCCCCGCGTGCAGCTTGGCCAGGTACTGGACGGTCTTGATGATGTCCTCGAAGCTGAGGACGCCCTTGAACGACGGAGCCAGCTTGTCCTTCTCACCGCCGTAGGGCTCCGCGAACACCCGCCACCTGGGCTGCTCCCAGTCCTTCTTGTCCGGGTTGTCCTTCTCCTTGAGTGCTTCGAACTTGGCCTTGAGCTGCTTGCGCGCGAGGTCCGCGGCGGCCCCGAGCTTCTTACCGACCTTGTAACGGCCGACCTTGGCCAGGTCGTACCGCTTGGGATTGAAGAACAGATTCTCCAGGAGGGTCTGGGCAGACTCGGCGGTGGGCGGCTCGCCCGGCCGAAGCTTGCGGTAGATGTCCTCGAGCGCCTCCTCCTGGGTCTTGAAGTGATCCTTCTCCAGGGTGGCCACGATGGAATGAGCATTGTCGAACAGGTCGAGGATCTCCTCTTCCGTCCATCCGAGCGCCTTCAGGAGGACGGTCACGTTCTGGCGGCGCTTGCGGTCGATGCGAACCCCCACGGTATCCCGCTTGTCGACCTCGAACTCGAGCCATGCCCCCCGTGACGGGATGACCTTGGCCAGGAAGATGTCCTTGTCCGAGGTCTTGTCGAGCTCCCTGCTGAAGTAGACCCCCGGGCTGCGGACCAACTGGGACACGACCACCCGCTCCGTCCCGTTGATCACGAAGGTGCCCTTGTCGGTCATCATGGGGAAGTCGCCCATGAAGACCTCCTGCTCCTTGATCTCCCCGGTTTCCTTGTTGATGAAGGCCGCCTCCACGAACAACGGGGCGGAGTAGGTCATGTCCTTGTCCTTGCACTCCTCGACGGAGTACTTGATCTCCTTGAACTGATGCTTGCCGAAGACGAGCTGATAGGTCTCGGTGAAATCCTCGATCGGGGAGACCTCGGACAGGACCTCGGCCAGCCCGTCTCGGAGAAGCCAATCGAACGACTGACGCTGGATGCCGATCAGGTCGGGGAGGGGAAGGACCTCCGGGATCCGGGAGAAAGAGACACGCTCACGACCAGGCACGATGACCTCAGGCAAAAAGGATCCCTCCTAGAGGAAGAGACGCGACGAACTGACGCTCGCGGGAGACGGCACGGCAAACGAGCAGTATAGGACTCCAGGCACGCAAAATCAAGCGGGGTGTGGGGCTCACAGATACTCCAACAGCCCCCACCCGGCTTCTATTCCGAGGGATTGTAGCGGATTGCGTCTGGCGGGGGAAGACCCTATCTGACCCCCTCCACAAGCCCTTTCGCGGTCACTGCTCCCCTACAGTTGGAGCATGCAGGTCCACAAGCGGAGCAAGGGGGCCCAACTGACCGACACCCTGCTGTGGGCGGCCTCGTTCGTCCTGCTCGTCTTGTCGTTCGTGCTCTCGTGGGGTCCCCCGCCTCATCTTGGCCCGGCCTTCGATTGGAGCGACAAGGTGTGGCATTTCGCCGGTTATGGCGCCCTGTGTGGGACGGTGCTCCTGGCGGCGGTGTGGCGCCCGGGGCGCGGAGGGGGGCGGTTCGCCGGGGCGGGACTCCGGGTAGCGGCCCTGGTTCTTGTCGTGGCCTGGCTGACCGAGGCCCTGCAGGCGCCCTTTCACCGCGATGTGCAGCTTCTGGATGCCGGGGCAGACCTGGCGGGCGTGATGGTGGGCTTCGTCGTGTGGAGGGTCATTCACAAGGAGACACAACCAGCTGTTCCCGGAAGTCGGCCGAAACAGTCCGCCGATAGACTTTGATCGGGTTAGCTCACGTCCTGATCCCACGTCCGGAAGATAGGAAGCCATTGGATCCGGAGATCCTGGAGCAGCAAGACTGCGTGGCAATCCTGACCGACCACGAGACCGTGGACTACGCTGCCCTCGTGCTCTCGGCCCCGCTCGTCTTCGATGCCCGAGGCGTCACCCTAAAGCTGCTCAAGGCCCAACCTGATACTTCCGTAGCCGGTTGGTAGCCGGTTACTTGACGTCGACCGCGGCTCCTGCGGCCTCGAGCTTCTCCTTGGCCGCCTCGGCCTGTTCCTTGGGGACCCGCTCGAGCACCGGCTTGGGTGCGCCGTCTACCAGGTCCTTGGCTTCCTTCAGCCCCAAGCTGGTGAGAGCACGGACCTCTTTGATGACCTGGATCTTCTTGTCCCCGGCCGACTGAAGGATGACGTCGAACTCGGTCTGCTCCTCGGCCTCCTCCTCGGCACCCGCGGCGCCGGCCCCGGTCGCGACCCCAGCCACAGCCATGGGCGCGGCGGCCTGGATGCCGAACTCTTCCTCGATCTTCTTGGAGAGATCGGCCGCCTCGATCACCGACAGTTCCTTGATCGCGTCGAGGATCTCATCAACAGATAGCTTTGCCATGTTCACTCCTCCTGTCTCTGTCTTCTCTCATGCTGTCTGCGCGGTTTGGCGGCCTCGCTCGGCCAGTGCGTAAGCCAGACGCTGGAGCGGCGCCTGGAACAGGTACGCCATCCGGGCCAGCGGAGCCTGCAACATCCCGGCGATCTTGGCGACAGACACATCGCGCGTATCCATGGTGGCCAGCGCCCGAGCATCCTCGGCCCCCAGCACCCTGTGCTCGATGACGGCTCCCTTGACCTCCAGGGTGGGGAACCGCTTCGCCGCGTCCAGCACCGCTTTGGCTCCGGACACGGCGTCTCCCGCGATGAATGCGATGGCGGTCGGCCCCTCCAGCAGCGAGAGAACCTCCTCCAGGTCGGCATCCTTCGCCGCGATCCTGGTCAGGGTGTTCTTCACCACGGCGAATATGGCGTCGTGGTCGCGGAGGGACCGCCGGAGCTCGGTGACATCTTTCACCGTGAGGCCACGGAAGTCGGCGAACATCGCGCCCTGTGAGCTCTTGAAGCGCTCGGTCAGCTCCTTGACCTTGGCTTCCTTCTGAGCCCTGGGCATCTTACCTCGCTCCCTCTTCTCACTCGCCCTGGGGAACGAAAAACGCCCCCGCCGAGACAGGCGGAGGCCACCTGGTGAGTGCTCTCCCGCCTCGGCAGGTACCTCGCAAGAGGATTACGCGCGCTCGCCCCTGCTGTCTTCGGCTGGAGGAAGGTTACGGCCGAGACAGCTCCAGCGTCAACAAAGGAGCGCAGAGGGAGAGAGGGCCTCCCCGCGAACTTCGTGCCCCCGTCCAAGCGTCACTCTTGTCGGTGCGGCGGGCGACACTTCTGGGGGTAGTAGCCCTGTTGGCGGCATGCCACCGGGGTGGCGGACACCACGAGACGTCTCCCCTCCGCCTAGGCCAGCCCGCTAAGGAGAACCCATTCGCCAAGGGCGTGTTCGTATGCCCGGGAGGCTACGACTGGCCCGCCTATGGTGACGTCGTCTACGCGCCGAGCGACTCCCGGATCCCTGCTGCCGACGTCCGTCCGAAGCGGTGCTTCGCCTCGCTGGACGAGGCCCAGCGAGCCAATTTCCACCTCGCTCCTCCTCCGCCGGGTGGCGTCCTGATCGATACGATCTACCTGGTGCCTCCAGAGCCGCCCCTCCTGGGGACCTGCCGGGAAGCGGCTCGCCGACTACGGAAGACGATCCTTTGCCCCACCCTCGTCCCGGAGCCCCCACCGGTCGAGGTCTGCGGGGAGGACAACTGCATATTCGCGAGGGCGTTCGTCCTGTCTTTCACCTTCTCCGGACCTCCCGGGTACGTCGGTATCCCGAACGAGAATGCCAACCACCTGTTCGTCCTGAAGGCCCGGGTCGGGCGAGAGCGGAGCGTGGAGTTCCTGGGCTGCACCGGCGCGCGAAATGTTCAATCCGTCACCGTACGGGGCCACGCGGGCGAATGGATCCATTGTCTTGGAGGCGAGACCATGAATTCCGGCCACGTGATGCTGGTATGGAAGGAGGACGGGGTTCGCTACGCGGTGAGCCTCCATAGCGATACCGTCACCAATCGGGCTATCGCCCCTGCGGTCGCTGCTGGAGTCGAACCGGTTGCGCCTCAAGACGGTTGATTCCGCCTAACTCCCAGAAGTGGCAAGCCTCGAACGGATGAGGCGAGGCGGCGGCGATGCAAGGTTTGCGCGGTGATGCGCTGCCGCCAAGTGCAAGACATCGCTTTTCGTATGTGGAGTCGGTTGGCAGTCGAACATCTGTTCGATATGCTGATGTCTTCCTCCCCCCAGGACTATGCGAGGTCTGGGGTGCCCGAACCGAACGACTGCACGGACCACGAACTCCTCTTCGGCATTGATGCCGTAAATGGGCGCGTCTGCGCCAGCCAAAGGGAGTTGTTCCGGTTCATCGCCGAGGTTGACCGCCGTGAACTCTGGCAGGACTCGGGGGCCAGGGACATGGCTCACTGGCTGGTCATGCGCTACGGAATCTCCTACTGGAAGGCTAGACGGTGGATTCAAGCCTCTCACACCCTGGAAGGCCTTCCTCTCATCTCCGAGGCGTTCATCTCTGGCGAGCTCGGCATCGACAAGGTGGTCGAGCTCACTAGGTTCGCCACCCCTGAGACCGAAGCAGGGCTCGTCGCCTGGGCGCAGGGGGTGTCCTGCGGGTGTATCAGGGGTGTCAACGCCGCCCGAAAATGAACCAGGTATCGCCGATCGAAAATCGACCACCTCAGGTCGCCCCCTCAGTGCCCATCACCTCCTTGCCCTTGCCCTTGAGCCGGTAGCTGTCGCCTCGTAAGACGACCACCTCGGCGTGGTGCACAAGCCGGTCGACCATGGCCGACACAGCCACGGGATCCCCGAAGATCTCCGCCCAGGCGGAGAACGTCTTGTTGGAGCTCACGATCAGCGAACTCCGCTCGTAGCGGGAGGAGACCAGGGCGAAGAACAGGGCCGCGGCCTCGGGGTCGAATGGGATGTAGCCGACCTCATCCACGATGAGCAGGGGGATCCGTCCCAAGCGCTCCAGCTCTGCCTCGAGCCGGCCCGCCCGCTTGGCCGCACCCAGAGAGAGCACCCACTGGTGCGCCGTGGCGAACGCGACGCGGTGTCCCCTCCGGGCCGCCTGAACGCCCAGGGCGATCGACAGGTGCGTCTTTCCCGTCCCCGGAGGCCCCAGGAAGATCACGTTCTTGCGCTCCACCAGGAAGTCGAGCTGGGCGAGGTGGGCGACCAGCTGGCGCTTCACGGAGCGCTGGAAGGAGAAGTCAAAGTCGTCGAGGGTCTTGGTTTGGGGGAACCGGGCGGCCTTTACCCGGGCCGCGCCCCCGTGGGTCTCCCGGCCGGCGACCTCTTCGGACAGCACCGCCGCGAGGTAGGCCTCGTAGTCCCAGCCCTCAGCGCGGGCCACCTCGGCGAGACGCGACGCGACCTCCCGGACTCTCGGGGCCTTCAGGGCCCGCGACAGGTACGCGACGTCGGAGGAGGGCCTCATCCGGCCCCTCCTGCTCCGAAACCGGCCTCTACGAGGCCCGGAGAGCCGTTGGGAGAGAAGGGGTCGACTCCCGGGCCAGGCGGAACCGCCTCTACCAGACGGTCGTAGCGGGACAGATCGACCCCCGGAACGTCGAGGTCGCCGCGGTACAGCCGACGCTGGGCCTCGCGGGCGAGCCGAAGCGCACGCACGTGCGCGGGGTGCAGCACCACGTCCGCGGGGACGAAGCTTCGGGCGTGCCGGGCGAGCTCCGTGCTGTCCACGCTCACCACGACCTCCTCGGGCGACAGACGCACCTGAGCCCTTCGGCCGGCGAGTCCGGGCGGCACCGAGTAGTCGGCGGAGCCCACCCGGACGAACGAGTCCTTCGACACCCGGACCTCGAGGCGGGTGTCGGTGTCGGGGAGCGGATCGGGAAGCGCCCGCAGGAACCCCTTCTCCACGGCCCAGGCGTCGGCGACCCTGCCTCCGACCCGGCGGTGGTGCCGACAGTAGGCGATCTCCGCGGCCCAGGCGTCGTGCTGGTCCTGGAGGTCCTGCAGGCAGGTGAAGGTGCGAAGCGGCAGGAACGACGTCTCCAGGTAGCCGTTGGTCCGCTCCACCTGCCCCTTGGACTGCGGGCGTCCCGGCTCGAGGACGATCAGCCTCGCGCCGAGGTGTCCGAACAGGGCGACGATCTCGTCGTGCACCTTCGCCGTGCGGCCCTTGCCGGCCGCCACGATCGAGGAGTCGTTGTCCACCACCACCGCCTCCGGGACCCCACCGAGGCGGCGGAAGCACCCCACGAACGCCGGTCGGACGTCGGCGAGCGTCTTGGAGTGGGAGAACACCGTCGCGTGCGCTGCCGAGTGCGGCAGGGTGGCGACGAACCCGTAGGCCCACCGGGTGGCTCCCTTGCCCACGGGGACCCTCAGCCGTGGTTCCCACCAGTCCGCGTGGCCGATCTCCCCGGGGAGGTAGGTCGTGCGCTGATGGGCCCGTGCGAGCAGGAAGTGCGGCCGCATCTTCGCAACCGCCTCCTTCACGATCGTGATCCGTCCGGGGAACCCGCGGCGCTGGAGGTGCTGGAGGATCACCGTCGCCCGAACCTCGGCGTCTTCGCTCAGCATCGCCGCGATTTCCTGGCGATAGGGGTCGAGCATCGATCCCTTCGGTGCTCTGACGTAGCGAGGCGGCGCGGAGCGAGCGAGTAGCCTCGCTACGGTGTGACGGGTCATCCCCAGCCGCTCCGCGATCGCGGACTTGGACAGCTGCTCCCGCTGATACAGCCTGTGGACCTCGGCCCAGTCGTGCACTGAGAACACTCCTTCCTCCCTCCGCTCGGTGTCGAGCAGAGGGTCGATCGAGAAACCGCTGTCAGCCGTAACTGGTCGGTTTTCGACCGGCGAGAAGTGCTTAGTTTTCACCCGGCGTCGACAAGGGGAAAGGCGGATCTTGCCAATCGGTCGTTGGCGGAAGCCCAAGAGGCCGAAGAGGCCCGGTCGCTGTCATGGTGGTACTTCGAGGAGAACTCCAGATTCGGACTATCCGCAGAGCTTCCCGCGGCTGAAGGGGCGGTGGTCGCACACGCCTTGGAGCGTCTGGCCGACAAGCTCCCGGTCATGCCGGGTGAGGATGGCCAGTGGTCCGTGGAGGCCAGACGGGCCGATGCCCTGGTGGCCGTGTGCTCGGCGCAGATCACCAAAGATGCGGACCCGGACCGTGCCACCGTGGTCATCCACGCCAGAGTGGAAGATCTTGGAGGTGAGCTCCACAGCTGTGAGATCGAAGGCGGTCCTGCGATCCACCCCGAGGTGGCCCGACGCCGGGCGTGCAATGGGCGCATCCAGACAGTGATCGAGGACGGGACAGGCCTGCCGGTGCGTCTGGGACGGATCAGCAGGGAGCCCCCGGAGTGGATGCTTCGCCAGCTCCGATACCGAGATCGAGAGTGCACATTCCCCGGGTGCGGCGCCCGGCAATTCACTCAGGCTCATCACATTGTGTGGTGGGACTACGGAGGCCGGACGGACCTAGACAACCTCGTCCTCGTGTGCACCTTCCACTGTGAGACTCGGGGTGCGGCTCTATCCGCAAGAGCCGTGTAAACATCGGCCCTGGCGGGGGGAGCATGACTCGAATTTCCATTGGCCTGCGGTTTG
>WNGB01008954.1_pt1 | contig 21209 bp, 30 predicted proteins | sample 5400681 | NCBI WGS metagenome assembly WNGB01 (sample SAMN13153367, study PRJNA577476) | soil metagenome | isolation source: 115 cm soil or saprolite under grassland replicate 2 | place: USA:California | collected 2016-06-15
CAGACTCTTAATCCGCAGGTTCCGGGTTCGAGTCCCGGGGGGCCCACCACTGGGTATCGTGGTGATGCTGGACGGAACGGCGTCACCTGCTCCTTGACGGAGTTCCGGCTGATCCTTGACACCGGCTCCGGCTGATCCTTGAGGGTGGCTCCGGCTGATGCTTGTCGCGGATCGGTCCGCCCGTCTCCTCGTCTCGGCCTGGTGGCGCTCTCGGTCATGGAGCAGCGGTACCAGGCGGTCCTAGTCGTCGTGCAGCATGGCCGGAAGGTCACCGAGGCGCGGCACGGCTCGGCGTCTCGCGACGGAGTGCACGCGTAGATCGCCCGCTACGAGCAAGGAGGGCTCGCGGCGCTTACCGATCCGATCCCACCGTCCGAGCATCTGCCCACTAGACCGACCCGAAGACCGAGGCGCGGATCTCGAGCAGGCGCACGTCTGGGAAGTCGTCCGTGATGAGGATCGAAGCGTCACCGCTCATCGGGCGCGTCCATCGCAGTGCTGCCGAACGATACCGAGGAGCTCGCGAACGTTCACCGGCTTCGAGACGTACCCGTCGAAGCCTGCAGCCAGGAACTGCTCGCGGTCTCCCTGCATCGCCTGTGCGGTCACGGCGAGCACGGGGATGGCGGCCGTGCGCTCATCCGCACGCAACCGGCGAAGAGCTTGGACGCCGTCGAAGTCCGGAAGTTGGATGTCCATGAGCACGAGATCCGGCGCGTGCTCGGCCGCCAGCTCGACCGCCTCGCCGCCTGTCGTCGCCTCAAGCGTCCGATACCCTGTGGCCAGCAGGACGTCGCGGAACAGCTTCATGTTCTTCTCGTTGTCCTCGACGACGAGGACCTGTTCGCCCGCCATGACTAGACCGACCTCGCGGGCAGCGTGAAGACGAAGGTGCTCCCCCTACCGAGCTCGCTCTCGAGCCAGATCCGTCCGCCGTGTAGCTCGACGAGCCGCTTCGAGAGCGCGAGGCCGAGGCCGGTCCCCTCGCTCTGCTCGACCCCCGTCTCGGTCTGCTGGAACTCCTCGAAGATCCGCTCGTAATCCCAGGGAGCGATGCCCGGACCTGTATCGGCGACGGAGATCCTCATCTCGCCGTCGACCTGCGCCGCGCTCACGTCGACCACCCCGCCGGCGGGCGTGAACTTCACGGCATTCGAGAGCAGGTTGAAGATGACCTGCTTGATCCGGCGCTCGTCGCCCTCGACGAGGTCGACCTCCGGACCTGCCGCGAGCGCGACCTGGACCCCTTCCTTCGTCGCCCGCTCACGCACCATCACCACGCCACGCTCGAGTGCCTCCCGCAGTGAAAACGGCCCAACCTCGAGCTCGACCTGCCCGGCCTCGACCTTGGACAGGTCGAGGACGTCGTTGATCAGCGAGAGCAGATGGTTCCCCGAGGAGAGGATGTCGTCGAGGTACTCCGCCTGCTTCTGGTTCACCTCACCGAACATCTCCTCGCGCAGCACCTGCGAGAAGCCGATGATCGCGTTCAGCGGCGTCCGAAGCTCGTGCGACATGTTGGCCAGGAACTCCGACTTGTGTTGACTGGTCGCCTCGAGCTCCGTGTACAGACGCCTGAGCTCGTCGTTCATCCGGTTGACGTTTGCGCCCAGTGCACCCAGCTCGTCGCGGTTCACGACGTCGACGTGCCCGGAGAAGTCGCCCGACGCGATCGCGGCCAGCCGAGAGTCGATCCGCTGGATGGGTCCGATCAGCGACCAGGAAAGGACGAACCCAAGCAGCAGCGCGAGGACGAGCGCCCCTACCGCAACCCCGATGAAGAGGTTCCGCGAGCTCTCGTACGAGTTTGCGTTCCGGGCGATCAGGTCGTCGGTCTCCGCGATCACTCTATTGGCGAGCACGGTGGCGAGCTGGTTGAGGTCGATCGCGAGCTGCTCGGCCCTGTGGCGGAGGGTCACCGAGCGCTTGCCGGACGCCGCGCTGCGGTCGAGTGCGATGATCTCCTGCATCAGCGTCGACAGCTGACCTGCTTTCAGGCGGATCCGGCGAAGGGTGCTTTCGTCTTCCGAGGGAGGCGTGAATCCGAGGCGATCGACGGCAGTAGCGGGCCCGATCCGAGCGACGACGTTCGCGAGGGCCAGGTCCACGGCGAGAGCGCTTGCTCCACGTCCTCTCGGGAAACCCCCTGGCCAGACCTCATAGAAGTCTCTCGCCACGTTCTCCGCGAGGAGCAGACGAACATGCCAGGCGTCGCGCTGGAGCTGGCCGTAGGCGAAGGCTCGTTGCTGGAGCGCCCCGAGGCTCCCTACCCTGTCGTTCGACTGCCCGAGCACGCGCTGCCCGAGCAGGCCTACCGCGACGAGAAGCACGGAAGTGCCCAAGAACGCGATGAGCAGCTTGGTGTGGACCTTGGCCGGCAGGCGGCCGACAGCCCGGACGAGCGGATCGTAGCCTCGGCTCAGCGGCCGCCGCTTCTCGACGACGGCAGCCCCTCGTTGCTTCGCTGCCCGAGCTTTCGACAAGGAATTAGGGGGTCAGGGTGGTCGATCCTGCAACCATGTTGGTGATCAACCACTGTCCGTCGATCCGCGCAACGTCCTGATCAGCGACCGTGACCAGAGCCACCTCGCCGGTCTCGTAATCGACGTAGTGGCACTCGAAATGCAGCGTGCCTCGGTCGCCGTTGACCGTGATCTGGACCTTGTAGGCCGGGTGGTCCGAGATCCAGTGAGTCGCAGGCTCGAACGCGACCGACTTCTCGAGCCAGAACTGCCGGATCTGGTCCCTGCCTGTCGCGGTCTGCCCGGGACCCACGGTCAAGGTCGCATTCGGCGCCCACAGGCTCACCATCAGGTCGATGTCCTTCTTCGTCGTGGCCTTGTGGAAGTTCTTCTCGATCTGGTCGATCTCCCAGAGATCCGCCTTCCGTTGCAGGGCCTGCTCGGTTGCAGAGCTCGTGCTCGAGCCCCCGCAGGCCGCGAGCCAGATGACCATGACCCCGAGTGCGCCGCCGATCAAGAGCAGCCTCCGCACTTGAGCCTCCCTTCCGCTCAGGCTCACCTGGGCTGTCGGTGCCGGACGATGTTCACACCGCGGCACGGATCCGTCCAGAGCCAGAACCTAGGAGGAGCTCATGCCCCAGCCCACCGTGCCTGCTGGCCGCTCATGGGGGTGGTAGCACGGCACCGCGACGAGGGCCGTCACCCTCTCGCCTCAGCGCAGTAGCGGCGCACCTGATCCGGGAACGTGCCGACGCGGATCGGCTTCTCGAGCCACCCAGCGAAGCCGGCCGCTTCGAGCCAGTCGCCGCTTCCCTCGAGCGGCAGCGCGCTCATCGCGACCACCGGGATCTGAGCCGTCCGCTCGCTGTCCTCGAGCTTCCTCGCGGCCTCGGTGCCGTCCATGTCGGGAAGCCGGAGGTCCATCAGGATCACGTCCGGAACGTGCTCGACCGCGAGCGCGATCCCCTCGGCGCCCGTTGCCGCTTCGAGCGTCTGGAACCCGGCAGCGCACAGGACGTCCCGGGCGAGCTTCCGGTTCTTGTCGTTATCGTCGACGATCAGGACGATAGTCACCGGCGTATCCTCTCGCTATGCCGATCCGGCTCGTGCTCGCGGAGGATCATTACCTTGTCCGCGAAGGCGTTCGGCGGCTGCTCGAGACTCGGCCCGAACTTGAGGTTGCAGCCGTGTGCGGCGACCTCGACTCTCTGCTCGCCGCGGTGGAGGCAGAGCAGCCGGACGTCGTCATCACCGACATCCGCATGCCTCCTGGCAATGCCGATGAGGGGATCCAGGCCGCGGAGCGGCTGCGTGAGACGAATCCCGACGTTGGCGTCGTCGTGCTCAGCCAGTACGCCAACCCGAGCTACGCTCTCGCGCTCTTGGAGAGCGGCAGCGCGCGGCGCTCCTATCTCCTGAAGGAGCGCGTACAGGATCTCGAGCAACTCGTGTCGGCGATCCACGCGGTCGCGGAGGGCGGCTCGGTGATCGACCCGAAGGTCGTCGAGGCGTTGGTTGCGGAGAACGCCCGCGGCGAGGAGTCGCGACTCAACCAGCTGACCCCGCGCGAGCGCGACGTGTTGCGCGAGATGACGGCGGGCAAGAGCAACGCAGCGATCGGGGAGGCGCTCTTCCTCACCGAGAGGTCGGTCGAGAAGGTGATCCACTCGATCTTCCTCAAGCTCGGGCTCACCTGGGAGAAGGCGGTCCACAAGCGTGTCAAGGCCGTGATCCTCTACCTCGCCGAGAGCGGCTAGCGTCATCCTTGGAGCGGCAGGGAGCCGGCCACTCGGGTCTGGTGGCCGGGTCTCGACCGGATGGTCAGTCGGCCGCCCAGAGCCTCAACGCGATCGCGCAGCGGGAGTCGTTCCGCGTCCACGTCGCAGCCCGCGACGACCTCGAAGGCGAGCGCTCCCTCCTCGTTCCGTACCGTGACCGCCACCGGCGTACCGGCCGCGGCGCGCTCGAGCACGCCGAGACAGCAGAAGTACACCAAGCCCGCGATCTCCGGCGGACAGGCCGTGCCCACTGCGACGTCGATCCGGGTCGGCACGTCCGCACTCACCGCCGCCGAGCGCAGCGCCGCGCCCAAACCCCCCGCCTCGAGCAGCGGCGGATAGATCCGGTGCGCGAGCTTCCGCGTCTCCTCCAGCGCCTGCTGCGCGTCGCGCCTCATCTCTGCAAGGAGCCTCTTGGCGGCCGCCGGATCGGCGTCGACCGACCCAGCCGCGAGCTCGAGGTTGGCGGCGAGCCCGACCAGCTGTTGCTGCACGCCCTCGTGCAGGGCTCGCTCGATGCTGCGGCGCTCGGCGTCGGCGGCCAGGACGAGTCGCTTGCGAGACTCGCACAGGTTCGCGACCTCGAGGCGCAACCCATCGAGCTCTCGCCGCACGTCGGCCTGCCGAGCCCCCAGGGCGATCGACCTCCTACGCCTTGACTACCGGAAGTTGTCCGTCATCGCTCCGGCGGTGTCAAGTAGCGCAGCACCATGCTGGGACGCATGGCAGCATCCCTGGCACTCGCCTGGCCGCCACCGTAGTGCCGGCGGGAGCGACCTCCTAGCCTCGCTGGATACGACCAGCGCCCAAGGCGTGGCGAGAGAGGAGGGATCATGCAACTCAGACAAGTGCCGCGGACGATCCCGTTGACGGCGCGGATGGCCTGGCTCGCGGCCGCCGCTCTGCTAGCCGTCGCCGGGCTTTCCCCGCCTGCGCGAGGGCAGCAGCCCGCGGGGAACCCGGCGATCGAATGGAACGCGATCGCGTCGACCGCGGTCATGGCACCGCCGCCACAGGGCGCCGGGCAGCCCCCTCACGTCGCCGTGCTCAGCCTGGCGATGGTGCAGGGTGCCGTCTATGACGCCGTGAATGCGATCGACGGCGGCTACCAGCCATACCTGGTTGCGCCGCCCGCAAGCTCAGGCGACTCGAAGGAGGCCGCGGCCGCGACCGCCGCCTTCTGCGTGCTCGTCGGTTCCTCTGATGATCCGACGAACCCGTGCGAGCTTCCGGGCCTGTTCCCAGGGCAGCTCTCGACCCTGAAGCCGCTCTACGACGCGTCGCTCTCTCACGTGGCCGACGGGCCGTCGAAGGACGGAGGGATCGCGGTCGGCGGAGCTGCTGCGGCCGTCATGCTCACCGCAAGGCAGAACGACGGCCGAGGCGGCACCTTCACGTTCGTGCAGGGCTTCGATCCCGGGGATTGGCGGCTCGCGCCGCCGCAGGGTCCGACGGGGATCGTCGCCCGCGACCCCGCGCCGTGGGTGGGCTTCGTACGGCCGTTCCTCGTCCCGAATGTGGACATGCTCCGCACCGATGGCCCGAACGAGCTCACGAGCGCCGCCTATGCGGAGGACTTCAACGAGGTGAAGGTCCTCGGCTCGCTAACGAGCACGAAGCGCACCGCAGATCAGACAGCAGCGGCAATCTTCTGGCAGGACAGTGGGATCGCGATCTGGAACCGCGTCTACCGGGCGTTGGCGGTCAGCCAGGGGCTCGACATCGTCGACAGCGCACGCCTCTTCGCGATGACCAACCTGGCTGGGGCCGATGGCGCGATCGGCTGCTGGAACGACAAGGCCTACTGGAGCTTCTGGCGGCCGATCACCGCGATCCGGGAGGCCGCAAGCGACGGTAACCGGGCGACCGAGGCCGACCTGACCTGGGTGCCGCTCTTCGACCCATCCGTTCCTGTATCCGGCCCGCCGCTCGTCACGCCCGGCTTCCCCGACCACCCGGCCGGTCACACCTGCATCAGCGGGGCGACCGTGCACGCGCTGCAGGCCTTATTCGGCACGGACAGAGTCCCCTTCACGGCGGTCAGCAACAAATGCTCTCCCGCGCCCTGTCCGGCCAGGAGCTTCGACCGCTTCTCGGACGCGCTCAAGGAGATCATCGACGCCCGTGTCTGGGGCGGCATCCACTTCCGCACCGCGGACGTGCAGGGAGCCGTGCTCGGCAAGAAGGTCGCCCACTACATGGAAAAGCACTTCTTCCAACCGACGGGCTGAGGCGGGGAGTTTCGGCGGTGGGGCTCGCTCCGGTAGGGGCCCCACCGCCCGCGCCCTGTTCCTTGGAGAGAACACCGTCAAAACGCACGTCGGGTACATCCTGGACAAGCTCCACCGCCGCCATCGGGTACAGGCCGTGATCCTCGCCTACGAGATCGGGCTGATGCAGCCGGGCGACTCAGGGACGTAACCGCCGACTCGCATCGCTCCGGTGCTCGCGTCAGCTCAACTGGCTAAACATGTCGTTGCCGCTGGCCGTCGGCTGCGGCACCTGCTGCAGCACATACCAGTGCTCGATGATCTTCCCGTCGTCGCTGAGGCGGAACTGTCACCGGCGGTAGCAACGTGGCAGGGAGTGCCATCCCCGTCTCATCCCCGTGAAGGAACGGGCCACGTCGGGAAACGATGGGCAGCACTGAGACGCAAATCCGCTGCTGAGAGGGCTTGCGCCGCTCCTACCTGCACATTCGGACCAGACTCTTAATCCGCAGTTCCGGGTTCGAGTCCTGGGGGCCCACGAACGAACCCGCTGGTAGACGGCCGACTTCACTACTGGTAGCAACAGCCGCGACGCGATCATCCCCGTCTCTCCCCGTCTCGGACCGCGCTTCGTTAGAACCTATGAACTCCGAATCCGTAGGTTGGCGTTTGAAGCTCGTCGCGATTCCAGCAGATCCATGTCGGACACTCCGCGTGGAACGGCCATTGCAGATCCATCCCCGTCTCGGACACGCTCTCGTCAGGCGGGAAGCCGAGGATCCTGGGTCCAGAAACGGCAATCATGCCGCAGCCCAACACGCGCGATGCAGACCCACCTCGGTCGGAGCGATCGTTCGCGAGAGCGACGGCGCCGTCTCAAGAGACTCAAGCAGGCCCGACGAAAGTCACACCCACCGTCGGATGGTCTCAGCGCTTCCTGATCGATCCAGGAGGCACTGTTGCGTTGACCGAAGTGAGGCCATGTCGGGCCCCGGGGTCGGGGAGTCTCCGGTCAGATCACCAGGGCGAGTTCGGCGAAGGCATCGGCAAGACGGGCAGCAGGAAGTACGCCGGTGCCGAGATCGTAGAAACCTCGACGGAGGTTCTGGACGAAGGCATGGCCTGCGACGATGACCTAGCGGTACGGTCTCGCTTCAGCCCTCGCATGGGTCGAAGCCGGGCCTTCAGGCGTCCGTGGTCTGTCTCCAGCGGGTTGTTCGCATGGGCCTCCGAGTCGTGGAAGGCCCCGGGGAGTAGGTCATCGATGATGCGGGGGTACGCTTGATACCGGTCGGTGGTGACCTCCACTGGTGCGATCCGGGTCCGGTCGATCGCTCGCTCGAAGAAGCGCCGGGCTGCACCGGCGTCCCGGCGAGGTGAGAGGAAGACGTCGATGACCTGGCCGAACTGGTCGATGGCCCGGAACAGGTAGCGCCAGATCCCTCCCACCTTGAGGTAGGTCTCATCGACGCGCCAGTGATCACCAACCACATGCTGGCGGGCTCGGGCTGCCTCGGCGAACTCCGGCGCGAACCGCTGGACCCACCGGTAGATGCTCACGTGGTCGACCTCGACCCCGCGCTCGGCGAGGAGCTCCTCGACGTCCCGGTAGGACAGGCCGAACCGCAAGTACCACCGGACGGCCAGGGTGATGACCTCGGGCGGGAACCGATAGCCAGTGAACGCGGAACGCGGCGCTGGGCAGGGACGAGGGTATCGGTGCGGTCTCATCGCGCCAGTCTCTCCGACGGCGATGCGGATAGCCAATGCAACAGTGCGATCCCAGGAGCTTGACAACCTCATCGAAGCCCAGCGAGCGGAGAAGGCTTTCGACCAGGCGGCGAGCCGTCTGGCCGAGGATCTGCCGATTGTCTCTATCGTCCCTCCTCGTGTTGAGCCCGACACATGAGCTTCGCGAGGGAACGTAGCGGTTGTCGCCGACACCGAAGACACGAGGCGTTCCTCGCTAACCCGCAAAAGTCCCCTGTAACAAAATCTCCTGGACCGCCAGCGCGACGAATGCCACTGCCCCGGCTTCGAGAGAAAGCGCCAGCAAAAGAGCATAGCCCTTGATCTGGTTAAGCATCTGTGCCCGGTATAGGAGTTTCACGTGGGTTGCGGCCGTCCTCATGCTCGCTGTCGAGGTGTCGTCATCCCAGAACGAGTCGATTGCGGCTCTAAGGGAGCCCGGCTTCACGTTCCTGTAGGGGAGGGGCAAGTTGATTAGTACGGCGACACCAATTGCGAGCGCAAAGAGCAACACGGCGGCTTTCAGCTCTCCGCGCATACTTGCCGGAGGAACGTAGTTGTCCTGAGCGGTGACGACGGCCGCCAGCCCAAACAGTAACGTGATGATGGCGCCCGAAGTCGTGATCACAACCCCGGCCCTCGACTCTATCGACGTCTTCCTAATATCTTCCGCCTCGACCTGATCAGCGATGAACTGACCGTAGATGTCAAAGCCCGAAGAGCCTTCTCCCACCACCACAATTGCTACTCCTCCTTCGGCGGTTCGCGAAAGATCTTGCTCTTCGTTTCGAATCCCTTTGCGGGGTCGTCCTCCGGTCTTCCCCGGAAACCGGTGCCTGTCTCGAAGCCCTCCTCCGGCCTCGCACTTATGCTGGTGCCCGTGTCGAAGCCGTCTCCAGGATCGGGAGGCGCAGTTGGCTTCGGCTTCTCGATTGGCTGTGGTTCTTCGCTCTCATCAGGCATTGGCCCTCCAAGTTGCGCCGATAGCACATCCTATGCCACAACTCGGGCGAGGCAAGAGGTCCTAACGTAGGGGCAATGGCAGTTTCCGCGCCTTCGCTTAGCTCAGCTCTCGAGGTGCTCCGCAAACGCATCAAACACCGCGGAGTTCGCGGACTTCGTCGCCTCAACGAGCGAGCCGAACGTCTTCTGCACTTCCGCCACGCGCTCGCGGTTCCGGAGGCCCTGATCTAGCCCTGGCTCCAGCATGTTCGCGAACGGGAGTACCGAATCGACAATCGGTCGCCAGAACCCCATAGCTCGCTGCGGGGAGGGGTTGTCGCGAAACCGCAAGGCGAATGCATCGGGCACTGCGCGATTTAGATACGTCTCGACCGACGCCGCGATCGCGGCGACGAGCACGAAGAGCGACCCCCTCTTACGGAAGAAGTCAATCTGGTCCGCTTGCGATTGAGTTCGATCTTCCTCCGGGACCGCCAGTAGACGGCGCTTGGCGTCTTCAACACCGCGGAGGAGGGAGAACACGAGAACCATGTGCTGGGCCGAGGTCTTGTCCGAAAAGACGCGTGAGTAACATGGTCGCCCGAACGGCCCTTCTCCCCACTGTCCGTAATGTGTCCGCTGCCGGAGCATCCCAACCACCATGCCCTGGGCCGCTCGCTCCTCCTCCAGGTCGATTAGGAGCTCCGCGAATGTTCGCGTCCTCGGATTCGAATGGAACTCACCGATTCTCGCGGCGCGGTCGAAATCGGAGAGCATCAGAACGTGGAGAAGTTCGGCCCGAGCGGCCGGCGGAAAGGCATCCAGACGTTGGTGGAGTAGGCGCTCAAACTCGGGAAGGGTCAGCATCGCTGAAGGGTAGTCCAGGGCAAAGACGATCGGACAGTCTGGTAGTGGCGCTTCGTTTGACTCGTGATACCAAGGGGAGACGCCTCCTCCACGGACCCTATCCTCAAACCGCCAGCCGACCTGGCGTGGCCTCGTGTTCTCCGCCCGTGAACGGGAACGGGTCGGGGTGTGCGTACGTCTGGGTGAAGCCATCCGTTAGCCACCCGAGCAGCGCGAACAGGGCACCGACCGCCACGCTCGTGAGAACCCAATCCATGTCGCACCAATGGTTCCCAGGAGCCCGTAGATCAGCGGGAACGCCAACCAGTCGGGAAGGAAATGTCGGATGGGTATGCGTCAGCGGGGGCCAGCTGTCGTCGCGCTTGACGAGGCTGATTGCCTCTGGGATGCCGAAGCCGATGGCGGCTGATAGGAGCCACCACGGCCAGAACGGAACGAGGAACGCCAAGGTGAGCAGGGTCACCGAGGAGACACCCCACATCAGGATCCACCACTTGTTCCAGTTCGCCGGTGGCTTTGCATGGAACCCCTCCAAACCCATTCCGGGCACCTCCTCCGCTGGACGTGACTTGAGCCGGGCTAGACATGGAACGTCGCCACGACCGGCGCATGATCGGAGCTGGGCTCGTTCAGGCGAGCGGTGGGCACCGGCGAGATCGAAGGAAGGGGCTGGGTGACGACGGCTCCGACCGAGTTGACATCTACCTTCCTCACGAGCAGCTCGGATACGAGGATGTGGTCGATCAGCTCCGGGCGCCCCTGATTGATCCGAGAGTAGTTGCGCCCCGACTGCATCAGCGGCGCCAGGTTCCACAACCGCTGGGCATCCCCCTGATCTGGGATCTTGAATCCGCGGGTGTCGATCTCTGAGCCCGGCGGCCCGAGGAGCAGCTGCGTCGTCGCCGTCTGGACGGTGTCGTTCAGATCGCCGCATAGGACGACAGGCTCGGTTTGGGCAGCCAAGGTGGTTGTAGCCCATGTGCGCAGACTGGCCGCCTCAGCGGCCCGCCGATACAGCGCGTAGGCGGCGAACCTGGCTCGTTCGCTCTCGTCGTGCGGGTGGAACCGGCCTCCTGGGAAGGTGAGCAGCTTGGACTTCAAGTGCGCGGTCACGAGCCGAAGGGGCTGGCCCAGGTCCGACGTGACGGTGATCGCCACCGCTCCCCGTCCCATCGATGGCTGCGTCCCGCCGGTGTCATCGGACTGAACGGGCTGAAGGGGTTGCGGAAAGGCGAAGATCTCCTCCGAGTCGGCGATGTCAAGTGGAGACAGCCACGCGACCCGGATGTGTCGGCCGTCCTCGTGCTGGGATACTCGTCGGTGCCAGGTGCCGTTTAGGCGCGATTCCAGATCATCCAGGGCGTCCGGGTCGCCGATCTCCTGGACCCCCAGGGCGTGGGGCACCTCCGCGTTGATCACCGCCGCGAGTCCGTCTAGCTTCTCGTCGTAGATCGCCTGGGTCTTCGGTCCGGACGGCGCACCCGGCCGGAAGAGGTTCTCTACGTTCCAGGTCATGACCTTGAACGCCATGCCTACCTCACCGCCAACCGAGCTTGACAACGAATGCAACACCCGGCAGGCTCCGAGGTCAATACCGGAGTTTGAGAGGGGCTCGTTGCGATATCGGTTAGCCGTCCTACCGCATATCGCGGTCGTGCCGCCCAGCGGGTGCCTCCACTCGCCGCTAGCTGGTCAGACTCTCGCTGTGTCGGAGAGCTCTCGTACCAGGCGACGGCAGGCATCTCGTGGCGCGGACGAACCCCGAGTGGTTCTGGTGTAAGGGCTCGGGCTCGGAATATGTGTACGCCTCGGCCGGTGCGCCTGAGGGCTGAAAGGGGAAGGACCTCGCTACGAACTTTGCTGGTCGCCGTCGCCGTGTTCGCGGTTGGCTGTGCGCAGTAACGAACTCGGCCTCAAACACTACGCCCGAGACCACACCGTCCTCGGTCGCCATCACCTCCGCTCCGCCGGCGGAGACGGCGGCGCCGATTCCCAAGACCAAGGTGCCGAAGCTCGAGGGGATACAACTCGCCAAGGCCCAGAAGCTCGCCACGAGAGCAAACCTTGACGTGAGCTTCGACAAGAAATACTCGCACGAGCCAGCTGGGAGCGTCATCAATCAACAGCCGACTGCGGGACAGAAAGTGGAAGAGGGTACGACGATCGAACTGGTCGTAGCGAAGGCGTTCCCGATCGTTCCGAACGTCGTCGGACTGAGCTTGACACAAGCAGAGAGAACGCTCCGGAAGGCAGGGTTCGAGGCTCGGGTCGTTAAGTCCGGTACCAGTGGAACTCCCGGGACCGTGACGGCACAGAAGCCTGCTGCGGGAAGCGAGGCCCGGCCCGGGATCAAGGTCGCGATCACCACGCCTAATTGCACACCGGGATACTCGCCTTGCCTCCCACCAGCGTCGGACTACGACTGCGCAGGAGGCTCAGGTGACGGGCCGAAGTACACAGGATTCGTCCGTGTTACCGGTTCAGATCCGTACGGCCTGGACGCCGACAACGATGGTCTCGGGTGTGAATGACTCTAGATGAGGGGGCGTTGATTGCCAAGGGCTCGTCACCTCAGATCGAGGCGACATTAGTTGAAGCCGCCTGTCTCGACGGGCATCAATCGGGAGCATGAAGTCCAAGGAGGGCCGCATGATGGACAGAGAGCAACGGCAGGCGCTGGCGGCGCGTCTTCGAAGCGCGGCCGCTGAGAGTCATCGGCAGGACACCCTTGGTATTGCGGTCCGGGACCCAGCAGCTGCTTCCTCGCTCTGGCTGACTTGGTTGAGGCAACAGGCGAGTGCCGGGTGGGGAAAGGAGCCGCATCGCTACTCCCGGTTCTCGAGGCCAACGGCCTTCGGTGGGAGTGCACCCATCGAGACGTAACGCACCGGTCGGCAATCGTGGCGCCGCCTGAGTGATGAAGCTCTTCAAGCTGCCGTTGCTGAAGGCGATTCCCGGACTTCTGGTTGCCCTCGCTGGCGTCGGGCTTGCGTGGCTCGCCTTCCGTCAGTCGCTATGGCTCGCCGCTGTAATCGTCGCGGTACCCATTGCCTTTGGGCTCGGGACATTTTGGTGGGGCAAGAGGCTGCTCGCCCGACACAAACCAGTTGAGGCGTTGAAGTTCATGGAGTGGGGCGTGCTGGTGCCCGGAACCGTAGTGGCGGTGGTGGCTGGGTTGCTCATCGGTGCGGGCGTCTTCCTCGAACCCGCTGAGGGGGCAAGCGTTGAAACGAAGAAGCTCCTCGCCGCCTCGCTTGCAGCGATCGGCGGATTCTTGACCGCCTCCTTCATCAAGTCAGGGGAGGAAGCGGACGCGCAGTGGACGGGCGTGCTTATCAAGGCGGCGTTCGAGGATGTATACAGAGATTCGTTCCCGCAGGGAAGCGATGCGTGGAAGGCTCTCTACACCGAGAGCTGGAGGGGTTTGACCGGATGGAGCAGAGCGGAGCGTCGGCGGCGTGCCGAAATTATTGCCGATCCAGCTGCCGCCAAGCCGCCACAATCCAGTTCTGAAGCCGGGGCGCGTGGCAACTAACGCCCGGAGGTTACCTCCCGGATACTCGATGAGTGTTCGGTGTCGCTACAAGATCCTTCACGTGATGGGCGGGTTTGGCGGCGCGCCCGCCAGTTCGCAACCGGGGCGGGCGTTCGCCTCAGTCAGGCATCACCCAGCGGGCTCCCGCCGTCGGAAGGAACTGTGGGCAGTCAGACCGCCTTCGCTCCACTTAGCAGAATCTCCAACAAACTACTCAGCGCCAGTTTGCATGATCGGGAGGGTAGACGCCGGAGGCAAAGTCCATGTACGAGATTGATTTATTGCCAGTGGGCGACGGAGAGAAGAGCGGCGATGCAATCACGCTTCGTTTCAGCTACCCGAACCCGTGGAATGGCGACCAGGTCGTGTGCGTAGTAGATGGCGGTTTCCAGGACGATGGTGAAGCTCTCGTTGATCACATCAATACGTATTACGGAACTGGACGTGTTGACCTGGTTGTGTCGACTCACCCTGATGCCGACCACATCAATGGGCTGTCGGTGGTCTTGAACAACCTGACCGTTGGGGAGCTCTGGATGCACCAGGCCTGGCGCCGCTCTCCCGTCGTGGCCGAGGCATTCGCTGGAAGAAGGGTCACCGACCTGACGATGCGTGAGGCTTTGCGAGAGGCGTTGGAGCGGGCCCGTGATCTCGAATCTATCGCGAGAGAGGAACATACCCATCACCGAACCCTTCGCGGGGGAGTCGCGCTTCGGCGAACGAGTAACGGTTGTCGGACTGACACTTGAATTCTACGAATCTCTTCTTCCTGCACTTCGTGGAGAGGGAACAGTCGCTGCGACATTGGCGGAGCTGCTCAAGGAGGCGTTGGCCAAAGCAAAGACGGTACTCGAGGCACTGAACATCGAAACCCTGGACGATTCAGGAGAGACGACCCCTGGAAACAACTCCTCAGCAATACTGCTCCTACAGCTCGATGGGACGCGATTGCTGTTGACGGGCGATGCAGGTATTCCCGCTCTCTCGCTCGCGGCCGATTCCATGGATTCGATGGGATTGGCGGGACCGCTGGACTTTGTTCAAGTGCCGCATCACGGAAGTAGAAGAAACGTGGGACCTACGATCCTGAATAGGCTTCTCGGTCACTACCCGCAGGATCCGCGAATGAGCGCGTTTGTGTCGGCGTCAAAGGACGCGAAGAAGCACCCATCAAAGCAGGTGACCAATGCTTTCCGGAGGCGGGGGGCCCCGGTCTGTTCGACGGAGGGGAGGAAGATCCTTCACAGAAGTTCGGATGCTCCGAACCGTTCCGACTACGGACCCATCGAACCTCTCCCGCTCTTCACCACCATTGAGGTGGAAGAGTAGTTGTGGACGAGTACGCCAGGAAGGCACGGCTGTATCCGGCAGTCTTGGTAGCCCTACCGATCGCCATTCTCGGGGTCGCGGCCTTTCCCTCACCTCCGACTTGGTGGAAGGGAATCCTCGGCCTCCTTGGATCAGGAGCAGTTCTTCAAGTGGCGAGCCAATTCGGACGAACATTTGGGCGTCGCAAGCAAGATGACCTCTTCAAAGCCTGGGGGGGACCACCCACGACAGAGTTATTGAGATTCGAGAACGCGACCAACAAGACCCGAATCACGCAGCTGCACAAGGATGTGGAGCAAGCAACAGGGCTCAAACTCCCTGATGAGGCGTCGGAAAGAAAGGATCCAGAAGCCGCCGACGAAGTCTACTCATTGGCCGCCGAACGGCTTCGCGGATACACCCGGGATCAGAAGCGCTTTCCCCTGGTGTTCGAAGAGAACTGCAACTATGGATTCCGTCGGAACATGTTCGGCCTTAGACCGCTTGGAATTGTCGTTGCTGGATTCTCTTCGATCCTAGCGGTGGTACTTACCCTACTCGTTGTTGGTGGCGCCATTAGTGGATTCTGGCTCAGCTACTCGGTTGCAGCTGGCCTAGATCTCATCCTCCTAGTGGGGTGGATCTCGCTCGTCTCGGGCGAGTGGGTAAAGGAATGTGCCTGGGCCTACGCCGACCGCCTTTTGGAGGCAGCGGCACCTACACGCATCTGAGGGCTCGGTGCGAGATCAGGGCGTGGTGCCAAAGACAAGTGCACCGCAGGAGGTACTGGGTCAGTTTGGGGCGTCTGGTTCCCAAGCCACAAGATAGCCAGCGGTCGGCGGATGCATCCGCTCGCGGAGGCAGTTTAGGTGGGTCCAGTACGAAGCTGTTTGTGCGTCGGGGCGACCAGCCTCGGATTGTCGTCGGAGTATGACCTGCAGAGGTTCGCCGTCGATGGTCTGACCGCAGAACATGCACTCGAATCGCTGGGCCTCTTGCACGGCGAATAACGATACCTAATGAGCGAGCGGGTTCCCGTAGGGTCACGACGTGATTGGCAGCCGGGGGACGCGCCCTCAAACTGCCCCACTACCCGCAGGGGGGATGCCGTTTCGGATGCCCCTATCTCCTAACCCCGCCAGCGCATGACGGGTTAGGAGATAGGGGATCCCCAAACGCCGCCCCCTCCGCGAGCAACCCCTTCGGCTTGGAGCCGGGCTCGAACGCCGCCCCCCCCTTTGCCGGTCGGGGCTTTGGGAAGGGCCGAACGCCGCCCCCCCAGCCCGATCAGCTGAAGGGATCAGCTCCCCCCTACCGCGCTCCCTCCCGGTGGGATCAGAATGGCGAGCGCGCCGCGAGGAAGCCCGCGGCTGCGGCGAGTCGAGAACCCGAGCAGCCGAACAGGTCGGCCGGGCGGCGCGCACGTCCAATGAATGGACCGAGGTTCACTAGCTGCACTCAGCAATCAGAACATAGGTGGAGGAATCATCGAGTGGGACACGAATCTGGTTTCGGCAAGATGGACAACGAGAGGTCGACATGTCTCATATGGGTGATATCGGGTCCGGGTCTAAGCTCACTTCCGATATCTGAAGCTCGAAGACGCTGTCTTCGCCCATCTTCCGCAGGAACCACTCGCGCCATTCCCAAGCGTGTCCGGACGAAGTAAAGGCCGCGAGCGGCGACGAGTTTCGGAAGGCGAACGGGAACATGCCTGGGCTCCATACCACATACGCCTTCTTGATACGCGTGAAGCCGGAGACGCCGCTTGGGGTCTCGAGGACGGCGTGGTCGTTCTCCACCTGAGCCTTCATGAGATCTTCCGGGAGCAGCCGGTCTTGATTTTCCGGCAGTGGCGGGTCGACGGTCACTTCCGTGATTTCGGTGCTGCCATCGCGCGGCCCCGCGTTTTTGGCGGCTTCTTCCAGTGTCGTGTACGCCGCGAGCGGCGACCGGTAGTTGGGGGAAGCCAAATCCTGACTTGGCCTCCACAGCACGTACGCGTTCATCGCTCCCTCCTTTCGCGGGTGTTCGGACCTCTGTCTATTTCTCGGCAGCCGGAGGCCAGGTGAACAGTGGCAAAACTGAAGCCTCCGTATGAGCCTCCCGCTCCGAGAACCCCCCTGTCGGTTCGGGTCGAAGCTTGGGTTGATCTTGAGGCGAGGACCGAACGCCGCACCCCCACGAGTTCGGGCTCCGGATCCCCCGGCTGCTGCCCTTGGTCGGGGTGGGCGAAACGCCGCCCCCCTCCAGCAACCCCTCCAGCTCGGGGTCGGGCTTCGGCTTGGGCAGTACGCCGCGCCCTCCTTTTCGGGCAACCCCTCGACGGGGCACTATGTGGGGTGAAAGGTCGCCAAGCAGCCTCATACTGACTCCTCGACGTGTCGAACGAACGGGGCAGGATCTCGGGGCATATGTGACAAATGTTGGGCGGGGGGGCCAATGAACAGCATCGAGGCTGGCGAAGAGAGGCGCACCGTCAAGACCTCAAGACGCGGCTGGGTCGTGGCCCTTTTGGCCGCGCTCCTCCTAGTAGGGGTGGGCGTTGGATGGGGAGCCACCTACGCGCACTCCCTGACGGAGGCAAGGCACTACCAGTCGGCGAAACATCAGGTGGCCGTTGAGCGCGCACGCACAGCGGCTGCACGACAGCAGGCCACCGCGGCACAGGAGGAGACTGCGCAGCTTCAGCGTCGGATCCAGCAGACGGTCGGCAATTTGGCCCGCCCTCAGTTCGTCCTGTGGAACGTGCCCTTCAACATCAAACCGCGTGGCTTCGCGGTCGAGACGGTGCCGGACACGTTTGACCTTACAGCGGGCGTGCACTCGCGGAGCACCCCTGTCTACGCATTCTTCATGACGGTGGACCAGTTCGCCTGTTGGTCAACGAACGTCTGTCCTGTCGCAGACACCGCCCGTGAAACGGCGCATGTTCAACACGGGTACTCCATCCACGTCAAAAACTTCAACTTAGGCGAGGGATGCGGCGGCTGGGTGATGATTATCTACAACCAGACCGAAGTCCCTGCCCACATCACGGGCAGCATCTCCGTGACTCGGAACCCAGCAGCACATCCGACCACGGGGTGCCTGTGAAAGTCACGGGGTCCGTGCTCTCGCCTTCGGGGGAGGCGCGAAACGCCGCCCCCTTCCCGAGCAACCCCTCGGCTGCGACCTCGCACTTGGGGGGAGTGCCGAACGCCCCAACTCCCATTCCCGGTCAACCCCTCGGGTCTGGTGTCGGACTCCGGATCCTGATCTCAGCCTTGGGGGTCGGGGTCTGCTTCGAGCCTTGGGTGGGGCCGAACACCCTTGGTTCGCTCGCTCTACCAAAGGCCCGCCAAAGCAAGCAAGCCAACGAGTATTTCCACGTCGAAATCTCCCCATGTTCCCTCTCTACTTGATCGGCAGCCTGGACAGCCCCTTAACCCGTTGGGACGCCCGTTCAAGGTGAGAAGTCGTACAACCGATATGGAACCAGGTTCGGGTCGGAGGCTTCAGTGGGAAACGCTCCGCAATGCATGGTTGACGGATGCACACGGAAATCGACTAACGGACGGCTCTGCCGGAAGCATCTCCGTGAAGACCAGCGCCGATCCAATCAGCATTTCACCGAATCCTGGAATCTCGCGGTCCTCGACGCCGCTCGCCAGGCATCAGAGTTGAGCGGCCCCGACACCATTCCGCTATTGAACTGGGGGATAGTCGTCGGCAAGGTTCTGGCGGAGTTCGTCAAGGAACCCTCATTAGAGCGTCGTGGCGTGTTCGTCCGGGACATGCCCACCGTGCTCGCAATGCGCCCGGCGGGTCACCCGGTCGAGCGGATATTCGATACTCCCTCCGGTCCCGAAATACGAGCGTATCTGAGAAGAATCGTGGCAAGGGCGAATGAGAGCTTCGCCGCCTTCCAGGCCGGGTTCGACGAGGCTACGACCGGCGATGCCCCGCCAAACCTCCCGCCCTTGCGAGAGCTCCTGGACGGGCTGGAAATCGATGCTGAGTGCCTGGACGCCTTCGGTGTCGGCGGAACAATGATCGAATCGTGCACCGGTCTGCGCGAGACTCTCAGCCGCTTGGAAGCCGCCGGAACTGCCGCGACGAATACCCTTCCACCGCCGCCGAGTCCCCTCGACACGAACCTCGTTCCACCGGGAGCGAGTGCCCTCGGGGCGCGTGATGCTGCCCGGCTCGCAGCAGACTTCGTTCGCGCCCACCATCTCGGCGATACGGACGCCATGGTGAAGACCGCCGTCGGCCACGACGGAGGAATGCTTGCCGGGGAGCTCGCAATCGGTGAGCTCGTGTGGACGATGTTTCGGGATCATACGGACAACGAGTCAGTTTGCCAGATCTTCGATCAGCTAGTAGCGGCGGCGACTGAAAGACGGGGCATCCAGACCGCGGTACAGCTGGTGAGCGACCGCCTGAACTTGCCCTTCCAGAGGAGATGGCTTGGAGCGGATGAGCGAGAACTGTCGGCGGACGAGGTACGCGATACGAACTTCGCCCTCGCCTCCGTCATTGACCTTGGCGTGTCCGCACTGGGAGGAGACGATTCGACCCGCTGGGGGTGGATGTTCGACCAGCTCGTCCAGGTGGTCCTGACCGATATGGTGGTCGAATAAGGTCGAGCAGCGCGCCACCCCTTCATGGGTAAGCCTACGGCGCGAGCGGCGGGTGCGCCTATTGCGTCAGACGGCGATCCGAGAGCAGGATTCGGGGAAAGGGCCCGACGGTCAGAGAAGGGGGACAAGACCTCGGTGTGGAGCATCCTCATCGGCCTGTTGTTCATCCTCGCTGGGCTGAGCGGTGAGGCGGTCCTTCGGGGAACCAACATTTCCTGGCCGCTGATTCCAATCGGCGTCGTCCTCATCGCCAGGGGCGTGTACTACATCGGAGAGGCGAGGAAGCAGGCAGGCGTGGCGGCTCAACAAGGTCTTGAGAAGGAACAGGAGGTGCTCCAGAAGCAGCAGGAGAGGTTGGCCCAAGAACAGCAAGAGGAGGATGAACAAGAGCGGGCATGGAAGCACATGCTTAGCGTGAAGAAGAACCTTCCCTTCGCTGAGCTATTGCAGAGTGACTCGGAACTGGCTGACTCTATCGACAGCGACTCCGACTTCATGGCATTGGCAGTCAAGGACCCTCACTTCAGGGCCAGACTCGTCGCGGATCCTGGCTTCCGTGAAGAAGTGAAAAGCGACGGTTGGTATCGGGAGGACCAAGAGTTCGACGAGGAGTTTGGTTTCGGCCTCTGGTGCGAGAAGTGTAAGGAGAAGAGAGATGAACGTCTCGAGAGGGGCAGGCGCAGATTGGAGCGACAACCGGACCCTGCCGGAGTCACGTCGGACCTGTTCGCCCGACAGCAGGCCTTGTACGAGGCTCTGAAGACCTTCGATGAGCAGAACTTCTCAGCCGAGATGGACGACTCGGCGCAGCAGGAATTCGGCAGGCGGCGGCTAGAGGTGTATCGCAGGTTCCTGTCCCCGGATGAAGAGCGACAATGGCACGACACGGACCAAATAGCCGGAACAATCGCGAGAAAAGCCCGTCAAGAGGCTGAGGACGCAGGGGCGGAGCGGGACGACGCCTTCGAAACGTTTCGGAGCGTCTACGACCGAGAAATGGCCGCAAGAGTCCCGCCGGTCCTTCGCTTCTACTACGAATAGGGCCTCCCCGAACGCCGCCCCCGTAGCCGGTTGGGTCTTGGTCTTCGGCCTTGAGTCTTGGAGTGGCCGAACGCCGCCCCCCTTTCCGGGCAACTCCCCGGGCCCCGGTGCTCGGTTACTGCACTTCGCGAGCGGGGTGTGACATGTAGTCCTCGTAAGCGGCCTTGAGTTCCCGCTTGACTGCGGTTGCGCCCTGGCGGGCTCACCGGCATTGAATGCGGTCTCGATCTCGACTTAGGCGGACGGCCGCGCTCACGATCGCCAACACCCAGTCTCCGTTCTTGGCCATCCCATCCTCCTGTCCTCTTGGGTGGCGCCAGCGCAGCCTCTCGCCCTGCCCTCAAGACGGCGAGTCTTCCGGTCTCTCCATCCAGCGCTCCCTCCGCCCTGTTCGAGGCTCCTTACGAGGAGCGCGATATCGACCTCTTGAGACCCCTCGCGTAGGTTGAGAGAGACTCTTAGCGCTTCCAGGAGGCCAGCTGAATCACGGTGGCCCCGCCGTGACCCGAATTGGCTCCGCATCTGCCGCCACCCTGGCCGCCGCGCGGGCCTTGCGGTCGAGCCTTCGGGCGAGCTTCTCTGCGAGGTCCGGGGGCACTGTTGCGTTGGCCGTCGGCGTCGGCATCAGAGAGACTCGCGCGATGAGATCACGCCGGCATCCTCCTGTCCGACCAGCGCCGAGCTCGGCCTTC
>WNGB01010457.1_pt1 | contig 21206 bp, 13 predicted proteins | sample 5400681 | NCBI WGS metagenome assembly WNGB01 (sample SAMN13153367, study PRJNA577476) | soil metagenome | isolation source: 115 cm soil or saprolite under grassland replicate 2 | place: USA:California | collected 2016-06-15
TCGCCGAACGGCAGGTACGGGCTCGGACCCGTGTCCTGCGTCACCACCGGCTTGCCACTCGCCAGATAGCACAAGCTCCGATCGCTGACCCACCCGTTCTGCAGCTTGACGCACGAAGGCTTCACGCAGCTCAGCTCGCCACGCGACCGTTGAATATAGGAGCGGTACATCTCCGGGGTCCTGCTGACCTCCGAGGCGTGACGGATCCGCCAGCCGCGCCGCTCCAGCATCTGACGCTCCTCCCCATCAGCGGGAGCCAGATGGACGGCCAGCTCGAGTGGCTGGCTCGTCAAGCTGGGGAGCCCGGCGAGGGCAAGGTAGGCGATCCGCTTGGTGTTGTCGTACAGCACCGGGCGGCCCTCTACCGTCTCCGTCGCCCATTCGCCCCACCAGTTGGTGACCGTGGTGAACACCTCGCACCGGGGGTCGTACGTGTAGGGCCAGAGATCCAGGCACACCGGTGGCCGGATGTGAACCCACTCGAGACCACCGTCCGGAAACAGCGCCGACGGCATTCCGACCGTCTCCCCGGTGGTGAGGTACACATCGTGCGGCGCCACCGAGAGCAGACCGGTGCTCATCCACGTCTGCAGGAGACCCGGGTCGATGTCCACCAGAGCGGTCCGGCGGAAGCAGGCCAACAGCTCGGGATCGATGGCGTAGTGGAAGTTCAACAGCACGTCGGCTCGTTCGAACAGCTCGTGCGCCTCGGACCGGGTGGCCCCGATATAGGTGCGCTCGCCGCCCGCGTCCGTGCAGAGGATGACCTTGCCCGCCAGGCCGTACCGCTCCAGTCGCCGCAGCAGGCTGTGGACCCGGGACCTCTCCTGCCGGGCGCCACGACTGTCGAACTGCTCGACCCAGTAGACATCGCACCCCACCTGCCGCAGGCCGTGAACGTACTGGAGATAGACCCAGAAGTGGCCGCCGCCCTCGAGGAACTCGAGGGTCCGGTAGGGCGAGACCACAACGGTGGACATGTCCCTCCTTCCTTGCGGGGCCGGCCGCGGACGGGTCACCGCAGCGCGACGTCCAAGATCTTCCCGGTGGTCCGGCGGGCGTCGAAGTAGGTCTCGGCGATTTCCCGAGCGCTGCGGCAGTGGCGCCGGTAGTCCGCGTTGACCGTCGCCAACGCCTCGGCCGCCTCCGCCGGCGAGGAGAACTGGAGGATGCCCTCGCCGGAGGGCAGGTACGAGCTCAGACCGGTGCGCTGCACCACCACCGGTTTGCCACTGGCCAGATAGCACAGGCTCCGATCGCTGATCCATCCGTTCTGGAGCTTGACGTACGAGGGTTTCACGCAGCTGATTTCCCCTCGCGAGCGTTGGATGTAGGAGCGGTACAGCTCAGGGGTCCTGCTGACCTCCAGAGAATGGCGGAGCCGCCAGCCGTGGCGCTCCATCGTCCGTCGATCCTCGGCATCGTCAGCGGCCATGTAGACGGCCAGCTCGAGCGGTTGGCTCGTCAGACGGGGAAGCTCGGCGAACGCCAGAAACGACACCCGCTTGTTGTTGTCGTACAGCACCTCGCGGCCGTCCACGATCTCGACGGCGTACCCGCTCCACCAGTCGGTGACCGTCGTGAACACCTCGCACCGCGGGTCGTGCACGTAGGGCCACAGCCCCAGGCACACCGGTGGCTGGATGTGCACCCAATCGAGACCGCAGTCCGGAAAGGGAGCCGACGGCGTTCCGACCATCTCCCCGATCGTGAAGTACAGGTCGTGCGGCGCCACGGCGAGCTGGCCGGTGCTCATCCACTTCTGGAGCAGGCCCGGGTCGATGTCCACCAGGGCGGTTCGACGGAAGCAGGCGAGCAGCCTGGCATCGATCGCGTAGTGGAAGTTCAACAGCAGGTCGGCTCGTTGGAACAGGTCGTGTGCCTCGGACCGGGTACCCACCAGGTAGTCGTACGGCTTGCCCTGCGCGCACCCCTCGTCCGTGTAGAGGATGACCTTCCCAGCCAGCCCGTAACGCTTCAGCCGATCCAGCCAGGTCTCGATCCGGGACCTCTCCCGCCAGGGGCCGCCGCCGGGGACACGCTCCAGCCAGTACACCTCGCACCCCGCCTGGCGCAGACCCTCCACATACTGCAGGTAGACCCAGAAGTGGCCGCCCCCCTCGAGGAATTTCAAGGTCCGGTACGGGGAGACCACGACGGTGGTCATGTCGTTCCTTTCTCGGCTTCCTCGGCGAGGAGGTCCATGGCCTCGCCGAAGTTGACGAGTCGGATCTGCCGTGCAGAAAGGAACGCCCGCAGCGCGGGGTCGCACAACGTCCGCAGCTCGACCTCCCGCTCCATCCGGTAGCTGGATCGCAGCAGCGGGTCCGGGTAGCCCGGGTGGCAGCTCAACTCGGTGACACCCGCCGAGATCTCGGTCTCCACCAGGGCGATCAGGCCTTGGACGCTGATCTGCTCCAGGTGCGTCTCGCCCGCCCACTGCCCGTAGAAGCTGGAGAGGTAGCGCACCGGCGAGTGTTCGCGCAGCGGCAGCCCGTACCGGTCGGCCGCTTCGAGGAAGTACGGGAGCAGTCGAGGATTCCGGTGAAGATTGTGATGCGAGTCGAGATGGGTCGGCGGGCGGCCCATGAGCTCCTGGAAGCAGCGCAGCTGCTCGCGGAGCACCGTCTGGCAGCGCGCTCCGGTCTCGAGGTCGACGAGCGCCCGCCCGGACGCATCCGTGAGGTTGGCATGCAGGCCCACGCTCAGCCCTGGCAGGTCACGTGCCAGGCGGGCTCCCTCCTGGCTCGCCGGCAGGTTCACCATCAGGCTGGCGCTCGTCAGCGGGCCGCGCCGGTGCACCTCCGCCATGCCACGGTTGACTCCCGGGCTGGCACCCAGATCGTCACCGTTGACAACGATGAACTTCATGCGGGGACCCCCGGCGGCGCCCCCACCGCGGTGAGCGCCGGCTCGACGGATTCGAACCAGGTCTCCATCTCGGCCAGCCTGTCGAACGCCCATTCGGCCTGCGCCTGCACCGCCTCGATACAGGGCCAGATGAGGCAGTTGGCGATGCGCGAGATCTCGGCCGTCTCCAGCAGCAGGCTCAGATCTCTCGTGGCGGGCGCCTGCGAACCGAGGGGTGCCACCGCCTGCTGGTACCGGTCCAGGATCCACGGCCGATGGTGGGCCGAGAACCGGTACAGGAACGTCGAGAGATCGTAGGTGAGCGGTCCGACCCCCGTCGCGTCCCAGTCGATCAGGCGGGTCCGGAGACCGTCCGGGGTCGGCACCGCGAGGATGTTCTTCGGCCACAGGTCCCCGTGCAGCAGTGTCTCGGGCCCACCCCCCTCGGCCATGACCCGGGCGCGGTCGGGACCTTCGTCGAGCAGCTTGTACAGGCGGCGCAGCAGCCGGTCGCGCAGCGCCAGATCGCCTGCGTCGGCGTGGACGGACGGCGGCTGGAGGGATTCCAGACCGCGGATGGCGTCCCGGATGTTCGTCAGGTAATAGGTCATCCCCATGTCTTTTCCGTACATCCGGCACTCGGGCAGCAGCGGGTGCTCCGCGAAGCGGACGTGCAGTGCAGCGATCAGGTCGACGGCCGCTTCCACCCGGCTCCGCTCGGGATTGACGGTGTCCAGCGTGCGGTCTCCGAGATCCTCGTAGACATGCCAGACGCACTCGGCGCTCCGCTCGGCGGCGACGCCGAGCAGGACGGGGCCTGCGCCGCCCAGGTCGCCGGCGGGGAGCCAGCGTGTCGCAACGAGCTGGTTGCGGACCGCGCGTGGCAGGTTCATGCGCTTGACGACGAACGTACGAGCCCCACCGTCGACCTCGAACCCCAGACGGTAGACCTTCTGCTCTTTCAAGCACTGCTCGCTGGTCAGCCGCCCGGTCACCCGCGATGCGCCCAGCAGCTCCAGCAGCACGCCACGCAGCTCCGCCAGGCCCTGTTGGCCGCTGTCCCGCAGCGCGCATTCCAGCCCCTCGATCACGATCGAGATCCTCCCGCTCTGCTAGATGCCGGCCCTGGCGACGATCTCGCCGCCCTCCAGCTGGATGCGGACGTCGCAGGGCTCGAGCGTGCTCTCCCGGTGGCTGATCAGGATGGTGGTGCGGTCACGCATGAGCCGCTCCAGTGCCTCGATGATCATGGCTTCGGTCCTTGGATCGACCGAGCTGGTGGGCTCGTCCAGAATGAGGATGGGTGCGTCCTTCAGGAAGGCTCGGGCGAGGGCGAGGCGCTGGCGCTCGCCGCCCGACAGGCGCATGCCACGCTCTCCCACCTGGGTGTCGAAGCCGTCCGGGAGGCGCGTGACGAACTCGCGGGCGCTGGTGGTTCCGCAGGTCGGCCAGCTTGTAGTCGCGCAGGTCCCGGCCGTCCAGCAGGAGCTGGCCGGAGTCCGGGTCGTAGAACCGCAGCAGCAGGCTCACCAGTGTGGTCTTGCCCGACCCGGTCAGGCCCGCGATGCCGAGGCGTGTGTGCGGCTCGATCTCGAACGAGAGGTCGCGGAGGACCGGGAAACGGTCCAGATACGCAAACGAGACCTCGCGAAAGGCGAGGGCGGCGGCGGGGCGATGCGGGATCGGCCGCGCACCTGGCCGCTCGGGGACGTCCTGCCCCTCGTCGAGCAGCGAGAAGGCCCGCTCGGCGCTTGCCAGCCAGGACTGTATATCGGTCATCCGCTTGCTCATGGTCTTGAGCGGCGAGTAGAGCTGCGTCAGGTAGCCCATCACGAGCAGCAGATCTCCCAGGGTGAGGATCTGCCACTGCACGTGGCGGATCCCGATGAAGAGGACGGCACCGGTCCCCAGCGCGCCGACCAGCCCGACCAGCAGGGCGAAGGAGCCCTCGAGGAACGCCAGGTGGATCCGCGCGCGCATCCCCTGCGTCGAGCGCCCCACGAAGCGCTCGTGCTCGCGGTCCTCCTGCCCGAACGCCTTCACGACCCGGAGCGCCGCGAGCACCTCTTGGGCGATCGACAGCGCCGAGGTCTCCAGCTCCTTGGCCTCACGCGACTGGCGGCGCATCCGGCGGCGATAGATCCGCGCGAGCATGAAGAGCAACGGCGAGACCGCCAGCGCCACCAGCCCGAGCTGCCAGTCGATCCGGAGGATGATGTAGAGCATCAGGACCAGCGTGACGGCGGCCGTGATGAAGGGAATGAAGCCCTGGACAGCGATGTACTCGATCGCTTGGGCGTCGTACTGGATCCGGTACGTCGAATAGGTGGTGCCCCGCTCGTCGTGGTAGGAGACCGATAGGCGCTGGATGTGGCGGAACAGCTGTGCCCGGAAGTTCAGCACCATGCGCTCGCCGACGTAGGTGCTCAGCAGGGTCATGAGCAGCATCTGGAGTTGCGCGAGCAGCGCAACCACCACCACCATGACGGTCGTGACGATCAGGATGGCGGTGTGGGAGCTTGTGGCGGCCGGCGGCAGCAACGCGTCCAGGGCGTGGGGGACCGGGTGCGAGTCGAGGACGCTGTCCACGGCCACCTTCAGCGGGACCGGAGTGAGCAGGGCCAGCGGGCTCGCCAGCAGGCTAAGTACGAACACGCCCACGATGTGCAGCCGGTAGGGTCGCGTCTCATCCAGCAGCCGTCGATAGAGCGGGAAGTCGTTGATGGTCACGAGCGGAGCTCCCTGGAAGGAGCGCGCCGTCGTCTCAGGTACCGGGAAATGGCGAGTTGCCGACGGCTCGGCGGTAGGGGGCGCTTGTCCAGCTTCACCCGCGCGAGCGCGGAGCGGACGGCGGCCGCGACGCTCGCGGTCTCGTGCAGCGCTCGCAGGGCGAGCAGCCCGGCCAGCGCGCCGAACAGGGCGGCGGCCACGATGGCATGATCGATTGCCGCCGAGATCGAGAGCCCGGCCACCAGGATGATCAGCACGACGGCCCCGGGCGAGTACCTCGGCCAGAGGCGCACGCGAACCAACTGCCTGCCCGCGCCGTGCTCTTCGATCGCCATCAGGATGCGGACGGCGCCGAGCATCCCGCCGCGCGCCTGGAGGTCCCAGCGGTCGTAGGGACCTCCGCGAACCACCGGCACCCTGGCCCCCCTGACGGCGAGCTCGAGTTCCTGAAGCCGCTGCTCGGCAGCCTGCCAGCGCTCGGTCCAGATCGCCAAGCTGCGCCGTCGGCGCAGCGAGAGGCCGGGCCCACCATGCCGCCGCCAGGGGGCGAGGCCGTGACGCAGGCGACCCCACAGCCGCGCCGCCGAGTAGAGCAGGTGCAGGACCGCCGTCAGGCCCCGCAGCTTCAGGCTCGTGAGGCGAGACCGAGGGCCGCTGCTGAAGGAGGCTCGCGCCGCGCCAAGGCCAGCCTGCAGGATGGGCGCGACGGCGGCGAGCGTGAGGATCGGCAGGGCGAAACGCAGCCGTCCCCACACCAGCCCGGCGGCCGACAGCATCGCCAGGGCACCGATGAGCAGATACCACTCGGGTAGCAGCGGGAGGGACCGGAGCGCGCCAGGCTTGGGCTGGTCGAGCACCTGAAACGGTGCGCTGCCCCAGGTGCCCTGATAGATGCGGCTCCGCCCGCCGAGCATCTGCTGAAGGCCCCTGCCGTAGATCCGGCCGGCCCAGCTGGCGTGGCCGCCGCTGTTGTACCGTTCTGGCCATTTCCTTTCCAGCAGGACCTCGGCCACGGTGTAGCCCTGTTGCTGCCTCCAGTAGGCGTGAACGGAATTGCGACGGTGATGCCAGACCACGGCGGCTGGGCTGAATCCCAACGTGCCGCCGGCTTCCCGCAGCCGCCAGCAGATATCGACGTCGTCGCCAGCTTTGAGGAACTGCGGATCGAATCCGTCTATCGTCTGGAGGCTGGTTTTTCGAAACGCCATATTGCAGCCGGGAATGTGCTCCGCCTCCTGGTCCGAGAGCAGCACGTGCACCGGGCCCCCAGGCGCGTTGGCGACGCATTCGGCGACGTCACCGTCGCCGGCGGGCGCAATGTTCGGTCCTCCCACGCCGACATGGTCTGTCCGTAGGAAGGTGATCGCGAGGTAGGTCAGCCAGTGCGGATCGGGCCTGGCGTCGTCGTCGATGTAGGCGACGATCTCGCCGGTGGCCGCCTCCATGCCCACATTGCGCGCATGGCTCAACCCACCATGAGCTGTGGTGATCGGAGCAAAACCGAACTGTCTGGAGATGGCCGCGGTGGCGTCGGTTGAGCCATCGTCGACGACGACCACCTCGAAGTCGGGGTAGTCGAGCTCTCGCAGGCCTTGCAGGCAGTCGCCGATCGTCCGCTGCCCGTTGTAGGTGCACACCACCACCGAGATCCGAGGCCAGGGCTGATCCGCCGGCACGGGCACGTCCGCGAACGCCTCGCGGACGGCGGCCAGGGCGGGTTTCGGGCTCCGGTCCCTGCGGGTGAGCCCGAAGTCCCAGTCGTCAACCGCCGCGCCCGCCCTGAACCACTCGTCGGTCCAGGCGTAGACGAAGGCGCCGGCGCAGCCTGCCGCGAACGCGGTCCTGATCTGCCAGTCGAGCGTGTGCGCCTGCTTCTCCTCGCCGTGCCGAAGGCTGTCCAGCCCCACCTCGGTCAGGACGAGCGGGCGCTCGCCCGCGAGGTTCTGCAGGCGCGCTAAGTAGGCTTCCAAGCGCTCCTGAGACTCCAGGTAGACGTTGAAGCAGACGAAGTCGAGGAAGGGGAGCTGCAGGTACTCGGTGGAGGGATAGTTCACGTAGGTCACGACGGCCTGGGGGTCCTCCGCCTTGACGGCCCTGCACAACCGCTCCAGGTACCGCTCGACCCGCCGCGGTCCGATCCACCAGCGCCCCGACGTTGGGCGGGCTCTTCTTGCGGTTGTCGGCCAGATAGCCGATATAGCGCTCGACCGATAGGCCCACCATGACGTGCAGGCCGTGTCGACGAGCGGAGTCGAGCAGCCAGCGTGGCGGCACGGTATAGGTCCGGACGGCATTGACCCCGTTCACCGCCATCTGGGCGAAATCTCGCTCCACGACCTCTGGAATAGGGTATTCGGAACCATCCTCGAGCGGAGAAAACGTTCCGTACGTCACACCGCGTGCATAAAACCCTTCATTATCGATAGAGAAGAACTTTCCTCGCACGCACAGACGTGGAGTAGATCGCGCATATTGTGCGACAATCGAAGGGCGGTGGAGAATCACGGTTGGCCCCCCGACAACCGATACTGACGGAATACCGTAACTCTGCGGAGACCCTCGTGACATCTGCAATACGGAATCCGGCCTATTTTTTATCCCCCCGACCCCGCGGCCGGGCGGGTGACCCGGAAGAACCCTGGCCGGCGGCGGGCAGGTGTCAGGTTGCCGGGGGGCGGGGGGCCAGGCCGACACCGGCGGCGGGGCGTCGGAGGCGGTGGAACGCCCAGATGGCGATCAGCGCCAGGAGGGCGAACGGGGCCAGCCAGACGAGCACGACCAGGGCGGCGGCGGCGATTGCGCCCAGGCCGTCCACAGCGGTCGACCAGGCCTTCGCAAAGCGGGTCCGGGGGACGGCGGGGCCGGCGGCGCCGGGCTCGGCGAGGTCCAGTTCGATGGTCGAGAACGACGATTGGTCACGCAGGAAGTCGACCTGGCCCTGGAGCCGGTTGATGTTGGACTGCACGCTCTGGAGCTGCTGGCCGCCAAGGTCGATGTACTGGGTGGTGACGTCGTCGCTGCTGGAGTGCTCGCCGCGGTAACGGCCCAGCCCCTTGAGGTCGCGCAGGGTGGCCTCGAAGGCGTCGACCGGCACCCGGAAGGTGACCTGGCCGTGCGCCGGTCCGTTGTCGGGCACCTCGGTGGAGGAGCTGACGTAGATGCCCTGGCGCCCGCTGACGATCGTGGTGGCGCGGCTGATGGTGTCGTTGAGCCTGGCCTTGCCGACCTCGAGGCTGAGCGTGGCCTTGCGCACGATGCGGTTGCCGAGATCGACGAGCTGCACTGCCGGGGCCGAGGCCTTGGCGGTCGCCCCGCCGCTCGACGGCGCCCCGGCGGCGGGGGCCGCGGCCTCGCTGCCCCCGCCCGCCGCGGCGCCGCCCGCGGCCTTGTCCCCGCCCGCGCTGCACCCCGCGGCCAGCAGCGTGGCGACCGCCAACGCCAGCGCGGCCGCCACCCGACTCCTGTTCATCTCGACCCCTTCCTCGACGCGGTCAGCGTCGATAGGACGGTGGTCGCGGCCGGTCCGGTTCCCGGGTGCTCACCGCCGGACGGCGGCTGCTGCCCCGAGCACGGCCCACCTCCGCAATTCGGACCTTGGGCAGCAAGGCATAGCAGGCGACGCACAAGCCCACAAGGACCGCGGGCCAACCCTTAGCAAATCCCTACCCACCCCTCAGCTTCAGCTCAGGGACCGGGTCCGCGCCGAGGTCCCGAGGGCGGACTTGCCGGACCACCTGATCGGCCCTCGCGGTCCGGGTGTGCTGGCCGACACCGAGGCGAGGTGACGCACGGCACCGTCGCGCGGAGGCGTGCTTGCTACGGTTCGTCGCATGCACCGCTTGGAGAGGCATGGCCTGCACGGAGCCGCACGCGGCCCTCCCGGAATTGACGTCCACAGGATGGCTGGTCGCAGTTTCGGGGGGAAATGACATGGCCGATGACAAGCTCGAACCACGCTTGCGCACCTTGATCGACGAGCAGAAGGTCCGCGCCAGCGCGCGTGGCGTGAGCGTGGCCGAGGTCGAGGAGCAGCAGAGCGTCCAGGTAACGATCTCACACCAGGAAGACGTCCGGGCCCTGGAGGGGCAGCCGGGGGAGGGGCAGGCTCGCCAAGCGGCGTTGGCCAGCCTCGAGCACCAGGTTCACGAATTGCAGGCGCCGGTCCTCGCCGTGCTCGCCGAGATCGGCATCGAGCCGGACCGGCAGCACGTCCTCACCAACGCCGTCACCGCCACCCTGACGCCGGCTCAGATCCGCCAGGTCGCCGAGCTCGACGAGGTCAAGCTCGTGCGGCTCGAGAGCTTCGACCAGGTGACCACGATGAACGAGAGCGTCGAGGTCATCGAGGCGAGGGAGGTCTGGGACCAGCTCGGGTTCAACGGCCGCGGCATCCGGGTGGCGGTCCTCGACACCGGCATCGACGAGAACCACCCAGCGCTGCTCGGCAAGGTGGTCGACCGGGTGAGCACCGTCGGGGAGTCCATCACGATACCGGGCGCCCACGGCACCCATACCGCCGGGACGGTCGCGAGCAACGATCCGATCTACCGGGGTGTCGCCTGGCAGGCGGACCTCATCAACATCAAGGTCCTGACCGCTGGTGGCTCCGGGCAGCCGCAGTCGGTCATCGACGGGCTCGACCAGGCGGTGCGCCGCAACGCGCTGGTGGCCAGCCTCAGCCTCGGGTGGAGCGAGATCGCCCACGGCTGGGTCTGCAACGACGCCGACTGCATCCTCTGCCAGGCCGCGGACAACGCCGTCCGCCTCGGCGTCACGGTGGTGGTCGCGGCCGGCAACGAGGGCAACCAGGCCGCCGATCCCGCCAACGCCGGCAAGTCCAACATCAGGCACCCGGGGGCGGCCCGACGAGTGGTCACCGTCGGCGCGGTCGACAAGGCCAAGGTGCTCGCGTGGTTCTCCAGCATCGGCCCCGGCGCCGCGCGGCTGAGCCCGGGCTCGGCCATCCGCTGGACCAAGCCGGACGTGTCGGGCCCAGGCGTGAGCATCGTGTCGTCGGTCCTGGGGGGCGGCTTCGCGGCCTTGAGCGGTACCTCGATGGCCACCCCGCACGTGGCGGGCGTGGCGGCGCTGATCCTGCAGCGGTTCCCTGACGCCTCGCCGATGATGGTGAAGAAGCACCTCGAGGACACCAGCGAGGTCCTGCCGTACGCGCCCAACGAGGCCGGCTACGGGCTCGTGAACGCGTTCGGTGCGATGATCCACACGCTGACCGTGAAGTAGCGGAGCCTCCCGGGTGCGGCGACGGGTGTCCGTCGCCGCACCACGGGCGGTCTGGGGGCCAGGAGATCATGACGCAGGCGAAGATCGATCCCATGCTGGCCGAGGAGCTCCGGCGTGCCGCCGCGGAGGGCCTCGCCGACCGGCCCATTCCGGTCATCATCGAGCACGTCACGCCGGTCCCCGCGAGCAGCGGGGAGCGGGGTGCTGGACTGGCCGCGCTGGAGCGCCAGGTCCGCGAGCTCCAACGGCCGATGGTCGAGCGGATCAACGAACTGGGAGCCGGCGCGACCGTGCGCCAGCACGTGATCGCCAACGCGGTGTCGGCCAGGCTCACCCCGGCCCAGATCGCGGCGCTGGCGGAGCACCCGGACGTCCGAATGATCCGGCTGATCCGCGACGACCAGGTCACGACCTGAGGTCCGGGTCGGCCGTTCGCTCCGGCGGCGTCCGCCGGCCCCCCAGCAACCCGAGCAAGCTGCTTGACAGGGGGGTGCATCTGCGGGAGCGTTGCCTCCCGGGTGTGCGGTGGCTGGTGCAGGGGGTGACGGCGGTGGGTCACCTGCCCTCTGGCACGGTCACGCTGCTGTTCAGCGACATCGAACGTTCCACTCAGCTCCTCCAGCGGCTCCGGGGACGCTACGCGGCGATCCTCGCGGAGCATCAGCGGCTGCTGCGGGCGGCGTTCGAGCAGGGGCACGGCCAGGAGATCGACACCCAGGGGGACTCGTTCTTCGTCGCCTTCCGCACGGCCAGGGACGCGGTCGCCGCCGCGATCGCCGTGCAACGTGCCCTGGCGGAGCACCCCTGGCCCGACGGCGTGCGGGTGCGGGTCCGCATCGGCCTGCACACCGCCGAGCCCGAAGCCGGCGCCGAGCGGTACGTCGGGCTGGGCGTCCATCGGGCAGCCCGGATCTGCTCGGCCGCCCACGGCGGCCAGATCCTCGTCTCCGAGACGACGCGCGGCCTCATCGCGGACGAGCTGCCCCCCGGGACCCGCCTGCGGAACCTCGGGGCGCACTGGCTCAAGGGCTTCGAGGACCCCGAGCTGATCTATCAGCTCCTGGTGGACGGCCTGCCCAATAAGTTCCCACCGCTGCGCACCGTTGTGCCGGCGCGGCGGGCCAGCCAGCCCGACGACCCCGCCGACCTGGACGACGCCGAGGCGTCGAACGCCGCCTGGATCGCAGTCGCCGCCGCCGGTCCGTTCATTGGCCGGGACGGTGAGCTGCGGGCGATCGAGGAGGCCTGGTCGAGCGCGAGGTCGGGGTCCAGGGTGCTGGTGCTGCTGGGCGGCGAGCCGGGCATCGGCAAGACGGCGCTGGCGGCCGAAGCGGCGCGGCGGCTCCACGGGACCGGCGCCCTGGTCCTCCACGGGCGCTGGGACGAGGAGGTCCTGGCGCCCTACCAGGCGTTCCGGGAGGCGCTGGGCGAGTACGCGCGGGCCTGCCCCAGAGCCATCCTGCGAGCTGACCTGGAGCGCCGCGCCGGCGAGATCTCGCGGCTGTTCCCCGAAGTGGTCGAGCACATCGGGGCGGTCGACGCGCCCCTGCCCGGCGCGGCGGAAGCGGAGCGGCTGCGGCTGTTCGAGGCGCTCGACGGCTGGATGCAGGCCATGGCCTCGCGGCGTCCGGTGCTGGTCGTGCTGGACGACCTCCACTGGGCGGACCGCCCGTCGTTGCTCCTGATCCAGCACCTGATGCGCTCGCCGCATCCCACCCCGTTGCTGGTACTCGCCACCTACCGCGACACTGGCGCGGACCAGAGCGGCCTGGCCGGGACGCTGTCCGCGCTCGCCCGCGACGCGGACTGCCGGCGCGTGGCCGTCCGCGGGCTCACCGGCCCTGACGTTCTCGAGATCCTCCGGCAGGTGGTTGGCAGGCAGGGTGGCGGGGACGACCGGCTCCTGGCCGAACAGCTCCAGCAGGAGACCGGAGGAAACGCCTTCTTCCTGCGGGAGATCCTGCGGCACCTGGTCGAGGCCGGCGCCCTACCGTCGAGCCCGCACGCCGCCCGCGGCCGCCGGCCATCGCTGGAGATCCCGGCGGCCATCCGGGACGTGGTTCACTGGCGCCTGAACCGGCTCTCGCGCCAGTGCGCCGACGCCCTCGCGATCGCCTGCGTCATCGGTCAGGGGTTCGATGCCGACGTCCTCGGCTCCGCCAGCGGCATCGACGACGACCGGCTGGTCGACCTGCTCGAGGAGGCGGGCACGGCCGGGCTGATCAACGAGACCCCGGACGACGAGCTCAGCTACGTCTTCTCGCACGCGGTGGTGCGCCGCGTCCTGCTCGACGGTCTCAGCCGGGTCCGCAGGACGCGCCTGCACCGCCGCGTGGCGGAGACCCTCGAGGTCTATCCCGGCACCAGCACCACCCCTGCCAAACTGGCCTACCACTACTGCGCGAGCGCGAGCAGCGGCACCGTGGACAAGGCGGTGCGCTATGCGCGGCTGGCCGGCGACCGGGCGCTGGAGGAAGCGGCCTACGAGGCGGCGGTGCAGCAGTACCGCAACGCCCTCCAGGTGCTCGACCGGCACGCCCCCGGTGAGCAGGTGCTGCGCTGCGAGCTGCTGCTGCTGCTCGGCGGCGCGCATGACCGGGCCGGCGAGTACGGCGCCCGCGACGAGTGCTTCGTCGAGGCCGCCGGGGCCGCCCGGACACTGGATCGGGTGGACCTGCTGACCCAGGCGGCACTCGGCTACGGCGGGGTGCTGCCGGCCGCGGTCCGCCCGGACCCGAAGGCGCCGGCGCTGATCGAGGAGGCGTTGAAGGGGCTCGGCGTCCAAGAGAGCGCCGCGCGGGCCCGGCTGCTCGCGCGGCTGGCGCACTGGCTCCACTACGAGCGCCCGTACCACGTGCGGCTGGCGCTCAGTGACGAGTCCGTGGCGATGGCCGACCGGGTGGGAGATCCGGAGACGCTGGCCGCGACCCTCGTGCACCGGTGCTGGGCGCTCGACGGGCCCGACGACGTGGGGGAACGGCTGGCCATCGCGGCGAGGGTCGTGCGGCTCGGCGAGGACCGTGGCGACCCGGAGGGGGTCCTCCAGGGCCTGCGGATCCGCCTGCTGGCGCTGCTCGAGCTTGGCCAGTTCGAGTCTGCGGTGCGGACCAGCCGGGCGCTCGCTGGGCTGGCAGACGGGCTGCGACACCCCGAGTACCTGCGGCTCGCGAAGATGTGGGACGTCGTGGCGGCCGCGATCGAAGGCCGCTACCAGGACGCCGAGCGGTTCGCCGAGCAGCTCCACACCTGGTTGCAGCAGATCAGCCACCCGCAGTCGGAGATCATCTTCGTCGGGCAGACGTTCTCGTGGCGATGGCTGCTGGGGCGGTCCGCGGACTACCTGCCGATCTTCGAGGCGATGGCCGCCACCGATCCGACCACGCCGGTCTGGCCTGCCGTCTCGGCGTGGTGCCACGCCGAGCTCGGGGCGCTCGATCGCGTCCGCGAGATCCTCGGCGCCATCACCCCGGCCGCCGCGGCCGGGATGGACAGGAACTACCTGTGGTGGGGCGCCGTGGTCGGCTTCAGCCACAGTGCCGCCAGGATCGGCGACCGGGAGTGGGCGGAGGTGCTCTATCGGCTCGCCCTGCCGTTCGCCGACCACAACTGCACGCTTGGGCTCACCAGTTTCCTCGGCGCCGTGGCCCACTACCTCGGGGTGCTCGCCGGCGTCCTCGGCCGTTGGGACGCCGCGGCGGCGCACTTCGAGGCCGCGCTCGAGCGCCACCAGGCGATGCGCTCCCGCCCCTATGTCGCGCTGACCCAGCAGGCCTACGCCGACGTCCTGGTCACCAGGGACGGGCCGGCGGACCGCGAGCGCGCCCACCACCTGCACGAGGGGGCGCTGGGGATCGCGGGGGAGCTGGGGCTCCAGGCGATCCAGGCGCGGGCCCGGCTGGGCGCCTGACGGCGTCGGCCAGGCCCGCGGTCGCGACGCGGCAGCGTTAAGCCGTCGCGTCGAGGTGCTCCAGGATCAGCGGGTAGACGTCGCGGGCCGCGTCCCGGCCCACGACGGCGTCGAGGTGGGCATAGCCGGGGAGGACCGCGCGCGTGTACAGCGACGGGTCGCAGCCGTTCTGCAGCCAGCGCAGCGTCCGCGCGCTGCCCTCCGGAGAGAAGATGTAATTCCTCTCGCCCTGGAGGAGCAGGATGGGCAGTCGCAGCCGCTCCCGGTGGGGGAGGTAGACGTCCCGGCCAAGGTGGTCGACCGCCAGGCCCCGCCTGGTCATCAGCGCGAGATGCTCCAGCGACTTGATGTTGCCGACCCCGAACATGCGGTTCAGCGCCTGATGCGTCGCATCGTTGAGCTGGGCGTGCCGGTGGGTGCAGCCGTAGACGGCGTTGATCCAGCGACAGACGGCCTGGCCACATCGTTCCTGCGAGGGCATCGGCAGGGCCCGTAGGCCCAGGTCGAGCAGGACGTCGGGGACGTCGAACCGAGTGTTCGGGGCGAGCCGCCGTGTCCCGAAGGCGTGCAGCGCCTCGGTGAGGTGCAGCGCGGCCTTGACCCGGTTGACAGGGGAGTTGACCAGGTGGGTGGTGAACTGCGCGCAGACGGCCGAGCGCACGCCTGGCATGCCGGCCAGCATGGCCATGAGCAGGCTCACGGAACCGACGCAGTGGCCGAGGGCCTGGACGCTCGCGGCGCCGGTGACCCGCAGCACCTCGGACACGGCCACTGGCCAGTCCCTGGTGGCGATGTCGTCGACGGTGAACTCCCCGCAGGCGGAGGGGAGGTCGATGCTGGCCCGGTAGTCGAACAACCAGACGTCGTAGTCCCGCTCGACGAGGTACTCGGGCAGGTTCACCGCAATCGTGGTGGTGACGAACGAGCTGCTGGACATGCCGAAGCCACCAGCGAGGACCACCGGCCCCTTCGAGCCGCCCTGGTACCGGGTGAGGCGGAGCCATGCGTCGCGGCCGGGCTCGGCTCCCTGGTGCCATCCGCCCGTGGAGTCACACCATCGGCTCTCGGCAGCGGGGAGCCGCAGCGCACGCTCGGCCGGGGGCGGAGGCGGCGGGGTCTGGTCGCACTCGGGCCCGGACGGGAGGGTGGGGAAGCGGCTGGCCTCGTCGAGCGGCCCGCCGTAGATGCGGAGCAGGGAGCGGGCGAAGAGCCAAACGAACGCCAGAAGGTAGGCTTCGCGCCGGCCCGGCTCGATCACGTTCCGTACCCTGATGGTGCGGAGCTGGCGAAGGAAGTCAGCCAGCCGGATCCGCATGATGCCCACGCCCAATGGGCTCCCGCCTCCGTCGCTGATCGTCGTGTACAGCGTCGTGGTGTCCCACCAGGCGTCGAACCCGGGACGGTCGTGCAGGACCTTGAGGCCGTCGAGCCGGTAGTGCCGGCCGTCCCTGGCGAGCAGGCGCATCCGGTAGCGCATGTGCCAGGTTTCGACCCGCTGGTCGTCGCGCTCGAGCAGGATGAACTCGCCGTCCTCCACGGTCAGCTCGTACGGCGAGAGCCGGGGGGCGTCGACCGTCCCGGAGACGCGCGCCGGACGGTCGGGATGCTCGAGGGTCTCCCGGAGATCCTCGAAGTCGATCGTCAGGGTGCAGTCGATCGACGACCCGTCGGCCCTTCCGCGGAGCCAGCCCGCCCGGAACCCCCTGGTCACCTGCGTCGAGAAGTAGCCTCGCATCCGCTCGGTGAAGCGGAGCCGCGGGGCGGTCGGAGCCTCGTCCTTGACTCGCATTGGCTGCTCGCCTCCTTCATGGCGACACTGCGGGCTCGCACGCTGTCTGGTCTTTCAGCCAGGTGTGCTGCTTCCACTGGCGTACGTGCCAGAGGTTCGTCTCCGACTCGAGCGCTCTGCGAAGGCCCTCGGTGACGCTCGCGGTGCCGTCCTGGCCGTCGTTCAGCAGGCGCAGGAACGCCTTGCGGAACCTGGGGTCCATGCTGTCGGTGTTGTCGAACGCGCCGAGCAGGTCCGTCGCCGTCCTGATCCCGTAGCGGCGCAGCAGCCTGCGGGCGCTGTCCTTGTCGTGGTCGCCGTCCCCGTCGCCGTCGTTGCCGTCGCACACCCGCAGGTACAGGAACGCCTGGTCGATCCAGTCGAGCAGCCGGTTGATCGGTGTGCGGGTCGAGAGCATGAGGTCGACCAGGTTGGCCGTGGCCAGGTTCTGCATGTCCTCGATGCCTTCCTCGAGGAACCGCGCCTGCACCCAGATGTTCGCGCCGTCGAGCTGCCGCAACGGGAACCGCCCCTCCTCCGCCGGGCGCGACTTGCGCAGCAGGCCGACCAGCGACCGCTGGATGACCCGCAAGCCCAGCTCGGGGAAGAAGCCCAGGAAGAAGCCGAAGGCCAGCTCCGTCTCGCCGGGCAGCCGCCAGGTCGACCAGAGGGGATGGATCGCGGTGATCAGCGCCGCGACCAGGATCACCCGGGCGATGGCGCTGAGATAGGCGTGGGTCTTGAGGTCGGCCTGGAAATACCGCCGCACCAGGCTCTGCATGATGAACGCGTAGGAGCCGATGAAGCCGAACCGCAGTGCCTGGTCCGGCATCCTCGGCAGCCCGGTCAGCGCCAGGCCGCCGAGCAGCCGCACGCCGCGGAACGGCTCGGGCTCCACGACGATGATCCAGCCCACGCACAGCAGCGCGGTCGCCATGATCACCGGCGAGAACGCGTCCGCGTGGATGCGCTCGAACAGCCGTGCGGTCGTGCCGGCGGTGTCGTCGTCGTCGAGGTCGTGCTGGCGCCGCGACTGGGGAACCGCCGACCTCCCGTACACCGCTTCGAATTTCTTGAGGTAGATATTGCGTGCTGGATCGAGGTCCGGCGCGACCGCTTCCTTCCACCATGCCCAGTACCGCGAGCCAGGCGGCGGCTTCGGCAGGTTGGCGACGTCGTCGATCCGCAGCCGGTACAGGTTGAGCACGTACTCGTCGTACAGCCCGGTGCCCTTCACGGCGATGAACTGCAGGTACAGCCAGCCGGGCAGCAGCGACAGGAAGCAGACGAGGAACGCCTTGAGCAGGAAGACCTGGCTCGGTCGGTCGAGGACGGTGGTCGACGTCAGTGCCACGACGATCAACGCCAGCAGCACGACCAGCTTGAACATCCTTCCCAGCGCCAGCCAGGCTCGCCGTCGGCGGGAGTCGGCGCCCGCCCACGCGCCGGTGAGCTTCCGCAGCCAGGCGCGCAGACGGCGCGGCGCGGGGCGATGTTCGTGGCCCAGTGGTTGGTCCATCGCTGAAGAGGCCATTTGCAGCCCCCCTCTCCTTGCGGCGCCGGCGCGTGACGCCCGATCGCGGCCGACGCGTGTTTCCGTGGTGCAATGCCGTCCTACCTGGGCCGTCCAACCAGGTCAGTGACCGATGGCACAACCGTCGGGTGCCATCGATCACATTTGCCGAAGCCGCCGGAAATCTTGTGGGGCGCGCGACCGGCGAGCATGATTAGGCCATCCGCGTCGAGCTGGAGAAATCGGGGGGCTGCCGCCGTGGAGGACACGCATTTCGACACCGTGGTGATCGGCTCGGGCTATGGGGGATCGGCGACCGCCTACCGGCTCGCCGAGGCGGGATTGCGTGTCTGCCTGCTGGAGCGCGGAAAGGCCTACCCGCCGGGCTCGTTCCCCCGCACGCCGCGCGAGATGGCGGCGAATTTCTGGGACCCGAGTGAGGGCTTCCACGGCCTCTTCGATCTGTGGAGTTTCACCGCCATGGAAGCGGTCGTGGCCAGCGGACTGGGCGGCGGCTCGCTGATCAACGCGAGCGTGATGCTCAGAATGGACGAGCGGTGGTTCGTCCGGGAGACCAGCGACGGCGGCCACCAGGACTGGCCGGTGACCCGCGCGGACCTCGATCCGAGCTACGACCGGGTCGAGCGCGTGATCGGGCTCCAGACCTACCCGCTGGACCGCGCGCCGTACGATCGCACGCGCAAGACCGTGGAGCTGCGGGAGGCCGCCAACCGCAGGGGCCTCGACTGGCGCCTGGTGCCGCTGGCGGTGACATTCGCCGGTCCGGGCCGCGATCCCGTGCCGGGGGAGGCGATCGCGGAGCGCCCCAACCTCCACGGCCAGCCGCGCTCGACCTGCCGCCTGGTGGCGGAGTGCGACCTCGGCTGCAATTTCGGCAGCAAGAACAGCCTCGACTACACCTTTCTCAGCGCCGCGCCCAAGGACAAGCTCACCATCCGGTGCCGCTGCGAGGTCCGCTCGTTCGAGCCGGTCGACAACGGCTTCTCGGTGTCCTACGTGCATCATCAGCAGTCCGCCGAGGGAAAGAAGACCGACACCCGGTGCCTTCCGCTGACCACCATCACCGCCCATTGCCTGGTGGTCTCCGCCGGCACGTTTGGCACCACCTATCTGCTGCTGCGCAACCGGGACGCGTTCCCGAACCTCAGCCCGACGCTCGGATCGCGCTTCTCCGGAAATGGCGATTTCCTGTCGTTCGTGCTCCGGGCACGCTCCCGCGCCGGCGGCGAGCAGGTGCCCCGGATCCTCGACCCCAATTTCGGCCCAGTGATCACCAGCGCCGTGCGCATTCCCGACTACGCCGACGGCGGCCGGCAGCGGGGTCTCTACGTGGAGGACGCGGGCTATCCCCAGTTCGCGCAGTGGATGATCGACGACAACGCCGTCGCGCTGGCGGCCAGGGTGCTGCGCTTCACGCTGCGGCGCGCCTGGGCGAGATTCACCCGGACCGCCAAGAGCTCGGTTGGCTCGCAGCTCTCCAGCGCGCTCAGCAAGGGCCTGTTCACCGCCACCTCGCTCCCGCTCCTCGGCATGGGCAGGGACGTCCCCGACGGCCGCATGTTCCTGCGGGGTGAGAACCTCGACCTGGACTGGAAGCTGCGGGCCTCGCTCGCCTACTACCGCAACGTGAACGCGACCATGCAACGGATCGCCGAAGCGATGGGCGGCAGGCATCTCCCCAGCCCACTGTGGTGGCTCAATCTCCTGATCACGGCGCACCCGCTGGGCGGAGTCCCGATGGGACGTCATCCCGGCGAGGGGGTCGTCGACGCTCACGGCCGGGTCTTCGGGCATCCCGGCCTGTCGATCGCCGACGGCTCGGTGCTTCCAGGTCCGGTCGGCGCGAACCCGTCACTGACGATCGCCGCCCTGGCGGATCGCTTCGCGGAGACGACCATCGAGGAATGCCGGCGTCGCCGGAACGGCCGAAGGCCGACGCCTCGGCCCGCCCCACGCTCCGGACCGTGAGCCCGGGCTGGGCTCGGATCATCGAACCGACCGGCCGGTTTGGACCGTTCGGAGCCGCTACCAGCCGAGGGCCTCCTCGGCGTGGACGACCTCGCCCTCGACGAAGGTGGCGAGGACCCTGGCGTCGCCGACCGGGCCGGGCCCAGGGTCGAACAGGTCGCGGTCGAGCACCGCGAGGTCGGCGAGCTTGCCGGGCTCGATCGAGCCGGTGGTGGCGTCGAGGCGGTTGGCGTAGGCGGCGCCGATGGTGGCGGCGTCCAGCGCGGCGGGCAGGTCGAGCCGCTCGACCGGCAGGAACGGCTCGCCGGCGCGATCGTCAGGGGCGACGCGGTTGACGGCGACCTCGATCAGGGCGAGCGGGTCGGGGGTCGAGACCGACCAGTCGCTGCCGAACGCGAGCGTCGCGCCGGCGCGGCGCAGGCTCGCCCACGGGTACTGCCAGTCGGCCCGCTCGGCGCTGACGAACGGCAGGGTCAGGTCGCGCATGTAGCCGTCGAGCACGGCCCAGAACGGCTGCGCGTTGGCGACGACGCCGAGGCGGCGGAAGCGGGGCCGGTCGTCGGGGTGGACGAACTGGAGGTGCGCGATCTGGTGGCGGGCGTCGCGGTGGCCGTTGGCGCGCGCGGCGGCCTCGAACGCGTCGAGCGCCTCGCGCACCGCTCGGTCGCCGATCGCGTGGACGTGCACGTCGAAGCCTTCCGCGTCCAGCAGGGTCACGACCCTGGCCAGCTCGTCCGCTGGCAGCATCGAGATGCCGCGCCCGCCGTCTCGGCCCAGGTAGGGATCGAGCATCGCCGCGGTGAAGTTCTCGAACACCCCGTCCTGCACGATCTTGACCGCGCCGGCACGCAGGCGGCCGACGCTGGCGGTACGGCGCTGCTCGACGAGGCCGTCCAGCTGCTCCTCCCCGGCCTCCGGCTGCCACTTGAGCGCCGCAACCACCCTGGCGGTGAGCTTCGCGGCCGCCGCGGCCGCGCGGTAGGCGTCGAGCTGTGCCGGCAGCACCCACGCGTCCTGCCAGGCGCTGATGCCGAGGCGGTGCAGGTAGGCCTGGGCGGTGGCCAGCGCACGGGCCAGCTCGTCGGTCGAGGGCGGCGGCACGACCCGCTCGACCAGGCGCATCGCCCCCTCGTGCAGCACGCCGGTGGGCGCGCCGCGCTGGTCGCGCTCCAGCCGCCCGTTCGGGGGGTCGGTGGTCGCGGCGGTGA
>WNGB01004510.1_pt1 | contig 21204 bp, 30 predicted proteins | sample 5400681 | NCBI WGS metagenome assembly WNGB01 (sample SAMN13153367, study PRJNA577476) | soil metagenome | isolation source: 115 cm soil or saprolite under grassland replicate 2 | place: USA:California | collected 2016-06-15
TCAGCGGCCCGCCGGTACAGCGCGTAGGCGGCGAACCTGGCTCGTTCGCTCTCGTCGTGCGGCTGGAATCGGCCTCCGGGGAACGTCAGTAGCTTGGACTTCAAGTGCGCGGTTACGAGCCGAACGGGCTGACCTAGGTCCGACGTGACGGTGATGGCCACCGCCCCCCGTCCCATCGAGGGCTGTGTCCCGCCGGTATCGTCGGACTGAACGGGCTGAAGGGGTTGCGGAAAGGCGAAGATCTCCTCGGAATCGGTGATGTCAAGCGGTGTCAGCCACGCGACCCGGATGTCTCTGCCGTCCTCGTGCTGGGATACCCGCCGATGCCAGGTGCCGTGCAGGCGCGGTTCCAGATCATCCAAGGCGTCCGGGTCGCCGATCTCTTGGAGTCCTAAGGCGTGGGGCGCCTCCGAGTTGATCACCGCCGCGAGTCCGTCGAGCTTCTCGTCGTAGACCGCCTGGGTCTTCGGTCCGAACGGCGCACCCGGCGGGAAGAGGTTCTCTACGTTCCAGGTCATGACCTTGAACGCCATGCCCACCTCGCCGCCAAAGAGCTTGACAACGAATGCAACACCCAGCAGGCTCGCAGGTCAAGGCAGAGTTCGGGGGGCAAGCGCGTTCTCGGCGGGGCGTCTTCTGTGCAGGTCAGGTGAACGAAGCGCCAGGGAGGACTCTCTATGGGTTTCCTTAGCGGCCTGAAGAAGGCTTGGAAGGCTGTCAAGAAGGCGGTCAACCGTGTGGCTCAAGTGGTGACAGCAGCCATCACGACCATCTTCAATTCCGTAAAGCTCTTTGTGATCGGTATCCTCCGTATCCCCGCCATGATCGGCACTCTCCTGGGGTATCTGCCACTAAGACGAATGCGAGTGTATGTCAAGATTCTGTCCGACGAGCAGGGTCCCCTGATCCACACCCGTGAAGACAGAGCAAAGCTGCTTGAAGCACTGCGGGAGGCCCGTCGCATATTCCGTGATCAGGTCAACGTGATACTCGTTCCACTTCAGGACAGGGAATCCATCAAGATAATCAGGTCTTCGGCGCCCAAGGCCGCTCTTGAGCCACGCTGCGTCCGGAATGGTGGTGCTTTCGCCGACGACTTCTCGGATGCAGGGACATTCTTCAGAGAGCATCAAGTAGATAGTGTCGCGGGCATCCTCACGGGATACGCTGAGCCAATTACCGTCTTCATCGTGAAAGACGTCCAAGGCAAGAAGGGTTGCTGCCTGGTAACGACTGATTATGTGACGGTGGATCTTTCCGGGATACGCGAGTCTCCGTCGTGGACACTTGCACATGAGTTGGGGCACGCGAATAACCTCTTCCACGCCAGGTCCGGAGACAGCCTGATGCGGTCTGGGTCCAACGGCCGAAAGGATTACCTGAAGTGGTGGCAAAAGCCTCTGGTTCGATCCTCACGGCACGTCACTGCTCTCTGATACTCTCCAATTGGTACGCTCTCCGCATGCACATGGTTCGAGCCCAGCGACGATATGAATTCGTTGTAAGGCATCTCGTTTCTCCTCAACTTGGATGGCCGTTGTGACAAGGCCTGGTGGTCTGTGCGCCACGATGTCCCTTCGTGACGGAACCGTGTGGGGTAAACATATTCGATCGGGCAGCTGACATGCGGCGTTGTCGCGAGGCCGGGGAGCTAGTAGGACTGCGCCGGTGGTCGCGTTGCTCCTATATCGCCTCCTGGGAGGGCTCTTCCGACTGCTCGTCCGCGCGGGCGTCGATGATCGGGAACTGGAGATCGCCGTGCTGCGGCATCAGCTGCGGGTCCTCACCCGGCGGCGGGGGAAGCGGGCCCGCTACCGCACCGCCGACCGAGCCTTCCTCGCTGCCGTAAGCCGGTTCCTCCCTCAACAGCGGTGGTCCTGCTTCCCGGTTGTCCCCGACACGCTGAAGCGCTGGCGCCGCCAGCTCGAGAGCAAGAAGGGATCGAGGGGGCGCAGGGGGCCGGGACGTCCTCGGATCGATCCCGAGTTGCGCGATCTGATCCTTCGCCTTGGCAGGGAGAACCCCAGGTGGGGCTACATGCGGATCCGCGGGGAGTTGCTCAAGCTCGGCATCGGGGTCTCCGCCACGACGATCGCGGACGTGCTGCGCCGCGGCGGCCTGGGGCCGGCGCCTCGGCGGATCGGACCGACGTGGGGAGAGTTCCTGCGGGCCCAAGCCCTCGCCTTCCTTCCCACCGGCTCCTCCGCCTCCCACCAGCAGGATCGGGCTCGGCACGAGTCGGGCCGTGGGCCTGCGGCCACTGAGGCAATTGGGCCTGCGGCCACGGAGGCAACAGGCCGACTTCCGCTCGAAGAGTGCCGCCGCGACCGGCCTCCTGCCGCTGCGGATCCCATCGGCGATCATCCGGAGCCCGCTCGGGAAGAGCCCCATGTCCCGGGCGGCATGGACCCTTCCGGATTCAGGTTGCCCGTGGACCACCACCGAGGGGCGGGCCCCCTCGTGACGGACCAACCCGCTCACCTTCGTCTTGTCGGCTTGCTTGACCATGGCAAGTCTGCTGGGTCGCGCCGCGTTTCGCGCACGATCGCCTGGCGGCTTCCTCTCCAGTCCATCCCGAGGTCCGACCGCCGCTCGGTGACAGCGATTCGATTCTGCGGTGTGGTTCGACGCTCGAGACCGCCGCCTGATCGAATTCTTGTACCCAACAGGCTGATCCATCAGTACGAGGTAGCGGCGTGATCATGGCGGAATCGAGTTATCGGCCCACAACGTGGGATCAGCGCGAGACGCGCGCCCCTCTCGCGGTTTGCAGGACACGTTTTCTGCGACCGCTCGAGCAGACACGCCGGAGCGAACTCAACAGATTCGCGGTTCCGCTGAAGGATTACACTTCCGCGTTGTGCAGGTCAGGCAAGTCCATGTGTAGGGCATGCCTCGACCCCTGGCAGTGTGGTGGAGATGATGGCGGTTCGCCTCCCGGAGTGGAGTTCTGCAGGCTCAGGGCGTATCTCGACGACGCTGATCGCACCGACGATCAGCCGATGTTCGAATTCGTCGTCGACCTCATCCGTCGTACGGCTCGGACATGTCGCCACAGACAGCATCGCATCACGTGTCCAGACAACCTAGAAGCGGCCGTTGAACACAGAGTGGATGCACGGCGCACAAGCGAGAGCAATCATAGCCAGCGGCTCTTCGAGGGGAACGCTCACCCGCAGGAGGTACGTGATGGGCTGCTTCCCACCGTCGAGCAGGCTTGGAATACGCACTTCGATGCCGGCGACCACCTCCTCGTCGACTCGAAGGAGGAACCTTTCGAAGCGGTGACGTGGTGATTCTTCAAGGGACGCGATCGTCCCACTGGATCGATCATGGATATCGAAGACATGGGAACGAATCGTCAGGCGCTGGCGGAATTCGGCGGTGAAACGATCGTTCCCGTCGGCTACTCGGAGATGGGTGCGGAGTAGTACCGGTAGCCGATGGATTCGAACGACGACCGAGCCACCGAGATCCTGCAGCACAAGCCGATGTGATGCCAGACCATCCAAACGGCCTAGTGGACGAATGAACCGGCGAGGCCCTTTCGGCAATTGCTGATGGACGGAGCCTATCTCCGCACCTTGTTCGTCCTGAACGACGAAGTCAACGGCCCGAAGCAGGTTCCCTACGTGCCGAAAGAATATCGTCTTGCCGACTTGCGGCTGCAGCATCCATTCCCCTTCGATGACTTACTCGAAAGTACACCCGTCTTCTCAGACAAGACGCCCCCACCCCGAATCGCACTCCAACTCCCGTCTCGCTTACGCCGGGGGCTACCAGCACTTAGCCGGGCTGAAGCCGCCCGCGATTTAGCCGTTCGCGGTGCAAAAGGGACCGGCCGGCGCCGCCGCCTTCTCTCCACGGGGAGGACCGAGCGTGATCTCGGTCGGGTCGACCCATACGACCCCATCGAGGACGATGCTCGCCATCCGATCGAGGCCTCGCGGGGCCGGCCCGAGCTCGTACCTGCCGAGCCGGTCGAACTTCGATCCATGCGCCGGATCCTCGAACCAATCCGAGGACGGGCAGTACTCGACCGGCTCGCCCATCTGCGGGCTTCGAGCCAAGAGAGCGATCGGGCTTTGCGGAGGATCCGCCACCACGTAGGCACGGAGCTCGGCGACGTACACGACTCGCTTCGTCAGTACTTGGTCGAGCGTGCCGACGCGGACCCACCCCGGACCGGGTGATCCATCCGACCTGGAGAACAGGAGGATCGCAAGACCCGTGAGCGACGCGCCGACGGCGGCACCCACGACGAGCGAGACGACGATGGATCGGCGAGGCTGCGTGGACACGCTGCGATGTTGGGCTCATCAACCCGCTCGCGCAAGAGTGCGTCTGGTCGGGAGAGCGGGACCCCCACCGCGAGAGGCTCGGCGGGCGTGCAGCGCATAGCTGGGGAGCTCACAGCCGTGGGGTCGCTAGCGCGGCCTGTGTACTCATCCTTTCAGCGCCGACCTAACAGGCTAGCTCCGCTCCGTGATTCGTTCGAAAATCGACCGATCTGGCTGCGCATGCGGGCCCTGAGCGCGATCAGGAAGCTACGAGATCTTCCGGGCCGCCCCTACAGCGCCTCCCCGGCCAGGCGTCGTACCGGATCGGGACAACGCTCCTCGTCCAGCACGAAGACGACGGTTGACGCACCCGAAGGGTGTATTCATTCATTCCGATCCGCGGGCATGACCAGCAGGTTTCCTTTAGGCCGTTCGGCCTGCCCCGAACCTGAGCAAGAGCAGGAGACGTCCCGACGCCCGACGGGAGTGGCGACACTTCGGTGACCATGCCCTCTCCCCCACGGATTACCTCCACGCTGCGCAATGCATTGCCCCGTTGCAATCCGGAAGATGAACCATGGGGGTTCAGTGTGGCCCGACAATGTTCACGAAACAGGTGTCTCTCCCAGAGGACGGTCTGGATCCCCCATCGTGGCCCCCGAGGCGGAGCAGTTCGAGCGAACTCGAAGAAAGACCTGGTCACGGGCCCGATCCAAGTTCGTGGCCTTCAGCCTTGGCGAGTCGGCGTGTGCTGTCGCGACCTGCGACCTCGAGCGAGACTATGCGGGGTCGCTGACCACCCGGTAGAGGCGCCAGAGATCGGGGACGCCTTTCAGCTCGACGACGCCGTGCTCGGTGAAACGGATGCCGCTTCCGGCGACGAGATCCTTGACCGTGCTCGACACCAGCACGTCTCCGGGTGTGGCTTGCCCAGCCACGCGGGCGCCGATGTGTACAGCGATCCCTCCGACCTTGCCGTCCACCACCTCGCATTCACCGGTGTGGAGTCCCGCCCGGACCTCCAGCCCGAGGTCTCGGACCCCATCTCTGATCGCGGTAGCGCATCGGATGGCCCGGGCGGGCCCGTCGAAGCTGGCGAAGAAGCCGTCCCCTGCGGTATCGATCTCCCGGCCGGAGAATCGAACGAGTTGACGCCTGACCAGCCCGTGATGCTGCTGGAGCAGCTCCTTCCAGCGACGGTCGCCCAACTCGGCCAGCCTCCCCGTCGAGCCGGCGATGTCGGTGAACAACACGGTGGCGAGGACCCGGTCGGTGTCGACGACGTCCCACTCGCCTCGGTCCGAGATGCCGCGAAGGAACCGCTCCACCTCCCGCACAATCTGTCCTGAATCGACCCACCAGCCGTGGTCGACGCCAGGGAGCTCCACCATCTCAGAACCGGGAATCCGGTCCGCCATGTATCGCCCTTCGGCAAGAAGGATGTCCTCGTCGCCCACGCGATGGAGGATGAGCGTGGGGACACGGATCGCTGCGAGTGTGTGGCGAGCGTCGATCTCCGAATTCATGAGCCGCAACGCGTTCACTGCCCCGGGGCTGGCGCTGGCTCGGACCCACCGGCGCCACCATCGCATCGCCTCCTCGTCCTTGGCCTGGGTGGGCGCAAAGGCCTGGAGCATCTCGTCGCACCACTGGTCGGTGCCCACTCTCGGCGCCTCGGCCCGCATCCGAGCAAGCCGCTCCTCGGTGGTTGGTTCCCACGGGTAGTCGTCGGCCTTGACGAAGGAGGCGCACGTTCCATATAGGACGGCCGCCGCGGTCCGCTGTGGGTAGCTTGCGGCAAACAGCAGGGTCATCGGACCGCCCTCCGAGACCCCCATGATGGCAGCGCGCTTCGATCCAACGGCGTCCATCACCGCTCGGATGTCATCCATGCGGGTCTCGAGGTCCGGGATGCCCGTGGTCCTGTCCGAGAGCCCCGTCCCACGCTTGTCGAAGAGGATGAGCCGGCAGAACGACGCCATCTTCTCGAAGAGGTCGCGTGGTGATCTCTCCCACGCCACCACGAGGTTGGAGACCACCCAGCCACCCACGAAGACGAGGTCCAAGGGGCCTCCGCCGACCACGGAGTAGGCGATGTTGACGTCGCCACTCGTCGCGTACCTGACCTCAGGTCCCTCCACGGCATTAGTTTCCGCTGGACATAGCTGAGGAGCAAGAGGGAGAGGAGACGACACCAAGAGGAGCGCCAGGAGCATTGACCCTGGCCCGTCCGGTAGCCTTGACCAGTAACGCCCTCACCCCTGCTTCGAAGGACTAGGTGTGCCCCAGTGCACTTGAGGCTTCACACGGCCGCATGGCGCGGCCGGAGCCCAGTTCGAATAGAGCGCCAGGCTCTCCACCAGGAGACGCCTCATCGCGTCGCCAGACGTCGCGCCGATACCTGAAGGGTGCATCTATTCCGATCGGTGGCCTCACTAGCGGTTTTCCCCATCAAGGCTCGTTGGGCAGCGGGGGCCATGGGGTTCCGTGTGGCCCCACAATGTTCACGAAACAGGTGTCTCGCTCCATGGACAGTCCGCATCCTGAAGGGTGCATTTATTCCGATCCGGGGCATGACCAGCAGGTTTCCTTAGGGCCGTTCGGCCTCCCCGAACCCGAGGAAGAGCTCCGGAAACGTCCCGACGCCCGGGGAGAGTGGCGACACCTCTCCCCAACCGGCAATTGTTGACAAGCCCACTCCCCTGCGGAACACCCCACGATGTGATTCGCCCGCCGCCATCCGGACTGATGAACCATGGGGTCCGGTGTGGCCCGACAATGTTCACGAAACAGGTGTCTCCCCCCGGCGGACGGTCTGGATCCCCCCATCGTGGCCGCCGAGGTGGAGCAGGTCGAGCGAACTCGAAGAAGGACCTGGTCACGGGCCCGATCCGAGGTTTCTGTGCCCTTCAGGCCGAATGATGACTGCCATGGCCGTCCTAGCCTAGCAATGCGTCTCAGTTCGCCCGGCCGACCTGCCCATTCCAACGGCGCGTGCATCGATAGTCCGGAAGCGCGAAGTCATTCGGTGTGGCGAACTTCTTGCCGGAGCGGTCGTACGCAACCGTGATGATGACGTGGCCGCGGTCGAAGGGGAGCTACGGTGGCCTATCCGCGGAGCGTCCAGGAGAGCGGATCAAGACCAAGGAGGTAGAGAAGCAACAGCATCCGCGCATGCTACAAGGGGCAGGTCAGAACATGAACCGGGGTTTTCGCGCCCACAGGTCGCGGCGGTGATGACCCACTCGCTGCCAGGCAGGAGATGCGTGGTCAGATCACGACTACGTGACGCTGGTTCCCACTTGAAGCTCAGGAAATTTGCCTCTCGGGTTGTTCAGTGAATGCGCACGGCATTCAGGCTCCCGTGCCTCAGCCGTACCATGGCTTCTCGTCGGGTTCCACGCGCAGGCCGTCCATCAGCTTGTTGAAACCGCTGAACAGGTCGACCACTGCCATGAGCTCGAGCACGGCCTCGTCGTCCAACCCCAGCTTCTGCACCGCAGAAGTATGGACTTGCAGTCAATAGTCGCAGCTGTTCACCGCTGACACGGCCACCGCGATAATCTCCTTCGTCAACCGGTCAAGCTTTCCCGATTCGATCATCACCGCCTTCACCTTGTTCCAGTTCGCCTCCAGGTACGCGGGGTTGGGGGCCATCACCTTGTAGAGATTGGGGACGAAGTCGATTCCGAACGTGCTCTTGATCTCCTCGTAGATGTCCTTGACCCTACCTGCGGCTTCCTCCTCGGGAACCATCTTGATCGCCGGCATCCTTGGACCCCTTTCTCGTCAGTGGCTCACACGAGTGTAGGTTGGTTCGTACTCCCCGCTGCGGTTCTGGTCAACGCGTGTGGAACAAATAGGCGAGAGACCGTGGCGTGACGCCCGTGTCCAGACACGCTCTCAATGCTGACCGCCCCCTTCGCCGCCGGCTCGACTACTCGTGCCGGCGATCGCGTCCCGGAGCCGACGGTGCTCCCTCATTTCGATCTCCCCCCGAGCAAGCCGCTCATCGAGGATCCGCTCGGCGGCATCGGTCCCGTGGCGTCCTGAGCGCCCCCGGCCGGATCCACACATGCCACACATGCCGCCCATGCCGCCCTTGCCGCCCTTGCCGCCCATCATCCGCGCCATGAACACGACGCAGATCACCATGAATGCGGCCATGAGCGCCAAGCCGGGCCACCACCATCCATGACTCCACCACCACATCACCAACCACCTCCTCAGTCATGGCCCACGGTCGCTCACTCTTGGGACGCCGAGGCCTTTGATCCTTCGGGCTTGCCGCAGCACGCCGCCGCCATTTCGTTCATGGCCGGACTACAACCGCACGCCGCGGCCATGTGCTTCATCATGTCTTCGGGGGAAAAGGATGGAGTCGGTGCGGTTGACCCAGGCTCCCCATAGGGCCCGGGGCCTTGCTGCTGTTCGCGGTTTTCGCGGTCGGACATTTCAAACACCTCCTTGTCAGAGCGATGGTGCAGCCTCTCTCTGCTTTGCCGTCGAGAAGCCCAGAGGCACGTACAAGAGACAGAAGCCGCTGGCCCCGCTCGCCAGCCCAACGAAGCCGACGGTGGCGAGCACGAGACCCGCGATGCCGCCTCCCGCGCCATCCAGCAGGAACAGACCAACCGGCAGGAGGACGATTCCGATCGCCAGCCTGACCGCACGATCCAACCCACCCACGTTGCGGCGGAACATTTCAGTCACCTCCCTTCACCGATGCGTCCTACCCTGCAGGACGAAGTGACGGGCCGAAGGGATACACCTGAAGGGGAGACTTCCTGGTGCCGCGAACGCCTGGACCAGTCAGGTGCGCGGTTCGGAGGGGCTTCGCTCGCAGACGAACACGCCGCGTTCGTCGTGAGTGAAGTCGCACGCCCCCGCCAGCGCGGCTTGAAGCTTCCGCCTTGCACGATGCAGGCGGATCTTGACGGCCTCCACGGATGTGCCCAGCATCTGGGCGATCTCCGGGTTGGTCAGGCCTTCGAGGTCGTGAACGAGGATGACCGTCCGGTAGGCGTCGGGCAAGTCCTCGAGGAAGCTCTGCACGCACGCGCTCATCTCGGCCTGCTCGATCACCTTGTCGAGCCTTGGTGCGTCCATGTCGGCCCATGGCGGGTTCGCGTGGGGTGACGCCTGGGCGTCAAGTGACTCCAGCGCGGTGCGGTGGGAGGACTGGCGGAAACGGTCGTAGCAGACACGAGTGGCAATGCGGTAGAGCCAGGCGGTTAGGGCGCCTGGGTCCTGCAGGGTCTTCAACTGACGGTGGGCGCGGAGGAACGTCTCCTGGGTCAGGTCGTCCGCCTCCGCCGGATCGTGCACCATGCTCAGGATGTAACGGCGAATCCTGTCGTGGTATCGGTCGAAGAGGTCTTCAGATGACAGGTTAGCTGTGGCCTTGCGAAGCGGAACCCGCCGGATCGCGCCGCGAACGGCCGAATCCTGCCGGGGGGGCGAGAGGGGATCGGAAGCAGGGCTTCTTCCCCCTGGAACGACGCCATCCGCCATCCTGACCATGCCGCCTAGGCTAAGTCCACGCGATGACTGGTTCTTGGGCCGTCCGACCCCCTCAGGGTGGGCCGCACAGTCCGATTCATGAACCTAGCGGCCCTGCTAAGGTCGGCCGTCGGCCCCCATTGCCCTGTGCGACGGGCGACGGCGCGAGCCGGCGATGCAGCCGGTCGCTGCGTAGGTCTGATCCGGCCCCCTGGGTCCATCAGGCCTGATGGATCAGTGATTGGAGCCCACAGCCCCCATCGCTTGGGCCGAGTGCCCTGGGCGGAGGGCCGAGGCGGGTCACATCGAACCTTTCATCGGCAGGGGCGCGCGCTGTCGGAGTCGCATCAGGCGTCGCAGGTCTGGTCCGGCTCCCCCCGGGGGCACGGATTGGACCTCCGCAACTTCCTTGCGGCGGTCTAACGGTTCATCGGCGAACAGCGCGACTTCCACATCGACGGCGGCCTGGCCGGGCTGGAACGCGACCTGCAGCCGCAGGCTGTCGAACAGGGTCCGAAGCTCCGGTTGCGGCAGTTCCTGCAACCGGTCGAGGAGCGGCAGTTGGTCGAGGGCCGTCGCGAGATCGGCGGCGGTGGGCGGGGCGTCGGCCACCTCTTGGGCCAGGGCGGCTGCCCGGCGGCGGCGGTCTTCCACCGCCTCCTCCAACTCGGCGATCCGGGCCGCGATCCGCTGCCGGAGCGCGGGAGTCGGGTCCTCGGCCTCGAGGTTCGCGATCTGTCGCTGGATGCGTCGCTCCAGATCCGCGACCTCCGTCGTGACCTCCTTGAGGCGCTCGCCGAGGGGAGCGGCCGGCTGCTTGCTCCCGCAGTCGGCGAGACGACGGCGCCAGAACGTCTGACGCTCGGGGCCGAACAGTGCGGTCGAAAGGAACCCCACCACGGCCTCGTGAAGAGCCGGCTCTCCGAGGTACACGTGCGCCGGATGGCCGGCCGGGATGTTGGCCGAGCGCTGATGGGAGGGCTGGCAGCTTTAGTAGGCGGAGCTTCGGCGGTGGTTCCCCCACATCCGAAGCCCGCAGATGCCGCAGCGCAGGATCCCCCGGTACAGGTACTGGTACCTGGTCGGTACGGCGCCCTGGCGTGAACCGCGGTTTGCGGCGGCGCCAGGGGCGACGGCCTCGAACTCCTTCTTCGAGACGATCGCGGGGTGAGCGGGCTCCTCCGACCAGATCCAGGCCTCCGGTGGGTTGTCCCGGTTCCCGGCGGTCTTCCTCGCCCGGCGGTTCCACACCTGGTAGCCGGTGTACTTCGGGTTCCGCAGGATGTCCCACACGCTAGAGCGGGTCCACACCCCTAGGGCTCGCGCGGGGTCGACGCAGGTGGGCGGTGGGTAGCGGTCGGGGTCGGCGTTCAGCGCGTCGCGCTAGAGACGAGGATGTAGGTTTGCATCTCTCCTTTGCCCTTCACGGGGATAAGGCCTCTCGGTTCGCAGGTGAATCTGTCCCTGATCAGCTCGTAGGTCGCGGCGCTCACTTGGATGGCTCCCGGCAGGCCCTCCGATTCCATCCTGCTCGCCGTGTTCACGACATCGCCCCAAAGGTCGTAAGCGAACTTGTGGCTCCCGATGATCCCGGCGATGACCGGCCCCGAGTTGATGCCGATGCGCAGCCGGATCCGACGGCCCTCGAACTCGGTGGCTGCGACGTGATCCCGAATTCGCAACGCGAACTCGGCGATCGCCTCTGCGTGATCGGAACGCGTTCGTGGTACTCCGGCAGCGACCATGTATTCGTCGCCGACCGTCTTGATCTTCTCCAGGCCCCATTGTTCGACGAAGCCGTCGAAGGACGTGAAGACGCCGTCGAGGAGTGTCACCAGCTCGACCGGCGTCATCCCGGCTGACATCGGCGTGAAGCCCACCACGTCGGCGAAGAGCACGGACGCCGACTCGAACGAATCGGCGATCCTCGTACGGGCGGATTTCAGCCTGCTGACGATCTCGTCGGGCAGGATGTTGTGGAGCAGGTCGTCCGACTGCCGCTGGAACCGGTCGCGCTGCCTAACGAAGTACAGCATCACCGCGAAGGTCACGACGGCGGTCGCGACGAGGTTGAACGCCGCGTCCGCAGCGGGCTGGGGCGGGTAAATGGGATCGATCCAGTTCGGGATCAGGACCGCGTAAACGACCGAGGCCACGAAGCCCGCGAACCACCACGACGCCGCGCGGGGCCCGAAGGCCACGAGGGCGGCAAGCACGATGATGAGACCGAAGGCCACGACCAGGCCCGACCCGAGGAGCCCCCCGAACATTGCCGTCTGGATCAAGTCCACCGCGAAGACGACGCCGAATAACAGGTTGACGAGCAGCGCGAACCATCCGGGTCGAAGGTGCAAACCGACCAGCAGTACGACAGTCAGGACGAGGATCGCGGCGGTGCTCAGGGCCGGCCAGGTGCGGCCCGCAGCGAAGTCCCTAACGACGGCGAGGGCGGTGAGCAGCGACGCAAGCCAGATGGCGGCGAGCATGATCCGGCGTCGGGCCCGCTGAGTCTCCGACTCCTTTGGGTAGGCGCCGATGGACAGGAGCCTGTCCACGAGCCATCTCAGACCGCCCATGGCGGCACTCCCCTCGAACCACCGGCTAGCTTGAAGCCGGTCTGAGCTGGGATCCTGGCGCGCGCGGATCCTTGAGCCAATTGATCATCTCGCGATCGGTGTCATCGTTGGATTCGAACGCCAGCCACGCGTTGAAGCAGAACCAAAGGAAGGCGAACCTAGTGGTCAGGTCACCTTCGATTCGCGACCGCTGATACCACCCCTTGACTAGATTTCGTACCCGGCGTTCATCCATCCCATCCGAAGGGTACCGGCCACAGCCTTTGACCGATCCCGTTCTCGGATAAGCCCACCGCCATGCGGTCTCCGCCGCACCCGGCGGTCCATCACCGGCGGTCCATCATGCAGTGATGGAAATCTGATGGGGAAGAGCGTCCCCCGCGCCTCTCAGGCGACCCGGGCCGGGGAACGGGTGTCAACCCTGTTGGGTGCAAAAACTGGATCGGTCAGCGCCACCGAGTTCGCGAACGGCGCTGAAGCGTCGATCCGCTGCCAGCGAACGGTCGCGGCGGGCTCGGAGAGGCTCCGGAGAAGATGCAGCGGCACTGTTGCATTGGCCGCCGGCGTCGGCATCAGGGAGACTCGCGCGATGAGATCACGCCGGCATCCTTCTGTCCGACCAGCGCCGAGCTCGGCCTTCTCCGGGTACCGCTTCCCGCCCGAGGTCATCACCCTGGCGGTCCGCTGGTACCTGCGATTCGGTCCTTCCTACCGAGACGTCGAGGAGCTCCTAGCGGAACGCGGCGTCGAGGTCGATCACGTGAGCATCTACCGGTGGGTCCAGCGCTTCGCCCCGGAGTTCGCGCTCGGGCTCGACAGCACGTCTACGGGGGATCGCTGGCATGTCGATGAGACCTACCTGAAGGTCGGAGGGACCTGGCGCTACCTGTTCCGGGCCATCGACCAGTTCGGCCAGGTCATCGACGTCTTCCTCTCCCCTCGCCGGGACGCCGGTGCAGCCCGCCGCTTCCTCGAGGGAGCGATCGATCGGACCCGGATCTCGCCCGTCGAGGTCACCACCGACCGGTACCGGGTCTATCCCGGCGCGCTCGCTGAGCTGCTGCCGGCGGCCTTCCATGACACGGAGGCCCATGCGAACAACGCGCTCGAGACCGACCACGGACGCCTGAAGGCTCGACTTCGACCGATGCGCGGGCTGAAGCGAGACCGTACCGCCAGGGTCATCGTCGCCGCCCATGCCTTCGTTCAGAACCTCCGCAGGGGCTTCTACGATCTCGGGACCGATGTTCGTCCGCCCTCCGTCTGACCGACGCGTTCGCTGAACTGGCTCTCGTTATCTGACACCTGCCCAAGGGTGTCGGTCCACCTCGCCCAGGCTTCGGCCAACGCAACAGTGCCCCTGGCCTTTACTGCTTGAATGTCATCCGTGCGCCAGAGCTCGGGAGTCGTCCCATGGATCAGAGGGCTCTTCGGCCGCGCCCGAAATTGACGGTGCACGTCGCGCTGGAGCCGACAGGCCGAGGAGCGACGTTCCATCTCTACCAGGACCGTCGACAGGGAATCAGACCGCTGGGTGTGGGATTGGACCGCAGAAGCGCTTGTAGCTCCCTCCCCTGATGCTGCGGCAAGGGTAGAAGCTGAGTGCCGCTGGGCGATATCGGCCATGGAGAGTAGCCTAAGACTCCCTTTGACATTTCCGCACTTTGCCGAGATACCTGAGAGATTGCAGCGACTGCCGGGGTGGCCCTGGGATCAAGAATCGGATGATCCGCATCTTCCCTTGGAGCGCTCCTAGAGCCTCCCGATCCGCGGACAACGTTCCTTATTCGTAGACCCACGGGGAGAGGACGGGGGTCCAAGCCGGGGTATCGCCGCTGGATAGCGAAGGAGTTGCCCTGCGCCACTGGGATGGGGGGTCGATTGCATCGGCGGGGAAGAACGAGCATTGCCCGAGGCATGACCAGCGAGCCTCGCCCCGACCGGTCGGCGGAGAACCCGCACGCCCTCGTCGCTGCGGGATACGACCGGATCGCCGAAGGGTACGCAACCCATCTCTTGAAGGTGCGAACGAACGAAACCTACTACCGGCGGTTCCTGGACCGTTGTCTGGGCCTTGTTCCAAGTGGCGGCCTGGTCCTCGACGTGGGGTGCGGCGCGGGCATCGTTACAGCGGAGATTGCAAGGAAGGCCAGGGTCATCGGTGTCGACATCTCGGCAACGCAGATCCGTCTGGCCCGCCACAGCGCACCTGACGGCGCGTTCGTGCTAGCCGATCTGGCGGAGCTGCAATTCAGACCGGGGACTTTCGATACGATCGCGGCGTTCTGGTCGCTGATTCACGTCCGTCGCGAACTCCACCAAGTCATCCTGGGACGGATGCATACCTGGTTGCGGCCGGGCGGGGTGCTGTTCGGGACCTTTGGAAGCGATGACAACCCGGACGAGCGGGATCAGGACTTCTTCGGAGCGCCCATGTATTGGAGCCGCTTTGATGCCGAGACCACTTGGCAGTTCCTCTCGGACGCGGGCTTCTCAATTGTGCAGGCAGATATCGTTGATGACCAGGGCGAACGGCCCCTCTGGGTGATCGCCACGGCATGACCGACCACCCACCTCTGGCTCAGGGACACGCACCCTGTCGATCCGCCGAGAAGGCACCTAATGCGTACGCCGGAAAGGGCAACGACAGAGGCTTCACGCGCCCGGGCGCGTAGACTCTATAACCCTAGCCCCACGTGATCGAATCGATCAGTGGTTGGACATGATCCACCGCCGCCCCGAAGTACTTGGACCCTGCGTCCTCAGCGTCGAACGAGATCTGCACGTCTTGGCCGTCGACGCTGACCACAATGATCCGGACCGCATGGTTCTTCGGGAATCCGTTGCCGATACGCGCACCCTGGATCGGACCCACACCGACGTCCTCGGGGCCGATCAGGACGTCGAGCTGCTTGCCCTCGACGCCGCCCACCGTCACCGGCGTAGGTGGCGCGACCACTTTCAAGCCAGGGAGTTCCCCGATCCAACCGGCAAAGTCCTTCGGGGGGTCGATCAGCTTCCCGTCGTGCTTGGGGTCGAAGACTTTCGTCACATCAGTGATGCCCAAGAAGCCAAGGACAGGCGCGGACGGCGTGAACTCCATGGCCACCCAGCCTGGGGTGTCGACGTCGACTTCCCAACCTGAAGAGGCTGCCGTGAAAGCCATCTTGGGGTGGAAGTTAGTCACGTATGTTCCGGGAGAGATGACGCCTGATTTCGGGAGGGGCGTGGGCCGGGCGACGGCGGGCGAGCCCATCGGACTCTCGGGTGTCCGGGAGGCTGCCGTCGGTGAGTTATTCGAGCTGCATGCAGCGGTCACTGTCGTCACTGCGATTAGGAGACTGAAGAGTCGCTTCACGGACTGTCCCTCTTCGTCCCGTCCGGTGACCATTGAGGCTCTACGTTCTCTCCCAGACGCGCATGGTTCTGTGTCACCTGTACGGGGTGGCTCCCGTCAGCGTTCATGATATACAGGCCGTCTCGTCCGGCGGGGATGTCGAACCGCTCCACGGCGATCCGTGTCCCGTCGGGAGACCATGAGGGATCTAGGTCGCCTGGGAACTCGTCGAACGTAATCTGTCGAATACCAGATCCGTCGGCGTTCATCGTGAAGTCCTGGGAGGCGCCGGCTTCGTCGCATCCGCACCCGCTTAGGTCGCGTTCGAAGACGATCTTCGTGCCGTCGGGGGACCAGTCGGGGTTGTAGTCGAACGTTCCGACGGGCGTGCTCGTGAGCTTTACGATGCCGGTTCCGTCTGGGTTCGCGCTCACGATGTCCGCGTGGCTGAACGTTCTGTCGGCGAACCGCGAGTACGCGATGCGGCCGTTCGTTCCGGGCGCGGTCGCCTCAGCCGGCGGCGTTGCGAGCAGAGCCAGGCCGAACACGAGCATTGCCGCAACTCTCGTCCACGTCCCGAACCGTTTCATGGATCCCCCTGGACGCTCTGGTCATGTAGGTACAGACACGACCCACGGGCGAAGTAACGCGGGCTAGCCGAACTTGACCGTGCTGAGGACGTCCTCGGCGGCGCTCACGCCATCGCGGAACCGGCTCCTTGAAGATGTGAACGTCACGACCAGGGTGTCCCCCTGAACCCGCAGCACAAGGACCCTGCACCTGAGGCGGGGGCCGGTGTCGGCGGCCCAGCCCCAGCCGGGCTCACCGGGGATCAAGGGGGCGAAGGCGACGCAGGCGTGGGGGGTTGTGCAGCTCCAATCCTTCGCCAGCCTCACGTCGAACTGCGTGGCCTGCAGCCCTCCGAGCGTCGTCTGCTGGGGAGGCGAGACGACGGCGATGGCTGGGTGCGATGTGAACCACGCAACGAGATCTCCGGGCAGCGGGAGCGTTTGTCGTGTCCCCGTGGCGAAGACGCTCCGGATGCGGAAGAAGTCCAATGCCCCTGCAAGACCATAAGGACCCAGCTCGATATCGATCCAGTCGCTTGTGTCGCTGTTGCCCGTCCATGGGCCGGCGATGCTGAACCGTATCCTTGGCTGGAACGCCGTCGCGTATAGCCCCGGCAAGAGGCGGGACCCGTCGTCGGGAACAACCGGCGTCTCGCCGAGTGCCGAGGCCGAGATCGAGGCCGGGCTCACGTCGCCCCACTGGCGGGCGCCGAAGATGGATTCGCGGATCGGGCACCGGTCGGTGATCTTCGTGAATCGCAGTCGACCCCCGCTTAGCCCCCACGCGTAGGTACCGATGGTGCCGTTGCACACACCGGTCGAAAGCACGTTCGTCCGGAACCGACGTCCCATCACCTCAAACGACGCGGACAAGGTGGAAGGTTTGAACGTGAGCGGTGCGGCGAGCGAGAGGCTCCCGTCAACACCCAGTTCCAACGTCCAGCCCCCCACCATCCCACTGCCCGGCAGGGCGGTGGTGTGGGGTTCGATGTTCGCGGTGTAGGTGCCAGCGATCCTTGCGAACGCCCCCGGCACGGGCGGCGTCGGAGTCCTCGTCGCCGGCTGCTCGCTCCGGATGTCGGGAAGGATCTGCGACCCGAGGACGGCCACGAACACGATACAGACGATGAGTGCCGCGGCTCTCCCTGCGCGAAGCAACCGCTTGCGACGGCGGCCTCGTGTGAGCGCATCGGGCAGCGTCGCCCGGAGGTCGGGATCGACGAACATCGCAGACCGCCCAAGGCCCTCGCGCAACCTACGCTCGACCGACATCCTCATCCACCTCCTCGGCAAGGAGCTCGGCGAGCCTGCGTCGCGCTCGCTGAAGCGACATCTTCACGGCTCCGTCGGAACCGCCCAGCAAGTGCACGATCTCCTCGATCGGTCGGTCTTCGAAGTAGAACAACACAACGGCGACGCGCTGGGCGGCCGGCAGCTCGCCCACCGCCCGAAGAAGATCTGTGTCGACCGGGCCACGGGGGATCGGTTCGTCGACGAGCCTTTCCACGGCCGGCCGTCTCTGCTCGCGCTTCAGATGACGGACGGCCATCCGGATCGCTACTCGACGAACCCATGCATCGGGTCGTTGGAACCGAGAGACCTTCCGCCAGTTCGCGTACAGCTGGACGAACGCGTCTTGCGAGATGTCTTCGGCTCTTTGGCGGTCATGGAGAATCAGGAAGACACTGCGCGCCACGTTCGCGTACTCGGCCTGGTAGAACCAGGAGTACTCCGCGTCGGCGTCGGCCGCAGACTCCCTCCGACGACGCAGAGCCACCCGACCGACCGCGTTCAGCGCAAGCCCCCAAGCAAGGACGCGTCCTTCTTTCACCCTTTCACAGACCCGGAGGGGAGACGAGGTCACACATTCGAGCGCGCGAGCTGCCAGCCGACCGCCAGCCCCGTGGGACCGGAGCCCTACTGACACACGTACGCTTGTGGTTGATGCAAGACCAGATCACACGCCTGCGGGAACAACCTGAGCAGCTTGGGGCGGCATGCTGCGGGAGGCTGAGCGATGACAAAAAGGCAGTCAACCCGCTTCGCAAACTGGCTCTCTAGCCACCCGGCTGCGCCAATCGGACACATGTTGATGAATATTTCCCATGCTTGCAGCGTCGCTGGCCCCCCATGTGTTCAAGGAGCACGATGGAGTCGCACATGCGATCCGTGCCTGAGGTGGCCGAGGAGGCCACGTTGGCCGAGCAGGCTCCGAGCTTCGAGGAGTTCTACGGAGCAAATTTCAGGCACGTCTTCACCGCCCTTTGTCTCGTGACGGGGAACCGCTACGAAGCCGAGGAGATCGCCCAGGACTCGTTCCTGAGGGTCTACGAGCGGTGGGATCGGGTCGGTGCACTCGACGATCCGACCGCCTACCTGTTCAGGGTCTCGATGAACACGTTCCGCAACCGATACCGCCGTGCCGCGCTCGGCGTGCGACGCACCCTCTCACTCGCGCCAGCCACGAGCGACGACCTCGCGGCCGTCGAGACCCATGACGAGGTCGTTCGCCTGCTGCGGGGGCTGAACCGCAGGCGGAGGGCGGCCGTGCTGCTCACCACCATCTTGGATTATTCGGCCGAAGAGGCAGGCCGAATGCTCGGCCTCCGCGCCTCCTCCGTTCGCTCGCTCACTACGCGTGCCCGCGCACAAATGAAACACGAGGTGGTCGACGACCATGAGTGATCGGTTCGACGTGCTGGAGCGGTTCGCGCCGCTGTTCGAGGACCCCGAGCCCTCGTTTGAGGATTTCCTGCGCCGCCGCGACCGCAAGCGCCGGAACAAGCGCATCGCGGCCGGCGTGGTCGGGATCGCGGTGTTCGTGGCGGCGGTCTGGGTCCTGACGAGCGGCCTGTCGTTCGAGCGCTCAGTGACGCCGGCCACGCCGAGCCCCACGGCGATTCCCGGTTACCACCACAACGGCGAGATCCTCGTACTCAAGGACGGCGCGTTTACTCAGATCGACCCTGTCACAGGGAACGTGGTCACGGGGAACGGCGTGGAGCTCCCGGTGGCTCATCCCGTGTCCGACTTCGCGTGGTCGCCGGACGGGATGGACTTGGCGTACGCGACGCACGGCCACGTGCAGGTAGTGGGCGTGGCGACCGGGGGATCGCGAGAAATCATGAGCCGGACCGGCCATTGCTCGCTGGCGTGGTCGCCGGATGGCTCGCGCATCTCGGTCGCCCACGACGGCATGCTCGAGTTGATCGACCCCGAGGGCGACAACAGGTCGACGCTGGTAGAGCTCCCTGGGATCATCGTCCAGCCCACATGGTCTCCGGATGGAGAGCGGATCGCGTTCCAGGTCGTCTCCGATGAACGATCGCTCTACGTTATCGACCGCGATGGATCTAACCTCACCGAACTGCTCGGTCCGGCGCACGACAGGCTCGGCTTCTTTGATCCGGCATGGTCGCCGGACGGATCGAGGATCGCGTATATCGCCTCCACCCAGTGGACCGAGCGGGGCCTACAGCGGCTCCGCGTCGAGGTCGTGGACGCGGACGGTTCCAACCCAACGGAGCTGGTCGACGCCGGGATCTGTGGCTGCATCACCTTCACGCCGGGCCTCACGTGGTCCCCGGACGGGGCCAGCATGGCGCTGACCGGCGGCCCGTTGGACGAGTTCACCGGCTCGGCGGGTTGGCTCTACGTGGTGAACGCGGACGGCACCGGGCTGCGGCTGGTGGCGAAAGGTGCGAACGGAAGCCCAGCCTGGCGGCCCGTTCCCTAAGATGCGTCTCCGTCGCAGACCAGGGGGGCTCGGGAAGGTGATCACCTATCCATGGGTCGCGTTCTGGATGATCGCCCTCGCTGCCTCGGCCTGCACATCGAATGACAGCAATAACGCGACTCCCTCCTCGGCTTCGGTCACGCGTACGAGCGGATCACCGTCGACCACCGCTGCCGAGCCCCACTGGACGCTCGTCGCCATCGGAGACGGTCTGGCCCACCCGAGCTCGTGCGATGGATGCACGGATTTCGTCCAGCTCTACGGCGAGGCGATCACCGAGGCGACCGGCGTGCCGGTCGAGGTCGACAATCGCACTGCCCTCCAGTTCTCGAACGTCCCCGCCGTGCAGGCGACACAATTGCTCAACGACATCCTCACCGACCAATCGATGCGGGATGCGATCGCGGGCGCCGACATCGTGTTGGTCAACGTCGGCTTCAACGACACGCCCTGGAATCGGCTGGACAACCCGTGCGGGGCCTCGAACTACACCGCGACGGTCATCCGGTGGGACGAGATCACGCCCGCGTGTACCGCTCGCGTGGTCGGTGAGTACAAGCAGACCCTGGACGAGATCTTCACCGAGATCGACGAGCTCCGCGGCTGCTGGACCCCGAAGGGCGAGCCCACGACGTGTTCCGAGCGAGGCGGGAAGGACACGGCCTTGCGGCTCGCCACGGTCTACAACGACTGGATCGGATACGACAACACACCGACGGCGGCGCTGGCTCCGAGCGAGCTCGCCGACGAGATGTTCGTCGACGCCCAATGCTGGGTCGTGGTGATGCACGGGGGCCGATGCGCCGACCTGTTCCACGTGCTCAACGGCCCGGAGGGAACCCAGAACGCCGGTCCGTACCTCGTGCAGGATCACACCCACCTGAACCAGAGGGGCCATCAGCTGGTCGCCGACACGCTCATCGCGCTGGGTCTCTCGCCGCTCTCCGGAACACTGCGCTGAGAACCGGCTTCGGGTATCGATCCTCCAAGGGTCCCCGACCGCTGGCACCTCTATCGAGTCTTGGAGTAGGGCACCGTCAAAGAAGCACCTTTACTGAAAGGGGCGCTAAGAAATCTGGTCTGCACCCGACTGCCGTCCGACAGTCGCGCATCCACCCAAGGTGATGACTCATCGACCCGAAGGCCGAGCGGGGCCACGATCCTCTCGATCACGTGCAGGACGGCCTCCTCCCCCTCAAACAGA